>Ga0315312_1000585_pt1 | contig 39250 bp, 46 predicted proteins | sample TDP7_MG_FD_203629 | JGI IMG/M metagenome (GOLD analysis project Ga0315312, IMG submission 203629) | Freshwater sediment microbial communities from Lake Towuti, South Sulawesi, Indonesia - TDP7 | ecosystem: Environmental > Aquatic > Freshwater > Lake > Sediment | place: Indonesia: South Sulawesi... | reverse complement strand
TTTGACAAAAAATACTCCTTTCAACATCTGAAATTCTGATTAACCAAATAGTTTCAATAGATTAGAAAAAATAACAATCAAAAACTCAGGAAACTCCAGTTAGAATACACGATCTTTTAATTTACAACCACTCGTTTTGACTCAGATTTTGGATGCGTTAACGTTAACGCCTAACCTAAAGTTTGTCAAGAAGAATTTTCCTAAATTTCTCTTCGACCCTCCAACGCCTTCGACAAGGTCATCCCATCTGAATATTCGATCTCACCCCCCATTGGAATTCCGTACGCGATTCGTGTCACTTTCACGCCCAGGGGTTTGATCAGGTCGGTGAGGTAGAGGGCCGTGGCTCCTCCTTCTACCGTGGGATTGGTGGCCAGAATTACTTCCCTCACCTCTTCCCGCTGGAGCCGTTCCATCAGTTCTCCGATCTTAAGGTCCTCTGGCCCAACGCCTTCTAAAGGAGAGATGGTTCCGTGTAAAACATGATACTTTCCATTGAATACACCCGTATTCTCGATGGCGATGAGGTCATTGGGGCCCTCCACCACGCAGAGGACTTCTCGGTTTCGATTTTCATCCTGGCAGACTCGACAGGGATCCTCATCTGTCAAATTGAAGCAGACGGAACAGAAGTGGATCTTCTCTTTCACGTCCAAGATTGCTCTTGCCAATGCTTGAGCCTCTGATGGGCTGCTCCGTAGGATATGGAAGGCAAGTCTCGAGGCCGTCTTTCGACCAATTCCTGGAAGTTTTGTCAGGGCCTCGATCAGATGATCAATGGGTTTTGCATGGACGGCCATGAGTTAAACTTTCCTTACTTAAAAAAGGCCGGGGAGGCTCAGACCACCCGTGATCTTCTTCATCTCTTCTTGCATCATCTCATGGGATTTCCGGATAGCCTCATTCACAGCCGCGGCAATTAGATCCTGAAGCATCTCGATGTCTTCCTTGTTGACGACTTCTGGATCGATCCGGACAGCGAGGATCTCCTGTTTTCCATTCATCACGATGTTGACCATTCCTCCACCAGAACTGGCCTCCACTGTCTTACCCGCCATCTCCTCTTGGAGTTGTGTGATCTTAGCGTGCATTTGCTGAGCCTGTTTCAGAATATTTCCCAAACCTCTTGTCATCCCTTTCTCCTTCTTTCTTCCCCTCACCCCTCCACAATTTTTCCATTAAAGAGACGCAGGGCTTCTTGAACGAGGGGATTTTGTGCTGTTTCCTCGGCCTCTGAGACATCCCTTGTCTTTAATGTCACCCCCTGCTCCAACGGTGAAATGATCACCTTTGTCTTTTTCTTAAAATATTCCTGGCAGATCGACTCCAACTGGCTTCGATTCTCCTTCTCTATCATTCGCTCATAATGGAAAGAGTCTTTCTCGAAACCGATCTCAATTTTCTCATCACTCATACGAACAAGATTTCCCAAAGCCAAAAACGAACCTAATACAGGGCTCCTGGCCCGAGTGAAATCGACCAGGCCTTTCCATGTTTCTTCCCCTATTTTTTGCGATTCTCTACTACCCACTGTCCCCTCTTGAGAATCCTCTGGGCTCATGGCGCTCTCTAAAGGGGGAAGCTCCGCGTCCTCAATCACCGCTGTTGGCTGTCCCTCCTCTTCAGAATCCTCCAGCGCGTTATGGAAGAGTTTCTCCCAATTCTTCTCATTCTCTATCATCGGCCGCTCCGTTTTTTCCAATCCCTCCAACTTCTTCAAAATCTCGTCGATGGGGAGAATGGGGCGGAGCGTCGCCATGCGAATTAAGGTCATCTCCAGCATGATTCGAGGAAAGGTGGACTGGGCTACTTCCTCCTCACCCTTTAACAGAAGGCTGAAGAGATGGTTTAAATGATCGAACTGGAATCTCTCCGCTTGTTTTCCCAATATCTCAAACTCCTCCTTTGGTAACTCCATTAACCCTTCTGGCTCCTGACTCACCTTCATGAGAATCAGGTTTCGAAAAGACTGGAGGAGTTCTTGACAGAAATGTTGGAGATCGTACCCATAGTGATAAATATACTCAACGATCTCCATACACCGTTCGGCCTTCCTGCTGCCAATAGCCTCGATGGTATCGTAAAGAACTTTCCGATCGATAAGCCCAAGAACTTCAGTGATATCCTCATCCCCGATATTCTTGCCACCATATGAGATCACTTGGTCGAGGAGGCTCTGCGCATCCCTCAGGCTTCCTTCCGACTCTTGAGCAATAGTGAAAAGACCCCTCTGGCTTATTTGAACCTTCTCTTCCTCAGTGATCCGTTTCAGATTCTCGATGATCTCCCGCAAAGGAATCCTCTTGAAGTCGTATCGCTGACATCGTGAGAGGATAGTGGCCGGGATTTTATGGGGCTCGGTGGTGGCAAAGATGAAGATAATGTGAGGGGGGGGCTCCTCCAAGGTCTTTAATAAGGCATTGAAAGCCTCCCGGGTCAGCATATGGACTTCGTCGATGATGAAAATCTTATATCGACTCTTGGCAGGTGTATAGCGGACATTCTCCCTCAACTCACGGATTTCATCGATCCCCCGATTGGAAGCTCCGTCGATCTCGATCACATCGATCGAGGTTCCGGAAGAGATCTCATGGCAGGTTGTACATTGATTGCAGGGGTTAATTTGGGGACCTGCCTCACAGTTCAATGCCTTCGCCAGAATGCGGGCGGTAGAGGTCTTGCCTACCCCTCTGGCTCCAGTGAACAAAAAGGCATGGGCAACCCTTTTTTGCGATATGGCATTCTGTAAGGTTTGGGTGATATGTCGCTGCCCAATAACCTCCTCAAAGATCTGCGGCCTCCACTTGCGCGCTAATACTAAGTAAGACATCTCTCGCCAATTCGCCCTCTCATCCTTCCCCTCTCCCCTTGGGGAGAGGGGAAGGATGAGGGGAATAACTTGTTGATAGTCAGGCATCCCTGCGGCACACAAAGGGGATTACTACCGCTGCTTCCTTCCGGACCTGACGGGGTTTGTAATCATTTGTTGCGCAGGACCCGACTATCAACAAGATTTTTTGATCATGAATCCTGTTTGGTTGATCGTATGGCGGCCTGAACTACGTGGAGTTCAGGCCTGCCACGAACCTCACATGGTTCATGGCGGAGAGAGAGGGATTTGAACCCTCGGTCCCGATTTTAGTCGGAACACACGATTTCCAGTCGTGCCCCTTCGGCCTCTCGGGCATCTCTCCCCGCTACACTTCGTTTCGCAGTTTTTAGTTATTTATTCGGAGTTCGGAGCAATTTTTCGAAATGTTATTTAATTCTCCGAACTATTAACTCCGAACTCATAACTCAATTGTTGGCGGAGAGGGTGGGATTCGAACCCACGTCCCGAGATTATCGGGAACCGCTTTTCGAGAGCGGCGCCTTAAGCCAACTCGGCAACCTCTCCTATCTCTAAAAAAGCTCTTTAAGAGACAAGCACACTCCTTTTCAAGAACTCCCTTTTCAACTTTTACTTCGTGGTTAAAGCCATCGCCTTTCAACAATTTAAACTTTGATTCAACCGCTCCAAATTTCGGCTCAAGTGTGGCGTAGACTAATCGAGATATCCTGGCGTGCATCATTGCAGAGGCGCACATCGGGCAGGGTTCAACAGTCACATACATCGTTGTATCGTTCAATCGATAATTTCCTAATTCCTTTCCGCCCTTTCGAAGTACGAGCACCTCAGCATGAGCAGTAGGATCGTTTAATTCAATGCAACGGTTATGATCTCTTGCAAGCACCTGATCTCCTTTTACTAAGACAGCTCCAACCGGAACTTCCCCTCTTCGGCCAGCCTCCTCCGCTTCCCCCAGAGCAAACTTCATATATTTCTCGTGCAGCTCCCTTTCTCTCATCATCCGATCGACCAGCCTGTGGATTTGTGATTATCCGCAGGATATCATGAATTTTTATCCCACATTGGTTAATGCTTGTCAATATTCGAAAATTCGACAGATAGCGTCTTAGGAGGTAACATGTTAGAATCAGACCGGGCGAAAAAAATGGCCGGAAAAATCCAGATAGTTGCCCATGAGGGGATAGACAAGGATTTCTTAACCCAAATTCGAGCTTGGGCCAATGAGGTCTTAGAAAGACCAAAACATCAATTTCAACTCCCCGATCTTTGCATAACCGTCTGGAAAACCATGGAGGATTTACAGAATTTTTACAGAAAAGAAAAGGAAGCCCTGGGTGTTATGACAGGAGAAGAGATGGATTTTATGGCAACCCATGAAGCATGGAGAGGCTATCCGAGGGTCCATGTCTGTCAAGAAAAGCTCATAAGAATTTCCAGTGCTGTCGTTCAGGGTGTCATACACCACGAAATGGGCCATGCTTTGCATCATGGAACCCCAGAATTTTATACCTTCCGATTCTCAAGCAGTCTACAGGAGGCGGGACTTTCGTGCGGCTTAGATCTACCCCTTCTCCAGCAATGCGTCTACTTCGTCTCGGTGGCCATCAAAGATCGGCAGGTGGTCGAGTGGCTTACCAAGATAGGGCTTGGTTTCAGCCAACATGCCCTTCTCGGGCACCTCGTTTCCAATACCGAAGAGGAGCACCGGATCTGGGAGGTGGTTCGGGGGCATTCTGCTCTGAGAAAGATCGCCTTTGCAGCCTTCCTCAAGACCCTTCTCCCTATCGAGGCCATGATATCGGTCGGAATCAAAGAGGCCCGAACCCTCGAGAATGAATGGAATAAAGCTTACGGGTGGCTTTCCGAAGGAGAACGAGAAGGTCTCTTCCGACTGGCCCGTTGCATCATGAACCTTGACAGAGAGACCTTCCAAGAGCAATTGGAGCAGGCAACTCTTAGGCTGATCTCTGAGCGTGATCTTTAGGTACTTCCGTTAAGCCTCGGCCATCAACTTATCAAACTCTTCTACTGTTACTGCAGGGAAGGTACTGAATGAAATTCCTGTCAATTTGCTCAAGGCAACAGAAGCTTTCATCGCCTGTCCCGTTCCGGGAAAAGTTAGAATAAAAACCAGGTCCTTTTCTCCGAGCAGAGCATACATCCCCTTCACTTCACCCCCAAACTTTTTTACAAGACTGACAGCCTGCTTTGTCCGTTTTGAGCTTATCTGTTTCAAAGCCTCCGACGAGTATCTGCCAAACATCAAAAACGTTGCCATAGTCATCCCTCCTTTTTAGTTTAGAATCTTTTTTGGCACCCAAGCGCAAAAGATTCTTTAGAAAAGATTGAGAAGATCGCGACTTTCCACCCAACCCTCACAACTAACTTATTTTTAGTTATCAAAATTAGTAAATCTTGTCAACTATCCCTCATCGAGTAAGCATTCTTCAGGCTTGCCGATTAGTCTCTTTAAATGCTAAAGGTAGGTTTCGACCGGGATTTCTTCATTTTAAAAAGGGCACACTCCAGTCTCATAAATTCTTTCTTATTTTTCTTGTGTTTCAAAAGGTCAATATCCAGTTCCCTTGCTGCTTCCTTAACTAATTCAGAAACCGAAACATCGCTTTTTGGCCAAGCTACCCTGAGTTCCCTTAGAAATATATTCGTGGTTACCGGCCCAATTCCTTTGAATTCCTGGAGTCTTCTTTCAAGGTTCCTTGCATTGGTTGCTACCTTGTAAAGCCCTATCAATCCACCGTATTTCTTCTTAAGTGTCTTAGCTATCTCCAGAAGTCTCGTGGCAGTAGAAAAATCATACCTTACATACCCTCCATCATCGAGGATCCTTACCAAACCATCCCACCCGGTTTCGAGAATCTTATCCGGATTGGTGACACCTTTTTTAACAAATTCGTTGTAAGTTTTTATGGCAATCTTTTCACTGATTCTTTTCCCAAAGAGGATGGAGGCAAGAAACCATTTAAAAAGTTCTTCTTCTTTTTGACTTTCGAGATCGATCCCCAAAGCTTCGGAGTAAAGAGTCCCATATGTTTTAATCAATCTTCTTATATCAATTTTCTTTCTCAAGTCGGTCATGACTAAGAAACGAATCAGCGAAATAGATCTTTTATTGCTTCAATGACCTCCCCGGTTCATTTCCCTTCAATATTCTTTATTTTCATTGAAAAAAATATTCGATAGAGCAAGCTTCAATTCACCATTTCTAACCTCACTGCTTTTCGAGGAGCAGCAATCCAGACCATCATACAAGCTAAACCAAAACAGACCATACAGAGAATGAAACTAATCCTGTAGCTACCTGAAATGTCATAAATGTAGCCACCGAGCCAGGGACCGATTGCACCCCCTATTCCCTGGCCAGTAAGTAGCAGGCCTGCGATCTCACCGAAATGTCGACCGTGGAAGATGTCGGCTGTGCCCGCAAAAACAGTTGCACAAAAAAGACCACCACCATAGCCAAAGCAGATGGCATAAAGATACAATAGAATAGGCTGAGAGGTATCCTTAACAGAACTCAAGGCAACCAAAGCGCCAGTGGATAAGATGGCTGCAAGTGTAATCGCCTTTTCTCTACCGATCCAATCAGATATGAATGCAGAGACTTGGCCCGCAACCATGAATACTCCAAAAAGTCCGAATATTGAGGCACTGAACATACCGCTGTATCCCGCATCCACGGCGAATTTGACCTGATGAGCCACAACCAGATAGCTTCCTAAACCCCAGTAGAGTAAATAAGCCAGGACCATCAGCCATAGTTCATAGGTTCTTAAAGCCCGGCGTAGAGTCCAATCGTGAGAAGCCGCTTCCGTAATGCTTCCTATTTTTGATGTGGACTCTTTAGAAGATGACAGTTCGGTGCCTCCGTATGGCCTTAAGCCTCTGCTTTCAGGCCGGTAATGAAAAAAAGGGTAGAGGGGCAAAATTATTCCCATCAGGATTCCAGCCAGGACAAAATAGGCAAAACGCCACCCTAAGTTTGAAATCGTAAATTCTGCGAACATACTGTAGATAAAGCTAAGGCCACCCCCCATCGAGCCAAGCCCTATGACCAATCCTCGCCTTTTGACAAACCAGTTCGCCAGTGCAGGAGCCAAGAGGGGCCAGCCGCTAAAAGCCGTTCCTAAAGGCATTAGAATGCCGAAGAGTAGATAGAAATGGAATAACTTTTGAGCAAAACCGCAGATGGCAGTAGATAAACCCAGAATAATTATCCCTAATAGCATGACCTTCCTTGGTTTCCATCGGTCGCCAAGACTGCCGGCTATTGGTGCCAAGAAACCATACACGAGAATGTTCAGAGAGAACATGAAAGCTGTGCTCCCTCTCTCCCAACCGAACTCATCCAAAATATAGGGGAAGAAGACAGAGAATGAGTGTCTTATTCCATAAATGAGAGTCATACTGACGAGACTGATGCTGACAACAACCCAACCGTAAAAAAATCGAAAGCGATTCACCATGTTACTGATTTCAGTCCATTATCAGAATAGAATAGGATCAACACTCAATCCGGCTCCCAATCATACTACCATTCGAAGCCCTTTTCCAGTGACCTTTTAGGTTTTTATTTAGGGATTAAGGAGAAATGATTGGTTATCAAGATCTGAATGAAGAAGCAATCCTTTATTAACTCTCAGACTATCACCGCGACGATTACAGAAACGGCTACACTCGGCGAGAATGTTGGCGCGCCCAGCCCGACTCGAACGGGCGACCTGCGGATTCGTAGTCCGACGCTCTATCCAACTGAGCTATGGGCGCATCTGCTTCTAACAATTTAATTTTACTACATTTTTATCAATGAGGCATTTTGCCAATTTCTTCACAAAGTGGCCAATGTGCTAAATTTGTGCTAATTTTTCTTCAATTCTTGAACGATTTAAAATCTCTAGGACCGCAATTCCATTCCTAAGACTCTCTACAGAATGATGAGCATAGCGCTGGACCATTTTGGGATCCTTATGACCCAATAATCGTTGAATGGTATAGGGATCAATGCCGGATTGAGCCAATCGACTTGCAAATGTGTGCCTCAGGTCATGGAATCTAAAATTCTCAATCTCCGCTTTCTTCAGTGCTCCCCTGAAAGCCCTTACAAGGTTGCTCCCGGATATTCTCGTTCCGTTCTCTGATGGAAAAACAAGGTTATGACCGATATGTCTCACTTTACTTTTGGCTTTTAGGAGCTCAAACAAAGTAGGAGTAAGGGGAACTGTTTTCTTTTCTCCAACCTTTTCCTGGAGAACATAAACGACCTTTCTAAACAAATCGACGTCTTTCCATGTGAGGTCGAGTATTTCCCCTTGCCGCATTCCAGTATTCAAGGCAAACACCACAATCTCCCTAAGCCACTGAGGAGATGCTTTCAACAATCTTTCCTCTTCTTCTTGTGTCAACCAGCGATCCCTTAGGTTGTTTTCCTTTTCCATCTTTACCTTGCTGAAAGGGTTCTCTCGACACCATTCCCACTCTTTCATACCAAGATTAAAAGCATGCTTCGCAAGAGTGAGTTCCCTATTGATAGTGGCTGGCTTGGCTTTTTCTGCATATCGTAGTCCCTTGTATTGAGAGATTATTTGGGGAGTTATCTCTTCTAAGGTATGCGAACCGAAAAAAGGTCTCAAATGAGAAAGGGAAATCAAATCTCTGCCCCATGACCTTTTCTTTACCTTAGAATGCTCATCCATATAGCGGTCCATCAACTCATTAAAGGTTTTTCTTACAGGAATGTTAAACCACTTACCTTCAGCAATTTCTCCCAAGACCTTGTAGTAAATTCTTTGGGCCAACTTTTTATCATCTGTCTCTGTTGACTGCCTTATCTGCTGTCCTTGGTAAGTAAATCGCATCCACCAGACCTGGCCTCTCTTAAAAAGTCCCATCTTCGACCTCCTTTCCGAGGCCCTTGAATTGGTCCGGTCTCCCGTAATTGGGAGTATAATTTAAATCTTTGATTTCATCAATAGCTTTCCTTACGATATTGTCGATGTTCCTTTTTGGCATGGTTATTGGCTTCAAAATTCTCTTCGCGGCTTTATTGATATCAAGAATTTCCTTTCGGTGTTTTTCCATCCATTCATCGATATCATTCTTTTTAAACCTAATTAGACGTCCAATCTTGTAAAAAGGTATCTCTCTAGACTCTACCCAAGAATAAACGGTTGTCTTCTTGACATTCAAATATTCGGAGACCTCACTAACGCTTAAGAACTTGTCCATCAATTCTCACTGAGGTTAAAGATTTTCTTCAAAAGTGCTGGAAACCAATTAAACATTTCACAAGTTTACCAGTATCCGATTCATTTATGTTTTGGTAGATATTTTATTTCCTTATTTCATAAATCATTCTTTCTTCTTTAACCCCACTAACCCCACCAAAATGCGAGCCTGACATTTTCTCTACCACCCCCAAAACCACTACCAACCATCTGCGCCGACGCCCGAAGGGCGGAGGCGCATAATACTGAAAGGTGGCAAGAGGAGGCAGGGAGGTGAATTGCCTCCTTTCTACCGAGCCTGAACGAGAGTGAAGGCTCGGCAATATTCGCGCGCATTTTCCTAACCTACACATACCAACCACACTCCCGCCACTATCCCAACGTTTATTTTTTTACCAATTCCTTTTTTTAATTTCTGCCAACGCAAATTTCCTTTCCTGAGCATCCATTAATCTAAGGCAATACTTTGCCAAAGATATTATTGCTTTCTTTCTGTCGCAATGCAGATACTCCTCATTTATTCCCTCTATCACATCTCCCATCTCCATGTCGCTCACCCCGCCCCTATTTTCTTTTCCTGCCAGCACCGACATCAACCCCCAGAATAACGTCAACGGCTTCTATTATTGAAACGTTCCTGCCTCTCCGCATCGTGAGCTCTCCTTTCTTTCTCACTATCACCTTGTAGGCTTTCTCTGAAACTTTAATTGGGATTGCCATTTGTATCAGCTCCACTATATATATGGCTGGAAAGTATTTAAAGTTTACCATTGCTACTTTTACTACTTTTATTACTTCATAATGATTATTCAGATAGAAAAGTTAGCACAGACGACCCCACTCATCCAACTAATCCAAGAAGCTCGCTAAAGTTCTGTAGCTCACCTTCGCCGCCACATCCTCACCAAAAATTTCTGCAACCGCCTTCTTTAATTTTTTGATTTCCTTTTCACTCTTGCAGACCACCCAGACCTCGCTATAGCCACATTCTAGGTCAGCCCTAATATTCCGAATTTCGTCTGCAGGTTGAGTGGTGAGCATTATCTCTACCGCAATCGGAGGGGCCTCCTTCGATTTTTCAATCGCAACATCAACGCACTTATTGCCCAGCCGCGAGCCCTCAACCTCAGCCCTCCAGCCCTGCGCCATTGCCCAATTTTTTATGGTATGCTGAATCCACTGATGCTCAAATCCCCCTTTGCCCTTCAGTCTTTTAATTTTCACCTTCAGGTCTTCCAAAAGGGACCAACCCTCTTCTGTTATCTGCAAGAGCTTTAGAACCTTTCCTCTTGCCCCTGTTCTTATTTTTATCTCCTTACATAGCCCAGCCTTGACCAAGTCGGCTCTTCGCTGGCTCCCTGCCCATGTAGAGATTTTAAGAAACTTATCCCGTGCTGTAGCGGCCAGAAATGGCTGCTCCATAACCGACTTCAAATAATCCAACCCATCCATCGTGATTCCGTACTTTAGAATCTTTTCGCTCGCACCAGGCTCGGCTTGTTCTTCGCGCAGCCTTATACTTCCTGGCTCAGCCCGTGGCTGCCACTCAAGCCCGCTCAGCACAGGCTCCATCAAGGTGTCGATTTCCTCGTCGCTGATTGACTTATCGTAGACGTAGGGAAGGACCTTGATTAGGAAAGGCTCAGGGTAGCGAGCAAATCGGACAATAGCCTGCCCGACATCAAGCTGGTAAATGACCGCCTTCTGCTCTTTATTAAGCCCCATGCTCAGTGCAATATCCTCTACATCCCTTCCGTGACTCAGCCCGAAACAAACCCTTGTGTAAGCGTTTGATTTAATCGAATCCGAAAGCAAACTCGGCTCATTTGAGGCACACCAAATCCCCGCCCCAAATTCCCGACACTCTTCGATGAAAATATTTAAGGGGGAAATCCCACCCTGCTCTGAAATATCTCTCCGCTTCCCTATTAGCCTCTGGGCTTCATCAAAGATAATAATGTTTCTCGGTTCCCTGTGACGCTCGCCTGCTGCAATTCTGTGAGTCAGCACATTGGTGAGAAGCGATTCTGTAAAAAACAATTGCATATCGGATTTTACGCCGGTCAAATCCAAAATAACGTTGTGGCTGAGAATCTCGGACATATACCCCTTTGAACACCGCAGGACTTCTCCTAAAGCTTCCTCGATTGCCATCAGACGATTCTGAACACGGCCTGTCCACTGATAAGCAGGAGAGAGCCTGTCAACCCTCATGGATGAAAATTTTTCAAGAAGGTCAGCAATGCATGGATACACTCCGTGCGGCACGAACTGCCTATAGAGGCCCATCAGGACTTTATAAATTAAATTTTCGGTTCCCATCCCTCCCACCAAGCCAGTGGCTTGACTGAAAACATTGCTTATGATTCCTGCCCAAGCCTGCCAAGAAACCCGCGACGGAGGCTCAAGAGGATTAAACTTTGGTTCTCCACGGCTAACCCTAAACACCCAAGCACCTTTTCGGGCAAGATGAATATAATCCCGCTTGTTGTCAAAGAATAAAACATTAATCCCTTTCCTAATTGCCTGCTCTGATGCAATCTCCAACAGCGTTGTTTTCCCGCTGCCTGCGCTTCCTACCCCCAGCAGGTGTTTTCCCGACTCAATAAAATAAAGCCCAACAGGATACCCTGTCTGAATAACATGACCCAGAATAATGTCGCCTGCCACTTCTTCTCCTTTTGGCCTGGCAAAGGGATCCGGATTGACGAGCTGCGGAAAGGCCTCGACCATTAACATTTCTTTGAAGGCAGACAATTGCCGCTCCCTGAGCTTTTCGAGAGCCACGGACCTCGGCCTTTTGGCCAGGCTAAGCCCTAGCAAGGCCCCTCTGACTCCTGGGTCGTCACTTCTGTCACTAGCCTCGATTAATTGAATAAGTTCATCGATGCTCATACGGTTTGATTGCGGACAAGAAATAAAACTAAACGGCTTCCTTCCGCTTAGACAATTCTTCTGCTACTCTATCTTGCAGCGGCTTCAGTGCATCCACTGCATCTGACCTGCCAGGGCAGATGAGCACCATTCTTTCGCCCATGCACTTCACATCAGCTAAAATCGTCATATCTTATCATCTCCATCGTCTAAAGCTTTTTCCAGAATCTCATTGACCAGGACGGTCATCGGCATCCCTCTGGCCTTCGCAGCGTGATAAAGCTTGCAGACCAAATCCTCTCTTATATTCGGGCTGTACATCTTCATCCCCTCCTGGATGCCTGGGAAGCGGCTGGCCGCAACAGCCACTTCTCAAACTTTCCAGCGCGGATTAGAAGCGTGTCCAAATCGACATGATGCATTTCCGCAAAGAGGATCAAAATGTTCTTTAGAGCGCTCTGCTTGACGTTGAAGACCAGCACCAACGCTGGCTGGGCCTGTGCCTTCTCCACCGCCGCTCTTGCCCTCGCTGCGATCTCTGCGGACTCTGCGCGATCCTCTAAATCCGAATCAGGCACGATGTCCTCGCCCTCGACATAAGGGCACATCCCGGAGCCACGCGCCAACTCCTCGCGCCTTTTCATGGCAGGATCCAGCTTGCCGTAGCAAACCCAGTTCCCGTCAACGAAGACCTTAATCTTCTCTATCTTAGCCATCTGAAACACCTCCAATTAATTTTTTATGCGGCTGCTGGCTGGACAGCCGCATAAATTCATTGCCGCAGCCCGAGCCACGGAGCGGGTTTAGCGGAGCGGCGTACGCCAAAGAAGCTTTCGGCTACGTCCCTGATTTAGCCTGCCGAGCTGAAAGATTCTTGGCGGCGGGCGAGGAATTAATATACTTCCATGCACATTTCAGCCCCACAGGAATATTAAAGGAAAGGGAGAATCTTTCGAGCCCGGCGCAGGTAAAAACAGTCCTCACAGAGAATCTCGCTGTTGGCCCTGTACTGGTGCTTAGGGCAGAGCAATTTTACACAGTCCATGCACGCGCTGAGGCACCTTTGGCAGCAGAGGGCTTCACAGATTTCGCATTTGCCAGCCACATTATCCCGGCTCTTCGCAAGGTGAGAACAGCCCAAAAATTTATCATGAATATGTTCGACTGTGGTGATGCCCTCGTTGTCGATATACGTCTCTGCACCCTCCTCAAGGATTCGCCCGTCATCCTCCACTTGTCCGCCAACACTTTCAATCCTGATGGTTCTGGTGGCTCTGATTCTCTTAATTTCATCCGCGACCCATTCCTTTAATCTGTCGCTCATGCTGACTCCTTAGCGCTGCCACTGAGGTAAGGTATGATATAAGCGAGCCATGAAGTCGAATACTCCCATCCCGAACCGCATAAGAAGATAAACCCCAACAACAATAAGCGCGATTTTTGCCAGGTTCAACGCAATAATAGAGAGCCTCATTCCTGAGCGGCTGAGTTCGTCCAAGAACTCAGAGATCCCACGCAAAAAACCTCTGTTCATGTTGTCCTCCTTTGCGTGAAAAAAGTCCTCTAAGACTTCGAGCCTTTCACTGCCTCTTCCAGTGCCAGGACAGCCTGCTTGAGCTCTGGCAAGAGGTCGAGTGTCAGCGACAGGCCTTTCTTTGAAGGTATCATTTCGCCTCCCTTATCAGGCCGAAAGTAAATCCTGAGGTCTGCTACACGATGGCCCCGGAACTCGGTGAGGACTGCCCTGACCTCCTCTTTGGAATTTTTCTCGAACCTTGCGACTATCTTTTCCTTTTCCACCTTTCTCACCTCCTTTCGTTTAAGTTGTCCAAAAGACCAATACCTTTATAAAGATTCAAGCCCACTATTAAGTGGGTGATAAAAATGCTTGTTAAGATGGACAAGAAAGGCAGGGTGACCTTGCCCAGCAAAATCAGGACACAGGCACACCTTAGATTTTCTGCGCCTATGAGAATCGAACTTAAGCAAAAGTCAATCATTCTCAAACCTTTACCTGGCAAAACAGAATCAAGTAGAAACAATGACCCACTTTTCTGGTTACTCCGACATCCGGTTCACGTAAACCCCAAAAAACTAAAGAAAATCAATCTCAGGAAACTCCGTGAAGAAATGTGGTATCCATGACCCCGGTACTTGTTGATAGCAATATATGGATCTTTTCGGTAATAAGTGAATACCCAGAACACCCATCGGCAGTAGCTAAACTCAAATCGTTCTCTCACCAAGGAATCCTCATTAATTGCATCATAGTGTCCGAAACATACCATATGCTCAGGTCATTCATCGGATGGCAGAAGGCTTTGCTTAACACACGCAAAATACTGGATTCCGAATTCACCGATTTCGTATCCCTATCTGTGGATACCGTTAGAAAAGCGATGTCTCTCAGTGCTGAAAAGAAACTCCTTATTAACGATGCTCTCATTGCGCAGCACGCACTTGACATGAAGGCGGCCTTGCTCACTGACAACATTAGAGACTTCGAAAAGGTCCCTAACCTCCACCTTCTCAAACTCAAATGATATCCTGGAAGGGGTGATGACATGAAATGCCCAATATGCAACTCAAGAATGAAAAAGACGGAAGAGACATTTAAGATAGGGACGATTAGCCTTGGTAAGTTTGAGGCAGAGAAGTGCACGAAATGCAGCGAGGTATATTTTACCGAAAGCTCATCCGATGCAATTGACAAGAAGGCCAAGCAGCTCGGGCTTTGGGGCTTATCAGCAAGAACAAAAATTTCATACTCTGGTAATTCCATCATTGTCAGGATACCAAGGGATATATCCAAATTTATGAATTTGACCAAAGGCGCAGAAATCACAACGCACCCAGAGGGCAAGCACAGACTTGTAATCGGGACCTGCGAGTAATTGTCAATTGTCATTTGCATCTTCTTGCCTTAATCCAACCTCATTTCTAAATTGTGAATTCCTCTTCAATGAGATATGGTTCGCCTGCATATCTCTTCCTCATGACTGGAAATCTCTTGAGACACCTCACCCAGCAATATGTCTTTTGCCATATGTTTCACCCCTTTTGAATTGGTGCAAGGAGTTTAAAAATCAAAAATCCAAATCCCAATTTGCAATGAACGCGCCTACAAATCCTATGATTCCACCTATCGCCCCAAAAGCCCCTAATATGTATTGAGCGTCCAATGGATTTTCCCCATTGAATAAATATAGAATCGCAACCGGAACAGCCAAAAACAATCCAATCAATCCGGCAAACCCAATACCAAGAAAAGCGTAAAATCCTCCGATAAACGTAAGCACTATAATCCTAAAGATGTTCCACAATATGCACAGAAAAATATCCACGAAGGTTGAAACCCATGTTGCTGAATAGATTGGGGGTACTGTAATAGGTATGTTGTTTCCATCCCCATATGGCCGCCTGCCCATCCCTTTAGGTGGTGGCGGCGGGGGCGGATATGTTGATATAGAGTCGTTCTTAGTCATTTCTGCCTCCGCAAAATAAGCAACTTTCGTTTTTTGGGTATCTCTTGATTACTTCTGGCAAGCAACCTGACATTGAAAACTGCCGATAGTTCCAAAAAGCCTTTCGGTTTGTTAGGAGAGCCACAACACCAAATGCAACATAGCCCCCGGCAACTTTCAGGATGTCAATAATGCCTGGAGCGCAAGGATTTCGCTCATTGGTAGTGACGATTTCAGGCATCACACACAAAAGGCAAGGATCTTCGGGAGAAATCCCTTGAATAAAAACATATCCCCTATCAGCATCCGTGCTCACTCCGGTGATGACTGTGGGGATACCCTTGTCCCTGAAAAGCCTGGACCCGAAGACCCTTGGTTCATCGTTGTCCACAGCTATCACAGCAACACTACACCGCAAGTCATACCCTTTAACAACAGCCTCCTGAAGGTGCATTGGTATTCCATAAAGAATTGTCTTAGCTACTCCCAGAAGGGCTAAATTTTTGGCCAAGCAAATTGCTTTATTCTTATAGAGGTCTTTCTTAAAAAATTCTTGGCGCGAAAGATTGGTTACATCCACAGTGTCACGGTCCAGAATTACCAACTTGCCAACTCCCTCTCTCACGAGGGCTCCGGCTATCTGGCCGCCAATGCCTCCAGCACCCACTAGAACAATCCTCGCACCTCCCAGCGCTTTTTGGCTGAAGCCTGGCACTATCTCCTGCCTGGCAGTTGCGGTCATTCCGTATTCGGCTTTAATTCCCTTAGCCCTAATCTTTACCGGCCTTCCTGAGAAAGATGGTGGTTTCATCTTTCTGCTCCACTAAATCTCCGTATACCCAGACGTTAAACGGGTTTGTTTTGGAAAAGAAACCCACATAACCATCCTTTGAAAAAATGCCCCCTATAACCGGGTATCTTCCTTTTTCCAATCTCTCTTGGGTTTCCAAATCCCTTGCAGAGGGCCAAACTGACGCAATGCCGTTCCAGGGATGGCTATGAAACCAAGCCATGAGGGTGTGCCCAAAACTATCTATCCGGTAGAGAACCTCTGCCAGAGATTTATCATCAGCCCTGACAAAGACCCTGGACCTTTGAGATAGGTCTAACTTGATTATGGTATCCACGACCTTAATCCCGCCGAAATCCATCCCCGTCAAAATAATCATGTCTTCGTCAGTGCTCTTCATCAGCTCTTTATGACACTCCGTAAGGAACATTGAGCCGAAGACATACAAAGACTTTAGCGAGTCCCCAAGAATATACCCAATCTCCCTATGCACCTCTAAAAGGTTTGAGATTCTCTCGAAAGCCAGGCGTGCAGACCCTTGGTCATGTACAACAGCACATCTCCGAATCTCTTCAGACAAGTCCCTAACCTCTCTTTCAATCCTTCCTTTAAGAATGCCGAGGTTGACTAAATTTCTGTCCGTATTCATAAGTTACCTCCTTATACCGAAGACAACCAGCTTTCCATGTAGACAATGAAAGAATCGAGGCCCTCCGGTTCTCTTCGCCAATGCACAACAAACCATCCCTCTCCACATGCTATCAGGCAACCCCCATGAGGGAGCCCGCTCATTATAGGCGGATTCATAACGAAAAAATCCCTACCGCCCCAACTATGAACCCGCATATAGCCAAAGTACTTCTTGTCCTTTGCCACGAAAACCCCACTCCATCCGTCTTCTGTCTTTTTCCAGCCTCTTAATTCATGAAGTGGCAGTAAACTTCTCTTCACCTCTGGCACTGACTTTCCCGCTTCCATGCCAGCCGGTACTGCGAATAGCATATCCCCGTCTTCGACCAGCTTGTATAGGTTGTCCTGCGGCCTAAACGCCCTTTCGCCTCCCTTGCTGAGTTCATACCCATCCAAGCCCAAGTCAATCATCAAATCCATGACAATCGTCCCTGGTTTTACAGCACGGTCATGACACACCATATTACCTCCTGTTCCCGGAACCCTGACAGTAATGACCTTTACTCCTTGGATAGCCATTGTTTTTTCTCCTTTCACTGGAAGATTTTTGTTTTTGGGAAGTAACGCCTCCCACCATTTACTAACTTGGCGCATCTCGATAATCTCCTCTGTTTTTGTTTTCATACCCTCTCCTTTCTCCCTTCTCTTTAGCTCTCATTTCCGCCTGTGAAACCCCATTCCACGCAGGCGGTAGTTAAATGAGGACTTACTAAACACCGTGCGCGGACGCCCAAGCGATACTCTCCGGAAAGCGCCGATCAGCTTAAGCTCGTTTTTTATTTCCCGAATTTCTTTTTTTATAGACCTCCACTCTCTGCCAAAACGTGAATAGGAATACCCTCCTCTTTTCATGACCGTCTCCTTTCCTTCAGCCGTTTCTCTATCACCTTCAGCACTTCCTTCTTGCTCACCACTCCCTTTTCATCAAGAAGCAGCACAAACCCCGCCAAGATGGCAAACAGCCTTTGAGAAAAATCCCGAAGCTCACGCAATTCTTTTTCAATTTCATGCCTCCTCATATAGCCCTCCCTTCTGTCCCCTTCAGTCCGCATAATAAACCGCTACGAGCATGTCCCTGTGTCCGACCCGCCTGAACAACTTTTCGCTCCCCATCATGTATGGTCCTTTTGGGAGAAAGCCCAAACGGTATTCGACAAGGCCGGTGGACAGGAGAACATCCTCAACGGTCGTTTCGGGCTTCACCATAGCCAGGACAATCGACCCTTCCTTCACCACCTCAATAAATATGAGCTTGGTCTCTCCATCATGATGTCTCCACTTCATAAAAATCTCCTCCTTTCTTTTATATATATGCTGCCCAAACACGGGGCAGGGACTAGTCATCTCACTTTTTTTGGCAGCCGTGCTCGACCAGGAGCTGTTCGACAACATCGTCCTGTTCGGGGATGCCCGTCCTGGAACAAACCCTGTGCTGGGACTCGTTGGGCAGTCTCAGTTCAAGGCTGAGCTGCTCCCCGGCTTTGACCTCGCACTTGCGCTGTTCCTTTTTCTTTTTCCTTTTTGCCCATCGTGCCATTGAAATGCTACTCTTTCTTTTTGATGTGATAAAAATACTTCATCCCATGACATGCGACAAAAAAAGGGCATCTATCTTTGTGACAGATGCCCTTTCTGTCGCCCAATCAACCCAACCCGCCGCTGGGCTTTAGCGGTTTTCGGTGGCCTCCCTAGGGCTGAGTTAAATTGTCAAAGAATCCTTTACGTTCGGGTACATCTTGCTTAGCTTATATCATAAAAATTATTCCTTTGTATAGCCACAGATAAGTTACACCAAACTGCGCAACATATTGATTTTTATATATTCCCTTCATTTAATTATGTTATGAGTAGAGCGTTATTTACTAAAGAAATTATTGATAAATCTTATTACTGCCCTTTTTCTAATATTTGTAAATATACTAAAGATTACTCCATGGATGAAAAAAACAAAATTATCGAGGGATACCGATACGGAAGGAAAAGTCTATCAGGATTGCGGCAGCACTGCTTAGATTATAAATGCAAGGCCACTCCTAAAGGGATTGATTGCTTTATCTCGGGAATTTTTACTGCAGTGGGAGATGATATAACTTATAATTCTATTAATTTTAAAACACTTGGAAGAATTGAAATTAATATGGAAAAACTCAGTTCATTCTTAAAGAAGAAACTTCGGAAAAGATAATTGATATTTTCCTTTCCTTATTTTTTCGACAACTCTTCTAACGCCTGATGAGTCTAAATGCCAGTTTCTCTTATTTTCCAAGCCGTCTAATTCTTCGCTTATTTTCTCGAAGCAATTTACATTACCCATCCCAATTTTTTTTAACTGTTTATAGCGCCCATATATAAAATTATTTCGCTCGATTTTATCTTTTAAATTTCCTTTCAATAAACCATAAGGTAGCCTACGTTTCCACTTTAGCTCTGCTATATCTCTTATTCCTTTAAAGGCTTCAGAGGCAATTCTTCTGAAATCCTTAACCCTCAAGTCTATAGGGAATGTCATCTTGACAACGTGTCTTCCAATGTTATCAAAATCCACTTCTACAGCAACATCAAAAAAGTCCCATGCTGGTTTATCTTTATAAACCCCGTCAATATGGTGTCCATCAAGGAAGTATTCCAATTCATTTTTATACTCATTGAATAATCTAGTCCTAATATTGAGAGACTTTCCTCTCGAAAAATATTCAATGAGATCGATTTTCTCTTTGTAATATTTCTCCCAATCCCTAAAATCCCTTGAATTATAATTTTCAATCCTAAAACAATGACTCTCAATAAATTTCCCCCATTTCTCCTTCATTCGTTCCCAATCATAGTCAAATAACCAATCTTCCGTATTTTTGTATGTGTCATTATATAAAAAATCCGAAATATCTTCGGTCAAGCGGCGATGTTTGAACGCTCTTTTAAACTCTTGTTTCATACTTTTTATAAATATCCTATTTCTAAAACCCACCAATTTCCGGTTATCCATGATCCATGAGGCTTTAAAATTTTTGTTTTCATATTTATTGAACATAGGATGCCAATAAGGGACCAATAAGCCATAAAATATGAGGATTGGTTTTTCTCTCGGGATCTTTGAATAGATACGTTCACGCCCAAAAAAATCAAAATCAGTAAATTCAGAATCAAAACCATGAAATATTATAATTGCTATAACATCTCTCCTATTCGATAATTCTTTCACAGTATTTATAATTAAGTCGCGTCCTTTACGTGAAAAAGTAGCCTTATCATTAGGAAAGAAAAGATTCTTTAATTCTATCTCTATGTCACCATAGTACAGCCATTGTCTCAAGTTTTCTATAAAGCGTGGAGCTATCCTCTCATTTAATGGAATGCCGCCAGCGTTAATGATTGCTATTTTTTCTTTTTTTCTTTTTCCTTTCCATTTAAATATAGTAATATCTGTAATTTCTGTTTGTAGTATTTCTCCATCTATTTCAATATATTTCCCTAGGCGGAGATCGATGGCATTAGTGATATCTTCAAGTACCTCCTCATAACTATCCCCTTCTGCCTCCACTCCTTGGAGTTCTAAACAATCGGCGTAGTACCCATCCTCATACTCATCCATTATTATGGATAGTTTATACTTTTGTTGAGTAGACATCTTTTATAACCTCCTCTCTGGTTAATTAATGCCGCTGAGCAGGGCGACGGCGCGAAATACTTTAGTTCAAACCTATCTGTTTCTGCCCTTTTCGAATAGTATTGTGATACGAACCACTTTGAGTCTGGGTCGGCATCGAGAACCTTTATAAGATTGGGGCGGTGATTCATTCGGGCCCCGGCTCGATCAGCATCTCTTGCATCTTCGGGTTTATGTAAAACCTTTAAAGCCCCATGATGAGAAGCGTCCTCTGATCGGAAAAGATCAATAATGGCTTTCCGAAATGATTTGAAACTCTCCTTCTTTGTTTCTTCTGCTTGCATCGAGGAGCCCAATGTCTGAATTGAGCGTTGAATGAACGGCCGTATTTGCTTATCTATATTAAATTTTTTTGTGTCAAGGACACGATAAACCTTTCCTTGTCCTCCTTCGCCAAGTTCCTCAATAATTTCCCATCGATATTGATAATCCATTTTTGATCACCTTTCAAAAACCGAATGGTTAATTCGGCCAAATTGAAATCAAATGAAAAAGAGTTTCGATATCTTTCTTTTTCCTGTAAATTGTGCCTCCTATCCAGAATCGATATTATTTGAGTCCATAGATTTTGTCAAATCCCAAAGCCAAGAAAAGAGAATGAGACTTTTCAGTAAAAGGAGCAAATGGAGCAAATTTCCTCAGATAACAATTTCATTTCAATAAGTTACCCTTTCCTCATCCACAATTAATGTTGAAAAGTTGCGGAATTTGACCTGCTTGTGATTGCAGGAGGCTATCTCCACCATTTTGCCTAAAAAATAGGCACGTGTAAGTTGGCGAAATTAAAAAGTGAACCATAAAACTTAGCGAGATTACTTCTTCCAAAAACTCTTCTCTGATCCCTCTGGAAATTTTGACTCTCCTGATTAGTTTTGATAAAATTTTAGCATCATGCGGCCAAGTTAAAGATGAATGGGCGAATCCATTGCGTATCTCTATTAGAGCGGTGGAAAAGAGGACGGTTTGACCTCTATCAGCCAACATCATTTATGCAAAGAATTAAAAGAATTATATGGAAGAAAATCTGGAGCGCTGTTTTAAGTGCGGAAAGCAGGAAGGGTTGATGGGTGTTGCCCTGACCATTGGGAGAAAAACATTTCACCTCTTTTACCTCTGTGCCAAATGTGGAAATGTCGGCACTGATGAATTGCTGAAGATAATTGTGTCTTATAAGAAAAAGAGAACAGCGTGATTCGAACGGAGGTTCTCTAAGCTTGAAGCGAAGTTCTTGGCTTCTTCCTGTACTCAAGTTTTGACAAATTCTGCCAAAGGGTGTAGATTTCTATCGTAAAAAAAGAATTGACTTTCGCCGGAGGTCGATCGGAAAATAGTATCCGGTATAATAGCATTTGTATGAATTTTATACTTCAGCATAATTGGTGTTACATGCAATTCGATAAAATCGGAGAAAAAAGAGGGGTAGCTAGCGATGAATTTCCCAATAAAAGTTAAGTCGGAATTGGACAAGGCGAATTTACCGGGGGTCTCAGAACATGAAATATGGGTTTTTTCAGGGGTTACAACTTTTGTAGGGCCAAATGCATCTGGTAAGACACAGATTCTTCGTGGATTAAAACGTGGGCTAAGGCAAATTATACAGAAAAAGAAAATTCGTCTTATTTCATCAGGGCGAATCGGCGCAATAGAAAATTATAGGTCAGATTTCGATGGCTATAGAGGTGAAGGCATTTTGTATGACGAGGCTAATTTTGGTTCAAAAAGCGATGGTTCAAGAAGGCACAATTATGAAACCATGATTGGTGATTTTCAAACCCTGTCCGTACGAGCTGACATATTGATAAAGGTTCAAGAAAGGTTGCGTAAACTTTTTAAAAGAGACTTGATCCTTGAGTGGGATGGCGGTTCCTTAAAAGTTAAGTTTTCTCGCTTAGATAGCACTGGGCATACTTATTCATCTGCAAGGGAGGCAAGCGGCCTACTTCACCTTGTAGCAATTCTATCTGCCCTTTATGACAATGAGGTTGGGGCGTTATTAATTGATGAGCCAGAGGTGTCTTTACATCCACAACTTCAAGCCTTTTTGCTTAGAGAAATTCATAGGATGGCAGGAGATCCCGATGTTGAAGGTAAGAAGCTGATTTTTATGGCAACTCATTCAATAGAAATGATTGATTTAAAACATCCCTCAGACCTTCCTTCATTTGTCTTCTGCTATGATATCCAATCAAGCCCAGTCCAAATTTCACCAGATGCAGGTGAACTAAAAAATGAAAAAATCAAGAGTCTTATAGCAAGGCTGGGGCAAGAGCAGAAATTGGCACTCTTTTGCCAGAGACCTTTACTGTTAGAAGGCCCGGCTGATTCAATTATTTGTGCGGCTATTGACAGACGACTTAACTTGTTTATCGAGGCGACTGGCTCACAAATCCTTCCAGTGATCGGGACTGGCCAAATTCCAGTCGTGACGAAGTTAATGCGACTTCTTGGGAAAGAGCCCATCGTATTGGCGGATGCTGACGCATTTACCGATGGTTTAGATCTTGTTTTCTCTTTTACCACCACTGAACAAGCGAACCAGCTTGCTAAGGAACAAGGACTGCCTGATGCAAATTCACTGGCAAAAGCGGTATATTCTGATTTTTGCCAGATCGCAGAAAAGAATTGGGGGTCAATAGAGAGCATCGCTAAGACACACCCTTATTGGATAAATGGTGATAAAGATAACGAGCTCGAAAAGGTAAAACGAAGGGCCACTTTTTCAACTTTAATGAGCCTAACAGGAACCCAGTTGGACGAGCTACAGAATTTCAATGAATGGAAGGCAATTCGAACTAGAATCGCTGCACTTCTAAGCTTTCTTGAAAAAATTGGCTGTTTTATTCTCAGGAGAGGGGCAATTGAATCCTATTACAAATTTTCAGACTCTCTAACATCAGAAGAAAAACCTAGTGCTGCAGTTGATGAAGCTACTGGTATTTTAAACAGTTCTCCTGAAGTTGTGATTACACAATACAACGACATAGTGCGCTGTCTGCAGTATGCAGCTAGGTGTGAACCAATCAATGAGGCTGAACTCATAAGAGATCTTGTCTTAGCTATTGCTGCCCCTGCTCTGGCATCCCTTAATTCATCAACAACCGAGGAAAAATTGAGAATCATGTCTGAAAAGATATTAGGGGAAAAACATCACTTATTTAGGCTTGAAATTGAAAAAAATGACAAAGGAATTTTAGGGTTAAGAATTAGCCTCAAAAGTCATATCTTGGAACTAGATTGCTTTCCAATTTCTATTTCTATCGGCGAAAATCCTGTGACTGCGGTAAATAATAAATTAGGGCTGCAAAGCGTATAACAATTGATTCCAGTAGATTGTAGATTGCTTCGCAACCGCTGACCCTTTAACGTTATCCTCACTTTCAACTCGAAATCTTCGATTCTTGAATGTGGTTCCCAGTAATGACTTGTAGCTGTAACTCACAACTTGAATCTACACAGATAAAGATTTTACAGAAAAATCGAGTAATCACATCCTTTCTGTTCGTTTACTCGCCTCCAAATACGCCCTCCTCAATATCCTCGCCCACTCAGGCAGATGGGAAGAAATCTCATCATCTTCGTCAGGTGTTCCCAAGATTATCACCCATAAGATTCATATTGTTTTCAGGCCTTGTTCTGTCTGCAATTTTGAAGACCCTGACATTCCCCCTAATTCCAGCCCGCTCCCATTTTATCAGGTTCTTGCTTATGAGCTGCTGAATGTACAATGAGAATGTCCTTGATGCCATTGGCTGCATCTTCCTCTTTTTGCATTGTGAAAGATAAAAGTTCCACAGGTCCCCGGACATAATCGCGCCTTTCTTTTTTATTATGAAGTATATCATCCTGTGGTGGATGGTCAGGGAATTTAATATGTACCCCATCTTAAGCCCTTTGGCATTGGTCCATCCTTTTTCAAGGTGTGAGGAGTTGATGGCAGGGCTACGCTCATTTTCTGCGACGATGGCTGCATTCTTCAAAGTCTGGATGGCTATTCTTGCATCGCCATTAGCCAGTGCGCATATTTTGTCTATGATGATGCTGTCCCATGTCTCCGGAGACAGGGCAGACTCTGCCCTTTGATTTAGGATGTGGTGAAGCTCTCCTATAGAGTAACTGGGAAATTCCATCAATTTTGGGTTCAGCCTGGACCTTACCCTTTCATCCAGCTCGAAAATGCTCTTCTTCTCGGCTGAGATGCATAACAAGCCCAGCCTGCCAATGTCGCACAGGTTGTAAAGAATGAGATTTCGGTCTTTGGGCATTGGCTGGTCGATTTCATCAAGTATCAATAGGAACGGTTTTCCTTCTATGAACTTTGTGAACTGCTCCAGTTTGAAGACAGTACTTATCTTTTCAGCGCCCAGCATCCTGAGTTCCCTGACTATTTTATCCATTATTGAATGCAGGGTGCTGTTTTCCCAACAATTTATGTAGACTCCGTTGACATTGTATTCTTTTTGCAACTTGCCCAGGAGATATTTGGCAGCAATTGTCTTTCCTGAGCCAGAGGGACCATATATCCAAACATTTACAGGTTTTATCCTTCTATAGACAGGAGCTATGCAGAGCTTTAGCTCCTCTGTCTGATTCTCTCTTCCAATGATGTAGGGCGGGGAATAAGACTCACCAAGAGAATCCGGGTTCAAGATTATTTGGCGCCCGGTTCTGTTTATTGGCATTCGTAATTGATTTGTAATTGTTCTTTAAAACATATTTTCTCCATCTTGCCGATTATTCTATTTATTCCTTTTCATCATTACCTATTTCTTCCAGTCCTTTCCAATCATACCAGCTTTCCATGCCCAGTGTGTTTGCCCAGGCATCCACTGTTTTCCTGTCACCAGAATATCCAGTATCTTCTTCAAACAGGTATTCAAGGAGCTTGTTGCCCACAGACTCATAATCTGTTCCTCTGTAGAGAGATAAAAATGGTTCAACATTGATGAAGGAATTAAGAAATTTACCATAGGCATAATTCATTGCATTGGAGGCCTTATAGATAGAAGGGGGAGAAATGTGCTTGATTCCAGGGTCTAAATTGTTGGTACACTCTGCAATAAGTCTCCTTAACGATTTCTCCTGGACATTTCTAAGGCCCTTGCATGAAGTGAAAATCCATTTATCAATCCTTGCATCGCATGGTAGGGTAACGAGCTGCCTTACAACGGCAGTGTACATATCATCAAAAGAATCTATCAGGAATTCTGGTGGAATTCCTTTAAGAAGCATCACCGCATAATCAGCAGCAAGCTTGGGGACAGCTTTTGCTTTAATATCCTGCGAACAGTACGGCATCTTCCTCTCTTCTGGAGGTGTGTGCCAGAACCTTAAGATATGGCCGCACTCATGGGCAACCAGATAATTAAGCTCATCGCTGTACCTTGGATTGTAGGTGATTACAAGAGCGCCATTGTCGGGTATATAGCTGACCTGGCTGTCCGCCATAAGGCTGGAATCCGGTTCAACTCTTATCTGGTATTTCGTCAATGAGCGGACCGACCTTATTATGCTACGAACCTCACCACGAGCCCGCATGAATAGCTTTTAGGTGAACCACTATAAAAAGGGCTGGGGCATGGTTTGCGGGTTATGCGAGTGTAAAAAATCGAAAAACCAGGACAATCACCTTTACTCTGGGTCGGAGTCGTTTGCTGCAATGCGTCGTGATATGCATTTTACTGAAAGAATTATAGAGAACAATTGTTTTACCGCGCTATTTCTGAATCCGGAATTTAAAAAGTCTTCACGGAACCGCCGGTGTTACAAATGACAGATTTATAATAAGGGAACGTTAGATTGGAGATCAGGGGGAGCGTATCCAAATCACGGGTAACAGGAACGCCAAATCCTCATGGAACATTAAATAAAGCTATCAAAGGAAAAGTCGATATCAGGCTTAAAAGATAAAACGTATTTCAGTGCATTTCTGTATTTTTCTTCGGCCTCTAATCTTCTTAGATTGAACGTATCTTTAGTTATTGAAAATATTTTCAAATATTCATTAACTTCTGTAATGTAATTTCCTTCTTTCACCAAATCTTTGCCGCCCAAAAAAACCCCGAAGTTAGGTTGGTAAGTCTTGCAATTTGTAAAGATAACAAGATTCGCAGCAGTAAAACTAATATCCAGGCAAATCTCTGGGGCCCTTTCCATATCAGGGTTTAAAGATGGTACGAAAAGAATATCTATGTATTCTCTTTCACCTCGGTCTCTAGGCCATCTATAGTTTGAAATTATAAGCCTTGACACGAGCGACAAATCGTAGCTATCGAGACATAAAAAAATGCTAAACTTCCCGTACGGAGTTTCATAATATTGTATTCGTCTTATATTTGGGACCCGAATATACTCACCAGCCCTGAACGCGCTTGACAATTTCTTGTAGGCTTCTGGGTTTGTTTGAGATTGTATCTGAGGATGGAATATTGGGGAAACGTTAAATAGCTCCCTTTGATCATGATAGCTCCCCGCTATTATAAAAATCCTTTTTTCTATGGCAATCCTTCTAAGTTTCTGAAATAGCTTTCTAGCCTTCCTAGCCTTCATGAAATTGCCACTATTTGGAAACGATAATTCATTAAGACATATAAACTGTGCCCCATGTTCTGATGCGATCAAAATGTTTTCTTCAAATATTTCAAAATGTTTTTCGAAATTTCTTTCGAGTAAATAATAATGATAACTCTCCCCTCTCCATCTCTTTGAAAACGCTTCAAGCAGATTTGTCACAGGCAAACTAATAATGCCAATCCTTAGCTCCTTGGTCCTTTCCTCCGGCCCTAGTTCGATCTTAGCAGGGACCATGTAATCACTTGTAGCTTCGTACATTTTTCTTAAATGTGCTAAGGATTCAATGGTATTTGGTCGAATAGTATCATTCGCAACACTTCCGATTTTTTCCCTGTAATCCATCTTAATTATTTCCTTTCTGGGAATAATATTCCGCATTTAATAAGTGGAAATGCAGGGTATTAAAATTTTCTAAAGGAAGCGGGCATACGAGTCTGCTGTTTCTCGGGATGATCTTTCCGAGGGGATTTTCCGAGTATACTCTGGGTTCTTGTTAAAAGTTATACCTGTAAATTCGGTTTCACTTTCTCCCATTATTATTGTAATAATCGAACAATAATCATCGCTATACTGTCCGTTTAATTTTAAATACTTGTTATTCTTTAATTCCCCAAGTATTTCCTTATGATCAATTGCATTAGGTCTTTTGCTAAACACTATCTTGAAATAATCATTCAAAGCATCTGCATATTGTTTGTCTTCAAGCGCCTCTTTCACATTTGAAATCTTGCCTTCTTTTATCCTGGAAAAAAGATCACTAATGTTTTCGTCGCTTGAATTCACAGTCTTTACTATAAGGTTGTAAGGATTTTCAAAGTCGTCGTTAATATTCAACTCACGCAATGTTGAATCATAAATCTTTTTTATGATATTTGTTTTTTGAAATGCAAATTTTTTGGAAAAGTCAAAGTATTCGTTTACCTTTTCGGGTTCTAAACCAAAAGCTACACCATCATTAATACGTAATAAACTCATGCGAGTCCATAGTTTGCAGTTGTATCCGTAAGCACAAACAGTGACTCCGTTTCTGCTCTCAACAGAGTAATCTTTTACTTTGTATGATATTGCCGGAAAGCCTACAATTGGAAAATCTCTTGTAATTATTTCTATTTTTTCACCACTCTTAGATATTTCAACTCCGCCTTCCTGTTGAAGCCAACTCTCTAATTTGGTGAAGAACAAATTCTCTTTATTCTTAATGTGGTCAGCAATATCATGAGCTTCGTAGAAATTCAATTCTCTCTTCATATGAACAACTTGGCTGAACCTTAGGACTGGGAAATTGAAAACATCATGCATAATTATCTCTCCATTACTGCTTGAGATTTTTCTTCTTGGTTTTGATTGTCACATTCTCAAGAACTCCTGAATTTCACAGGCCCGTTAACGGGTCCTGTTTGTATTTTCTTCAAGCTGCTTTAATTATAATTAATTAAGCATAAAAAGCTTTTGTGAGATGGTTTTCCGATTGTATCCAATAAACGTATGATACAAAATGGTCAAAAACGAATCATCTTCAAAATTTTCCCATAACCAGTGATTTATGAATCTTTTTGCTCCCTCAATTGTTCTGAATCTCGGAAACCTGCTCTTGCAGCGGAAGAAGTTTTCTGCAACGTTGTTTCCGTGCTTGAAAGATTTCATTTTCTCATGTTTGACTTCGTATCCAAAAACTTTATGGGTTGCAAAATCGTATACAGGGCATTTGTCTGTTCGAACAATTTCTGGCCAGTAGTCTGGAGGAAATCTTCGTCGAGCTTCCCAGAACAACAGTCTAGCGTCTCTTGACGTTCTGTGCTCTGACAAGTGCCATCCAACAGGAGAAACACCCTTGCATATCAATATCCAGAGCCAGAAGAACAAGCCCTTCTTATACGTCTTTAACTTTGTTTCATCGGCATGCAGTCTATCGGCAAGACCTTTCAGGACTTTTTTTGGCACTTTGCCAAACTTGTCAAGCCAGTTGAGAATTGTCTGGTTTGACTTGATTAGAATTTCGTAAATCTTCTTTACGCGTCTTCTTGCTTTCTTGAGGCTCAGGCCGTCTGTATACAAGCCCATGGATGTGTTTACAATGTGCTTGGGAAACCTCATTCTCTTCCAGTCTGTATCAACAGACTGCTTGCCACACCCCTTACACAAAAATTTTGGACAACACCACGATATTTAAGCTTCCTCTTACCATTCTTTACCATGGCAGAGCCACAATTTTCACAGGATTTCATGGATAATCACCCATGAATCCTATGGCTCTGCCTTATAAATCATACGTTAATTAGAAAGAACCGGTTTTCCAATCATCTCGATAGCTTGAAACAATCTCTCCTCTCGTTTTTACACCAACTTTCGTTTAAAATTTAATCATTGGAACCCCAAAAATCAATAAAGGAAATTCAGTATTTCGCATTGAGATACCTTTTTTAATCTTTCCCCGTGGGCTTTTTCTGTTTTCGGAATATTACCAAATACTTAAAAATTTAATGCAAGATTCGGGCCATATATGCTCACAATAATGATAAAAAAGCGAAGAACTCCGCAGAGAGTTCTTCGCTTGATACGTTCCGTAACTACCGAAAAGCTTGCGCTCTTTTCCCTCCTCAAAAAGACGCCCCTTAGGTATACGGATTTGTTAAACAAATCAAATATTTGTAAATTTATATCAAAAAAATATTCAAATGTCAAGTAATTTTTTTTAATTTTTTTATTTTATTTTTTGACATTGTCATTTTTTATTTAAAAAATTAATATTTTATTAACATTTTAAAAATACTTTTAAATTCAATATGTTACACCAATCCAAAATATTCTAACATTTCAGTCTTTTCCATTTTGTTTGGCGATGGATACAGCTTGAAAATTGTAATCGACATATCCGCCAACTTATCCAGGAATGTCATTTTAACTCCCTACCCCTAACCAGTGAGACCCTTTTTCACCCCCACTGGCATACCGCCATATCCTTCCCTGATATTACTCCGATCTCGTGCCCACCATTTACCCAAGACCCGCAGTCCAGAAGATAAAAGATTCTTCCATTTTCTCCAAGCATATCAACTTGCTCAACTTCGACCCGACCTATCCAAAGATCCCAAAACTTTTGGCGATTATATCAGAAAATTTAGCAAGGAGAAAGGGGTTTTCACAAAGGACTTCGCCAAGGAGCTTGGCGTCACGGAGGATACAGTGACTAACTGGGAGAAGAGGGGAAAGAGGCCCGCCAGGGAAAACATGAAAATCTTTCACAAACAGTTCTACGATGTCTTTCCAAGAAATATTCTATCCATTCACCTTCTAGGCAGTTGGAAATAGACTTAAAAAAGGGGGGATGAGAGGGTGGTGCTGTGAAGGATTTTCGCAGAGGAGTTTGGAAAAAATTGACCGAAAAGTTGAGTTTAACTTGCGATTTCACATTTGGTCGTGGCCCGATAATATATTGATAATTCACTCTATCCTCGCTATCCCATCGTGGGAAATGCTGAGGGGACGGCTCAGAGAGCGAAGAAGAGACTCGGTCACAAACGTTCGGATAGCGCTCTTTCCAGTGCCCAGTGTAAGCATCATGCCAGAAATGGCCTAAACATAGGCATTTTTCAAAGAATTGTTAAGTTGCAAATCATAAATATCAATATATAAAAGGCTCATTACCTCACATTTAAATTATAGCTTTTTTGAAAAGATATTTATTTCTTCGTTTGGTAATGATTTTAACCAGCAAGTATTTGATATTGCAAAAAATTTGAAGTTGGAATATAAATTATATTAAATCCTATAACTAAGTTGGCATATCGAGGAACAATATGCAAGAGTTTAACAAGGCCATAAGATTGAATTTCTATCCATTGGCCACCCAAGAATTCAAATTCAGGATATGGAGGAAAAAATATCAACAAGAGAAAAAAGAGGAGATCTTTGAGCATGTTTACAGAAACACCCTCCCCACAGATGGAGGAAAAGACAAACGTGACGATTATTGGATCTCGTTTGAACAAATAGACGGTTTCGAAGAGTTTATGTGCAGGCAAAACCATAACCACAAACTGACACAACATTTTCTATTTAATCTACTACTCCAAAAAGTGAAAATATCTTTCAGAGCCTCGAACTATATTATTCCTCAAAGGAGGTTTAGAAAAATACTTTTCTTAGCCTTGAAGGACCACCCTCAAGGGAAAGAAACAATATGGATCGAACCTTATTATATGCAACCTACTGGAAGGTTCGGCTTTCTGATAGATTTTAAATTTCGAAAGAGCCCGGAGGTTCCGTATTCAAGAGATGTCCAAAGATTAAGTCTCAGCTTGGACGCAAACTTCAGAAGCAATAGGAATTTCTATATAGACAAATACCAAAAAATCCAAGACTTTCTAAAGGCCTATGAAGCAAAAATCTTTCCCTTGGTTTTCGATGGCACTGAACTGGAAATCTCTAAAAACATGGAAGAATTAAGACCGGATACGTTACAGACGAAAAAGTACATATTCCAAAATGGAGCAACCGATATATCGCAATACAAGGGCCTCGAAAGAAATGGTCCCCTAGAGAAACTAAACAAAAAAGTCTGCCTGCTCCTTGTTTACCGAAAGAAAGACGAATACTTACTGGATGATCTAATCGACGCATTAAAGGGTGAGCTTTACAGCTTGACATTCAAAGGTATGAGGGGTTTGTTTGAGCTAGAAATTGAGAAAATTGAGAGAATACACATCAGCGGATTTACCGAGCGAGAGCTGATCCAAGCTACCGAAAAAATAAAATCAGTGAAAGAGAATAACAAACACTTGCTCACCATGCCAATTTTTATCGGTGATAAGAATGATGAGCACACTTACTATTTCATGAAATTCTGTCTGTTGAAAGAAAATTTGCCTGTTCAGGTGGTTACGCTCCAACTTCTCGGGAAAAGGGAATCGCTTAAATGGTCTGCCTCTAATATCGGGTTGCAGATTTTTGCTAAGTTAGGTGGCAAGCCATGGAAAGTTTTGCCAAGCTCCGAAAGGAGCATTATCTTCGGCATCGGTCAGGCCCATGAGAAAAAGGATGGGAGAATAGTAAAATATTTTGCGTATTCTGTTTGCACGGATTCAAGCGGGATTTACAAGAAAATAAATGTCTTAGGAAAGTCTGATGATGAGGTAAGCTATCTGGAGCAATTGAAAAAGAACATCGTGAGAACAGTAGAAGAACATATTCATAACGGATACACCAAATATGTGCTCCACATTCCATTCAGGATAAAAAGGAGTGAAATAGAGACCATAAACGAAGCGGTAAAGCAATTTGCTGGAATAAGAAATTTGCCAAACACCGATTTCGTGGTCTTAAGAGTGGACCCGAATAATAAGTTCTTCGGCTACGCTTATACGAATAGTCTAATTCCATACGAAAGCACATTCACACGGGTGTCGAATAACCCTGTAGCCTACCTCGTGTGGTTTGAGGGATTACAATACCATAAGGAAGCGGTTTACAAAAGACTATCAGGACCTGTCTATATAGAGTTCTATTGGACAAACAGAGAAATGGATGAAAAAGAAAAGATTCAGTACTTGCAGGATGTGTTGAACCTTTCCGGAGCGAATTGGAGAGGATTTAACGCGAAGAATGTGCCTGTTTCAATTTATTATTGTCAACTGATTACTGATTTCATAAAAAGGTTCCCCGAGGAAATCGAAAACATAGACAGAATTTTAAACCCTTGGTTCCTATAAAGCTAGAATGGTGGAGATATGTTCAGAGAGGATGAGATAGTAATTCTAGTAGGCGCAGGTTGCAGCGCACAGGCCGGTATACCAACAACGAAGGAGATGATAGATAAATTAGAGACCCTCTTAAAGTGCCGTGAGTGGGAGGAATACAGCAAGTTTTACAATTTCATCAAGAGCGCCAGTCAATATGCGGATGGAATAAAGGGGAAATTTGAGGAAAATTTTGATATTGAGCGGTTGATAAATGTGATCAGTGAGTTGGAGAAAAAGGAGAACAGCGTTCTCTATCCTTTTATTGGTAGTTGGAATCCAAGATTATTGGAAATCGCCGGTTACGATTTTGAAATTATTGTGAAATTCAAACAAAAAATACTCCAAGAGTTGAAGAAATGGGTCTCGTTGAAGGACTATAAATCAGCAGATTATTACCACCGATTCTTCGAGTTTCAATCCGAGTACAACTACTCTTTACGGGTATTTTCGCTTAACTATGACCTATGTCTTGAGGAGAATAAACCCGAGGGTAGAGAACTGGAGCGCGGCTTCGAAAGTAATAATAGAACATGGGAATGGAAGAGATTCGAGCGAAGTGATGAGTACCAACCGGCGATTTATCTTTATAAGCTTCATGGCTCCATTGATTGGGAGAGAGACATTGAGAAGGGAGGCGTTTTGAAAGAAGTGGATAGCATTCCAGATGTCCCTGATCTCATTTTTGGTACAGACTACAAGATGCAGTATATCGATCCATACTTGTTTTCGCTTTACGAGTTGAGAAAGTATTCACTTCTCTCCAAGGTCATCCTTTCAATTGGCTACAGCTTTAGAGATGAGCATATCAATGGGATCTTAGAACAGGCCCTTCAGAATAAGGCCGAAAGAAAAATAATAGCTGTTACCCCCAATTCTGATAAGGTTTCGAATAAACTTCCGAGAATGAGCGGACAACTAATACCTCTTGCTAAGAAGGCAAGGGAGTTTTTGAACGAATTGTCAATAGGCTTCCTGGTTGAGTTATTAAAAAAATAGCAAACTTACTGAAGAAGTTCTTATTCTACGCAATATTTATATGTAACGCAGAGTATAATATCTATCATGACAATCAACGAAAATCTTTCCCGAGCGGGTAAATATGGCCAATCGCAGATCATTTAAGGTGGACGAGAGCTTCTTGGAGAAAATTTCCATTGGTGCTGTCGCAACCAAAAAAGTATTTGAGCATTTAGGTCGTCTCGGGCATAAACCAATCGAGCTTGAGCGCGGCTCGATGAGTTTCAAGATTTGGAAAGAAATCAAAATAAAAAGAGTCAGAGTTCCCGACATTTTATGCATAAATTGCGGCAAGAGAGTGGAATCAAGAGGGAAAACAAAGCTTGAGATTTCCATGTCCCACTCCTTCACATCTCCAGAAAGAGGCTGGGATTCTGGGCTAAACAAAGATGATTATGTTGCATTAGTCAAATGCACAAAAGTGGGAGATAAACCGATTGATTGGGAAGCCGAAGAACCCATACAATATATTCCTGTTGATAAAATGAAAGTGGCTTATGTTAAAGACCTTGTCAGTTCTGAGAAGCCAAAGGGAGCGACTGAAGGGTTTGAGACAAGAATTGTTTGGCCTTCTGCAAAAGCAGAATCAACAGGAAAAGTGACTTCTCTTGAAGATGGGAAGCTACAATACAAGAGGTCGTCTGATAACAGGACAATCACGTTAAGTCTGGAGAAGAAAGGGGTAAGATTAACTCCCCTCGTGAAATTGAACGACATTGTTATGGAGAACCAGATTATCGCCTCAATAGTACCGGTCTATACGGTTTTTGAATGCAGCGGGCAAGCAAATAGCGAATATTACGCGAAAATGTTGAAAAGCCCCTCTCTTACTGAGAGGTATTCTGCTGCCAAGGTACTATTTTCTTTTCCCTCTAATTCAACAGTTAAACTTCTTTTAGACAAGATGGGGGACGAGAAGGAACACATCTATGTAAGACTTGAGGCGGCTTCAAGTCTTCTCAAAATGGAGCGGAAGGAACCGCTATCGTTCTTTGAAAGTTTGCTGGATGACCAGTATTTGGAGAATCGGTTGGAAAGTGTAATTATTTTAGGAGAGATCAAAAACGATGACGCCTGCTCTCTTTTAGTGAAGACATTGCTTGACGCTAATCAGCACCCAGAAATACGAGCTGGAGCTGCCTGGTCATTAGGGGAGTTAAGAAACCATAAGGCCATGGACGCCTTGGTAAGAGTATTTAATGAGGTGGAAGAGGGCATAAGGGTTGAAGCGGCAAGAGCTTTGGCTAAATTTGGAGATAAATTTACTAAAGAAATCATCCGTTTCTTGCCTCGTAGTAATGAGAATGAACGTGCAGGCGTGGCATGGGCTTTAAGCAAAAGTGGCAATTTTGTAATTGGAGATTTGATCCCTGCTATGATCGACAATGAAGCGAGAAAATGGGTAGCCTGGATAATAGGAACTCAAAAAGAAGCAAAGTATATTGACCACATTGAGCAATTGAAAGAAAAGGATAAAGAGGTATATTTTGCCGTAACCGTGCTTTGGAAAATTCTATCCAGTTGGATAGAGGGGCTTGATGTCTATTAGAGGGGCTCAAATGGCGCGAAGACCCTGTCCTCTGTACTACACTGAATTTGGGATGGCCTTTGTAGGTGACGCGTTGAATTTACTCAACCTACTGAGGAATGATTCTATTAACCTTGTTATCACATCTCCGCCATTTGCCCTACTGAGAGCGAAAGAATATGGAAACAAGCCTCAGGAGGAATATGTCGAATGGCTTGCACAATTTGCGAGAGAAATAAAAAGGGTTCTGAAAGAAGACGGAAGCTTTGTCCTCGACCTAGGAGGTTCTTACGAAAGAGGAAAGCCAGTGAGATCTTTATACAATTACAGAATTCTTATCAAGTTTTGTGATGAAATAGGTTTCAGCTTGGCTGAAGAATTTTTCTGGCACAATCCTTCCAAATTACCATCTCCCATAGAATGGGTAAATAAGAGAAAAGTCAGAGTAAAGGACTCGGTTAATACTATATGGTGGTTTAGCAAGAGCGAACATCCTAAAGCAAATGTTAAGAATGTCTTGATACCGTATTCTGAGAGGATGAGGAAGTTATTGGAAAACAGTGAGAAGTATTATACTCCCCAAAAAAGACCTTCCGGGCATGACATTTCATCCCGTTTTTCACATTCTAATGGGGGTGCTATCCCTTCTAACCTGCTTCAAATCCCAAACACAGAAAGCAATTCAAAATATCTCAGATGCTGCAAGATTGCGGGGGTGAAACCGCACCCCGCTCGATTCCCAACCAAGATACCTGAGTTTTTTATCAGATTTCTTACCAATCCTAATGACATAGTTCTTGACATCTTCGCGGGTTCGAATGCAACAGGCGAGGCTGCTGAAGCGCTTCAGAGAAAATGGTTAGCATTTGAAGTAGACAAAAATTACCTATCTGCATCTGCTTTCAGGTTCATGGAAAGCGAGAATGAAAAAGAAATCATTAAAGTGTATGGAGAACTACTTGCTAAGGAAGCCCGTAATATTCCATTACTTAGGACCCAGAGGACGATTCTTTTTAGAAAAGAAAGTACTGATTTTTATTCCCAAATTTTCATCAGAACATAAGTATGGTTGGTGAGGATAAATTTCTAAATTTGTTATTTCTATTTCTGATCCATCAAATCCTTTACAACCGTTACCTTAACCCTCTCTAGATTTAATCCCTCTACTTTTAACTCTTGTTCTATTTGGCTCTGAATATGGGTGCTAATCGCGATACAAAATATCTTGTCAAACCTAGCCTCCAGGCCCTTCCTGATATTCTCAACCGCGTCTGATTTCCCTGTCTCTATCTCAACGGCAACCTCTCTGCCGTCATTGCTAATAACAATGTCAACGGTCTTTCCATCGCCTATCGGCTTTTCGAGCTCAATCTGGTATCCCTTTTGCTTAAAATAATCAGCAACCCGATGCTTCCAGTACTCATGCTCAGGCCCCCCTTCCCTTCTGGGCGGGACATCAAAGCCCTTTTGCCTGAGGTATTCCTTCCCTTTCTCTGTCACCTCCAAATACCTTATTCTTCCTTTAAATGTTGAGATATAGGAAGAATGAATAAGACCGAAAGTAATCAAGGAATTTAAAAATTTCTCTCCACCGCGCCCACTGACAGAAAGCCGTTTAAACCTAGAGACAATCCCTGACAAAGGGTATAGAATAACGTCTTCCAGCAATCTTTCTTCATCTTCTGTTATTCCACATTTTTTATATTGTTCTTCCTTTATATTATCTTCCGCTGGAATAACCGAAATCTCCCTTTTCTCTATTTTATCAGGCAGAATATCCTCGACAGAAGCGGAATAACCTTGCACTAGGTTTTTCACATAATCGTCCTTGATTGCTCCCTTTTTTATTTTCACTATCGGAAATTTGACAAGGAAAGGCCTAAACCACCTTCCCTGCAATTTTACTATTCCATATCCAACTTTTAGTTGCCCAAGGTATTCCCTTTCATTTAAGTCAAGGAGCATAGCCTCGCCTACCGTATTCACATCCCTGGCATGCTTAAGGTTCATGGCAATGGTGCAATAGGTGTTTCCCAGGGAAGGGATGGATATCAACGAAGGGTGTTGGTCAATTAAGATTATGGATTCGCCCAGCTCTCTTATCTCTCTTAGAATGATGTCCATTATTGTTTCCTTGGATTCCTTCTTCTTTAGCAGCACGTGGTGTGCTTCTTCTATTATAATGGCGTGCTTGAAGGTCTCCCGCTCTTGTTCCTGAAGCCTAAAATGGTGTATCCAGAGAAGCAGGCATTCTATAAGAAAGGTCTTGTCCGAATTTGTAAGGGCGTCCAATTCGAGAATTACATTCTGCTTTAGCAGGGTTTCAATGGGGGTTGGCCTTGCCGAATTCAGAATTTTCCCCATCTCGCCATAGCATAGCGTGCCGATGACCCTGAGCGTGGAATCCATCCACTGCGCCTCTCGTCCTCTTGCTTTGTATTTTTCAAGCCAGGTTTTAACGTCAAGGAGGGTTGGGCAAGACTTTGGATCCTTATCGTAAAATCCATAATGTTCATAGACATTGTCGATAGCCTTCTGGAGCAGATAAGCCACCCCCTCCCCAAGCCAGTAGACATGGCACATGATTTCAATGAGCTTTTTCAACCAGACAAACGGACTTGTTCCCTTGGGCGGAATAAGCGGATTAAAACAAAAAGGAGAGATATTCCTTCCCACGGTAAAGAGAAGAAGGTCTTTTGCTTCTGGATGGTAAAGCAAATCCCTATAATTTCTTTTCCAATCAAATATGAGAAAAGGTTTTCTCTTCTCTAGCAACTGCTTAACAATCAAAAATCCTACATTGGTTTTACCGCTCCCTGTCCTGCCGAATATGCCAATATGCTGAATCCACTCATATTCCCTTAAGCAGAAGGGGTAGAAAGGCTTTTTATTGTAATAAACTGTGCCAAGCGGGTAATCCCCTTTGCAAAGGGGTTCTGGGGGCGGGGTTAGCAGGATCTTTCTCTTCTCAAAAGATTCATCAAGGTGCTTTGCAGCAAGCCCGTTAATGATGCTCTCAATCTCTTTCCTGCTCTCCGGGCTGAGCTGGTATTCGAGCCAGAGGGATTCAATCTTGCTGCCTAAGATTGGCTTCAATTTTTCGCATAAGGCTTCTATTCCCATTGGCAATAACAGGGTTGCCAGAATGAAAAGTCTTTCACGCTTGCCTTGCTTTTTAATCTTTTCTGCAGAAAAGAAGAACATGAGCATTCTCTCATGAGCCATGCAAGTTTTTGTTAAATTGTAATTATTGTAAATAGCCCTGTTCCTTTTGCAGTGGGTTCCCATTCATGCAGATAAGAACTAGAATTTGCTTATATCGTAATGCTTTGACCTAACCTTGACACCACCTTCTGCAACTGCCTCATCAACACTATGTCCATCTGTATCAGTTACCCGATGTTTCCTTTTCTCGATACTTCCTGCCCTAAAAATCACCTTTTTGCCTAAATCACGTAAAATTATCCAATCATGCATATCTATAGGAAAAGTTGCTGATTTGTCACTCATCTATTTCACGTATCCTTCCTTCTCTTTCAAAATTTTCCATTATTCTTTCTATTTGTTCCATAGGTAGCAGAAGAGAAGTAAATATATCAAAAACACTCACTTTATGTTCACCTGTTTTTTTTCTTTCAAGTATAAACTCCTTTATTTCTGCTTCAGCTTCCATATCACTAACAACCTTTGTTTCATAAATTACCTGACTTTACCCTGAATTATGCACACTACAAAGCAGGATTACAAGGAGGGCCGAATAAATAGGGCAAATTGATTAAAAAATATATTGACAAGGCAGAAAGTAGTGTATATAATATACAC
>Ga0315312_1000583_pt1 | contig 39307 bp, 45 predicted proteins | sample TDP7_MG_FD_203629 | JGI IMG/M metagenome (GOLD analysis project Ga0315312, IMG submission 203629) | Freshwater sediment microbial communities from Lake Towuti, South Sulawesi, Indonesia - TDP7 | ecosystem: Environmental > Aquatic > Freshwater > Lake > Sediment | place: Indonesia: South Sulawesi... | reverse complement strand
TCGAGTTCAGGTCTATGGAATCCTAACGGTATCTTTGGGTATGGCTTAATGCTAGGCTCCTTGCCGTATCGATGCTCTTCGGTAAGGAAGAGCCGGCATCTCTGCCTACTCATCTTAGATCCTCTATTTTTCGAGGGTCTGGACCTCTCTCAGGAACCAACTCGAACGTTAGGCCGACCTTGGGTCTCGGAATAGTTGCCAACCTAGACCTCCCGAAGTTCTGAAGATAGAAGATCCGTTCCTTGGAAGTTCTCAGCTCCGCCACCACACCGAGCCTCTTCAGGCTTGTCAGGTATCTCAGACAGGTCTTCCATCCTATCCCAGCCTCTCTACTTAATGTTGCCACCGGCTTCGGTGCGTCGGCAAGAGAGGAAACGATCCTGTCTAGACTCGTCTCTTTCATGGCTGGAATGTGAAGTTAGAGTACTCTACCTTATTATTGCTTTCGATCAGGACGACGACTTCTATTAACCTAGGCCTTTCGATTGACTGATAGGCGTAGTTGCCTAGTATCTGCGGCGTTGCGAGTGGAGGAGAATTCCTCAAGCACGGCACCTCTCACATCTTGAGTTCTGAGTTCGAGTTCTGTGTGTATCTCTTGTTCTCGACGAGTCGAAGTAGTGTGATAACGTTCTACGGAGATCAAGACCCGCGGCTCATAGGAAGAGGGAGGGCTAGAGGCCTGTCCAAGTTGCGACGGTGATGATCTTACGGAGAACGCTCTAGGATTCATCCGTACGTGGAGAATGGCAACGGTCTTGTGCGGATTTTCCCTAAAAAAGGGGAGGATTTAGGTCCCGTGGTTGGGACCTGTCTATTGCTTTCTTCTGCGCCGTAGTATCACTAGAGACGCTGCAAGTGACAACGCTAGCATTACTGCTGCTACTGGGAATTCTGGGATAGGTACGCCGCTCTGCTCTAGGTAGACATTGACGGTTGAGATTGCTCCGTCGCTCATGTGGAACGGTGCCGTGTACGCCTTGTAGCCTTCGCCCTTGGCGGGCGTCCAGAACACCACGCTCATTGAGTATGGTCCGCTCTTGAGGTAGGCCACGTATTGGCCGTCGAATGTGTAGTAGTTGTACAGTGTACCGTCTGCCGCAGTGAACTGGACGGTTGTCCAAGACGTGCTGCGCCAGTCGTCACACCACGTGTAGCCCACTATGAGTCCGTAGATCTCGCCCAAGCGATCCATCTCGAATATGAGCGATGATTCGCCGCCTAGGTGCGTGCCAGACGCGACGACATCGTAGCGTAGTTCGTACGGTCCGAAGTGGTTCTCTGGGATGTACTTGGCTGATTCACCCATCAGCAGTCCGCGCGTCGGTGGGTACCATACGGTGTTGTACCACGGTGCACTCAGTGGGAAGCCGCCGGTGTACCTTGTGCCGATGTACACTATGTCAACCTCGAAGCGATAGGCGCCTTTGTAGTTCGGATAGGCGTCGATGCCGTATGGTGCAGCTATGGCGTTGCCTTCGTAGCCAATGTCGAAGGCTGGGTCAGGTGACACTGCTCCAATCCAGTTGTACATGTCGGGCAGTCCTGCGATCACGACTCTGACGGTTGAGGTTCCTGCGGGTATGTAGTTGAGCCTCCAAGCGTTCCTGTGGCCGTTGGGGAATGCGGCTCCCCAGGCCCACGCGGTTTCTCCGCCCGGAGGTGCAGGCACGAATGCTGGGGCGACGTTCTGAACCAAGTTCCAGCTGTATCTGGTGTAGTTCGCGCCAGTGAACGGCGCCGCTAGGGGCTTGGGTGAGGTGGGCTCACCTCGCTCGAACTGCGGCTGCCACCACCAGTCGCTGGTGAGATATTCGCCGACGAGCTTCTTGGCATCGTTGAAGACGCGTACCCTCATGTGTGCGTCGTAGGGTATTGCTGCGAAGATGCCTTCGTGCTTGAAGTGGATCGTCAGGTCGAATTCTGCACCCTGCACCAGCTTGATGAGTATGTCAGCTGTTTGGTTGCCTTTCTGGATTCCTACGGACACGTCTTTCTTCTGGATGTAGCCGTAGGTCAGAGCCTTGAAGGAGTAGATGCCTGACTCGAACGCGAGCGGCTTACGGCCAACAGTGGAACCTTCACCGTAACCCCACCAGTACGCGAACAGTAGGGACTGGTGCTCAGCGCCGTCGTACTTTCGGAACGCCCACCTGTTGTCAGACGGGACCGGTCCGAAGTAGTCGCGCTTGTAGTACGGGTAGATGCCCTTGCCGTTCGTGCCGAAGGCCGCACCATACATGTTGTGGGTCTCGATCATGAGCCACGGGTTGTTCCACATGTACGGCCATATAGCTACGGAGGTGTTTCCGTATCCTTGCATCGACATTGGCATAGTCCACTCCCACCAGAAGGGCGCCAGCTGCTTGCCGGCACTGTCCAAGATCTGGAGGTAGATCGGCATGTATGGGAAGCTCCAAGTCTTGTCGGCGGTTGGATGCTGCCAGTCTTTGCTGTATACGGTTATGTTGAAGCTTGCGCCTCTGTAGAGATGGTCGCTGATCTGGATCTCTGTGCCACAGAGAGCTATGTTCAGCTTCTCAGATACCTGCTCGACGTAGCCCCACATGTATGCCCTAGCCGTGTATAGTCCAGCGGGGATACCGTAGTTGCGTCCCCAACCGTAGTACACACCGCATTCTCTGAATCCTCTGATGGTTATTGGGTAGCTGGAGTTGCCGACTCCAACGTAGAACTGCGACCACGCGAAGCGTTTGCCTCCGGCGTCTAGGAGTTCTGCTGTCAGCGTCCTGTAGTAGCCGACTAGGTAGTTGCCCTCGAATTTCCAGCCCCATCCGATCGGGTTCTGCATCAACGTGCCCGGCACGTCGTGGAAGTGGACGGTCTTCTTGACCCAGCTGGATCGTCTAAGGTCGAACGGTAGGTATATGTCGCCCGGCCATTCGACGGAGGGAACTGTGAAGGACACTGGCATGAAGGTGACTCCGTCTGCCTCAGTCTGGACGTAGCCCCACAAGAAGGCTCTCATCCAGTAGGTGCCTGGGCCCAAGCCGTTGACCCACACAGGGTTACGTCTGGGCACGTGGCCAACCATGTCAGCTGGGGCACCGTACAGGCCTTTGCGTCCAAACTGGAAGTCGAAGCTGGATGGAGTTAGCCCGTAGGCGACGTTCCAGTGCTGAGTCGGTCCGACGCCTCTCTCGTATCTGCATCGGTAGTAAGCGTTGGCGTAGTTGAAATCTGCACCAGTCGGTTCCACCAGTCCAGTTGTCAACCCTACAGTTGTTGTTCTTTCGAAGAAGGGGAAGCTCATGCCCACGTATCTTGCAGTCCCACTGAATCGGAACATGTACCGCCAGCCGGCTGCGCCAAGGTCGATCGGTGACCACGATACTGCGGTGCCTCCAGATCCGGCTATCTCCGCCTTGAGAGCATCGTCAAGGGATGTGTAGATCTCTATCTTGATGTTTCCGTTTGCTCCAGATAGGTCCCAAGGCACCTCACCTGTTCCACACTTCGAGAAGACTGTTCCCTTGATCTGTACTCCTGGAGTCAGATATCCATCGAGATGGTAGGACTGACCCTTCAGGATCTTGACTTTACTAGCGATCTTCACTTCGGGGTAGCCGGCTGCTGAAGCGTATATGTCGTATACGCCTGGTGCAACGCCTTCAACCTCGTAGTGGCCGCGCCAAGTGTCGTTGAAGTATCCTCTGGCTTCGACTGGCCTGCCTGTAGTCTTACCTGTGTACGGGTCGTCCGCGATGCCGACAGCTCTAACTCTGCCTGGCACCTCAATTGGCAAACCGTAGTGGGTAGTGTTCCAGCCGCCAATCCGGATGGTTCCCGTTATGATGGCCGGATCAACCTCACCCTTCACACAGACGACAGGGTAGTTCTCTACCGGAAAGAAGAGGCTGCCCGGTAGGTACTGCAGCCTGCGGTCGCTCCAGATTATCGGGTCGGGACTGAAGAGGCGTCTGAACTTGAAGTAGTATGCCCCTGCTATCGTTGGTGCCGTTACGTCGTTGATCCGAATGTAGTACCATTCATCAGTGCCGGGATCCACCCCTTGCACGTCTTTGAGGGCGAAGGTTATGTTGCCGAAGGTCTTCCACGGTGAGAAGGCCAATGGGCCTTGTGGCTGAAGCCAGCTGTCCGGAGCATCGTCACCCTTGTCTCTTGTGCCAGAATACTGCCAAGAGGCTGGTGCTAGGTCTGTGCTCCAGTCGTAGTCAGCCGGCTCCAAATGTGGGAACGTGTCCGTATACACTCTAAGCCTTCGCCAGTAGGGACCGTAGACATAGTCCTCGCGGTTCCTCGTGCTGATGCCTACGTTGTCGTAGTTGTTCGTGATTGAGGAGACAACCTTCTTCGACGACAGTCCAACTGAGAACTCTGGCGGGATCATTATCTCCGCCATGGTGAAGTTGATAGCGCGGAAGGTGGGGAAGTCCCTTCTCCACTCATCCTTCTGGCTCTTGGTCACGTTGAAGGCGAGAATCAAGTCACCCTTCACGGCATGCTCAATCGACAAGCCCTCAATCGTCGGGTGGCCGTTCCACAACTTCGCGAACGGCGTCCCTGCCATGACCGTTGAGGTTAGGATTGCACCGAACGGCGCGTAGTTGTTGCTCTCAAGCTGGTACCAACCTGCCGGACCGAACACGTTCGGCCCTGGCATGTGATGTGGCCAAGGAGACTGATAGCCCGGATAGGTCCCTGCACCAGTATACGCACCTGGCAAGGAGCCACCGACTGTCGTGAACAGCCCTCCACCCGGGAAGATGTATCCCACTAATCCCTTGACGTGAGGATCAAAGTCGTTTATGCGGAATGGATAGGTTGCAATGTGCTGGCCCACAGTGAAGTGGGCGCTCACAGGCATTGAAGCAATTCCCAGTATGAATAGCATCGTAACAAATGCAGCGCTGATTCTCTTATCCAATTTCCATTTTCTCCCTTAGAGTTTTTGCGCAATAGGAATCGCGCATGGAACCCCGATAAACGGGTAGACCATATTTTAAAGGATATGTTGACCACCGACATATCGTGCGCAACTCAGATGCATGATGAACACACAAGCAACAATTTCCTGGAGCACGTATCGCTTAGAAAGACTGATAGGTAAGAATTGAGTTCTTACCTATGTAAGGAATGGGGAGGAGAGTAAGAATTGCCTTTGAGAGAAAAGACTCAGAGAGTCGAGGCTACGAATGAGGAGATGCTTGGGACCTCAGCTGAATACAGAAGAATTACATCGAAAGGGCAGGTTACTATCCCTAATGCCATCAGGAGACGTTACAGCATAACAACGCATACCAAGCTGCAGTTCATTCCGCAGCCTGAAGGAATCACAATAAGGCCAGTGAGAGAGGAAGGAAGATTCAAAGATTTGGCAGGCTCGGCGTCAGAACACTGGACCGTTGATGAGATGCTGAAGCGCCTCGACGAGTTGAGGAGAGAGAATGTCTAGAGCAGTCTTTGAAACGCGCTTCTTCATACATTTTTTCTCATCACCAGATCCGAGGGTCCACAGGCTGCTCCTGGAACTGATGCGAAAGTACGACGGGAAGCTCGTTTCTGCGATAACTCTCTTCGAAGTATACAAGATCTCCCTTGAGCGAGAGGGCAAAGAGACAGCTGAAACCAGAATCTCAAGGATGAGACGTGAGTTCGATGTGATTCCGGTGGATGACGTGATTGCGGTCAGCGGGGCGCAACTGAAGCATGCCGCCAGACTCCAGAGAGACGAGGATATTCCTATGGCTGATAGCCTGATAGCAGCCACAACAGTAGTTCACAGGGCGGTATGCATAACAGACTCCCCACACCTCGACAAGATTCCTCGGCTCAAACGAGGATGGATTCGGTAACACGAACCGGCTTTGCGCAACAACTCTGATGACGCAGCTACTCGCCATGTTCCGATACACTGACTCTGCTCGAAGCTTGACGGGCGTCTGGGCAATAATCCCGATGGCTCAGTGTCAAACGAGCATAGCAGAAGAGGCTACGCAACTGGCTACTCAAGAAATTTCCTCAGTCAAGCGACAAGACAGCATCTACTGATAGCCGGACCGAAAGAGGGAAAGAGGAAGAAGACATTCATGGTGAACCCCAGTGTGATCAAGAAGATAATCCTGAAAGGCGGACGAGAAAAAGAGGCGCTTATCGAAGCGCTTGGGCTCCATTCAAGATACCTCGGCGAGTACGTCGCCCTGAAAGGATTTGAGGTCGTTGACCATGACCTGAACCTCTACAGACTTGGCGACAGAGTCTTCTCCGATGTGGAAGAACAAGACGAGATTGTGATCACCAATGTGGGCATCCCCAAGAAGATCATAACCATAGAAATCTAGAAACAGATAGAGGGGCTGTGTCCTAGGTGGGTATCGAAAAATGCTGGAAGTTCAATGACGATGAACAACCTCCCTACCCCACCGTCGAGGTCACAGTTTCGACGGCTGATCACAAAGCACGTATCAGCCCAAAGGTTGACACAGGCTTCAACAGTTCACTCGCAATAGACAGAGACTCCGTGAAGAGACTAGGCCTCGCAGCGGTAGGCACGATTCTCGTGAAGACTGCAACCGGACATAGCGAAGCGTCCGTCTACGTTGCAAATATCTCCCAACCGGACCTAGCAATCACCCACAAAACTCTCGCAATAGGGACCGAACGTTCGCTTGTAGGAAGAAAACTACTCGAGAACAGAACATGGCTACTCGACTGCAAGAGGGAAAAGTTCTGCGTCATAACGGACTTGAGCTAACCGGAGAGGTGTGGCGTCCGGACGGAATGTACGTGAAAAAGACTGGTCAGCCGTTTCAATACCTTGTGAGGCCCGCTGGCCAGATCGGAAAAGACGCCTTCGAAATCGCTACCTTCACTCTAGGTCAAGGTGCTAGGTGAATCCGGCGAGGTTCAGCCATCCGCATCAAAGTTCGGTCATCTTGTCCTTGATTGCGATTGCCTCCCTTGCCACGGCGACCGCCTTCTCCGCAGCCCGGCGATCACAAAGCATTCGTGGAGTCGCGAACCTCTCAGGCTCCCCGTAGGTAGCTCTCCCGTGTTCAGGGGCAAGTTGCGAAGAAAGCTCCGCCAGTCTCTTTGCTTTCGCTTCTTGCTGAGAATCCAGCTCCTTCGCAACTTCCAGCAATTCGGGCGACGGATCGTCCCCCCAACTTGGTGTTCTTCTCGTTGCAACCACAGCCTTTGCCGCGTTCTCCGTCGCCAGCTGTGAATTTTGGACGCAGCCTTTGAAGTCATTTGAGCGAAGGCTATGCTCAGCGTCCTCCAAGTACTCGTGAGCTAGTTGGGCGCGGTACTCCACTTCGCGCCGGGGATTGAACTTCAATCCTTACACCTCAATGATCTGATGTACTCCCCGCTTGGGTCTCCAGCCGTACTTCCCGTCTTTGGTTCTGTAGCGTTCAAGTCCCCCCACCTCGATCAGTCGTTGAATACGTTGCAGAAACGATGCAAGCTGACCTTTCGGATCGTAGAGAATGCTAGCATCGGATGCGATGTTGAGCATGAGTGGCGTAATCTCTACATTTTCATCGTTGATGAACTCCTCATCGATATCTATGGCCGTGATGTCTCTGACTCTACGAGGTTTCATCGTGAGAGCGTCACGGATCGGCCTGTAGACCTCATATCGACGCTCCAAGCTCTTTGGAACTTCACGGAGAACTACAAGGAAGTCCAGATCGCTTCCTTCCGCCGCCTCCCCCCTCGCCGCACTGCCGAAGAGGGCTACTGCCACCAAGTGCCCGAGAATCTCTCACGAAGTCTATCGACGACAGCATCCAAGAGCCCTGACATAGGCCTCACTCGTAGCACCTCCTGCAAGATACTGTTGAGGTATCCCACGGTATAAGCTCTGTCAAGAATGCGTCAGGTTGATGCGAAAACCCAAGAATGTACTAGTCAAGATCTTACTTTCGACGGGATCTCGTTCCATAAGGAATTTGGTCCATGTCTTCCCATGACGTTTCGACTCTCCAATCCTCGATAAGCGACAGAATTCTTTCGTACTCTTCATCGGGGATAGGGAGTCTCTGCTCGGAAATCTTCTCTAAGAATTCATCACCATTCAGCAAAGCTTCTCCTTATCCCTATCGTTCAGCTTGATGGAAGTTGTCATAGCGATTCGCCCGCCATGGCATACTCTTATCCCCAATAAGCTCTTCTACCATCGAACGAACGGCCGTCTCATGCTATACAGGAGACGCCCCCAAACGGAGTTCATAGATAACAAGCCAATCCCAAAAAGGAGACCTTCGATACCAATCCTCGCGTGCAACCGATATTCAGTGGGGCTCCATGCGGAGTCTGTGATTGGGTCTGTAATGCAAGGAGTCCTCTTGTTCATGTCAATCTTCCCGAGTTTGACCAGATCTTCCGAATCTCCTTCACGGCTCTCCCGAGTTTGACCAGATTTCTTCCGAATCTCCTTCACGGCTCTGGGGCTTACCCCCTCAATCTTGCCGGTTCACTCTGGACCCCAGTCCATGATCTCCTCAAGTCTTCCTCTCTCCGATGAAGCTTTCACCACGACGAAATCGCTCCCTCTCTTTTCGAAGAGCACAATACCGCCCTCAGAAGCCTCTAAGAGCTGACACTGGAATGCCTTGCGTCATAGTCCCTCTTACTTCAACGGAATCGGGGAATGGGCAGGCGTCGAGCCGAGTAAACAATCGGCTTTTCTTAGATGAGACGCTCAAATATCAGGACTCGTTCTCTCGCTTCGATGTTTGACTCGCAGGATTTTCCTCGGCCCATCGAGAGTCGTTACATGCGGCTCTATAAAGCCTCTCCCAATGAGTCTGCAATGGTTGTCTCGGTAGGTTTCAACCGACACAAGTCTCCCAACTCCGTCAAACTCCACCTCTGCGTATGCTGCTCTCAGCGGGAATTCCTCGCCTGTAACGGAAACTCCAGTGGACCACAGTTTTCTCGGTAACTCGCATTTGCGTAATCCTAGTTCCAAGTAAGTGTCCCAGGACAGAAGGATCAGACCGTCGTAGCCGGTGTCCACCAAAGATTCTTGAGTCGTGACCACGCCGGTAACCGGATTCCTCAAAGAGAGCTTGATTCGAGGGGCCTGATAATTGAAGGCCCCGTTTCCGTACCTCCAAGTCAGCTCTCGATCCTTCGTAGGCTGGACCCCCCGATGTATTTCTTCGAGGGTCGAGCACTTCCGACTTTCAGAACTATTCTGTGATCCACGTCTCCAAGAGATTTCTTCAGCCCACCTATCGAGTCAGCAGCCGCTGCTATGCGGCCCCGCTCAATTGCGATCCATTTCCCTCTATAGTCCGCTAGAATTCTCTCTTCGTCAGACTCGTAGGCAAGGTTGTTCTGTAGAAACTCCTTTTCCTCCTCAGGAGCCTTGCGCCTCAACCAATCCTGCATCGCTGTGGTGACGACTTCAGAAACCGTCCTCCCGAGTCTCGCAGACTGCGCCTTTATCTCTCGGTAGAGTTCCTCGCTGACCCCTTTCACGTATATTCCTTGTCCAGTCATGGGTGGATATGCAGCTACTCAAATATTTAAATATCCGCCGGGGGGACGACCGGGACCCGGCTGCCCGTACATCGATCTCAAATGACTCTGCCCTTAGTCAAGGTGCTCCGGGTGGGACCTTGAGAATGTTCAGATGTTCTAAGGGGCAGCTGCTCGCAAATGCCCGGCAACAGGAACACGCCCCATCAGAAGATCTCAACACTAATTCCTCCGCGCGACACCTCTACCACATCGCTGGAGTCAAATGATTTCGTTTAGAGTCTGAATCTTGAATCCAGGGTTCATTGCTGTCAGTAGTTCGTCACATTCTCTTCTTCCCTTTAGACGTTTGAGGTCATCGTCTTCGGTCACCAGCGCGCTGCACCGGTTCACAGCTGATGAAAGAATGAGGCAATCTATGAAATCGGTGAGCAAATTTCTAAGCTTGAAGGCCGTGAGTAAGATCGTACTATCATAGATCGGGATGACCTCCACTGTCTCATTGTAGATGATTGCCCTTATACCTCTGGCTACTCTCTCGGCAGCGAGCTTCCCCGTAGCAATGAGCTTGGCGCCCTTAGCCGATAGCTCGAAAACACTTATGTCGCTAATAGAGACTTGATGACCTTCCCGCATCAGTCTGACCAAAGCGTCGCTTGGAATTCTCCTGACGGAGACGCCTATGGCCGGTAGAATGTAGGTGGTGTCCAGCAGCAGTCTCAAGATTCAGCCTTCTTAGAAAGCTCCTTTCTGAACCTGTGAAATTCCTCAAGGGTCACCTCGACAGTCGGAGCATCCTTCAATACGTCCTCAAGGCTAGGCACCGGTTCAACCACAAGCCTTCCTTCTTCTATCTTGTAGACGACCGCCGTGTTGGGACGCAGACCCAGCCTTTCCCTTATCTTCTTTGGAGGAAACAGCTCCCCTTTCGAGCCCACTCGATTTCCCGCCATTTTTCTAACACGCCGAATAACTGGGCAGGCCTACGAAATAATAAGTGTTTCGGACACCATGGATCCGCCTCTTATTTCCCGATTGAGAGCACGAAACGAAGGGGCAGAGGTATCTCTTCTCCTCCAAGATCAACCGCAATCGATTATGCAGCAGTCTGCCCTCTTCAGCAGACTACTCAGAAGATCCTTAGCCAATTTGAGTAGTAGTGCTCCGGGCGGGATTCTCAAGGCCTTCAACCATTTTGAACCCGCGCCCATGGCTATCTCCTCCAGCCCGAGAGGCCACGATCCTTGACCGGGCTAGACGACCGGAGCACATTTCACTACATAACCAACACGATAGTTAAACCATTTCTCCTGTCGCGACGCAAGGCTTTGACTTCAAGACGACTCCACTACTAAGGATGGACTCCCAAGCAGCCATCGCTCGGAGGTCCTCTCGGTTTTCTCATCATAGGTTATGTCACCGATGAGCTCACTTAGCCTTCTGAACGGATCTGAGATCTTCAAGATCAAAGGCGATCTACTCCCGTCGTGTTACTTCAAGTTGCGTCTCATTCACGCCTAGCATTTCCGGAGGCCTTTTGAGATAGCACCTATGTGGCCCTCGCCGAGAGATCTGCAGTTCATGTCGCAAACTTCATACATGCCACAATCAACCGACGCGCGAAACAAGCGGTCAAGAGGTCTCAGTCAATAAACACCTTTTCTATGGCCGGCGGCAATAAGCGCTATTGTCTTGCTTTCCTCGTCCACCGCGTAGATCACCCTGTAATCGCCGATGCGTAGACTTCGCTTTCCTTTCAGATCTCCGTGAAGAAACTTGCCAAGGTAGGGATTCTCTTGAAGCCCTCTAATAGCTGAGTCAATCCTGACTTTCATTTCTTTCGTGAGTCTTCGAAAATCCCTTTCGAACCGTTTGGTCGCCCTGATTTCATATTTCATTTGAGTCTCTCAGTTCCTCAATGAACTCGTTGTATTTTCGAGTTCGACCGGCCTCTACGTCCTTTTCGCCTTCTTTGATCGCATCCATCAAGGTCTGATCTGCCACGATATCTAGCGTTTCAATCAGTTCCTCCAGCAGATCGCGCGTTCTCTTGAGCAATTCGACTTGTTCGCGATCAAGAATTACGGTCGTCAAGTCTCCCAACCGAATTCAGATTGGACAAGCCCTTATATTACTCTTGCCCGTCCAATGACCGCGTAATCACGAGTTCCTCTCAGTTGACGACCTTGACCATCTTGGAATAGAGCTTTGGAGAGTTCCTTGTCAGGAAAGCCCTCGGACCCCATGCTCTCGCCACCCAAGAAGAATCCTCGACGCTTCACTTTACTGGAGAAAATGAGAAACGAGACACTCCTTTTGGCTATCTGCCTAGAACGTCACGAAGAGTTCGATGGAGGATCCGCCTCATTTAGGTGTCCAGTACTAGGCCATGATCTACAGCCAATCACTCACGGATTATTTCTTTGACTGCCAGTCGAATGTCTTCCGCCTTGACGGTCTTTCTCCCTGCATGCGACGCCAAATCCTTCGCCTTCTTTCCCACGCGTTCAGCCAGCTCCTCCAAGATCCTACGCAACTCCTCGGCCGCGTCGTCGCCAACTCGCTCCGCCCCAGCCTTCTCGATCAATCTATGCACGGCAGCGATTGAAAGCTCTCCAGCAGCCATGAATAGCAACCACTCAAACGTTTTCTCACTGAATGACATATAAATCTGTCTTGCCTCGACAGAACAGACCTGAAAAGTACCAAGCGACAAGAATTACGCCCACTCCCTTGCATTCACCACCTCTTGCACTCAAAAGAAGGTCAATCCGAGAAAGCTGCCCTACAACTAGTGAAAAGACAAACGTTTAATTCCACGCCGGGAGAATCAGGAAAAACCCCTGACTTTGGTGGAAGGCAATTGGGAAGAGTTCGGACCGAGATGATCAAGAAATTGGCAAGGGAACTACATCGAGCCAACCCTCAGAGATTCTCTACGGACTATGAGGAGAACAAGAAAGCTGTCGACGAGCTCGTTGACTCCAAGACGAAGCGAGTCAGGAACAGAATCGCAGGCTATGTCACAAGGCTCAAGATAATTGAAAACCAAAGGTTGTCAGGCATCGTCCCGGCGACCCCAATCCTCCCCGAAGAGAATGAGAAAGAATAGCACTTCATTCTGAACCCCTCCGTCACATTGTATCGATCTCTCAGTTGGAGGGAAGACTCCTCCAAACATTTTTCTGCAACCGGACAACGTAACACGAATCTTGACGAGCTGATCTGGATGCGAGTAATCAGCGACTACAACAGAACTTGGGCGATTAGGTATCTGAGAGAAGCACTCGTCGAGTACCACAATGGCAGAGAAAGCCAAAGAGAAGATCGGAGCAGATCATTTATGGCGGCAGCTGTCAGAAAGGCACAGCTGGCTCTCGAACACGCTCTCGGAGCTCCAGAGTACTTGGAAGCACTGGTCGCCGACGCTGCCCAGACACAGACAGCCAGCCACGATCCCACGCTGAGCCTCCTCTTGACCCTTGCTTCACTCGCCAGCATCTTTTCAGAGTCGCAAACGACATGGACCAGAGACACGATTCTCAAGATCACGAGCGAAGCTCTTCGCGGCGCCTCAACAATCATACAAGAGATCACTTCTGAAAGGAGTCCCAAACCAGTGCCAGACTGATAAGCTGCGACAGGAAGACTTAGGCATGGAGACCTTCACAATCGAAACCGACAAACTAGATCTCAAGATAGCCATAGTGGACACTGCAGATGCTCACATGCACGAAGAAACAATCCCTAAAGTTGTTCAAGAACTAGCTACGGAGCTCCTGAAAGACAGCGTCCTAAGGGACCCCGTAATAGTCGACGAGAAGACAATCGTAGTTCTCGACGGAATGCATCGAGCCGCCGCCCTAAAGCAGATTGGATGTGCCAAGATGCCCGTATGCCTCGTAGACTATGAGAACCCCTCAATAAAGGTTGGAACTTGGTACCGCACGCTCAGCAGAGAAGACACAGGAAAACTTGTCGAAGAGTTGACGCGCTGGAACATCAAAACCGCAGAGTCCATCATGCAAGAAGCCACAAAGCGCTTGGAAGCTGGAACCGCAGTGGCCTTCATCGCAACAAGGCAGAAGTGCCTCACAGTAGAGAGCAAGGAGGCAGACATCAGACAGAGCTTTCAACTCGTCGCATGCATCGAACAGATGGCAAAAAGCCTCGGATATGAAGTGAACTATGAAACTGAGAGTGATGCCCTAACGAAATTGGAAAAGGGAACGGCTCAACTCATTCTTGGTCCTCCGCCAATAACAAAGCAGGATGTTAGAAGATTTGGATTGAGAGGCGATCTCTTTCCTCACAAAGCGACGAGACATATAATACCTGCTAGGCCTCTTGGAATCAACGTTCCCATTGAGACTCTGCGGAGCCAAAGTGTGGATCTCCGACAAGCAAACAGGCAGTTGATAGAGAGCCTCAAGAAGAGACCGCTAGAAAGACTTGAACCTGGTTCACTAATCGGGAACAGAAGATACGAAGAGCAAGTCTTCCTATTCAAGTAGAGCATGTGACCACAATGACGATCAAGGTGAAGCTGATCGGCGTGTTGAAAGGACTTGCAGGAGAACCCGAAATGTGCATCAGACCCAAGAAGAGAGCATTGACTGTGTCCGAGGCAATCTCAGAACTCTGTCGCAAAATCCCCGGCGAAGACTTTGAACGCGCCATAATCAATCCCATCTCAAAGACCATTGGGCCAAACGTAATCGTACTCGTTAACGAGAAGGACATCAGCGTTCTCCGGGGATTGGACACGGTGATCGGAAGCAATGATGAGATCACCCTAGTCCCCGTTTCCCACGGCGGATAGAGAATGTCCCCTGAGGGAACCAGTGCTAGGACAGCTGACTACGCGCCAAGAAAAAGACAAGAGACAATAAATGTGCGAGAGAAGAAAGACCGTGCATCCGAATCAGCAACTTCAGCCTGACGAGTCTCAACTCAGGAGTGGGGAAAAGTGACCGTGAAGGTTGGCATTGCCGGGTACGGTAGCTGGGGAAAAAGGCACTTGGAGTCATGGAAGAAGGTCTCAAGTGCTGAAATTGTCGGCATCTATGATCCGGCCTATCATGGCGAGTTCTTCTTCAGAAGCTTGGAGGAACTTATCCAAAGCTGCGAGGCGCTCGATGTGGTTGTTCCCGCACAGAACCTTGCTCAAGTGGGAACTCAGGCAATCGAAGCAGGAAGACATGTCTTTCTGGAGAAACCCGTCGCCACGAACATCGACGAGGCGAAACGCTTGGCAGGTCTAGCCCGAGATAATCCAAAATGCCTTTCAATGGTTGGCTTCATAGAACGATTCAACCCTGTATTCAGGAAGCTCAACTCAATCTTCAAGGAGATCGGCAAACCGCGAACCGTATTTTGTCAGCGTTCCGGAGCTCCTACCTTGGTTGCAAGGCAGACCGGTGTCCTAAAGGACCTCGCTATTCACGACATCGATCTTCTGCGTTGGATGCTTGGTGAACCAAAACGAGCCTCAGTTCGATCCAGCCGAAGCTTCCACTTCGGCGAACTTGAACTCTCCTTCGAAGAGACACAAGCCCTCTTAATATCTGATTGCTGTTCCGGGCCCAAGATACGACGCTGGGTAGCGACCTTCAATGACAAGACCTGCTTCGCATACTTCGAAGGAAACCAATGGAGACTATTCGAGAACGAAGAGGAGGTGCCTGTCGTATGGATACCGCCCCTGCAGGAGGAGTTGAGATACTTCGCAAACTGCGTGAAAGAGCATAGGCCTCCTTCCCCAACCATTAGCGACGCGGTACGGGCCTTGGAAATAATCGATCAGGCAAGATGAAGATCGACATCAACATCCTGCCTTTGGCACATCAACATCAAGAACACATCTTTTCCAAGAACGCGAATGAAGGATTGTATGGCATAGCTATTATAAGCAATCCTCAAGTATCATGATTGCGGTGCATGTCTTGAAGAGACACGCAGCCCTTATGATCCTGTTGATCACCCTCGCCACACTCGCGATTCTGAATCAAAGCCTAGTATCGCCCCAAGCACTCTTCGGAATGGACATCGTGATAAATGAATTCGACTCCAACCCACCAACCGGCCCACAATGGATAGAGCTGTACAACCCTACAGATTCTGCATATAGTATCACACTCTGGAAGATAGTGACCCGATCCACAGGAATCACACTTACGATACCCGTTGGAACCTCGATTGCGGCAAAAGGATACTACGTCATGGATCTTCCATTCCCAATCATGGATCCAATTGGCGAATCCATCTTTCTGCTCGACAACAACGGGCTGCAGATCGACAAGACACCATCGCTGAGCAAACCAGTCGCAGACAATACTGCTTGGGCCAGAGTTCCCGACGGTACCGACACCGATTCGATAGATGACTGGAAGCTGCAACTAGCGACCAAAGGAACTTCAAACGGCGCGCCGCCACCTCCGCCAGCTGCTCCGACCATCATGTGCACCCTCAGCTCATTCTCGGTAGAAATTGGATCTAGCGTCATTGTGAGTGTATTCTTGGGCCCGCCTCGTTCAGCGCCCGTAACAATCCAGGTGAGAACAGCGGGCACTTTGGATTGGAGCAACCTTACCACTGCCTCAACCGAGGCCTCGGGCATATACCAATATGCGTGGACGCCTGGAACCATAGGACAGTACAATATCAGGGCTTACGTATACCCAAGTGACTCGTTCCCTGCCATGTATTCACTCATAGTCAACCTGCTTGTCACAAAGATTCGGACGCAAATCTCCTGCCTAGTTACGAAATCCCAAATAACCTTGGGTCAGGACTTGGCAACATATGGCTACATCATTCCTGCTCTTGAAGGAGTGAACGTGATGCTCACCTATCGAAAGCCGACCGGCGCTCCAATAGTCAGATACGTACTGACAGACAGCGGAGGCCTATACAACGACACAAGCTTCACGCCTCAGGAAGCAGGGTCGTGGAATGTGACGGCATCATGGGAGGGAGATGAAAACCACACATCGGCACTCTCACCCTTGACACGCTTCAATGTCGAGTCGCCGCCGTCGCTTCCGTTTGGAATGTGGCTCATCATCTGCGTGGTGGCAAGTGTAGCTACTGCCGCGGTTCTGCTCGCAGCAGGGCTCTCAAGCAAGGTTATCCAAAAGCCCCCAAGAAGAGTTGCGCTCTGTCCTCTGTGCAGATCCACTCTCCTCTACGTGCCCAGCATCCAAGGCTGGTATTGCCCCCAATGCAGGAGACGCTTTTAGCGGATTCTTCCAGGCAACAGAGCTCCACTGATCACTGGTGAGTTCTCAGCTACAAAGGCGCTCCATGTTCTAGAATCTGGACTGAGTCATCGAGCCCGAAACAGCCATCAACAGAATACTACTCAATTTCGTTCCTTACAAATCGCACCCTCTTCACACTACTTCACATGACCCGGGATCCACACACAAATCCATGCAGGGGGCCGCGGAAGCAATGACCAAAACGCATAACCCAGACCTATTAGACTCTAGGCAAGAACCTCCTACGAAGAGAGCGATGCTCACGATGACACAGACACCAAAATCCGATCAGGATTTGACTGAGAAGATCTTGAAACTCAAGAAAGAGAGAAAAGCGCTCATTCTAGCCCACAATTATCAGCGGCCAGAAGTCCAAGACATAGCAGACTACGTCGATGATAGCGTGGGCCTCGCAAAGAGATCCGTCGAAGAGCCTGAGGCCGAAGTCATCGTACACTGCTCTGTCGACTTCATGGCCGAAACCGCAGTGATACTGAACCCAACAAAGACAGTGCTCATGCCCAGCCTCGGCGCAAGATGCCCAATGGCGGCAATGCTGCCAGCCTCTCAGGTGGATCAATGGAAGAGAAGGTACCCAAAGGCACCGGTCGTCCTCTACGTCAACACGCTCGCAGAGGCAAAGGCCAAATGCGACATCTGTTGCACCTCAGCCAACGCAGTGAAAGTAGTCGAGTCCCTTGACTCAGATACAGTGATCTTCGGACCAGACGCCAACCTCGCTTGGTACGTGCAACAGAAAACTGGAAAGAAACTGATCCCAATCCCAGAGAGAGGTTTCTGCCAAACGCACGTACTCTTTCTGAAGGAAGATGTCTTGCTCCTGAAGGATGAGAACCCGCAGGCAGAAGTGATGGCACATCCTGAGTGTACTCCTGAAGTCCAGACCGTTGCCGACTTCATAGGATCAACCTCACAAATGTGCACGCACGCGAAGAACTCCAATATAGGAAAATTCATCATAGCAACGGAGCTGGGAATTCTTCACCGACTTGAAAGAGAGAATCCGAACAAAACCTTCGTACCCGCATATGAAGGAGCTTGGTGCGTGAACATGAAGTTGAACACGCTCCAAAGAATCTACCTAGCACTCAAAGAAGACCGGTACAGAGCTGAAGTCCCACGAGACATTGCTCGAAAGGCTAAGGCCCCGCTGGAAAGAATGTTCGAAGTAGCAAACCTGGGTCTGAGTACAAAGTAGAATCGACAATGAACTCGCCAAGAGCGCATGTCGCAGGACATGCACTCTCCTAACCTATAGCGTTCCTACTGAACCCTCAACCGCGGTGAGAATCTCACCGCTTCTGATCATCGACACAACCTTCACGATGTCCGGAGACATTTCCCGGTCTCTTGTCAATGCAGGAACCTTGCTCCTAATCTTCTCATAGGCAATACGTGTTCCCTTACCTAGTTTTTCCGCGCCTCTCAGATCAAACGCTTGACTGGCGCACAGAAACTCTATTGCGACTATTCGCTCCACATTTTCAAGTATCTCTCTAGCCTTCGTTGCGGCAGAAGCACTCATACTGACAAAGTCCTCAAAGTCAGCCGAAGTCGGAAGTGAGTCAACGCTAGCGGGATGAGAGAGAACCTTATTCTCTGAAGCCAGAGAGGCCGCGACTGTCTGTGTCATCATAAACCCTGAGTTGAGACCTTCCCTGCCCGAGCTGGGGACAAGAAACGGCGTCAGCCCCTCATTTGTCATAGGATTCATCAGTCGGGCAATTCTCCTCTCTGAAATGTTCCCCATCGAAGCCAACGCGATTCCAAGAATGTCCGAGGAGATAGCGATAGGTTGCCCATGAAAGTTCCCCCCAGAAATACACACTTCATCACTGGCAAAAACAAGTGGGTTGTCGGTAGCCGAGTTTATCTCAGTCAACAGCACCTTTCGAACATGGGTCAGCGCATCTCTAGCGGCCCCTGCAACCTGAGGCATACATCTGACCGAGTATGAGTCATGGATTCCCTTGCCCTCGCGAGGAAGAGATTCAGAAACCATCTGACTACCGGAAAGCAGCTTCTTCAGGTTCCTTGCCGTCGTAATCTGCCCTTGATGGGGTCTTGCCGCATGTAGTCTTTCATCAAGAGATTCCAAATGACCATGCAACGACTCCAATGTCATTGCGCCAGCTATCTCCGCATTCGCAATCAGTCTCTCACTATCATACAACGTGAGAACTGCTATCGCTGTGGAAAACTGGGTCCCATTGATCAAGGCCAGACCTTCCTTGGCTGTGAGTTCAATGGGTTTCAGCCCAGCCCTCCTCATGGCTTCTCCCCCTGCCACTGCCATTCCCTTGTGCTCCGCGGCTCCCTCTCCCATCAGCACGGCAGTCATGTGCGCCAACGGCGCAAGATCACCGCTGGCACCCACCGAACCCTTCTCAGGAACCAACGGATGGACCCGGCGGTTGACCATCTCGATAAGCGTCTCCAAGGTCTCCAGCCTGATCCCTGAATACCCCTTAGCCAACGTGTTCGCCCGCAACAACATCATCGCCCTCACAGTCTCGGTATTTGAGGAACGACCGACACCCGCTGAGTGACTTCGGATGAGATTTCGCTGAAGCTCCACTGCATCCTCAGGTGAGATACGCGTCCCGGAAAGAGCACCAAATCCTGTCGTAACTCCATAAACCGGCTTCCGTTCTCTCAGCATGTTCTCCACTACGGCTCGTGAAGCCTCAACTCTTGCCTGTGCCACAGGCGACAGCCCAACTTCCACTCCGTTTCTCGCAACCTCGACGACCTGTTCAATGGTGAGATTCTCACCATCAAGAAGGACCTTGCTCACAGCCTAACACCTTACAAGATGTTCAGGAGTAGGTGAGCTACGCAAATAAAGGCTACACAGAATCAGCGCAACTCTAGAAAGCAAGCACAGAGCTGGTTGCTCAAGTCAACTTCTTATCCAACATAGGGATCTTCAGGCCTTTCTCCCGAGCAACCCTGCCAGCTTCCTCGTATCCGGCATCGACATGCCGGATTATTGCGGTTCCTGGATCAGTGGTCAGAACCTTCCCTATTCGATCATCTGCCTCCGATGTGCCGTCTGCGACAAGGCACATTCCGGCGTGGATACTATACCCTATCCCAACTCCGCCGCCATGATGAACCGAAACCCAAGAAGCTCCAGCCACAGCGTTCAGAAGCGCGTTCAGAATCGGCCAATCCGCAATGGCGTCGCTTCCATCCTTCATACCTTCTGTCTCACGGTTAGGAGACGCTACGCTGCCTCCATCCAAATGGTCTCGACCGATCCATATCGGTCCCGAAAGCCTTCCGTTTCGAACCATCTCATTCATGATCAGACCGAATCTCGCTCTCTCTCCGAACCCGAGCCAGCAAACCCGAGCCGGCAAACCCTGAAACTTCACTTGGTCCCGAGCCTTCTGTATCCAGCGACAAAGCTCCCTGTTCTGAGAGAACTCTTTCAGAATAACTTCGTCAAGCTTGAATATGTCATCAGGATTCCCCACAAGCGATGTCCATCTGAACGGACCTCTCCCTTCGCAGAACATCGGCCTAATGTATCTCTGGACAAAGCCGGGAAACGCAAAGGCGCTATCACAACCAGCCTCCTTTGCCTGCTCTCTGAGATTGTTACCGTACTCAAAGGTTACAGCGCCTTTCTCCATCATTGAGACCATAGCTTCCACTTGGCGTCGCATGCTCTCTCTTGCTCTTCTGATGTACTGCTGAGGATTCTGTTGCCTTAGGTCGTCAGCCTCCTCCATTGAAAGCCCAGCCGGATAGTATCCGTTAAGCGGATCATGAGCAGACGTCTGATCTGTGAGTACGTCAGGAATCACTCCTCTCCTCACGAGTTCAGGATGAACGTCAGCTGCATTGCCCAACAGTCCAATACTCCTCGGTACACCTTCATGCTGAGCTTGCTTTGCCATATCCACTGCTTCGTCTAGGCTCTGAGTCCAGGTCTCCAAGTAGCCATGTCGTAGCCGCCGCTCTATGGCTCTCTTATTGATCTCCACAACCAGAGCAACACCGTCGTTCATCGTGACTGCCAAAGGCTGGGCTCCACCCATCTCGCCGAGACCTGCGGTAAGGACAAGTCTGCCCTTGAGGTTTCCATCGAAGTGCTCCCTCGCCACGGCTGCAAGAGTTTCATATGTGCCTTGGAGAATCCCCTGCGTTCCGATGTACGCCCACGATCCTGCGGTCATCTGACCGAACATTATCAATCCCTTCTGCTCAAGCTCGAAGAAGTAGTCCCAGTTCGCCCATTTCGGTACAATTAGACTATTGGCGATGAGTATTCTCGGAGCCCAACGATTTGTCGTGAACACTCCAACCGGTTTTCCACTCTGAACAAGCAACGTTTCATCTTCCTTGAGGTTGATAAGCGACTCAACTATTGCGTCAAAGCATTCCCAATTCCTAGCGGCCTTCCCCGTACCTCCATACACAATCAGGTTCTCTGGGTCCTTGGCTACTTCCGGGTCGAGGACATTGTGAAGCATCCTGAGAGCGCCTTCGATCTGCCAATTCTTGCAATGCAACTCAGGACCAGTAATGCAGTGGACCCTCCTCTTTGACTCTAGCAAGACTACTCAACCTACGTCGAATTGAGCTGTAAATAATAAGGCTTCGCCATCCTTTTCCATATCGACCACGAGAACTCCATAGGTTGCCAACAGAGACTGATTCTCATTTTCTTCTCTTCAAGATCCTTCCATCTTCAACGGCCAGAACGCCGTTCTTGATGACCTTCGAAACCATGTTCACACCCAAGTGCTGCAACAGGAATCGGTGGTCTGAGACATCGAAGACCACTAGGTCCGCTTTCTTCCCAGCCTCAATCGATCCATATTCCCGATCTCTCTTGATCGCCCTAGCCGCAGTCAATGTCAAACCCTTCAAGGCTTCAACTATCGGAATTCTCATCCCATGGCACGACAGTGCCAAGACGAACTGAAGGCTTTGAGTTGGACAACTAGGGTTGAAATCGGACGCCAAAGCAAAGCGCATGCTGTTCGTTAAGATCGCAGAGGGATCGGCGAAACGATCCTCCATAAGAGTCAAACTCGCCGCCGGCAGAAACACAGGAACCACCTCAGCCCTCCCCAACTGGATCAGATCCTCCGGAGAGGTATGTAGCAGGTGATCGGCTGAAACAGCGCCCAACTCGACGGCCAGCCCTGAGGCACCAATATTGGCGAACTCGTCAGCATGAATCTTTGGAAGAAGACCATGCTCAAGACCTGCGAGCAGGATCTGCCTCGCTTGCTCCACGGAGAAGACCCCCTCATCGCAAAAGACATCGCAGAACTGGGCAAGTTCGTTCTTTGCGACTTGTGGGATCATCTCCGCCGTAACAAGCTTGACATATTCGTCGGGTGCGTCCTTGTACTCCGGGGGAACAGCGTGAGCCCCCATAAAAGTTGGAACAAGATCAACCGGATGTCGCCGGCCAAGATCTCTGACTGCTTCAAGTATCTTAAGTTCGTCGTCAACTGTAAGCCCGTATCCGCTTTTCGCCTCCACGGTCGTCGTCCCATGAAGCATCATGCTGTCTAGGACGCGCTCGCCCTGCCCCACGAGTTTTTCCTTTGAGCTTGCCCTCGTGTCGTACACCGTCCTGAGAATCCCGCCACCGGACTTCAGTATCTCCATGTAGCTGGCGCCGGCGATCCTCATGTCCAGCTCCCGCTCACGGGAACCGGCAAATATGAGATGGGTATGGCAGTCGATCAGTCCAGGCGTCACAACTTGCCCAGTCACATCAACGGTCTGACTAGCTTCAAACCTCGTCCTAAGTTCCTCGGTCTTTCCAACTCCTACAATCTCTCCACGGCTGATCGCGACCGCTCCATTTGCCACTGCCATGCGATCTTGCGGCATCTCCTCTGAGAACGTCAATACCTGACTCGCATTTTCTAGGAGCATGTCAACGTGGATTCGACGCAGAGATGATCCCTTACCAACGCTTTGCCTTCACAGCCTTCACGATCGCGGTCTCCAGAATCTTCATGTCAGTTAGATTGCCCAGTCTCAGGTAGAAACTCGCAGCGTCGATTATGGCCTTGACCGGCATCACTCCGTTAATCTCTGATCCAGTGATAGGCACATTGTACCTATCGGCCTCAAGCTTAAGGAGTTCAAAGACCCGGTGAAGAGGAGTACTTTCGAAACTGTAGATACTCATTCCAATCTGGACTTCTCTCCTTTGAGGAATCTCCGCAGCCATGGCCCTGACAAAGGCTAGTCCGCCCTTCTTCCCGTGAAGCGCCCTAGCGATCCTCTTACCAACCTCAAGATCTGTAGTTCCCAAATTCACGTTGAACCCAACCATCACATTACGCGCCCCCGTAATCGTCGCCCCAGCTGTCGGATGAGGCCTCGCAGGACCAAAGTCTGGCTTTCTCTCAGGCTTCAGAATCATTTCGTTCAGGCTCTCGTATTCGCCCTGCCTTATCCAATCTATGTCTCGACGCTCGGGCGACGAAGCCGCCTCGCCATAAAGGTAGACAGGAACTTCTAGCCGCTCTGCCATGGCTTTTCCGTACTCTTTCGCGAGAAGTATGCAATCATTCATTGAGACATTCTCGACTGGAACGAATGGAACTACATCGACAGCGCCCAGCCTTGGATGCTGGCCTTTGTGCCTATTCATGTCAATCAACTGAATCGCCCTAGCGCTGGCACTGAGCACCGTTTGGACAATTGACTCCTTTGTTCCAACAAACGTAACGACTAGCCTGTTGTAGTAGTCGTCAAATGAATGGTCAAGAAGATAAGCCGAGGGAGCCCTCTCTATTTCACCTATTATCTCCTTCACAACATGCGGATCAGAGGTACTGAAGTTGGGCACACATTCAATCGTCTCCTTCAAAGGCCAGCAGGAGGACACCACACACACCCACACAGAGTAAGAGACAGACTGGCTTTTCATGCTTGCCGTCCAGAGCACCTAACGCTCCCTACGAACCTTCTTCCGCTTGAAACGATTAAATATCCTAACCATGAATCTCCAGATGATTCATGCAGAAACCTCATAGAGGACATCAACAAGTCGCGATCAGAGGATTGTGCCTTGCTCGCTCCCCAATGGTTCACTGGATTCGACTCACTGATGCAGATCATAGACGCAACGATCGCCTTCGCGATAGGATACTATGCGCTCCGAGGATACAGGCTCGTCAAGGAAAGGACACTGTTCTTTCTCCACTTCAGCTTCGTTCTGCTCGGAGTCGGACTGGTTGTTGACGGAGTGGTCACAATTCCGGCATTCGCATTCCGGGGGCTACTACCGATCACGACTACTACGTACTACCTACGAATCATAACTGAAATTGTTGCATATGCCCTGTTGCTCTTCGCCTACCTGAGACAGACAAGAAGTCTCATGGCCGGGACAGCTCTATCGGCAATGGTTTTGGACTACAATCCATTCCTCGAAACGCTAGTGTTCTTTCTGGTCGCCTACCTAGCAGCTCAAGCCGCAATGAACTACAGCACCAAGAAAGAGCGAAACTCGCTTCTCGTCTTCATAGGCTTCGTTCTTCTGTCCCTGAGCCACATGTTCTTCATCCTTCCTCCAATCGTCAGGCTATTCTTTGTAATCGCTCACGTAAGCCAACTCTTGGGATTCGTTGCTCTTCTAACAATGCTCTTGAGAGTGGCAAGGACCAGATGACAGAGAAGGCAAAGTATCGATCACAGATAAGGATCTACGCAGACATACTCCACGTGATTGAGAAGGAAAGAGGAAACGCGAAGCCAACCCACATCCTTTACGGAGCCAACCTATCACATGACCGACTCGTGAAATACCTCACCCAACTCAAAGAGTCGGGCCTTATCGAGGAGATGGGAGCTAGCGACAGAACGGTCTATTCACTCACGGACAAGGGAATAGAATTTCTCAAAGAGTTCAGGAAAGTCTCACAGTTCGCTGAAGCCTTCGGATTCGTGATCTGACTACCAATTGCTGGCCATATCGTTTCCTACTTCAAGGATAATTAGCTCGATAACTGAACCTGAACAGCCTGCAAGTTGTGGATAGATCATTCAAAACATATGCCTCGGTCCCCCGCATGTCCATCAGCTCTTCTTCTGCGAGGCCAGGTCAGTAGAGAAACCTGTAAGCAAGGGACACCGCCAAAGTGAGTCAGTGGAGATGCATCACGACATCGGGCCGAGCCCTTCCGTGCAGGTCAGTCCACATCATTCCAGCTAGAAAAGTCAAAAGAGGGATTTAAGATTGCGCGTCAATCGATCGCACCATATCCTGACGTGCGTAGCAGACTTGAAGGAGGATTCAGGATCATGCACTGGCCGACCACACTCCTCCTTGTTATGCTTTGCTACTGGAGGCCACAACACGATCTCAAGCACGGAACATGCTTGCGGCAGTAATCAGCATTTGCTAGCAGAAGTCTACCCTAGCGGAACATGTCGGTCGAGGTGAGGACCTGCGCGGAAGGACGCGTCTTCTTCCTTGTTGCGAGAATAGGCCACGAGACAAGAATAGTCGATATGACCACAAGAGTGGGAAATCGGAACTCCGAGATCTCAACAACGACTTCTTCGGCGAATCTCTCCAGGCCCTTAACAACCTTGCCACTCAGCTCATCGCTACTCCTTACCGCCCGCGCGATCTCCATATGAACAAACTTCCCGCCAACGCTCCTTGCATACTTTCCCTGCACATTCGTTGTGGCTCCAAGGTCCGTGTACCTTGTGCCATCAAAGATCCCTACAGTGAGCCCATTTTGGATCAGGATATTGGACATCTCGGTAACTGCGCTGGATCCTTCAGGTGCCCCTGAACTGAGGATGATCTGCGGGTAAAGCTCTCTCCCGGCAGATGCTTCAGCAAAGCCGTGTATCTGAATCGTCGTGGAGGTGTTGGTGCACCATGTCTTGTGGACAACATGGAAGACACATTGTTCAGTATGTGCCACATCGGCAACTGCGCCAGGATTCGCGTACCGATGAGCCCCCGCAACCAACAAGAAGCCGCTGTATGACTGAATGAAGGATCTAACTCCTATCTTCTCAGTGAACTCGTCGAATCCAATGTGTGGTACCTCGATCATGAGGTTCCTGTAGAGACTGGGCGCCTTCACGCATACTATGTACAATCCCCAACCTCTGTTGAAGCCTGAAGCTTCTCTCGCAATGTAGAAGATCCTTCCTGACACATCGGTGAATCTAACCAAGGCATAGTCGATTGCTGCCAAGGATGAGGCAGCTTCAGAAAGCTTCTCGCTGGAATGAATGTTCATCCAAGCAAGGAGGATAGAAAAGGCGCTCTCAGCCGATTGTAGATCCGATTGAGATGGAACAACATACTTACCTGAGTCTCTTGGGATTATGCCGAGACGGAATTTGTCTATGACCTCACTGAGAGACCCTTGCTCTTCGGGCAGTATAGGTTGAGTCGTAGCACTAGTATTGGAAACTCTCAGAATCGCCAGACCGAGCATCAAGGCGATGGGAAGAATGACCCTTCTCTTCATCTAGAATCATCTATGGTAGTTTCTTGACGATTCCCAAAAGTGGGAGGCATTATTTCTGCATTACGTCAGTCCGACCGAACTCGGTCCGAAAATCGCCCAAGGTGCCATTCGTAAGCCTTCCAGCAAGTGTTGCGCAGCCTCATCTTTGGCGAGTGCGCCAAACAAGGCGCATATTCTATCCTTTTCGCAAGCCAGACAACGAAGGACAAACCTAGAGAACTAGGAATTCTTGGAATTCCAGCACTCATCGACGAATCTCTCAACTATATGCTTGGGCAGACCGATGCGAACGAGTTCTTCCTTCGCCTCAGCGATCGATCTTCCTTGGGCCTTAAACTTGGCTACTCGATTGCCAACGAATTCGTATCTCTCGTGTGGATATACGATCCAAGCAGACGTTTCTCTTACATAGAAGTCTGGCCGGAGAATGCTTTGGGGCTTGTAATGAAGAGTGGCAATCTTGACTTGAGAGGCCCCGCGGCCTAGAAGATTTCGACGAACTGTCGTCAAGCTCTCTCCCGTGTCTGCAACATCGTCAACTACAAGGACCCTCTTACCTTCCACGGCCGTCGAAACTTGCTGGCTGATTACAGGTTTCTTTGCGGTTTCGGCCACGTCCTTGTAGAATTCGACCTTCATGCTGGCCACGTACGTATTGCCCAAAAGGTCTGAGAGTATTCGCGCAGGGATCCATCCTCCTCGCGCAACACCGACTATGATCTCAGGGTTGAATCCACTCTTCTTGATCTGATCAGCCAGCTCTATGCAACCGTCATAGATCTCGTTCCAGTCAGGGACTTCGAAGCTCAAGGCTGATCCTTTCGGGCAGACTGGTTGAAGTGCGCAATCTCTTTTTAAGCCATTTCATAGAGGTTTCAGCGGTTTCAGCTCAGACTTGATAACTCAACGTGGAGACTAACCCACATGCCGATAGAGTACCTCCAAGAATATGACAGGTACGTGATGATTGCTGGCTTACGTGACGCAAAGATTCTCGATTCCGAAACGGTTCTTCAACAGCTGAGACGTTTTTCGAATGAAATTGAAACTCAAATCTTGGACGTGAATGGGATAGCGGGAAGGGATCATCTGCGCTTTGCGGTACTCAACGCCTTGAAAGGCCGAGTGCAAGGCAGGCAGATAACAGAGAGCTTAGCTGTGGAGATTCTCCTCTACGTTTCTGCTCAGAGACAGATCAAGAATGCCATTGCGGTTCTAGGGGTTTCCTCGAACACGAAGAATGCAGCTGTGATAGCAATAGCCAGCAACAAACATGTCCTCGAGAGACTTGAGAACGAGCTGGCTAGCATTGTAGGCGGAAAACTGGACGAATCAGTCCTTGATGAGGGAGATCAGGCAACAGTGAGAAGGATCTTCAGTATAACCGATGATCAGGTGCGAGCCTTGCTTCGAAGAGACGTAGCAGAGAAAGAAGCAGTAGCCAAACTAGTAATCGAGAAAATGGCCCTGCTCTCCTCACAAATCTAGACCGACCTTTTTGCTCTCTCCACCGAAAGCACATCAGAAGGTGCGATCACTGAAACACCTGTCAACTCTCCTAGAATCTCGATGAGAACTATCTTGTCAGGATTCTCAAGATCTACTTTCCTATCGATGTTTCTTGCAACGGTTTCTACTATCTCCTTTGTGGATAGCGTGGTATGCCTCTTCCTCACGGTGATCCGAAAGCTCTCCTTCTTATCGATCCTGTCGACCATCGTTAAGACACATTTCTCAATTTCAGCTATGCTCGAGGATACGATCCTCTCAATGGGTGAGATTTTCAGGATGTATCGGAATTTCCAAGGGCTTTCCACAAGCTTCCTACCCAACTCTTGAACTACAAGGACTGGATCTATCTTGGTCTTCGCGACCACTAGACCTATCGCTGGTGTCCGGTCAGTTTCAGGTCCGCTGTCACCAAGCTCCCTCAGCAGATACCATATCTCGCTACACGCGTTTCTCTCGTTGCCGCGAGAGGTTGACACTAGGATGTTGAATTCGCTGAGCAACAGCTTGGACCTCGGAACGACATAGGTCAGACCCGCGAATTTAAACCGTGCCAAGCAAGCTAGGCCAGACGAGGAAAGAAAGGGCTTCTTCCCAACATGAAATATACTGGAAGAGAACAGAACGACGGCGATGACGTAGAAAAAGATCGCAGAAGCCTTCGGATCTATCTCAGCCTTATGGTTTCCAGATTCTGCGGTGCAAACGCCCTAAGCTTCAAGCTCTTGCTTATCGCCTGCGCCAAATCCTCGCATTTCCTTGCCTCTCCATGGCCCACCAGAACTCGAGACGGTTTCGGAGACATCCTCTGAATGAAGCTTAGAAGTTGACGACGATCTGAGTGGCCTGAGAAACCTTCCACCGATTCTACTCGCGCATTCAGCTTGATCACTTCCATCCTTCCATTTTGATTCATGAGGGAGACATCTTTCAGTCCGCCTCTGATCCTATTGCCCAAGGTTCCCTCAATCTGGTAGCTGACGAAGACAATTGCGTTCCTTTCGTCCGATGCGAGCTGCTTGAAGTAATCAACTGCGGGGCCTCCCTCAAGCATGCCAGAAGTGGCAAGGATAATTGAGGGACCTCCCTCAACTATTTCTCCGCGAGTACTAGGATCGGTCACATTGACAAAGTAGTCTGACTGGAAAGGATTTACATCGTGATGGAGAATTTGATCTCTGATCTCCCTTGCGAGATACTCAGGAAAAGCTGTATGGATCGCTGTCGCTTCGGAGATCATTCCTTCAATGTAGATCGGTAGCTCCTTCAGGCGCCCAGACTTCATGTAGTTGTCGAGGACAAGCATCACTTCTTGAGCTCGTCCAACTGCAGGAACAGGAAGCAAAGCCTTTCCTCCCTTCTCTACAGTCTCATTAATGATCTGCACGAGTTTTTCCTCTACCCCTTCCCGTTCCGACATGACATCTTCGGGCGCCCCGTATGTGCTCTCAGTAATCAGAGTCTCGGCTCTTGGGAATGTGGAGGCAGCGGACTCAAGCAGCATTGTCTTCCCGAATTTGTAGTCGCCCGTGTAAACGATGTTATGGAGACCCTCCCCGATGTGCAGATGGATTATCGATGAGCCCAAGATGTGCCCCGCGTTGTGAAGAGTTAGCTTGATGTCAGGCGCAACGTCAGTAACGACCCCATACTTCAGAAGAATAGTGTGCATAACCAGTTCACGCACGTCTTTCTGGTCGAAGGGCGCAAATGCCCCCTCTCTACTCGCAACATCCAAGTAGTCAAGCTGGAGTAGAGTCATCATTGTAGCCGTAGGCTCGGAGCAGTAAATTGGACCGTCGTATCCGTATTTGCATAGGAATGGAGTCAGCCCGCAATGGTCAAGGTGGGCGTGAGAGATTATTACCGCATCGAGTCTGTCCAAGTCAAACTCCTCGACATCGATGCGTGGAAATGATTGAGTTGACCTCTGGGCGCCAGGATTGACGCCACAATCCAGTAGAACGGAACTCTCGTCGGCCTGGATAAGCACGGCAGATCTGCCCACTTCTTTGAAGCCACCGAGAGTGGTCATCCTTACGTTGCTGGCCCGAGCCAGCGTCGGCCTGAATACTCTCTCCCCTACATCGCGCAGAATTCTACTCCTATCTTCGCTTTCCGAGTGCAGAATGTGTCTCATGCTGGCGATTATCTTTGAAGGAAGCGGAGGTGCGCGAAGCACTCTCGGGCGCCAACTTGTCGCCTTGACTATTGACTGGAGAGTTGCGCCGTCCTTGCCGATGGCAAGGCCAGGCTTCTTGGCTTCGATCACCACCTCTCCAAGGCTAGGATCGAAGGTGACATTCGTGACTTCGGCCTCGACTGGGATTATCTCCTTTATTCGCTTCTCTGCTTCGGTCTCTGGGACTCTGATAGAGGGATCGGATCGAATCACGATTCGCTTATGAAGCAGGTTGACTATGTCCGTGACTACGTAGCTCTGCTCCTGAAGGAGAACCACATTCTTCACGTATATCGCGAGCCTCGGACCTTCAAACTCAATCCTAGTTATCTCTGCCTCTCTTGGCATATGCTCAAGAATAGTCTGCCTGATCTTCACGTGAGCGTTCTCAGTAGCTCTCGACAATGTATTTACTCCTGCAACAGTGAAGCAGTAATCCAGTCTTCACGCGTTTGCGAGAAGGGTCTTCTTCTCATCTTCCTGCAGTTCTCTGTAACCTTCTCGGGTGACTACGGCGACATCAAAGTTGTCGCCACTGGCAGAATCTCGCTTCATAGCAGAATCTACGGCTCTGACAACTATCGGCAGAGCCTCTCTTTCGCTCATACCTTCCTTGAATTCGCTCTCAAGGACTCCGTACGCCACAGGAGATCCAGATCCAGTTGAGACACATTTCTCTTCAGTCAGACTTCCAAGAGGATCGACGGCAAATATGCACGCACCTGTATCGTCAACGCCTCCCACTATCGCTTGGAGAAGCAAAGGCGCGATCCTCGACGAGAAAAGCAGGTTTGCCAAGAGTCTAGCTGCAGCTTTCACGGGCATAGGTCGTCCATTCTCGTACTTGAACAAACTAGCATTTGCCTTAAGAATCTCAACGACGGCCTGTGCATCTCCCACCGCCCCTGCGATTGTCATCGCCAAGTGATCATCTATCTTCAAAACCTTCTTCGCTCGCTTGTGAGCAACAAAGTAACCCATCGTAGCCCGTGTATCCGTCGCAAAGATGACCCCGTCTCGACAAACCACGCCTATCGTAGTCGTTCCCTTCAGGACGTATTTCGGAATTTTGTCGAACTCTGGGACACGCATCGCAAGACCCTCGAAAAGCCTTAACGGAAATCCCAACAAGCGCATGCTAGAATCTAGCGCTTTCGGAGACTAACGTTATCTTCTCCAATTTTAAGGTTTCTGTTCGAGTAATCAAGACTATTTGCAAATACGAAAAGTGTGAGCATTCTAGTATGCAAGCGAAATGATTGTTCAGATGTCATTCCGGTTTTGGAGAGCTCTCAACTGTCGCCTGTTGCGATTGTTTCTCCGCGGCGACAGGTTCCTTTCGCTTCATCACCTCGACAAATGACACTTGACGAATCTCCGGATAATACTTCAGTATATCAGCCGCCACCGCTTGCTTCAAGACTTGTAGGCCCTCAAGAAAGAACCCTTCCTCAGGAATCTCCACAGTCAGGTCTCCTTCGAGCAGTTTTGTAGTGAACTTGTCTGCTTCTAAACCCGAGATTCTTCGGTGCAAGATTGCCCTGACCTTCTCTTCGAAGGATCCCAGTATCTTCTCGACTGTGACATCGTAGATCAGTGTCTTCCCTGAGAGTTGATGGTTATAGTCCAATTGGACTCTCCCTGCTCCAACAGCTCTAACGATCGCGGGCTTCCCCTCAAGGTGAACCATCATTCCCGGAAGCGGCGTGATGCCTTCTGCACGAAACCGTCTTAGTGGCATGAGTCTTATCTTGGAAGGGTCACGTAGGCCATAGCCTTTCTCTGGAGGAACCTCAATCGTTGCTGCTTGTCCGACTTCCATCCCAGCGAGATTCTCATCAAGTCCCTTCGGAACCCACCCCTCCCCCACGATCACAAACATAGGTTCGTAAGTTGAGTCTTCCTTGAACAAGCCAGAATCTCTTGCAGTCTTTTCCAAAGTGGCTTCCACGATCTCTCCGCTTTCCTTGACCTTGCAGGTCAGGTTCGCTAGAATGAAATCCCCGTTCTTGATGGCCATGCTATGGGACCTTCTGGCGCAAAGTGAATCGCTTAGGTTGTCAGCCCGTCCTTATATACTCTTTCGAGTCGAGCGAGAACATCTCCGAATACATGCTAGAACTTTCGAAGCTCTATCCTCACTTGCCTGTCCAGAGAAATCCATGCGTAACGGCCATGTGCGGCAGGGCCAACGTTCACTACCGGCACCTGCCCCACTGAATCGACACCTTGGGCTTCATGTATGTGTCCGCAAATCACCAGTATAGGCCTTCTCTCTTCTATGAATCTGCGTACCGCCTCACTCCCAACATGCCTCGTTCCACCTGCCAGATCCAGCTTAGTGTTCTTTGGAGGACAGTGAGAGACGAGGACCATGTCTTCGGAAGAGCGGACGCTGATCGCTTCAGCCAAGGCTTGGCTAGCATCGGCCTCTGTATACTCGAAGGGAGTCTTGAACAAGCTCATGACAGATCCTCCCAAGCCTACGAACAAGGCCCCGTCATGCACCATTGCTCTCGAATGAAGACAGACAATTCGCTCCGTATCTCTCCAGTTGGCAAGCGACGGTTCATCCATGTTTCCTGGAACGAAGAAAACCTTCTGAGCCGATTTAGAGAGTTCCTCAAGGATTTGTTCCGCAAGCCGCGCATCTCGGTTAGCTAGATCACCTGCGACCACAACCAAGGCCGGAAGCTCAAGTGACACTAGATGTGACGCGCGTCTTGCCGATTCGATGTTGCCATGAAAATCTGCAAATCCGAGCACCTTCACCGAGGCACACCTCCTGATTCTATCTACTCCACCCTCTCCCGACGACAATCTGTCTGTTCCGTCAATGACGTAGACTCTGATTCAAAACACTGAAGCATTTCCTGATTTCCACAAAACATTACTCTCACACCTTTAAATAGCTGCGCCACGACTGATTCAAACCGGTTTGAATGTGCCTCGCAGTTCCAGCTCAGATATTGGAAATCACCGGAGACAAGGCGATCGCAGACTTCGGCGGCGTGAAGCGCGAGATCATGGTCAGCCTACTGGAAAACGTGAGGATCGGCGACTATGTGATTGTTCACACGGGCTTCGCCATAGAGACCTTAGGCGAACAGGAGGCTCTTGAGACTCTGAAAATCTGGAAGGAACTCCTAGATAGAGGCTGGCAAGTTCGCGAGGACACGCAATGATAACCAAAAGAATGCGCCTCTGCGGCCAGCTACTATCCGTTGCGATCATCTCCATCGTTGTCTTCTACATGGTCAAGTATCCATATGAGACAACCTTCGGAGAACGCTTCGTTCGAGATCAGATTCCCCTCATATTCCCTTTCTACGTCATTCAGAGCTTCAAACCGATTACCATCATAGTGATCTTTGGATTCGCATTGTGGACGATTGTGCTAGAAAGCGAGAAGGTTGCTCGGTGGATGTCGAAACCTCTGACTCAAGTCTTCTTGGCGACCTGTGCCTTCATTGCCATGTATGAGAGCGCATGGAACTTTCTCGCATGGTTCATGGCATGGATGCTACAAGGCGGATCAATCGACGTACTTGCGAATACGACACATGAGCATGCAGGGATGCCCGTCAACTTCAACTTCGCGACAAAGATCTGGTTTCTCACGGCCGCATGTTTTCTATATGCGCTATGGAGATCACGCACTTCCAAGTAGAGTGTCGCATTCCTTCAGTTGGACCTGTCCGGGCGCACCCTGTCTTGGCTCTTCGGCGTTCTCATCGAAATGTAACATGCGCCCTCTCTACTCACAGCACAAGGACCAATGGGATGAGCAGGAGTACATGCCTTGTTGAATAGTGGGCATTGCTCGGGATATAGCAGGCCTCGAAGAACCTCGCCGCATCGGCATCCTGCCGGAATCTCATACGCCATTCGACGCCCCAGACCGAACTTCTTGAAGGCATCGTGCTGAGACAATTCTTCTCTCAACCCGAAGGCCGATCTCCTGATTGTACCGATCCCTCGCCACTCTGAGTCACGGACACTAAATGCCTTGGCCATGGCTTCCTTTGCTTTGACGTTTCCTGAAGACCTCACAGACCTAGTGTACTCATTCTGAACCTGTGCCCGGCCCTCGTTCACCTGTCTAATGATCATGGCTACTGCGATCAGGACATCTATGGGTTCGAACCCAGCTATGACCTGAGGAACCTTGTATTCTTCGGAAATGGGCTGGTATGGGTCGCTTCCAATGATTGTTGAGACATGACCTGGACAAATGAACCCGTTGATCCTGATCTCTCCCATCTTGAGAAGATGCTCCATTGCGGGAGGAATGAGGCGGTGGCTGCAGATGACACTGAAATTGCCCGGACAACCGCTGAGAAGTTCAGCCGCGGTCGTCGGCGCGGTCGTTTCAAATCCTATAGCGAAATGAACGTACTCGTTGCTTGGGTCGCTTCTAGCAAGGGAGACTGCGTCATGTATGCTGTAAACAACTCGAACATTTCCTCCCTTCGCCCTGATCTCGGCAAGAGAGAAAGCGCTGCTGGGAACCCTGAGCATGTCCCCAAAGGTCGTCACAACGGTCCGAGGGCGCTGTGAGAACTCAACAGCGGCATCGATCTCTTCGGGGCTAGTTACACAGACCGGGCAGCCCGGACCAGACCGCACCTCAACGTTTGACGGAAGAAGACTTCTGAGCCCGTGTTCTACCATGGTAGCCTCGTGGTTCGGCTGGCCGAGAACTGAGATCCTCGGTCATGTGCCGCACACATGCATTATCAGATATTCTCTGTCCCTCGCCAGTTCACGTATGTGCTTTGACAGTTTGATTGCGAGGGACCGATCTCTGTAGCCAGATGTGATCAAGCTTCTCCCGTGATCTGCGGCACTTTCGTGAAGATAAACATTCCCAGTTGAAGTCTCGCAACAAACGAAGTGGTGAGTTAGCCTCTTTTCGGGCCCTATTTGGAGTGACGCTCAGAGAGAAGACAAGACCTCCTCAAGAGCCTTCAGCATCAGGTCGATATCAGCCATTTCAATGTACCCCATGTTGCCAATTCTGAAGGTCTTCTTCTTGAGCGCACCATACCCTTTGGCGAGTTCAAACTCTTTCTCACGCATCTTCTCGTAAACAATAGAGCCGTCGACACCTTCAGGAGTATTGATGCAGTTCACGGTTGGACTCTCATAGCCCCGCCTCGGAAAGGTTGAGAGACCCAGCCTTTCAATCCGCCTTCTAATCCGCAGGTTTCGCTCCTTGTAGAGATCGAAGTACCATCTCTTGCCTCCTCTCTTCTCGATCATCTTCAGAGCAGTGTTCAACCCTGCAATCTGAGGTATCGCAGGAGTCACCGGAGTGCCTACTCCTTGCTTCTGGTCCTCCTCCCAAACCTTGAAGTCGAAGTACCAGCCCTTGTTCACGGCCGTCTCCGAAATCTTCAAAGCCCTTTCGCTGACGCTGCCTATGCCCAAGCCAGGAGGGACACCGAAACACTTCTGCGAACTCGAGAAGCAGACATCGATGTTCCACTCGTCAACTTTGATCTCAGTGCCTCCCATCGAGCTGACGGCATCAACGAAAACTAGCCTATCATGATCTTTCGCAACGGCAACCAGTTCCTTCAACGGATTGATAAGACCGGCGCTGGTCTCATTGTGAGTGATAGCCACGGCCTCCGCCTCAGGGTGCTTCTTCAAAACGTCGTCAAGTTTGTCAGGCAGAATCGGTTCACCAAGCGGAGGCTCCAGCTTCACGACAGCCCTCCCGTTGGCAACCGCTACCTCACTAAAACGCTCTCCAAAGCTACCATTGATGCAGCAGACCATACTCCTTCTCACACAGTTTCTGACAGATGCTTCCATGAATCCTGAGCCCGTACTGGAGAACAGGAAAATCTGGCTTCGAGTCTCCAGAAAGCTCTGCAGTAGCTTAACTGTCTCATAGTGTAGGGAAAAGTACTCTTTGCTCCTGTGGCTGTACATCTGCTGCCCCATCGCCTTTAGCACTTCAGGATAGCAGGCGACTGGGCCGACCGTGAACAGCTTCAAATGGATTCACTCTGTCCCATGACCGATCATTGTACAAATAAAAGATTCGATGAATCTCGACCTCTCAGATCTCAGTTCGACCGAGATGTCTATTAAGCCTCTAACAAGTTCATTGTCTTGAGAGCACGATGAAGATCATCGGTCTCCTTTCCGACTTTGGGCTTCGAGATTCATGCGTGGCTGAGATGAAGGCGGTAGTACTTTCCATATGCGCCGAAGCGAGATTGGTGGACATTAGTCACGAAATCAGAAAGTTCGATGTTCGAATGGGCGCCTTCGTTTTGGCTTCAGCAGCAAGATCATTTCCAGACGGATCAATCTACCTTGCAGTCGTCGACCCTGGAGTCGGATCGGAACGCAGACCTCTGATTGTGCAGTCAAACAAATCACTCTATGTTGGGCCTGACAACGGTTTGTTGATTCTGTCCGCAGTCCGAGAAGGATTGCGGTGCGTCTATTGCATCGACGGTCAGAAGTATCTTGGAGATGCCATATCAGCCACGTTCCATGGCCGAGATATCTTTGCCCGCGTAGCCGGAGACTTGGCGAAGGGAGTTCCTCCTCTTGGTATTGGATTTGAAGTCAAAAACTATGTGAAGCCAGAGTTTCACCAGCCTATCATTAGCAGAGATTCTATAGACTGCGAGGTTCTTCATGTGGACGACTTCGGTAATGTCGTGACAAATGTTGAAGCCTCTAGTATCGTGAAAAGCAATCTCAATCTTGGAAGCGCCTTGATTCTCGAGGTAGATCGAAAACTGTTGAGACTCGTGTTTGCCAGAACTTACAATGAGATTCCCAAAGGTGCTCTTGGATGTCTAGTTGGAAGTCACGGGTTTCTGGAGATAGCGATGAGGATGAGAGATGCTTCGAAGGTGATCCGCGTCGCACAGGGCTCCAAACTGAAGATCAGAGTTTCAGATCCTATCTGAGCCACTGAGATACCGTAACCTTTCCTGTCCTTTGATTTCTCTGACATAGAGAGAGACCGACCGAGGAACTAGCGGTGACCATTCCTCATTGTTGAGCATGCGTTTGCGGATCTCGGTAGCAGAATATGTCTCTCGACTGAAGTATGGTATCGGCTCCACCTTGAATCCTGCCTCTCGGAAAAGCGTCACAGTCAAGGGCTCGTTTGAAAAGACCATCTGAAATGAAGGTGTGAGAGAGGTCAAATGTGCAACCCAAAGCTTGTGGATCTTGATGTCAGGAATCGGGACCAGCAAATAGTCATCGGACGAGACTCCGGCGTCGTGTAAGGCAAGCCTAGACATCGTCATGCGTTCGCCAGCAGTGAACGGATTTTCCAGCGTGTGGCTGTATTGTGCACTTCCGATAGCTATGATCACTGTGTCAACTTTCTGGAGGATATGTTTGATGGCTTCTAGGTGACCGAGGTGAAAGGGCTGGAACCTGCCAACGTATAGCCCTGTCTCAGCCATGCGCCATTGCCTCAACGGTCTATGAGTAATGACTTGACGCTGATATTTACCATTGTGCCATCCTTGATGAGGCGTCCAGACAGAAAGCTTTGAGATCTCTTCCCCCACAAAAGATATACCTTCCCCCTCCAGCAGGTCTCTCTTCAGCCTAGCATTCCGACCGAGATGGCAACTAGGCTTTTAGGCTTCCTTCCGATCTTCAACTGTTTGCCGGCGCAAGGAGAAGGGGCATTGAAGTCACTGGGAGTACTGAGGCTCATTCGACCCGTCAACGCTGTGATAGCGTTCCTCGCCGTGATAGCTGGTGCAGCCACAGTTAGCAGGACGTTCGTGCGTCTCGAGGTTCTTCTTGGAGCTGTCTCCGCATCACTTATCCTGATGAGTGGAAATGCGGTGAATGATGTGTTTGACATCGAAGCCGACAAAGTGAACAGACCGCAGCGACCACTTCCCCGCGGAGATCTCTCACCCAGACAAGCTTTCCTCATATCGCTTATGCTCGCCGGTGTGGCTCTTATTCTCGCCCTTTCTGTCAACATCAGATGTTTTCTTGTGGCTCTGTTCTACGCCATGATGTTCTTCATCTATGCCGCATGGCTGAAACCGAGTGGGTTACTTGGCAACATTGCCGTAAGCTCCGGGACAGGGATGAGCTTTATCTTCGGTGGCTTGACCATTGACTGGTTTCTACCTCTCACCGTAATCTTCGCCATCTGCGCCTTCATATTGAATCTTGGAAGAGAGATCGTGAAGGGCGTGGAAGACCTAGAGGGCGATAGAGTAAGGAACTGTAGGACTATCGCTACGACGCAAGGGCCGCAGGCAGCTGGCCTAGCTGTTGTGGCATTGTATGTTACCCTGCTTCCTCTTAGCTTGGCGCCATTTCTCTTGGGCTATGTAGGGCCAGCCTACTTGGTGTCGATGCTCCTGGCGGGCACTGTTGTTCTCTTTGTCGTTCGAGAATCGGCTGCGCTGAATACCAAGAACGCTCCACGAGTCAGCAGGTTGATCAAATTCTCGATGGCACTGGGAGTAGCTGCCTTCTTCGTGGGGGCTATTACGCGATAGGGCTCTACTCATAATCGAGAGTCTGCTTGTACCTCTCAATATCAGAGTAGACTATGTTTCCCACGATTATCGTTGCGTACTTTGCCATCTGCCTTGCCCTGTCTTTGCTGTCAATTCCTCCCCCGTAGAAGAGATGCGCACTGGAGATACTTCTCCTGACAGCCTTCACCAGTTCCGGATTCCCATAAGTTCCGCTATACTCAAGGTATACTATCGGAAAATGCATGTATCGGTCAGCGCAGATAGCGTAGCTGACCGCCTCGTCTACGGATAGGTTTGTCTTTGCCTTGGTAGTGATGCCCACAGCCGACTTGGGATTCAAGACTATGTATGCCTCGCCCTGAATCTTATCCCACGGAAGAGAGCCATACTTCGACATCAAGCCTCTGATCCACTCTGCGTGAAGCCCGATCATCCATCTTGGATCAATGCTGTTGATTATTGACGGGATAAAGAGATAGTCCACGTCTTCAAAGACAACGTTTTCCGGATGCGACGGCTCCTGAATCTTTACAACATCGTAAGGCTTCAGGCGTTTGAGTAGGTCGAGTACTCTTTCCCGAGTAACATCCAACGTCCCACCAATAAGAAGCGCATCCGTCCCACCAGTGGCAACCATCTTCAGATCTTCGTCAGATATCTTCCTAGCAGGGTCCAGTTTCGTCACATGCCTCCACTTACGCCACATAGACCTCACCAACCAAGTAAGGCAAGAGCAGCTCCAGGCGCTCTCAGCACTTCGTTACTTGCCCCTAGTCTGAGACTTTCCCTACACAGTCTAGTATGTTTAAAGCGTTCGTAGAGCACAACTCCCGCTCGACACAGGCGACTCCGAGGAGAGGCTTCATGATC
>Ga0315312_1000582_pt1 | contig 39407 bp, 22 predicted proteins | sample TDP7_MG_FD_203629 | JGI IMG/M metagenome (GOLD analysis project Ga0315312, IMG submission 203629) | Freshwater sediment microbial communities from Lake Towuti, South Sulawesi, Indonesia - TDP7 | ecosystem: Environmental > Aquatic > Freshwater > Lake > Sediment | place: Indonesia: South Sulawesi... | reverse complement strand
CTCGCAGCCTGGCTTTCCATCAACTGGCTCGAAGAGAAACCCAAAGCAAGAAGAGTCAGAAGAAGCAGAATCCCCAGTGTCAGAAGAAGCGCAATCCCACGCCTGCTTCTCCTCCGGCAGGGTTTTATTTTTGCGTCATTCCGTCTCATTCTCCCTGAAACCTTCCATGAGAAACTATCTCAGTTCTGCATTCTCAAGGTAAACGATGGTTGACAATCTCAGACCCTTGATAAGGTTATCCTTGTCGCCTACAACGATGGTTATCTTGACTGCAACCGGCAGCTTGTTATCGTCGTCGTTAGTGGGGGTGGTTCCTCCGTCCAGTGAAGGGCGAGAGTCCCAGGCATCGTATTCCTCCAGGACAAGGAGCGCGCCCCTGCGGACATAATCGTAATACTTGATGTCGAGCTGGCGGACGCTGGTGGCGAGTTCCCCGGTTTGAGATATCCAGGAGTTAAGGTCGCGCGAGGTGAAATCGAACGTCCTCCATTCGTCCGACTCGTCCATCTTCTCCTCATCGGTCAGGTAAACGCGGAAGAGGGCGTCATCCTGGGATTTGTCCGGGACGCCTTTGTTATAGAGGGGGGCGGCGGTGTCGGCATTGACATCCTTGATGAAGTATCCAAGCACGCAAAGTTCTTGCTCGGCGCTGTTGGTTACGGGAGCGACAAAGTAGACCTGGTCGCTATAGCGCTGCTCGCGTGACCCGCGCAGGGTGTCTCGCCAGCCCTGGAGGGTGACGCGAGAGGTATCGTTCTCGCCGTTCAATCCGCGGAAGTCAGCCCTGAAACCCTTGCGCCTATAAGTGGCGTCCTTCAGGTAGGAATCGGGTCCGCGGGCAGCAGATATGAAGACGGCCCCTTTTACCTCTCTTGCCATCATGTCGAGAATCTGGCGAGCCTTCAGGTAAACTTCGGTGCGAGCTGCGGACCGACGCCAGGTGTCCGTCCCCTGACGGAAGATGGTGAAGAGAGAAGCGGTTATCAGCGAAAGTATGACCATGACCGCCAGGAGCTCCAGAAGGGTGAAACCCGCAGCGCCGAAAAGCACCTTGCGGGAAGGAACCGTTTCCGAAGCTTTGACTGTGCGTCTTTTGGCGTTCATGACAGCTCCCTCACCTTGGGAATTTGATAAGGGTCGTGAGACTTACCCTGTTGCGAAACTCGATGGGGTCGTCGGAGGGCCAGGAAACCGTGACGGTGACCGTTGACAACTGGACATCGCTAAGGTTCTCAAACGGCTTATAGCCCGGCTTCTTTTTCTGCTTCTGGTCCTCGGGTCTCCCGAATTCAACCTGGTACTGGAATAGTTCGTAGTAATCGGAGACCTCGTCCTTGACGACCGGGATAAGGTTTCTCATTTCGTCAAAAGGCTGTGGGGAAGATTTGAAGACCGTCTTGGCCTCGTTCAGGCTGAGGTCTCCTCTCTTTGCGGCGGACCGTATCTGGTTGAGGACTCCCTGGGCCAGAACGGTTGCGTGTGTCAGGTCGCCGGCGCGCTTGCTGGCGTCAATCCCGACGGGGAAAAGGGAGAGAATGCCAACAAGCCCCAGCCCTATTATCGCCAGAGCAGCGACAATCTCAATCAAGGTGAATCCCTTTTGAGTTTTCGGTCGGCAAGTCTGTCTCATGATAGCGCAATACTCAACCTTTCTCCGCCTTTGCCCTGCCAGTGATTCCGTTGACGCTAATGGTCATTGTCTTTTCGGTTCCGGAGGTCCCGGACTCCGCCTGCAATATTTTGAACTTGCACTCCCACTGAAAGATGTATTTGCCGTCATCGCGCCGGGTCAGTGCCCCGCCGGTCGGTTTGAAAATAATCTCCGCGGGTGGCTTGTTAGTGAGGTCGAACTTCACGAATTTTGGGAGGAGGCGCCACTTGCGGACGGTTATTTTTTCGGACTCCCTGGGGTTATCGCGGTCTTTTGCATCGCGGTCAACGAAGTAGATGCGGTAGCGCTGCTCCTGGAGCGAATCGTCCTTTATCTCATCGCCCCGGTCGGCGACGGTCAGCTCATCATCAAGCTCGACATGGTAGAGATAGCGGTTGGTGATTGCGAACTGCCTGGCGAGAGAGAATGTGTCGGTAAGGGCTTTTGCGGCTGTTCTGAGGGCGGTTCCCTTCAGAATGGAATTGAACGCAGGAACGCCTATTGCCGCGAGCAGTCCGGCGATAAGGATAACGGCCAGCAACTCGATGAGTGTTACGCCGCCGATATTTGCTTTTTTGGCCGAAAAAGCTGGCATCATGCATCACTCCCAATTAGTGATGTCGTCACCGAAGCCGCGCTTGTCAATTTCGTTGGCCTCGTTTGGGCCCCAGGACCAAATTTCGAAAGAATCTGGTCTATGCTTCATCATTTTGTCGTAATTTCCGCGTTTTATGCGGATCATCAGGGGATTTCCCCACGCATCCACCAATTGGCCTTGCCTGAACTCCCTCTTATTCTTCGGCTGAAGCTCACGGAGTTTCGGTTCGAGGTAAGGTCCGTCCCAATTCGGGTCTTCGCGAATCTTCGTGGCTATTTTGAATGAGCCGTCCGATTGAAGCTCCCTGCCGCTCAACATGCGTACGAGCCTTATCCTCTTGTTGTCATCGTCAAGGAGGCCAGTGGGAAATTGTTCGCCGCCGACATCCACGTCGAAGCTGACAAAACTCTGCCCAAAATTGACCAAGGCAGTGCTGAGGGATTCTATTGTGGCACTTGTCCTGGTGACTTTGGCTCTTTCGATGGATTTTTCGACGCCGGTGTAAACGAGACCTGCAAGAAGCGCTAAGATACCTATTACGGCGAGAAGCTCCACGAGCGTGAAAGCCTTGTTTCTGGAAGCCATCTTTGCATCCTCCAGTGTATTAAGCGGGACGGGCCGGGACAGGGGCCGGGTCCCGCCTGCGCAAGCTTCGGCGGGATTCCTATTGTTCTGCTGCCTTGTAGAACCTTCTTTGGGCCTGCTGTGCTGTCTGGTCAGTCCATGCATCGCTTGTTTTACCCTCCAGATAAATTGTAGCACCAAAAGTCCATTCCGTGAAGTCCGAAATCGTCGGATCGGAGGAATATCGCAGGTCATAGGATTTGCCCTGGGAGCCTGTGAGGGTCACAACGACTTCACCACTCTGGAGCTTTTCAAGGAAGAGGCGAGGACTTGGCGACGAACCGCCTGCGGAGGCGAAGATAAGCCCCCTGATAGGTTCCGCCACGGTGCCCGAAGCACGGGAGAAGATGCCGATAAACTTGCCGGCATCCGGCTTGAGGGGGCCGGCGAACCTGCGCACGGTGGCGTCCTGGGCATCGGAAACGTACAAGTCACCGTCCGGGCCGAAGGTCAGATATCGCGGCTGAACGAGGTTGCCGACCGAGCCGGTTTCCCCGTAGACACCTTTGAAAGAGCCGGTTGTTACGTCGTAGCAGTATACGGCGGAGACCTGCCAGCTATCCTCCGCGACGTACAGGTTACCATCCGGCCCGAAGGTCAATCCCCAAGGGGCTTCGAGGTTATCGGTCCCCTCGACGAGCTCCCAACCGTCGCCTGCGAATTTGTAGACGCCCGGGTTCTCGCAGAAACCTCCATAGAACCACTGGGTAACGTAGATGTCCCCGGCCTCGCTGCAGCAGACATCCTCGATAGCGAGGAGGACAGGGTCTTGCGGGTCGTCGGGAAGGGGCCGGATGAAGTCGCCATTCTCGTCGAATTCGAGGACACATGTTTCGGGAGTGAACCGCATATCCGCGACGTAAAGGCGGCCGTCGGGGCTGAAAGCAAGTCCTCTGGGCCCTTCGAGGTAGTCCGAGGTCTGGCCGTAGGGAACGAACTGGCCGGCTTCGAGATCGAGGCGGCGAACCTCGCCTGTTCTCTCGTCCGTGACGAAAATGGCGTCGTCGGGTCCGCTATCCAGATCAACCGGCCCCGATACGCCGGGGATGTCGGCGATTTTCTCGCCGGTCTGAGAGTCAAAAGTCTCGACGCTGCCGAGGCCGCCGCCGAGGTAGGAGCAAACGTACAGCACCACGTCGTTCTGGAGGGGGCGCAAGAGGGGTTCGTCGCGGGTCTTCTCGCCGAAGGCTGAAGACCCAAGGACTATCGCGATTACGACCAGGGATGCACGCACGCTCACTTGCATTCCTCCTCTACGACGCAATCGAGGGCGCCGCTCGGGCGAACGATTCTTGGCGTCACGAAAACCAGAAGATTGTCTACCATGTCGCCTTCCAAGGGGGAAACGCCCGGCATCGGCCCGACCAGCACAACGGTTTCGCCGTCCTTGAGGTGGACTGTGCAGGTTGTGCCAACCGATCTGGTCTCCGTTGACGGGGCTGCCTCGCCGCTGAGTTCCTCTGCTGCCCGAGGAACTTCCACCTTAATCATTATGACGAGCGCAACCGTCTTGCCGTCAGCGCCTACAGACGGGGTTACCTCGAGCCTCATTGACAGACCATTATCTTTCGGGACAACCTCGATAACCGCGCAATTGCCGGTGATGGTTGTCACTCTCGGGGCAAACAGGAGGTCAGACCAATCCTTCTCGTCTATCGCGCGCCAGAGCACGTCGAAATCGTCCGCCGACAGGATAGCGCGAATGGAGGGAATTCGACCGGAATCCGTCCCGGCAAATTCGGAAGGGGAGAGAATTGCCGACAGTTTATCTCTTTCCCCGGGGAATAGAAGGTTGACAATGGTTTCTGCCTCGGGGGATTGGTCGAGCGGTGGGATGGCGCAGACTTTGACGAAGCGTGCCTCAATCTCGACCTGGGGAACTGGTTGGGCCCACAGTCTGACCAACTCGCGGATGATAACCATGTTCGTGGGGGTGTTTGTGACTATGAGGGTTCCCGTTTCGTTCTCATAGCAAACGTCGCTTCCCACTGGCCACGGAACGCCGCTGGTGCGAAGGAAATCTTCTATAGTTTGGGCGGTGGCTGGTTTCACGTCCGCGGATTCTTTGCAGCGGGGACGTTGGATGCCTGACCGGGCCGTGCCCAGTCTGAAGACCTCCGTCTCGAGAGGCTCACCCGGCGTTGAGGTTGTTGGGGTGGCCACATCCTCCCCTGCATCCGCCAGACTGACCATCCAGAACGCAAGGAGAAATCGTGCCAGGCGCATTGTCGTCCCTCCTTTGGCTTGGCCCGGCCGGAAGCTTTCGGGAGAGCCGCCGCGAAACCGGATGGCACTCCCGCTAAGGCTCCCTTTCCCAGTTCGCGAGGTTATCCCTGTTCACGACGGCCGCCGCACTTTTCTCCGTGTAGCCTTCCTGCTGGGCAAACCTCTTGATGCGTCTGCTCATCTCAGTTTGGTCGCGGGAATCGCTCTTGCCGTCGAAATTGAGGTCGCCGACAGGATAGTCGGACTCGCCGCGCATTGTCGCGTCGTAGAAGCCGAGCTTGTCCGGTCCAAAAGAATAAAGACTGAAGCTGGTAGGATTCTTTCCGCGGTGAGGTTCGATATTGGCGATGGAGTCGCCGCGAAGCCTGTCGGCGGCTATGTAGAGGAAAGGCATCCCCCATCCGTCAACGATTTCGGGGAGTTTGTCGTTGTCGGTGTCTGCCAGCTCGTTTCGCTTGAATTTCACGTAAGCGGTTGTTCTGGGGAGGGAGGCGAGGAGGGCGCGGTTGGCCTGGCGGCTGGCGTAGTTGAAGTTCATCACGTCGTACATTTCCTGGAGGAAAAAGAAAAGGATTTCAGAAGGCTTGTCGTAATCGCTGGGGGAGGGGCTGGACCCTCGTTTGCGCCCGAGGGCGTCGGTGAAATCTCCCGGCCAGTTTGCTCTGAGAAGACCGAGACAGTACGGGAGGCTCGCGCCGTTCTCCGTCTGGCGAGAATCAGGCGGATACATCCCGAAATCCTGTTTGTAAACATCTATCTGAAGGGAGAGTTTTTCGAAGGTAGCTGTGGCTTTTCCGACGCGAGCGCGCTTGACGGCGTAGCGCCCGACGCCTATGACCGCCGCCGCGAGGATGGCTATGATAGCTAAGACGGCGACAATCTCGGTGAGCGTGAAACCGGCAGTGTCGCGAAACATCTGACGGAATTTCTTTCGTCGTAAATGCATCATACGCTCGGCACCTTTCCCGAAACGAATGAGCCAGTTCGTCGGTGTCTTGCAATGCCCTCCGGCTGGGGCTTCGAGTTCGACGCAGGGTCGAATTTTCACCTGTGGTCTCCCTTTCCGGAAAGCCGCTGCCGGCCTTAGGGTCCGGCCGCCTTCAGCACGTCCCGTATCAAGCGCTTTCGCTCTGGGTATTGACCGAGTTAATCAGCTTGATCAAGGGAAGGAAGAGGGAGATTACGATGAATCCGACCATCATTGCGAGGAATACAATTAGGACTGGCTCGATGACGGAAGTGATCCCCGCCACGGCGTTGTCAACGTCTTCATCGTAATTGTCGGCAATCTTGATGAGCATGTCCGGGAGCTTACCGGTCTCCTCACCGACTTCGATCATGCTTATGACCATTGGTGTGAAAACCCTTGAGTCTTTGAGAGGAGCGGCGATGGATTCTCCCTCGCGGATGCTGTCATGGACATTGCCGACAGCGCGTGCGATGACTTCGTTTCCGGATGTTTCGCGGACGATGTTGAGGGCCTGGAGAATGGGGACGCCGCTTGTGATGAGGGTCCCCAGGGTACGGGAGAACCTTGCGATGGCGACCTTTCTGATGAGGGAACCAAATAGCGGGAGATTGAGCTTTGCGGTATCAAGGCCGACCTTGCCCTTTGGTGTCTTGGCGATTGCTTTGAAGGCGAAGAACAAGCCGATAGGTAAGAGGACAAGGATTCCGACGTATGGGGGATGGGTGTAGTAGAGGTTGCTCTTGACCCATGTGCTTACGGAAATCAGAACAACCGTCGGGCCGGGGAGGGTCGTGTCGAATCCTGAAAAAATCTCCTTGAACTTGGGGATGACGTAGGCCATCAAAAAGGTCAATACGCCGACAGCCACGGTGATGACTGCGATGGGGTAAATCATCGCCGATTTGACCTTTGATTTGAGTCTTTCGGTCTTTTCGAGGAATTCTGCCATTCTGTTGAGGACCACTTCGAGGACGCCGCCTGCCTCGCCGGCCTTGACCATGTTGACGAAGAGTTTGTTGAAAATCTTGGGGTATTCGCCGAGGGCCTCAGAGAAAGTGCTTCCACCCTCGACGCCTGCACTCATGCCAACGAGCGCATCCTTCAGCGGGCCGATTTTCTGCTGAGATTCCAGGACCCGCAGGGCCTTCAACAGGGGCAGACCCGCATCAATGAGTGTGGCGAGTTGGCGAGTGAAAAGCGCCAATATCTTGCTTTTGACGCTTTTGCGAGTGAGGAACTTTATCTGGAAACTGAGGCCGCCCGTTTTCTCGGCCGCGGCGGCCTCCGCTTTCTTCCTCTTCTGAACTGTGACGCTGGTGGGGAAATACCCCATCTCGCGGATCTGGTTTATAGCCGCGATTGTGTTCTCGGCATTGACGGTGCCGCTTACCTCAATGCCCTTTTCGTTCATGGCGACATAGGCGAACTTAGGCATCGTTCATTCCTCCGAATCACAACGTCGTGTCGCGACAGTTTCCAGACAGTTCGACAGCCATCCCTTTCTCAAGCAAAGAGGCCACTGAACTAATTGGCTCGGGAGAGCATATTTATTCGGGCCTCTCCCCATGCCTTGATAACGGAAACATGGCCGACAAAAGTTCGAAAAACGAACCGAAAATTTACCAGAAGCCGAGGCGGCGTGCAAGAGAATTTTGCTGGGTGGCACGCGCCGGCAACCCGCCGCAGCGGGCCTCGAAACCACCCCAGCATCTCATGGCAAAAGGACGGTTGCGACAGCCGGCGCTATCCCGAGCGTCCGGGCGGCTCTGCGGGAGTTGCAGGCCTCACGCTATGCAGGTAGTTAAACAGTGAAGGTAAAAAGAATGCGGGCTTTCTGCCGACTTTCCTTTCCCACGTACAATTTCAATTTAACAATATCATCTGACGTGCTCGCTGTCAATAGCCAAAATGGGTGTTGGCTACGTTTCGGTGGTCATTCAGATCTCAACTGGAGTTCCTGTGAGAGGTAACGCCGCCGTCACGGCGGCTGTCGTGAGGGCGTCTCGCCCTCACACGGGCACCAACGCGGCGGCATGCTCCACGTTGGCGCAGCCGAAACGGGGGCAAGATGCCCCCCAGACAGCCGGCAAGATGCCAGCGGTACGACAACTTGTGGCCACGCTTCGATGGCCGGGCTCCGGTGAAGGCCCGCCTTGCACGGCCGCTACTTATCTGTAGCCGCACCTGCCAAAATCCTTGCTGCATCGGTTTCGAGTATCGCAGTCCGGCAGCGAATGGTGAACGCCCCGCCTTAGCGGAGTCTGCCAGAAGCCGTAATATTGTTGAGAAAGGACAGAGCAACCGGTAGACTCTTCGCCACTGAGGTTGGCTCCGGGCCCCAAGGGCAAACGAAGAGGGCGGAACTTTTGGCGGCTGGTGGAGGCGCTGGGCCCATTCGGCGGCTCAGTGAAAATTCATCGTCTGTGACCATAGGAGAGGAAAAGAAGATGCTCGAAAAGCTATCCCCTGAGATTATTGAAGCCATCTTTGAGGCGATGCCGGTGGAGGTCTCGTTCGTGGATGAGGAAGATACCGTACGATTCTTCAACAAGGGAATGAAAAGGATTTTCCCTCGCCCGGAGGCAATTCTGGGACGAAAAGTGCAGGACTGCCATCCGGAAAAGAGCCTCCACATCGTCAACCGAATCCTTCAAGAGTTCAGGAGCGGCACGCGAGATGAGGCGACATTCTGGATTGACCTGAAAGGGCGAAAAATCGTCATCCGTTACTTCCCCGTCCGCAGCAAGGAAGGAAATTACCTCGGCTGCATAGAAGCCACCCAGGATATCACCGAAATTCAGAAGCTCACCGGCGAAAAACGCCTGCTGGATTAGCCACTGAAGGCCACAGTTTCACCGCTGAGAACGCGGAGGGCGCGGACGGGATGGTGGTGGGGCCGCGCTGCCTTTGCTCTCTGCGTGCTCTGCGATCTTTGCGGTAACCTTTTCAGACGGAGGCTTGGGAAAAACCTGGGCACGTTCTCAGCCTATTGGCCAGCGGGGGATTGCGGCGTCAATTTCTGACATGAGGCGGATGGTTTCTTTCAGGGCAACGACGATTTTGTGGTAGTGCTGGATGTCGTCGTAGGAGAGCTTGCGCCCTTTCCTGTCCTTGAGCCACTTCTCGCATACCTGATAGCCTCCGATGTGAAATTCCCAGGCCTCTGGCGGAACGCCCTCGAAATACTGCGCCTTTTTGCCTTCCTCGGCTGACTTGCCGGGGGGCCTCTCCGTGCTTATATAAACTCGCCCGCTGTCGTGCGGCAAAGGCTTCCCCGTCCCCGGCTCCGGCTCGCCCGGTGCGACGTAAAAGACCTTTTCCACAAGGTCTTCTCCGGCGACGGGATACCTCGAGATGAGCCTCTGGAAAGGAGAGAGCTGCGGCGGTTTCCGGCGATTCCAGGACGCAGCCTCATAGTCCCCTTCCACCAGATGGAGCGCCACGAGGTCCGCCCCCTTCTGGCACAGCGTCCGGAAAAGAGAAAGGTCGCTCGTCAGAGGCACCCGCGGAAAATCCCTTTTCAGAAATTCCGCATACCTCTTCCGATAAGTCGGCGAATGAAAGACGGCGTAGATGTAATGAAAAACATCCTCCGGCCCGAATGTCCCCATAGAATCTGCCCGGCCGCCCGGCGGCTCTGTGGTGGGTGCCGAGGCCGATGTCTCCCCCGAGGTGTGCTCGGCTTCCTGTTGACCTTGTACCGCTGGCGTCTCGCCGGCTATCGCGCGGGCATCTTGCCCGCAGCGGGGGCGAAAGGCCCCCGACACTCCCGCGGCTGTCGACAGGGCAGCGTTACCCTCAGGACCACGCACCGCTGGCGTCTCGCCGGCTGTCGTGCGGGCATCTTGCCCGCACACCCAAAGCCAGGGCCAATCGGACAATCGTGCCTCGACAGGGTTATCCACGATATACTGCACAACCCGGTGAAAATCGTTTTCGTCCCGAACCAAATGGTCGTAATACTCTCTTTGCCAGAGCGTTCCCTCCCGCCCCAGAATCCGGTTGGCACGTTTGGCGGTGAACGACTTCCAGCTCTGGACGATGCCAGCCAGCGAATAGTTGCCAATGGGCCTGAAAACGACATGCACGTGATTCGGCATCACGCGCCATGCGAAGAGGCGATAGCGCTGCCCGTCGAAGTGCCGCAGAGAGTCAGCCACGAGTTGTGCAACCCGCGGATGCGAAAGGTCGCATGCCCCGCAGCCCCTGTCCAGATGGGCTTCTATGCGCTGACTGAACAGCTCAGACAGCCGTTTGCGTTCTGCGGGCGAAGGTTCACGACCCATCTGCTCGGCTCTCTTGAGGACCTCGGCGCGCTCGGCTTCGAACCCGTCCAGGACGGGACGGGGGAGCGAATCCGCCAGGCGAAAGGTGACGAAATAGACCGCGCCCTGCGTCTCCCAGTGCGGGAGGCGGCCACGGTCGCGAATGGTTACGTCGCCGAAGCGGGGGCGAGACGCCCCCGACACAGCCGGCGGGACGCCAGCGGTACATCGCGGACCCTCTGCGTGGGATTGGCTGCAGGCTGTCGTCTGGCCGGGTTGACCGCCCTGCGGGTCTCGGGGGCGAGACGCCCCCGACACAGCCGGCGGGACGCCAGCGGTACATCGCGGACCCTCTGCGTGGGATTGGCTGCAGGCTGTCGTCTGGCCGGGTTGACCGCCCCGCGGGTCTCGGGGGCGAGACGCCCCCGACACAGCCGGCGGGACGCCAGCGGTACATTGTGGGCCAGCGTCGCGTGTCTCGGACGCCTGCGGAGGGTGCTGCGGGCAGTCATTCTCAGGCGGTATGCCCGTGCGGGTTCCCCGGCCATTCTCCGTCGCCTCCTTTCGGCTTCCTTGTGAGAAGGTGCCGAGATTTCCCCTCCCGTCCGGGATGAATCTCAAGCGGAGCCTCCTCTCCATCTCCGCCACAAACTCCGGATTCAGATTGGGCACACGCCCCGCCCTCCGCCCGTCCCCCGCGCTGATGCTGACCCGGGGCGGCCTCTTTGCGCAAACGTACACCGGCGAGAGGCACGCATGCTCTCGCGTGCGGTTTGAAAGGTAGCAGTCGTCCGTGATGCAGCTGGCCGCCAGGACGTGAAGCCATCGTCCGGCGGGGGTCTGGCGGGAGGTGGCCAGCCCGAGGTTCGGGCACGAGAGCATGTGGCCCATGACGTCCGGGCGCGGCCTGCAGATGAAGCCGCGCGTCCGGCCCGTGTAGTAGGTGAAGCGGATGTCGAAGGGGCGGTACAATATGGGAAAGATTTTGCGCCGGTCTGGCCCCGTTTCACGAATGTCCTGCTGCGCCAGATGAACCTTCCAGTCCCGCGCGTCCTTGCCGAGGTTGTATCTCTGCCGCGCGGTCTCCGCCGGTAACGACGCGAGATCGCGCACCGTATCCCAAACCTCCCGGGCGGACCACCGGATTGTCAGGGTGTCTCGTGCCGTCACAATCCCGACGGAGTTCACGGGGAAAATGTCGGAGACGGACCAGAATCCCGCATACTCGGCCGACAGGCCTACGTCCAGCGGCACGAAGAGGTACAGCGGTGCCGCGGGGGACAAACCCGCCCACTCCGTGGCCCTGAGGTCGCTATCGAGCAGGCGGGTGTATTTGCTTTCGCGTTTGCCCCAGAGTTCAGAGTGAAAAACTTTTGCGGTCATGAAAACAGCCTTTCTATGAGCTCCCTTCGGGACATGCGGGCGTGGGCTGCGACATCCCCGAGGATGCCGGAGAGGGTCCCAACCCTCAGTGTCCTGTGACGAGGTACGGTAATGTGATGCTCTCCGCCCACCGTCGTCGTCAGACGCATGTGGCTGCCGGTCTGGCGCGTCAGGAAATACCCGAGGCGTGACAGGGCGCGGACGAGGTCATGTGGTTTCAGGTCGCGCGGGACTTTCACAGCGCCAGAAGCCTATCGCGGACGTAGTGCAGGCGCAGGACCTTGGGTCGGTCATCTTCCCGCTCGAAGTGGCAGCGCACTGCATCCCTCACTGCCTCCTCCAGTTCCTCCCAGGTCTCCGCCTCCGTGAATATGCTTTCTCCCAGGGCACGGGCGGTGTAGCCGCCCTCCGGAGCCTCCTCTACCAGAAAAACCAGTTCTGTCATCCCATTGTCTCCTCTCAAGGTCGCATGTACCGCTGGCATCTTGCCAGCTGTGTGGGGGGCATCCTGCCCCCCTTCTGAGGGCGGGACGCCCCCGGCACAGCCGCCCAGAGGGCAGCGTTACCAGGACAGCTATGTACCGCTGGCATCTTGCCGGCTGTCCTGCGGGCATCTTGCCCGCAGCGGGGGCGAGACGCCCCCGGCACAGCCGCCGAGACGGCGGCGTTACTTTGGCAGTTTCACCATCAGGGCAATTGCCACGCCCTGCTGGATGTCGAACACGTTCTCGTCCTTTGAGCCGTCAGGGCAGACCTCTTTTTTCTTGGCGCTGCCGTGGAGGTCAAGGACGTATATCTCATCGAAAGCTTTCATCAATTGCTGGCGCATGCCGCGGAAAGTCGGGTTGTCGAGATAGCCGTGATTTGTGATGAAGGCGAGGATTCCGGCTCCCGTTCGCTCGATTCGCCACTGCCCGAAGCGAATGAATTTCACGTAGTCGTCCTGAAGCCATTTGGGATTTTTCTCCCGGAGGGGCTGACCATCAACGAAATAGTAGTCCTGAAGGAGCTTGCCGATGAATGTTCTCACCTTCTTCCCGGCTGAATCAACCTCCCAGCTCCGGTTCGCAGAATGCCCGGCATAAGGCGGATTTCCGAGGACGACCATGATTGGAATGTCTCGTTTGATTCTGGAGGCTTGCTCGGATTCCTCGGATATGAAGCGGGCGAACGGCATAACCGTCTGGGCCAACCGGATGACGTGCTCCAGGCTGTTGGTCAGATAAATGCCGAGGCGCTCATCTCCCTGGAAATCGTAAGCCCATTGTTTGCGAAGCTCGTGCGAGGGGAGGTCCTGCCCGGCTAACTGCATTCCGAGCTTGAAATGGGCGACGGCGTAAGGCGCCATGAGAAGCTCGAAGCCGAAGAGGCGCGGCAGAAGGTGCTGCCGGACGTAGCCGGACCACTCGCCAGCCCTGTTCTCGTTCATAAACTTCTCGCGGATGAGGTCAACGATGGCGTACAGGAACGTTCCGGTGCCGCAGGCTGGATCGAGGATGAGGACCCGGGGGAATTTCTGCGTCACCGTTCTGCCGTTTTCGTCCGGGACCTCTCGCTCGATCGTGCTCGTGTCAGCCAGTCCATCGGGGCAGTTGAATCGGGTTTTGAGAAGATAATCCACCGAGCGGACGATGTAGGAGACGACGGGCTCAGGGGTGTAATAGACGCCGCGTCTCTTTCGCTCAGCGGGATTGTAAGCGGCGAGGAAGGTCTCGTAAAAGTGGAGGACAGGGTCTTGTTTCTTCTCCCGCTTGCCGAAGTTGGCGAGGACTCTATCCATCTGAGCATAGCCGAGGAGCTGGGCGAGGTCGTTGACGTGTCCCTCGTAAGGCTCCTCATCCATCTCGGGTCCGGCTATCATTCCGAACAGTTTCCGCAGGAAGGGATTGGTCTTCGGAATGAGGTGAGCGGCTTTATCGCGGGTGAACTCGCCCGGCCGGATGGAAGGGTCGGTACACCGGGCGGCGAAGAGGCCGTAGGCGAGTGTCTGGGCGAACATATCGGCGAAGGCAGGGATTTCGAGAGCGGGGATGAGCGTCTCCTCGAAGGCTTTGTGGAGGTCTTTCAATGTTGTTGAGCTGCTTCCAGTTTCGAATGCCGCCACGATTATGTCGCGGATGAGGTGAGTCAGGTTTGCCATGGTCAGGGCAAGGTCTTTGGGGTCGGCAATCGGCTCCAGCTCCTGGGAAAGGAAGAGCCGCAAAAGCTTTTGAGCCTCCTCAATTCCACCCGGAAGGACCTTGACCTTCCCGCCCGGGGAAAGGGTGGCAAACTGCGCCATCAAGCGGCGCTCACCGCGAACGTACCAGCGAAATTCGAGGTAATTGGTCAGGAGCAGATTTGGCAACGCATTCCGAAATCGGGCAAGCTGTTCGCCGTCACGTGACGATGGCGTTTTTCTGGCGCTGTCGGATTCTGTGGCGCCGAGGTCTTTGTCAACGTCCTTGGCTTCGATGTGGCCGATGGTGAGGCGTTTGCCCTTTCGCCTGACCACAAAATCGGGAGCGCCGCAGTCGGAGCGCTTCGGCTCGTTAATTGCCTCAACGCCTGTCTCCAGCGATTCGATGAGGCTCTTGAGGGCGGGGCGATGCGTATGCTCGGTGGCGTCGCCTGCGGAGAGGGCTTTTTCGATCTGCTTCAGGTACGCGTTGAACGGCTCCGGGGGCATGTATTCCGGCTCCTTACTCTTTGCGAACGACAACGGATTTTACGACCGTTCGCTGCGGCGGTCAAGGTGGACTTGACTCTCGGTGTGGCTTTATTTGGCGGGGCGCCGGGGACCCGCGCCGTGGTGGCCTTCATTTTCGGAGGGGAGACAACATCGCACCGTACCTCAACTTTCGCGGTGGTGTCATCTACGCCGGGCATCGTGGCCGCAGCGGGGGCGGGACGCCCCCGAGACAGTCCCGCCACGGGCGGGAAGGGCAGCGGTACGCTCGGGCTTCTGGCAACCATATAGGACGGTGTCCGTGGGTCTTTCGGCGGCTGTGCGGTCTCCTCCCGGGATGTCCCGCCGGAGCGGGCGTAGTGGAAGAGGAAAAGCTGGGCGCAGCCGGCGAAGGGGCCGAAGTGGCGGCGGGCGAAGGCGGTGATTCTTGAGCGAGTGGGGCGCTCTCGTGGAAGGTAATGCTGCTGGATGATTCTGCGTGTCCACGTGTCTACGGGAAAAGCTTCGAGTTTGCCCATGGAGTACAGAAGGACGCAGTCGGCGACCTTTGGCCCGACTCCGGGAAGCTGCATGATTTCCTTTCTGGCTTGAAGGTAAGGCAAACAGGCAATCTGCGCGAGGAGGCGAGGGTTCCTGGCAACGCGTTTGGCTGCCTGTTTGACGTAGGCGTCTCGGTATCCGAGGTTGCACTTCTCCCGCAGGGTTGTCAAAGGTGCATTTGCGAGAGAATCGGGAGAAGGGAAGGAATAAAAACCGGTTTGGGGGTGGATTTGCGAACCGAACGTCCGGCAGAGGCTCTCGATGGAGTTCGTTATTCTCTTGATGTTGTTGTTCGAGGAAATAATGAAGGAGATGAGGGTCTCCCAGGGGTCCTGGCGGAGGAGTCTGATGCCGCGGAATTCTCTTACGGCTCGAAGAAGGATCGGGTCTTGCGGAAAGGAACGCAGTGCTTCGGCGTGGAGGGGATCGAGGCCGAGATACCGTCGCAGGACGGATGACGGGAAGCTTTCGGGGAGGGAGCGATATAGAAGGCGGTCTCCTTTTTGCTGGAGGCTGAGAACGCGGCCGGAAACGACGCCGAGGAACCGTCCTGGGTCATTTTCCCGCCACCTGAAGGTCTGGCCGCACATGAGGGTGCAGCGAAGGTCGAATGGGGGCTCATTGATTTTGAGAATCGCGGGTTTGGTTCGCAGCCAGATTGCATCCACCTCAGCGCGCTCTCTTGCGGAGGCCTGGGGCTGACGGTAGCTGACCGCTCGACGTTTGTCCCCTGTGGGCACGGGAGTCATTCCTTTGACAGACGTTTCAGCGCGCCGAAGGCGCCGCTTCAGAGAATTGGCATGTACTCGCGCAGCTCGTACTCGGTGACGCGAGTGGTGTATCTCTCCCATTCGATTCTCTTGTTTGCGAGGAACTTCTCAAAGAGGTAGTCGCCGAGCGTATCGCGGACAAGTTCGCTTTTTTCGGCAATCCGAATTGCTTCATAGAGGTTTCCGGGGAGTGTTTTGATGCCGGCAGCTTCGCGCTCCTTTGGGCTTATCTCGAAGACGTTTTGTTCCATTTCCGGCGGGAGGGGATATTTCTGCTGGATTCCTTTCAAGCCTGCCATGAGCATCCCGGCGAAAGCGAGATAGGGGTTGCACGCGGAATCCGGGGAGCGGAATTCAATTCTGGCGGCCTTCTCCTTGCCGGGCTTGTATTCGGGGACGCGGATGAGGTCGGCTCGACTTCTTCTTGCCCAGGTGATGTAGACGGGAGCTTCGAAGCCGGGGACGAGGCGCTTATATGAATTGACCCACTGGTTTGTGAGAATCGTTATCTCCTGGGCGTGTTTGAGGAGTCCTGCGATGAAGCGTTTTGCGGTGTCGGAGAGGTTGTACTTCTCGTGCGGGTCGAAAAAGGCGTTGGCATTGCCGCGGAAGAGTGACTGATGCGTGTGCATGCCGCTTCCGCACTGGCCGTTGAGGGGCTTGGGCATGAAGGTGGCGTAAAGGCCATGGCGGAGAGCGACCTCTTTTATGACGAGGCGGCACGTCATTGTGATATCGGCCATGGTGAGGGCGTCGGTGTAGCGCAGGTCAATCTCGTGCTGGCTGGGAGCGACCTCGTGGTGGCTTGCTTCGACGCCGATTCCCATTTTCTCGAGGATAAGGATTGTATCCCTGCGGAGGTCTTTTGCGCGGTCGAGAGGAGCCAGGTCAAAGTAGCCGCCTGGGTCGAGGAGTTGGATGTTGGGGGAAGAGTCCTTGAAATAGAAATACTCCAGTTCCGGCCCGACGTAGAAGGTGAAGCCCACGTCGGCGGCCTTTTTGAGTGCGCGGCGAAGGACCCAGCGGGTGTCTCCCTGGCAGGGATCACCGTTCGGTTCGACGATGTCGCAGAACATGCGTCCCACGGCGCACTCCTCCTCCGACCGCCACGGAAGGATTTGAAACGTCCGCGGGTCCGGGACAGCCAAGAGGTCGCTTTCATCAACGCGAGCAAGGCTCTGGATGGAGGAGCCGTCGAACCATTTTCCATCGTTGAGGGCGGTGTCAAGCTCATCAACGGTTATGGCGAAGCTCTTCAAGAAACCGAGGACATCGGTGAACCAGAGTTGGATGAATTTCACGTTGTTGTCAGAAGCTACTTTGATGACCTGCTGTTTGGTTTGCTCAGTAATGCTCATTGTTTTTTCTCCTTGAAAGGGTGAGCCGATCCGGGGATGGAACCGATTGCCACGATAAGTAGCTCCCCTGGCTGCATCAATTTTAACCGAAGGAAGACAGAGATTCGAGACTCTTTTTCGCAAATGGGGAGCTGCACGTGCAAACGAACCGGGCGACGCGAGCCGTAAGTGATAAGGCAAGGACGGCTTGACAAGTTCCAGAAAAGAAATATTGTTGAGGTATGCTGAAAAAGATGCTGGGAACAATAAAGGAAAACGGGCTGATCGAAGCCGGGGAGAGCGTGATGGTGGCTCTGTCAGGGGGGCCGGATTCGGTAGCGCTTCTCCACGGGCTGCTGCGGCTGAAGGAGCGGCTTTCGTTTTCATTGAGCGCGGCTCACCTGAATCACAAGCTGCGAGGGCGGGAGAGCGATGAGGACGAGGATTTCGTGAGGAAGATGGCGGAGGAGAACGGTGTTCCGCTCCTGGCGGAATCACGAGATGTGAAGAGAATGCGCGGGAGACGGGGCGGCTCGGTCGAGGAGGTAGCGAGGGATGTGCGGTATGAATTTCTTCGGAAGGCTGCTCGGAGACTTGGCGCGACAAAGATAGCGCTTGGGCACAATATGAACGATAACGCGGAGACGGTTGTGATGAACTTGCTGAGAGGTTCGGGGCTGAAAGGGTTATCGGGGATAAGGCCTTATAGAAGGGAAGGGGAATTCGTCCTAATCAGGCCTCTTCTGGAGGTGACAAGGAAGGAGATTCTATCGTTTCTGAAAAGGGAAAAGCTGGCGTACCGGGAAGACGTCTCCAACCTCGACACTGCGCTGACCCGCAACAGGGTCCGGCGGGAACTCCTGCCGCTGTTGGCGAGGGAATACAATCCGCGGATTGAGAGAGTGCTATCAGAAACGGGGCGGAATCTTCGGGAGGCCGAAGAGAGCCTTTCGGCAGCGATGGAAGAGCTGGAGAAGGAGTGCGTGAGAACGAGGGAGGGAGGACTGTCGGTCAACGTTGACCGCCTGAGAGAGCATGCTCCGGTGGTGCGGCGGGAGCTTTTGCGGAGGATGCTTCAGGAACGGCTCGGGGTGAGCCCGCCGCGGGGCGGGCTTGAGCTTGTCTGCCAGTTGGCGGCAGGAACTCGCGCGGGAAGCGTTGGCATTGGAAAAGGGCTGGTGGCGTGCCGGGAATACGGTGAGCTGCTGTTTCTGCCGGAAGAGAAGCTGAGGGCGAGGACATTCGAGAAGAAGCTTCGGATTCCGTGCTCAGTTTTCATCCGGGAGCTGGGCCTGGAGGTCTCGGCGAGGTCCGTGGATAGGGGAAAGGTGGAAGTGCGCCGGGAACGGCCCCAAAAACTGGGGGAAGTGTGGCGGAGGGTGAAGGAGGGAGAAAAGCTGAGGTTCGTGGAGTTTTTCGATGCTTCCAAGATAGGGCCCAGGAATATTAGCGTTAGAACGCGCAGGGAAGGAGATGCGTTCCGCCCGGTTGGGATGGGAGGAAGGCGGAAGGTGAAGGAGCTGTTCATAGACGAGAAGGTGCCGGCAACGCTGCGGGATAGGATTCCGATTTTCTGCTGTGGCGAGGAAATCATCTGGATTGCAGGGTACAGGGTGGCGGCGAAGTTTGCGGTAAAGAAGTCCACGCGGAGAGTTCTGCGAGTGGCGGCGAAAGTTTCGTATTGCAGGAGATAGAGCTTGCGCTTATAATATAATCGAATGGGAGATGTGTGACGAAGCAGAACAAGGGGGCTGGAGAAGTACGGAGGTCGTCCCGCGTTAGCGGGATTGGCTGCCCCGCCGACGGCCAGAGAGGGTGATGGTAAGCTCTCGTTGCGGCTGGCAGTAGGAACAAATGCCGAGGCAGTAGTGGCAAGATGAATAACTCCAGGAAAGAAACAAGGGCGCCGAGGCCGAGAATTCCGAGGAAGTCAATCATAATATGGGTCTTCCTCGGGATCATGGCGGTGGTTGCGGCTCAGCTCCGGTATTCAAACGTGCGGGCGGTATACAGGCCGAGCCTGCCGGAGCTGGAGGAAGACATCAGGGTGAAGAACATCCAGGAGGCGACGAGGAAGGGAGATACCCTGAGAGGGAAATATAAACCTGGGGTTTACAAAATCAACAAGAAGGGGGAACGAGTTCACTACGAGGAATTCGTTGTGCGAATTCAGCCGGACGATCCGGGTCTGGCATCTCTTATCCGGACGATACCGGGATACAAGTATTCGCCATCGAGCACGCTTTTCGGTCAGATTCTGACGGGCTTGGTTCCTGTTCTAATATTCATTGGGCTAATCTGGTTTCTGATAGCGAGACAGGTGAAAAGCGCCGGTGCTGGTCCGATGAGCTTCGCCAAGAGCAAAGCGAAGCTTTTGTCGAAGGACACCCACAAGGTGACTTTTGACGATGTGGCTGGAGTTGAGGAGGCGAAGGAAGAGCTCCAGGAAATTATCGAGTTCCTGAAAGACCCGAAGAGGTTCCAGAAGCTGGGCGGGAGGATTCCGAAGGGAGTTCTTCTGGTAGGGCCTCCGGGGACGGGCAAGACGCTTCTGGCGAAATCGGTGGCAGGAGAAGCCAATGTTCCGTTTTTCAGCATAAGCGGGTCTGATTTTGTGGAGATGTTCGTGGGGGTGGGGGCAGCACGAGTTCGGGACATGTTCGAACAGGCGAAAAGGCACGCTCCGTGCATCATCTTCATGGACGAGATTGACGCCGTGGGAAGATACAGAGGCGCCGGAATTGGCGGAGGACACGACGAGCGAGAGCAGACGCTCAACCAGCTTCTGGCAGAAATGGACGGGTTTGACACGCAGGAAGGGGTGATAATCACAGCGGCGACAAACAGGCCGGACGTTTTGGACCCTGCTCTCTTGCGGTCGGGGCGATTCGACCGGCAGATAGTGATTGACCTTCCGGATCTGGTGGGAAGGGAGCAGATACTGCGGCTTCATGCCAGGAAGATTAAGCTTGATGCGCTGGTTGACCTGAGGACGATTGCGAGGGGGACGCCGGGTTTTTCAGGAGCGGACCTTGCGAATCTGATTAACGAGGCGGCGTTGCTGGCAGCGAGGCTCGACAAGCAGTCGGTCACAATGGCGGAACTGGAGGAGGCGCGGGACAAGGTCCGCTGGGGAAGGGAACGCCGAAGTCGCACAATGAGCGAAGAGGAGAGGAAGATAACGGCATACCACGAGGGGGGGCATGCGCTGGTCTTAGACAGGCTGGAGGAAACGGAGCCGCTTCACAAGGTGACGATAGTACCGCGAGGGGTGGCGTTCTTAGGGGCGACGATGCAGCTTCCGGAGAAAGACAAGTACCTGCACAGCAAGAAAGAGCTTCTTGGGCAGATCACGGGATTGCTTGCGGGGCGTGTTGCGGAGGAATTGATGTTCAGCGACATTACGTCCGGGGCAAGCTCCGACTTCAAGGAAGCGACGAAGATTGCGCGGGCAATGGTCTGCGAGCTGGGAATGAGCGAGAAAATGGGGACGATGACCTTCGGGGAGAGGGAAGAGATGATATTCCTCGGCAAGGAGATAGCCCGCCATTCCGAATACAGTGAGGCGACAGCGATAGAGATAGATAAGGAAGTTCGCTCCATAATAGACCAGTGCCGGGAAAAGGCAAAAAGTATCCTTGTGGAATATAAGGAAAAGCTTGCCGCGATAGCAGAGGCGCTTCTGGAGTACGAGGTGCTGGAAGGAAAAGAGATAACCGAAATAATCGAGGGAACCTGGCAGCCACGACCCCGCCTTGGCGGGGCAGGAAGAGGCGCGGCTGAGCAAGGAAAAGAAGAAGTTGCGAAGGAAGCGAAGAAACCGGCTGGGCTGAAGACGCCCATGAGGCGAGGCGAGGGGAAGAGGGCTGATGTGCCGGCTGCGGGTATTGTCGCTGAAAAACCGGAATGAGATCGCCCAAGAGCTGGCAAGGGTCGGGGTTGATCCCGGGGGGATAAAAAAGCTGGCGCCCAAGGGGATGGTGCGGCTGATGAAGGTGAGCGGGCTGCCATCGCCTGCCGCGCACATTCTGAAGCAGACTATGCTTTCCATCGGAGGGGATGTGGGGGTCTCCCACGGTAGCTTGACGATGCGAGAGGCGACTACTGACGCCTTAATCATCGGCACGGAGAGCCACTACCGCAGGCTTATAGAGAACCTGAAGTCCCAGCCTCTGAACCTCAAGGAAATCTCGGAACGGATAGAAAAAGCGCTGTCTATCGTGGGGAACAGGCCTGCGTTGGCGGGGTTGAGGGGGCACACCCTTGAAGTTGGTAAGCGAACGCTTCTGATGGGGGTTGTAAACGTGACGCCGGATTCCTTCTCCGACGGAGGGGAATGCCTTGAGCCAGAGAAGGCAGCCGATAGGTGCTTTCGGCTTGAGGAGGATGGTGCAGACATCGTTGACGTAGGAGGGGAATCGAGCCGGCCCGGGGCGGAGGAAGTCAGCGAAGAGGAGGAATTGCGGAGGGTAATGGGGGTGCTGGAGAGAATATCCGGGAGGCTGAAAGTCCCTGTGTCCATAGACACTGTGAAGCCGCGAGTGGCGGCGGAGGCTCTCAGGGCGGGAGCGGCAATGGTCAATGACATCTCAGGGTTGAGGAATGCGGAGATGGTGGCGACGGTGGCGGAACATGGGGCGGCGGTGGTTGTGATGCATATGAAGGGGACACCGCGAACCATGCAAGACAACCCGCAGTACGATGATTTGATGGGCGAAATCATTGAGTTTCTGGACGAGCGGGTGAGTTTTGCGATGGCTAATGGGGTGGATTGGGAAAGAATCCTGATTGACCCGGGTATAGGTTTCGGGAAAACGGCGGAGGATAATTATCGCATCATAGACCGGCTGGAAGAGCTACGCTGTTTGGGTCGGCCGGTCGTGGTAGGCCCGTCGAGGAAATCGTTCATCGGCAAGGTGGTGAAGGGACCGCCCGCGGGACGTGTCTTCGGGACAGCGGCGGCAGTTGCCTGGTGCATTGCGAATGGGGCGGACGTTATTCGGGTGCACGATGTAAAAGAGGTGAAAGAAGTCGCTGCGGTGGCGGATGAATTCATGTCCTTGCGGGCAAGTCCTGGCCGGGCTGAGGGATGAAGCTGCTCCCCGGAAACGTGCGGCCGCGCCGGAAACGCTCGCGCGGGGCGTGCCGCCCGCAGAGTCATTTTTTTGGCCTATTGACTTTCTTTTCATTTGCTGGTAGAGAATTCATGGGACGGGTTGCTGCCTGAGCGAACAATGCAATTGCACAGCGCAGAGGTTCGTTTTTTGTCGGAAGGGTGCTCGGGCTTGAAGTTTTTTGCGGGCTCGCTTGTTTCTATCTGGGGCGGGTCGAATTGCCACGCAGCTTTGGTGGGAGAGCCTGCCCAAGCGACGGCCAGGGAATGAATGCGAAACTCCACAACTCTTCCAACGTCGTGAACGACTTCTCTCCTTCCCGGATAGCCGCTTACGTCGAGAAGGCCGGGGGGCGAAGCGGCGCAAAGGTCATCCAACCTGCAATCATTCTTTCGTCTGACCCGACAAGAAAAGGGGTAACTGTCGAAGGAGTTCCTACGGCAAGGCGGAAGTCGGTCTGCCGCCGGGAACGGGGCGGGCCGGCCTGCCCGCAGCGTTAGCGGGCAGGTCCGAGTTACCCCACCATGGCTTTCAGCCCCGCCCGGGGGGTCAGAGAAAGAATCGGGCACAATTGTTAATGAACAGGACGGTGGTCTGGCTTGCGCCGGGCCGGCCAGGAAAGATGAATACGCCCTATGCGAGTTCGGAGTACCCCGCCCGGGGCGGGGTCAGGTTTGTATTGACAAGGTCATTTGGCCGTCCTTATAGTAACCGAAACGTCAAAGAGCGTTTCATCCCGTGAAACAAGCCCCGCGGAGGCGGGGCATCGGAGGAAAGGATGACGATGAGAGGAAGAAGAGGCGTCCTCCACTGGGTTATAGCGGCAGGAGCTACGGCCCTATTTTTGTTGACCACGGCAGGAGCACTTCCGCCTATTCCGAGGCAGATGGAGCTGGGGAAGGGGCCGCAGGTTTTCACGGCGACTTCGTACCGCGGGAGGCCACATTATGACCAGCATCCGCTGATGCCGAGCAAGGGAAATGTGAAAAACCTTGTGATACCTGTTCTGGCGGATGACGATCCGTGGACGAATCCGAACTTCGAGCTTAACCTGACCTATCCGCGAGCGAACTTTAGCTGGGTATTTGAGGCGGCAGGCGACCGACGGCAAATGACCGGTTCGGAAGGGTGGGGAGGATATGACCGGGATAACGACGGCCTGCTGGACACGTGGGAGCGAATTCAGCACCCGCGGATTTATGAGGCCGACGCAAGAGAGCCTTACGGCGGGGGACATGACCTCGACGGGGATGGCGCGAGCAATAGCCAGGAATACGATTTCGGCTCAGATCCCTGGAACTGGGACACCGACGGGGACGGGATGTCCGACGGATACGAGATTCAGTATGGGTTGGACCCCTGCGACGACGGGAGCAAGCCCTGTCCGGAGATTCCTCCTGAGCTTCTTGCGCTTTATCCGAACTTGCGTCCGGGGATCAACATGAATGGGGCAAATGGCGATCCGGACCAGGATGGCTTGACGAATCTCCAGGAGTTCTTGTCCGATCCGCCGACGGACCCGAACGAAAACAGACTTCCCAATGGGCAGGCGGATGACCAGGACACTCCTCCGGTATCGAACGTGCTGGAGTTTTTCTTTTTCGGGACGCTCGATTTCAACGGGAACAGCGATCTTGATGATGACGGAATGGCGACCCCGGACGCCAGCTGGGCGCACCTCGGCCAAGAGTGCCCGGATGATACTGGGCGTTACTTCCGTACGCCAAGCGGTGTGCTTCGTCCATGCAATCCTCTTGACCCGGACAGCGACGACGACGGATTGCCAGACGGCTGGGAAGAGCGGTACAGGCTTAACCCGATGGATGACGGGCGGACGCCGGACCTGAACGGCGACATCCATGCGCAGTTCGGGGCTGATGGGGACTTCGACTACGACGGTTATACTAACGCCCAGGAGTTCATGATGGGGACACGGCCTGACGCTGTCTATGTTGACCCGAGCGGGAATCCAATAATAGTGCCGCCAGCCGGAAGGGGAACGCAGAGCGTGAAATCATATTTCGTTGAGGTATCGCGACCGTCGTTCAGGCCGACTCAGGCGAGGGATTTCTACCGTGGGCAGTTCGAGATAGAGTCGTTCGTGACGGCGGTGGTTGAGCTGAAGTACAACAAGTCGTACTACGCGCGGCATCCGGAGAGGATGATAGAGGAGGCGCTGCGGGCTCTTGAGGAATATCGCTTTAACTTCTCTGACTTTGACGCGAACAAAGACGGTTGGATTGACAGCGTGTGCATAGTTCACCAGGGTGCGGGGCAGGAAATGACCGGAAATCCCGACGACGTCCTGACCGGCACGTACTACTTAGAGGAGCCGGTGGAGCTGAACCACTGGAAACTCGACACGCTGCCGATTGCGACGATGCCGTATGCGGCGTGGGCGATGATAACGGACCCCGCATATACACATGAGGAGCCCGTCGGCAAGTATAAGGTTCAGCGAGCGGTGATTGTGCCGGAGATGGTCCGGTTCTATGAGGGTGCTGTCGGGCAACAGCCGACGCTGAGGCAGGATCACATTTCGATAGGGCCGATATGTCACGAGCTTGCTCATTCGATTGCCATCCAGGAACAAGAAGACGGTCGAGAGGTGGGGCTGCCGGACCTTTATGACAACGATGCGGGAGTTCAGGAATCCGGGGCAGGAATAGGGGACTGGGGATTGATGGGGACAGGCTGCTGGAACTATGTCCTCGGACAGCAGCAGACTGCGGGGGACCTTCCGGCGCCTTTGTGCGCCTGGTCAAAGATCAAGCTGGGCTGGATTCAACCGAAGAAGCTGGAGATGGATGGGCGGTGGCACGAGCTTGCGGCACACTTCGTCAGCCGAGGGGTGTTCTGGGTTGACGATGGGATGGCGCCGGGGGAGTACCTTCTCGTTGAAGTGAAAATGAAGCAGGGTTTTGCGAACCTCACGGGGATTCAACTGAACTGGAATTCTCCATTTGACCAGCCACTTCCGATTCCGACTGATATTGCGAACGGGGTGCCCGAGCCGGATAGCAATAGCGGGGACGGGGGAATGCTCATCTGGCACATTGACGACAACATCGGAAAAATCCGCGACAACAACGTCAATACCGGGACAGGCGGGCACTATCGCGTAGCGGTTGTGCAGGCCGATGGGCTCAAAGACCTGGAGAACTACGATGCGCTCAATCATATCGGCAACACGGCGGATGAAGGGGACCTGTTTCCGACCCTGAGCTGGCCCGACCCAAACGACCCCGGTCGGCAGGTGGACATGGGGTTTGACTCGCACCACCGGACGGAAGAGCTGATTAACGAGCGGATCGCGGATTATCCTACGACGGATTCTTACTACAACGGCAAGAGTGACATCCGCTTTGCGCACATTCAGAAGGGGCTGGTGCAGCGCTGGCGGTACCGAGCGGATGTCTGGCCGATAGGGGACATGCTGTGGTGCGACTTAGACCACGTGATGTTCAATTATTTCTGGATGACGACGCACCGGTATATCTGGTTCTCGGCAAACAAAGATACTCCGGCAATTGTCGTGAAGAAACCGAACGGATACATGTACCAGTATCCCTACAGTCAGCCGAACGGAGAGCAGGGGCCGTACGCGCTGCAACCGGGGAATGAAGACGACTTGAAGACGGTGGGGACTAACGAAATCTGGTGGGATGCCACAAGGTCCACGGGGTCGAATGTCAGGATCGAGCTATACGACAACGACCGACTCGTCCACACCATCGCCAATTCGGCTGCGAATACCGGCTTTTACGCCTGGACTGTTACGGAGGCAGCCAGACAGGTTCTGACGCAGGGGACCGATGACTACCAGACGCTTCCTGTGTACAGAAGGAACTACTTAGTCAAGATAACCGACCTATCGAATCCTTCGGTGTACGATTTCAGCGACGACTTTTTTGGGTTCAGTGAGGCGCAAAACGACATAGTGATGGGGGCTTTGCCGGCATCGTTGCAGGAAGGGACATCTGTGACAATCGCCTGGGCGGCTGATCCGAGCATCGAGCGGGTGAACGTTGACCTTTACTTTTTGGGTGAGTTCTATCAAACAATTGCTCAAAACCTCCCGAACACTGGGACGGGGAGTGTGGATTGGATAGCGCCGCAGGTGCCCATCGAAAAGAGGAACATCGGATGGAACGTAAGGGTATCGGACGCCTCGAGGCCGGACGTTTACGCCGAAAACGTCGTAACAGTGCCGATGTACAGGACGACACCGAACTATTCGGGCGTCATAATGACGCCGCAGACAGTCTTCTGGACAGTGGACGCCAACAACCAGCCTGTGGCGCAGCCGGTGATAGTGGCGGGGAAGCCCGTTGACATAACCTGGACGACGACACACCCACCGGAATGGACGGTCAACATCAACCTCTACCAGGACGACCGATTCCTGCGGTTCTTGCGACAATCTTACCCGAACGTCGGGCATTTCGTGTGGTATGTGCCGCTGGAGTTGGCGGCGGGGGATTACCGGATAAAGATTGTGTCGGCGCAGTCGGCGGCGCTTGCGGATGACTACGCATTCAGTGAGGAGTTCTCGGTACTTCCGGCGTGCTGGATAATCTTCCCGGCGGGTGCGGCAGATTTCAATGCGATAAACTGGGACTACAAGCCCTTCGGGCAGATGGAGTTCACCGACGGATACAGCATCGCCAACATCGTGTTCGCTTCGGCGATGAGCGATGCGAATCTGACGTATCGGCTTGAGTATAAGGATGCAGCGGGGAACTGGCGGGTTATCCCCGGGGCGCAAAATATTCCGCTTGAGCCAGCCAAAGTTGATCGGCAGACCGGGTTCGTGGTGGCGACTCGCGGGAATTTCGCCTGGGACACTTCGGGCCTGACAATTCCGGAATGCAGGGTGAGGATTATCTGCAACCAGAAGACCGGTATTCGCCACGAGAGCGGACGGTTCGTGGTTGACCACACGGCGCCGAAAATCATCGGACTGAGGTTCGGGGATAAAGTGGTTGACCCGCTGCCATCGCTTGCGGTTGACCCGACCGACCCTCTTTCGCCTTTGGTGGCGACGGACGTGGACATCAACGCGCCGATCGAGATTATTTTCAATAAGCCGATGGATCGGACGCAGTACAGCACGCACGCGGTCACCCCTCCGGGTAGCCCCCAACTGCACAGCTTCTGGATGAGCGTGCAGTACATGTCGGTCTCGACATCGCCGTTCGTCTGGTATCCGACCGGGAGCGATCCGGATGCACTGCCGGAACCGCTGGATGCGGAATACCGGTCGGTCTTCAACTACGGGACGGTGACATGGTCCGGGAATTCGCTGATCTTTTACCCGCTGGAGCCGCTGCTTCCCAACACGGTGTACTACGTGAAGGTGTGGCGCGATGCGAGAGATAAGCGAATTGTGGGGAACGAGGTGGAGTCTGATTACGCGTTCTGTTTCAGCACTGGGGACTGGACGCCTCCTCCGATAGACAGCGATTACGACGGGATTCCGGACGATGTGGAGAAACAATACCTTGCCGACTCGCCGGGGGCGCCCGGGCTTAATCCGTTTGTCCCGGATGCAAACTTAGATGCGGATGGCGACGGAATAATCAACTTGGCGGAGATAGCGCTGGGGACCAACCCGATTTCCGCCGACAGCGACCACGACATGATGCCGGACGGCTGGGAACTGGGGTGGGGATTCGACCCGCTGAAGGATGACGCGTGGGTGGATTCGGACGGAGACCGTTTGACAAACCTGGAGGAATTCAAGCTCGGCACAGACCCGACAGACCCGAACTCGCCGGTTACCGTTTACGTGGACATTTCGAATGATTCGGGCGTGGAGGATGGCAGCCAGGAGCATCCGTGGACTTCCATTCAGAAAGCGATTAACAATTCTGCGGCTCCGGCAATCATCATGGTGGCGGATGGGGTTTACGAGGAGAATATCGTAATCGGCAAGCCTATCGCGCTATTCTCTGCAAACCGTTACGGGGCAACGATTGATGGCGGTGGACAGGACACTGTTGTCAGCTTCAGGAACGTTTCCGCGGGGCGGATAGACTGGTTCGTGATAACCGGCGGCGACTCACTGGCGGGGGGCGGGATTTCGTGCGTCAATTCGCCGGTGGTAATCAGCCGCAACAGAATCATCTCCAACCGGACGAGGAGGGCGTATTACGACCTCGGAGGCGGCGGGATTTACTTAGAGGAGTCCAATGCCATCATCCGCGGCAACGAGATTCTCCGCAACACGTCGGCGTTCCTGGGCGGTGGAATTCTTTCGCTGGATTGCTCGCCGCTGATCATCGGAAACGTGATTGCCAAAAACCGCTGCGATATGACGGGCGGGGCGATTTACATGGAGCATGGCTCGCCTGTGCTGGTCAACAACACCATCGCGGAGAACCAGAGCAAGCTTCACAGCTTCGGGCCTCCTCCTCCTCCGGAAGACCAGCAGCCGCAGCAGCCACAGCCTTCCCCGTTCGAGCTGCATTACGGGGGTGTCTTCTATCATCACGGCTGGGATGAGCCGGGATACACCTACCGATACGATGCGGGCGGCTGGGTTTACTACGGCAATCCCATCTACAACTACAGAAAGCTGGGCTATCCGTTCGTGGTCAATTGCATCATCAGAGGCAACGGCATACAACTCCATGGGATTCCTCTGTCGGCGGTGTGGTACTGCAACTTAGAAGGGCCCTCGTACGGTCCGATGGGAGAGGGGCAACAGTATGGGAAGTTTCCATGGGAGTACTCGCCTTACTTTGAGGAGTACTGGAACTGGAACATCGGGATGGGAAGCTACTGGGATGTTGATGTGATAACTCCGGGGCTTTACGAAGAGTACATGTGGGATTTCTACCAGTACTACTGGTCATTCTACGAGGGGTATCCCTTCTCATCCAGGTTCTTCGGTGGCGGGCCAGGTGGTTATTACGGTTATTTCTTCGGATTCGCGGGGGAGAGCTACCTCAACTACAACATTGACGCCGATCCTCTGTTCAAGGACGCGCTGAACGACGACTATCACCTGCGGCCGTGGTCTCCGAGCATTGATGCGGGGACTGATGCCGGTGCCTTCAGAATTGACATTGACGAAGAGCTTGTGCCTGTGGATGGTGACAACGATTCCGTGGTGGTGACCGATATAGGGGCAGACGAGTTCGTTGATTCCGACTGGGACCAGATGCCGGATTACTGGGAGTTGTTCTATTTCGGCGACCTGAAGCACGACGGAACGGGCGACACAAACGGGGATGGTCAGGATGACCTCACCGAATACCAGCGGAATGACGATGCGACAACGCCGCTTGTCCGAGACGATGACCAGGACGGAATGCCGGACAGCTGGGAGAGGAACAACGGCCTCGATCCGACCCGGGACGACTCCGCCGAAGACCCGGATGGGGACGGGCTGACGAATATCGTCGAATTCCAGTATCGCACGAAGCCGAACAATCCGGACACGGACGGCGACGGCTTGACAGATTACGAGGAACTGGGGTGGGCACAGACCAACCCGCTCAACCCGGACTCGGACGCCGACGGGCTGAATGACTACGACGAGCTATGGGTTTACAATTCCGACCCGAACAACCCGGATACCGACGGAGACGGGATGCCCGACGGTTGGGAAATAAAGTATTTTGACAATTTCGACCGCGACGGGACCGAGGACTTTGACGGAGACGGGCTGTCGGACCTTGGTGAGTTCATGAGGGGCACTGACCCAAAGAACCCGGATAGCGACGACGATGGCCTATCCGACGCAGTGGAAACGAACACCCGGGTTTACGTGGACGCAAACGACACGGGAACAAACCCCCTGAGTCCGGACACGGACGGCGATGGATGGCCCGACCCTGCGGAGACAAACACCGGGGTTTACGTCGGACCGGACGATACAGGAGGGGACCCGAACAGCCCGGATGGCGACCGCGACGGCTTGCCGGATCCTTATGAGGTCGGGCGATTCGGCGACTACAGCCACGACGGGGTTGAGGACTTCGACATAGATGGTCTGCCAAACCTCCAGGAGTTTTATGCGGGAACTGACCCGACAAATCCGGACAGCGACGGGGACGGGCTTCTCGACGGAGTCGAAGCGAAGATAGGGACTGACCCGCTGAATCCCGACACGGACGGGGATGGTCTGGTGGATTCCGTGGAGACCGGGACAGGCGAATGGGTTGATGAGAATGATAGGGGAACAAACCCGTTGTCGGCTGACACCGACCGGGATGGTCTAAGTGACGGCGTTGAGAGCAACACGGGCATCTTCGTTGACGAGAACGACACGGGGTCTAACCCGCACATGACCGACACCGACGGCGACGGCATTCTTGACGCAGACGAGGTGTACCTGTACGGGACCGACCCGAATAAAGCAGATACCGACGGTGATGGGCTGAGTGATAAGGAGGAGATAGACGTTCTGCCGACGAGCCCGGTGTCTTCGGACACCGATGGAGACGGATTGAGCGACTTTGACGAGTTGTACGTTTACTTCACAGACCCGCTGAATCCAGACCACGATAAGGATGGCCTGCGGGACGGATGGGAGATACAGAACTTCGGGAACTTCAGCAGGAATGGCAAGGGGGATGCGGACGGTGACGGGCTTACGGAGCTACAGGAGTTTACCCTCGGAACCGACCCGAACAAAGCCGACAGCGACGGCGACGGTCTGAGCGATTATCAGGAGGTGAAGCTGTACCGCACAGACCCGCTGAAGACCGACACAGACGACGATGGACTTTCCGACAGGGATGAAATATTCCGGTACTCGACCGATCCGACCGATGCTGACATGGACGACGACGGACTGATGGATGGAGAGGAAGTGCTGGTGTACAAGAGCCTGCCGAGGAATCCCGATACGGACGGCGACGGGATGTCGGATGGATTCGAGATAAAGTACTTCGGGGATTTTGACCGCGACGGGACCAAGGATTTCGACTTAGACGGCCTGACGGACCTCGAGGAATTCGAGCACGGCACAGACCCAACGAAGGCGGATACAGACGAGGACGGGCTTAGCGACGGGAGAGAAATAAACATTTATGGGACCGACCCGCTGAATCCGGACACGGATGAAGACGGAGTGAGCGACGGGGATGAGATTTTGAAGGGGCTCGATCCTCTGCACTATGACACTGACAGGGACAGGTTAATTGATGGAGTCGAAACGAAGACTGGAACTTTCGTGGACGAGAACGACACCGGGACCGACCCGCGGAAGCCGGACTCAGACGAGGATTACCTTGGGGATGGCGATGAGGTAAAGGTTTACGGGACAGACCCGAACAAAGCGGACACAGACGAAGACGGGATGCCGGACTGGTGGGAGGTGGATTACGACCAGGACGGCGTACCGGATGCGGTCGAGGTGAGGGTGTTCGGGACCGACCCGCGCAATCCGGACACGGATGGCGACGGGATGCCGGACGGCTACGAGATTAGTCTGTTCTTCGATCCTAACCCGTTAGACCCGCTGACAAACGATGCGGCTCTTGACAGGCACGTTCCGCCTGACAACCAGAACAACCTGGACGAGTATCTGGCTTCTGGTTACACGGTCCCGACTCCGCTGGACCCGCTGACGGACGACTCTGCGGATGACCGGGACGGCGACGGGACAAATAACCTCGACGAATACAAGAACGCTGACCCAGATAACGACGGGCTGTCAAACGAGGAAGAAACGACCCGAAAGCCGCCGACGGATCCTCTCAATGCGGATATGGATAACGACGGGGTTGCGGACGGCGCGGAGGTGGACCGTACTGTGCCCGACCCGGCGGATCCGAACAATCGAATACCGGCACCGACGAAGCCGACAAAGTGGGATACCGACAACGACGGGATGCCGGACGGGTGGGAGATGGATTACGACGGAGATGGTCTGAGAGACGCGGAGGAGACCAACACCGGGACATACGTGGATCGGAACGACACGGGCACCGACCCCCAGAATGCCGACACCGATAACGACGGGATGCCGGATGGGTACGAGGTGAGCCTGGCCGACGATCCTAACCCGCTGAATCCGCTGGCCGATGATGCCGGGCAGGACCGCGACAACGATGGGGTAACGAACCTGGACGAGTATCTGGCCTCGGGTTACGTGGCGAATCCGCTGGACCCGCTGAAGAACGATGCCTCGGGTGACCGCAACGGAGACGGCCAAACGAACATAGATGAGTACTTAGCAGCGGATGAGGATGGCGATGGGCTGACCTCCGCGGAAGAGAAGACGCTTCAGACCGACCCGTTGAAAGTTGACACTGACGGGGACGGTCTGGTTGACGGAGCGGGCGGAATTGTAGCGGTCGCCGACTATCCGCGAGGAATTGACGCCGACGGCGATGGTTTTGTGGACGGGGAGGCAGACGCTGGGAGCGACCCGACGAAGCCAGACACCGACGGCGATATGCTGCCGGACGCCTGGGAGGTAATGAACGGAACAGACCCGAACGATGGGACGGGCGACAACGGTCCTGCCGGTGACATCAACGGTGATGGTATTCCGAACATTGACGAGTACCTGGGAAGCAACGATGCCGACCAGGATGGGCTGTTGAACATCGTGGAGACGAACACGGGCGTTTTCGTTGACGCAAATGATACAGGGACCGACCCGGTGAATCCTGATTCCGACGACGACGGGCTGCCGGACGGGTGGGAAGTTGCCACCGGGACGAACCCGAACAACCCCATCGGAATAAACGGCGCCGATGGAGATATTGACGGCGATGGCATAACAAACCTCGAGGAGTACATCCTGTCTTACACGACGCGAGACACCGACAGCGACGGGGCTCCGGATATCGTGGAGACAAATACCGGGGTGTGGGTGGATGAGAACGACAGGGGCACGGACCCGAACAATCCGGATACCGACGGCGATACAATCCCGGACGGGGCGGAGACTAACACGGGCACTTACGTCAGCCCGCAGGACACCGGGACAAACCCCCTCAACGCCGACACCGACGGGGACGGGATGCCGGATTGGTGGGAGGTTCCACTTGCGGGGAGCAGGTTCCCGCTGAATCCGTCGCAGGACGATGCGAACGGAGACCGCGACTCGAACGGAATTTCGAACCTCGACGAATTTTTAGCGGCGGATTCGGACGGCGATAACATCCCCAACGGCGCGGAGACCAACACTGGCGTTTACGTCGGTCCGAATGATACCGGGACGAATCCGCTCGATCCGGACACTGACGACGATGGGATGCCGGAGTGGTGGGAAGTCCTGGTCATCAACACCAACCCGAATGACCCGACAGGCGCTAACGGCCCGGACGGCGACCACGATAACGATGGTATCACGAACATCCAGGAATATCGGAACAGCGATTACGATTTCGACGGTTTCCTGAACCCGGTGGAGAACGGAAGCGGAGTATTCGTTGACCCGACTAACACGGGGACAAACCCGATGAGAGCGGATTCTGACCGCGACGGTCTGGGTGATTACTACGAGGTGTTCGTTTCGCCGACCGACCCGAACGACCCTGATACTGATGATGACGGTCTTGTTGATGGGGTGGATGGGCATCTGCCGTGGGAGGATTACCCGACCGGAACCGACGGCGACAATGACGGTTTCATTGACGGAGAGATGGACTACGGCACAGACCCCATGAACCCGGACACGGACGGCGACGGGCTGAAGGACGGTGACGAGGTGAGACTCGGGGCCGAGCCGCTCGACCCGGACACAGACCACGACAGTATGCGCGACGGTTGGGAGGTAGATAACCTGTTTGACCCGATCTACGACGATTCTCTCGATGATGCCGATGGAGACGGAGTGAGCAACGTGGGTGAGTACGTTCTGGGGACCGATCCTCAGGATGATACTTCTCCGGCGCGGGTTTATTACGTGAATGCGGAGACCGGGAACGATACATGGGACGGCACAAGCAGGACGTACCGCGGCCGAACGGATGGTCCGAAAAGAACAATCGGGGCTGCGATAAACGCCGCGAGGACTCCGGCGACAATCAAGGTGGCGGCAGGGACGTACATAGAGAACGTCACGGTGAAGTCCGGCATTGCGCTGCTCGGCGAGGGTGCGGAAAAGACAATCATCCGTGCGGCAACTACGGGCAACGTTGTGAGCTTCGACAGGGCGGGTTCGGGCGTGATAGACGGGTTCACTATTGCCGGGGCGGAGAATTTGCAGGGAGCAAAGGTCTACTGCTACAACTCATCTGTGGTGATAACACACAACCTTATCACGAGCAGCTTGCCTCCTCGGGCATCCGGGGCGAAAGGGTCAGGGATTTACTGCAACTCCTGCCCGATTGCGCACATTGCCCGCAACCGCATCGTAGGGAACTACACGAGCGAGTACGGCGGAGGGATTTTCTCGGTTTCGTCCTCGCCGAACATCAGGACCAACCTCATCGCCGACAATATTGCGGAAGCAGGCGGCGGGGGAATTTTTGTCAAGGAGGGCTCGCCGCTAATCATCAACAGCACGATTGCCAACAATTCCAGCAGCCTTGCGGGCGGTGGGATTCTGAACGTTCAGGGAAAGCCTCACATTTCGAACTGCATCATCTGGGGGAACGGGGACGACCTTGAAGGGGTCTCCGTGGAGATGGTCAATCACTGCGATATAGAGGACGGCGATTTTGATGGGGAGAGGGGAAATATCAGTCTCGATCCTCTGTTCAGGAATCCGACGACGGGCGAGATTTTGAAGAACGACTACCACATAAAACCGGAGTCGCCGTGCATTGACGCGGGGACGAGCGCTTACGTGCCGTCGGTGGACTTCGACGACGAGCTTGTGCCTTACAACTACATCGAAGATGGGTATTACTGGTTCTACTTCGATGGGGTGGATTACATGGGGTGGAACGCGGCGTACATCTCCTACTTCTACACCTATTTCTACTATTATCTTGCCGAGGAGCAGTTGGTGTCGGACATCTACGACTACGTTCCTCAAAACGCGATTGATGTGGACATTGGCGTTGATGAAGTCACGGATTGGGATTTCGACGACGTCACTGACGAAGTGGAGAGGAATGAGTGGGGAACGAGTCGTTCCCACATTGACACGGATAACGATGGCATGCCGGATAGGTGGGAGAAGGACTACGGGCTGAATCCTCTGGCGGACGACGGGCAGGGGAATGCCGACGGCGACATACTGAATAACGTGGAGGAGTGGATTTTCGGGACGAACCCGCGAGATAGCTCCTCGCCGAAGAATTACATTTTCGTCAACGCGGCGACCGGCAATGACACCTGGGATGGGACGAGCACCGCATATCGCGGCGGGAGTGTCGGGCCGAAGGCTACAATCGGCGGCGGCATTCAAGCAGCGACGGCTTTCCAGGACAGGATGAGGCTGTTCCAGCGGGGAATCGGTCCGGAAATCCCGATGAACATCAGGGAGAGGATGAGGCAGGAGCAGGCGGGAATCGTTGATCCTGCGGACGTGGAACAGCCGCGGGAGCCTGTTATGGTGTGCGTGATGCCCGGGACTTATCGGGAGAATGTGGTGCTTGCGGAGGGAATCGCACTTATCGGGGCGGGAGCCAACCTTACTGTGATTGATGCACCAGCCGGCGGGAACGCCGTAACCTTGAGCAACCTGACGATTGCCAAACTAAGCGGCTTCACCATCACGGGAGGCGCTCGCAAAGGGGCAAAGGTATTCGTTTACCGCTGCCCGGCAAATCTCTGGAGCTATTACGCGGACACAACCGACGCAGTACGGTTAGCACCGGTGATCTCTCGCAACCGAATCGTCGGCGCGCCTACGGCAGGCGGCGAGAGCGTCGGTGGAACAGGGGTCTACTGCGAGGAATCAAGCCCCGTCATTGCGTATAATGAGATTACCGGGAACTATTCGGAGCTGTCGGCGGGCGGGATTTACTCCTCTCTGACCTCCCAGCCGGTGATTGTGGGCAACAGGATATTTGACAATACAAGCGGAACGTACGGAGGGGGCATCTATCTGGCTGGGGATTCGTCTCCTTCAATTGCACGCAACGTAATTGTAAGGAACACGGCAGCCCTTGGGGGCGGCGGCATCTACGTTGCGTGGGGGATTCCGCTGGTCACAAACAACACGCTTGTAAATAACTCAGACGGCATCTACAACTCTGGGGGGTCTCCGACAGTCTTCAACTGCATCTTCTGGGGGAATGGGGAAGACGTTGTGGATGTGCCGTGGGCGGCATCGGTTGGCTTTTGCGATGTCCAAGACAGCGACTTAGTGGGGGTCTTTGGCAACATCAGTGAGGACCCGCTGTTCAAGGACGCGTACTGGGATGATTACCATCTGCGACCACAGTCTCCGTGCGTGGATGCGGGAACGAACATGCTGGGGAATTTTGTCACGACGGGCAACCTGCCGATTTACAGCGTGGACAGTGACGTAGAGGGAGCCCCATTTGACGGAAATAATGACGGTCAGGCCGTGATGGACATGGGCGCCGATGAGATGATTGATTCGGACAGGGACGGGATGGTTGACGTGTGGGAGAAGCAGTGTTTCGGCGACCTGGGACGCACCGGGACAGCGGACAGCGACGGCGATGGCCTGACCGATGTAGAGGAGTACAACTACAACGGCAATCCGCTGGTGAAAGACACCGATGGAGACGGTCTGGGGGACCTTGAGGAAGCAAAGGTTTACGGAACCGCTCCCAATATCGGGGACACGGATGGTGACGGCGCCAGCGATTACGCGGAGGTGAGGTGGTGGGGAAGCGCCTGGAACGCCGACTACGACCGGGACGGACTGATCAACGTTCTGGACTACGATTCGGACAACGACGGAATGCCGGATGGATGGGAGATCAAGCATAGGCTTGCCTCGGCAAAGAACGATGCGGGGATGGACGCCGATGGGGACGGGTTGACGAACCTCCAGGAGTACCAGCAAGGCACCGACCCGAAGAAGGCCGACACAGACGGGGACGGTCTTTCCGACGGGGACGAGGTGAACATCCACGGGACTGACCCGCTCGATGCGGATACGGATGACGATGCTCTCCTCGACGGACAGGAGCTGGCACACTCGACATCGCCGCTTAACGCTGATTCGGATGGCGACGGAATGGCGGACGGGTGGGAGGTCAGCAACTCGCTGAAACCCCTTGTGGCGGACGGCGTGAGAGACCCGGACGGCGACCGTCTCCTGAACGTGGAGGAATACCTGTTCGGGACAAATCCTCACGACGCCTCTTCGCCGACGACGACGTACGTTGACCCTGCCAATTTGGGCTCTCAGAGCGGAACCAAAGAGAGGCCGTGGAGGACGGTGGAGATGGCCATGAAGTACATTGCCGCGGTGATGCCGGGCAAGCCGGTGGTCATAGAGGTAGCCAAAGGCGTTTGCTTCGAGAACGTGGTCATGGCCGAGAAGGTGTTCCTGAAAGGGAAGGCACCGGATGAAAGCCAGATCAATGCCAGCGGAAGCGGCGTGGCGGTGAAATTCGAGAATATCAAGGTGGCGAAGGTAGATGGGTTCACAATCACGGGCGGGCGAAACGACCAAGAGATGGGCGGGGGAATCTATTGCTACAGGTCCACGCCGGTCATATCGAACAATGTGATACGAAGCAACGTGGCGAGGTGGGGCGGCGGCATTGGCTTGAGGGACAGGTCGGATGCGATGGTCTTCAACAACGCCATCTTCGCTAATACAGCGAACATGTTCGGAGGTGGAATTGGCTGCGACGGTTCCTCGCCGAGGATAATCAACTGCACGATAGTTGATAATACGGCCACGTATGGCGGCGGAGGGATTTACAGCGCCAACGGCACGCCGACGGTAGTCAATTGCATCCTGTGGAGGAATGGGTGGGAGCTTTCGGGCATCTCGCTGGATATGATCGGCTTCTGCGACATAGAGGACGGAAACTTCAATGGCCGGCGAGGCAACATTTCATCGGATCCGAAGTTTGTCAAGGGGCCGTTTAGCTGGCTGTATTTAGCTGCTGATAGTCCATGTGTTAACGCCGGAAGCGAGGGAGCATCCGCTCTCGGTCTTGAGGGGAGGACGACCAGGCTGGACGGTGTGCTTGATAGCGGTGTGATTGACATGGGGTATCACTACTTGCCGTCCATGACGTTCCGCATTATGGGCGCGTCGAAAGACCAGGGAGATGGCGGTGTGGTGATTTCGTGGGCATCGCGGTCCGGAAAAACCTACCAGGTTTATTACGCAGAGAAACTCGGCTCGAACCCAACCTGGAAACCCCTTGGTTCGGCTGTCGTCGGCAACGGAACTGTCATGAGCGTCAAGGATACCGGCGGCGGCGAACGGGAGGCACCCGTTGGCCCGTCCGTGAAACAGAGGTTCTACCGGGTGGAGGAGCGATAGGAAACCCAAGGACGAGACGGAGGGATTGTCGGGCCAAACGGGCTTGCGACGGAGCAAAAATAATCGAGCCACCGGATATAGTCGGCACACCGGTGGCTCTTTTTGCGTCTGCGGAAAAACTGTTCGCCTGCTTTCTATTTGTTTTCTCGTCCAGAACCATCGCCGCCGGGCGTTCCGGGGACGCCACCCGCAACACCGTACGCCCGCGTCAGCATTAACTGCCCCGTTAAGCCGATGCTGCGATTCTCATATCGTGCGGTAATCTGGATGATGTTCCCTGAAACACTGCCGATGACCTGGACGACGCCGGTGAGGGTCAAGTCGTCGCCGACGGCATTTTTGCCGGTCAGGGAAATATCCCCTTGCCAGCCGACCTGATAGGCTCCTCCGGCGGCGGTGCTCTCCTGCATGACGATGCCGCTGAGGTTTCCGGACCACGAGCCGCCGCCGTTATCCTCTGCTGTCAGGTCGTTTCCGCTCTGATAGATGGTGAGCATGTTGAATCCGAAAGTGTCAGGGGTGACGGTGTAGTTTCCGGCGATGTCGAGGGTCGAAGCGCCGCTGGCTGATCCTCTCTGCTGCTTGTAATAATCCTGGCCGTCGCCTCCGCATCCGGACAAAACGAGAAGCCCTGAGATTAACATCACGACCAATGCTACCCTTGCAAACATTTTCGGCTCTCCTGAATAAAAGGGATTTTCGAATAAGGTCATTGCTGAACAGTTGTTGGACGACTTCGCTTTGTACTTACCACACTTCCCTTTTTGAGGCAAGGATAAAAAGGTCGTGCGGGTAATGCCTCAGTCTTGGGCGGAGGGCCAAAATTTTTTGCGTTTTCTTCATTTTTTTCTTGACATATTGTATTTTATATTGTATACATGAAACATGAATAAAAAGAAGGTGGGAAAGGATAGTG
>Ga0315312_1000581_pt1 | contig 39426 bp, 41 predicted proteins | sample TDP7_MG_FD_203629 | JGI IMG/M metagenome (GOLD analysis project Ga0315312, IMG submission 203629) | Freshwater sediment microbial communities from Lake Towuti, South Sulawesi, Indonesia - TDP7 | ecosystem: Environmental > Aquatic > Freshwater > Lake > Sediment | place: Indonesia: South Sulawesi... | reverse complement strand
CGGTCGGTTGCCCTCCCACCCTTGCCTTCGGCTCGTACTTTTGGTAGTATTCATTAACTGAACACCATAGGTTCTCGTACAGGGGACTTTCACCCCATAAGCTCACGCCCATGCCGGGCGTACACCACTTGCTCCACCGGATCGCCGACAAATCCGGCTCCCGGTGAGCCGAAGCGTTAAGGAATTTTATGAAGAGGAGAGTAACTCTTGTCAAGGAGTAACTCTTGAGCTATTATTTCGAGTGGGATCCAGAAAAAGCTGTGGCCAACTTGCGTAAGCACGGGGTATCATTTGAAGAAGCAACCACGGTTTTCGGCGACCCTATGGCGATGAACATGCCTGACCCGGATCACTCTTTGAACGAGGAGCGGTTCGTACTTCTCGGTTTGTCCCACCGACTGCGCCTTCTCGTAGTAGCATACGCAGAGAGAGGGACACGGACGCGGTTGATAAGTGCTAGAGAGGCGACCCGAAAAGAACGGAGGCAGTATGAAGAAGGAAAGAACTAAACGAATCATAAGACCTAAGGCAGATGAGGATACTATGCGTCCCGAATACGACTTCTCGAAGGCGGTGCGAGGAGTTACTGCAAAACGCTATGCTCTTGGGACCAATGTTGTAGTACTCGATCCCGATGTGGTTCGCATATTTCCAAACGCAACAGCGGTTAATGAAGCGTTGCGGTCGTTGGGAAGGATCATCCGGCGAGCCTCACGGTCTAAAGTTCATAAGCGTCTATCATCTGCCTAAACCTGACCGCGAGCAGAACGGGTATGATTGTCGCGTTGGTACAGAGATGCGGTAGGTTAGGCAGGACATTGAGTCTGTAGGAAAAGTCATTTTTCGTAAATTTGCTATCAATAAAATCATAGTGAAGGTTTGGGGTCTGACTTGATTATTGACTTTTTAGACGACGAGGTCCCCAAGACAATGATAAAGAAAAGAATGAGGATGAAAGACTACATTGGGACCTGGAGAATTACGGAAATGGAACAATGGGACATGGATTACGTTGACATGGTATCGCCAGGTCGCATTGTCATAGATAAGAACGGACAAGGTGAGATTCACTTTGGGGCTGTCGACGTTCAGATAGATTGCAGGTTAGAGCCCCACGGAGAGAGTGCTCGCCTTGGGTTCTCATTTGAAGGAAACGACGAATGCGATCCTGTGAGTGGGCGTGGATGGGCCTTGGTAGATGGAGAAGAAATGACAGGACATATCTTCTTTCATTTGGGTGACGACTCAGAATTCAAGGCGAAGAGGCAGAATACAAAAGCACTAACAAGTTGCTAAACGAATGACCGTAGAAGAGGCCAGCTGCTACTCTACAATGCCCCTTACAGAAGATTACCCACCACGTTAAGCCTCTGTGATGATAATATGTCCTCTCAAATTTAATTCCGCAATCCGCCATGCACCACGTAGGGTGCATGGCAGCCCCGAATCCAACGTGGTTCAGGGCGCTATCCGCAATCAAGATAGAATATCCCTCAAGGCTCCCATCAGGCAATGGATACTCTGGATGCGGCATGTCTCGCCCATCAGGCCGATTCTCCAAATCTTGCTTTTAAGTTGGCCTAATCCTCCTCCCACTTCAATGTTGTATTCATCAAGGAGCCTTTTCCGTGTCGGGATGTCATCGACCCAATCGGGGAGAGTAACCGAAGTTAACATGGGTAAACGATATCCTTCCTGGGCAAAGGGTTTGAAACCAAATCCTTCCAGTTCCATCTTTAAACGATCGCCCAGGGTCTCATGGCGTTTAAATCTTGCCTCAAGTCCTTCCTCAAAGATGATCTTCAGCCCTTCCCTCAAAGCATAAAACATCGAAACAGGAGCGGTATGGTGATAAACCCTTTCTTCTCCCCAATATTTTTCGAGCAATAATAAATCGAGATAAAAGCTCTGCACTTTTGTCTTTCGGGAGTAAACGACGTCCAACGCCTTGGAGCTTATTGTGATTGGAGAAAGTCCGGGTGGGACACTGATCCCCTTCTGTGTGCAACTGTAACAGATATCGATCCCCCATTCATCCACCTTCACTTCACACCCACCTAAAGAGGTGACTGCATCGACCAAAAAGAGGGTATCCACTTTTTTGCAATAGGCTCCGATCTCCTCAAGAGGCTGCCTCACGCCGGTAGAGGTCTCTGCATGAACCACAGCGCAAATCTTTGCTTCTGGATTATCTTTCAAAGCCTTGATCATTCTTTCAGGTTCGACGATCCCTCCCCAATCCTGATTGATCCGAATAATCTTTGCTCCACATCGGGAAGCCACCTCTGTCATCCTTTCTGCAAAAAACCCATTTACACCGATAATGGCAGTATCTCCGGGTTCAATAAAATTGACAAAAGAAGCCTCCATATCTCACTGATTTCATCCATTACGGCCAGAAGTTGAGGATCAAAATAACCGATAACTGGAGCGAACATCGCTTGATAAACCCGGTAATGGACATTGCTCGGTCCGGGCCCCATCAGAATTCGAGAGGGTGGTCTCAAATCTCCCATCATCCATCTTTCCATTATCAAACCTCCTTCAAATCTACTTCAGCGTTCCATAAATTTAGGGGACAGATATGTCTCAAAAGCTTTACAAAGCGATCATTAAAGTAGATTCCTGGACGTGCGTCTGCGCTATCACAAAAATTCGGTTTCAAATGGGCACCAAGGCTATTATAGAATTTCTAAGGTGTCGCTGGTAAAGCTTTCTCAGCACACCTGTCCCCTTCTTTAAATTTTAATTGCAACTCAGAGATCAAGTTTCAACCCATCGCTGGCAGCGATCACTTTCAACCCCATCTCTTTTTCCAATTCAGCAGCAATGACCCAGGGCTTTGCCTTGATCATTGTCATTCCGAAGTGTGTTAATATTGTTAATTTCGGCTTTGCCTTCTTGATAATGGTCTTCACATCCTCAATAGAGAGATGGTCGATCGGATCATCACCAATGGCCTTGAGTCGGACCACATGAATGATGAAGATCTCCCCTCGATAAAGATTTAGAAGCTCAGGGAAAAATTTTGTATCGGTGACCAAAGAGATCGTGTGTGGCGATATCTTGAAGTTGAAACCATAGGTCTCCACTCGATGTCGATGTTTTTGGGCGGTGGAGAACTGAATCTCTCCGAGCCGATATTCAGAATTCTCTTTCAACACCTCCACTTTCTCAACATAACTCCTCACATATTTTAAGATGACAGGATCATCCTCAAGGGCATCCTTGGGAGCGAAGAGGATTCCCTTCTTCTTAAATCCCCCTTCGGTCATTGCCTCGATCATGACGTTAACATCGCCAGAATGGTCCAGATGTTTGTGGGTAAGGAGAATGCCGTCCAACGTAGAGGGCTCTAACCTGGGTTTGCTATTAAGACACCGAACCAAGGCGCCTGGCCCTGGGTCAATATAGAGATTCGTCTTGCCAACCGAGAGCCAGAGTCCGGCAGAAGCTCGGAGTTGCTTCATGACCACAAATCGGGCACCCGCGGTACCTAAGAATTTAATGAAGGACATAACCTATACATAAAAATCCCCCCTACCCCCCTTTGCTAAAGGGGGGAGCGGAGGGATTACTCATTCTCGATTTGTCTTAGCCTCTCATCATCTAATCCGAAATAGTGCCCCACCTCGTGGATTGCTACCTCTTTGATCTTCTCTTCAACCTCCTCTTTCGTTTTACACATCGATTCGATGGGGATTTTAAAGAGTGTGATCTTATCCGGAAGAACATTCCCATAGTAAAAACCCCTCTGATCTAAAGGGATGCCTTGGTAAAGTCCCAGTAATTCAGAGGGGGATTCGAGTCCCATCTCGGAGAGGAGATCACGTGAGGCTCGATTCTCAATCACCACATCCACATTCTTCATCTTCTTCTTGATAGACTTGGGAAGCCTTTTCAAGGCCGAAATCACTGCCTCCTCAAACTCTTTTCGAGTCAACTTCATAACAAAAAGTTCGGAGTGATTAGTTTGCCTGCCTGCCGCAGGCAGGGAGTTCGGAGCATTAGATTTTGAAATTTTTGAAACTCCGAACTCTGTACGGGCAATTCATGAATTGCCCCTACTTCTGGAGCTCCGGGACGATCTTTTCAAAATAATCCAGAACCTGTGGGTTCATCAAGGCATCCCTGTTCAGAACCGGTCTCCCATGGATGATGTTTGTTACCGCACTCTCCACCTTCTTCATATTCAAGGTGTAAGGGGCCTCGGGCATCTCCATGATGATCGTCGGCACATGCCGAGGAGATGCCTTCTCTCGCAGGGTCTTTCTGATCTTGTTTTTCAACTCTTCTGTCAAACGGACCCCCTGAGCAAGTTTGACGAAGAGGATGACACGCTGATCGCCCTCCCAATTTTGTCCGATGGCCAAACTGTCTGCAATTTCTTCCATCCTCTCAACGACATTATAAATTTCGGCTGTGCCAATCCGGACCCCTGAGGGTTTTAGAACGGCATCGGAACGGCCATAGAAAGTGATGCCCCCGGTGTCACTGTGCATGACAACGTAGTCGCCGTGGCGCCAAACATTGCGATAGTGTTCAAAGTAGGCGCTTTTATACTTCTCCCCATTTGGATCGTTCCAGAAATAGAGGGGCATAGGTGGAGCAGGAGCTTCGCATACCAGTTCTCCCTGCTGATCCCATACGGGTTTCCCGTTCTCATCATAGGCCTTCACCTTCATAGCCAGGCCAGGACCTTGCAGCTCCCCGGCATAGACGGGTTGAATGGGGCTACCGATGGCGAAGCAGCCATTGATATCCGTGCCACCGGAGATCGAATTAAAATGGAGATCCTCCTTGATCTCCCGGTAGACCCACTCGAAGCCTTCTGCTGAAAGAACGGAGCCCGTTTGAGAAATCTCTCGTAGGGAGGATAGATCGTAATCCTTGCCAGGACGAATTCCCTCGCTTCGAAGATAATTGACATAACTTGCGCTGAGGCCAAAAACGGTTATCTTTTCGTCCTGCGTCAATTTCCACATTGCGCCAGCATCGGGATAGTTCGGGTTGCCATCGTACAAGACGATGATCGCGCCCACGGCCAGTGAGCTGAGCAACCAGTTCCACATCATCCAGCTACAGGTGGTGATGTAAAAGATCGTGTCCTCGCGCTTCAGATCTGTATGCAAAATGAGTTCTTTCATGTGATTGATCAGAATGCCACCCGCCCCCTGCACCATGCACTTTGGTTTGCCGGTGGTTCCAGAGGAGAACATGATAAAAACGGGATGGTCAAAGGGTAACTGCTCAAACTCAAGGCCGGGCTCCTTTTCTCTTGCCAAAAAGTCCTCATAATGGACAGCATTAGGTATACCGCCCAGATCCGACCTACTTCCAGCATAGGAGATAACGACAACCTTCTTCAAGGAGCGTATGGCTTTGGCAACTTCGGCTGCATTCCCTAAAGAGCTGAAGGCCTTCCCCTTGTAAAAATAGCCATCCGCTGTGAATAAGACCTTGGGTTCAATTTGACCAAGTCGATCCAGCGCAGCCTGGGCCCCGATGTCCGTGGCGCAAGATGACCAGACAGCTCCAACGCTGGTCGCAGCCAGCATAGCAATGGCCGTCTCCATGAGGTTTGGCATGTACCCTGCTAGCCGGTCTCCTGGTTTAACCCCTATTTCGCGCAACGATTTTGCCAGGCGGGCTACCGCGGCATACAGCTCTCTATAAGTCATCCTTGCAGATTTCTGTGTTTCTCCCCTAAATATGAAAGCCACCCGATCATCCCGATACCGCAGAAGATTCTCCGCAAAATTCAGTTTCGCGCCGATAAACCACCTCGCCCCTGGAAACTTGTTGAGGTCATCCACCACCTGATCGTACTTCTTTGAAGTTTTAATCTCGGCGAAGTCCCACATAGCTGCCCAGAAATCGGGAATACGATCAACGGACCATTGATATAATTCGCCATAGGACTTAAATTTCTTCCCGTATCTTTGATTTATAAATTCTATGAAACGGGCCATGTTGGCGTTCTTTATGCGATCTTGAGATGGCCTCCACAGTGGCTTTTTCATGGACATCCCCCCTTCTCTAATCTAAATTCTTTCGATTGACCTTCTTTGAATATCACTCGCAAGGTTTCCCGTCAAGGATAATTTGCCATCCCTTCTTTAAAGACGCCAAGCGCTTGGCGCCATGCGCATAGCGGGAAAAGCATCGTAACATTAAGCCAGAAGACTGAAAACTTTTATTTTCAATATGATTGTGTTATTAAATTAAGAAATTCTTGAAAAAGGCAGAATGGATGGGACCTTTAACCGGATTGAAATTGGTCGATCTTTCAAGACTTCTTCCTGGGCCTTACTGCACTCTTCTCTTGGCCGACTTGGGGATGGAAGTATTAAAGATCGAAGACCCTGAACAGGGAGATTATATGCGGCGGATGGGCCCCATCCGAAAGAGGGATAGTGTCCATTTTCTCTCCGTGAATCGGAACAAGAAGGGTATGACACTCAACCTCAAGATCGAGGAAGGGAAGGAGATTTTTTATAAATTAATCGAATCGTATGACGTCGTTTTAGAAAGTTTCAGACCAGGGGTGATGGATCGTCTTGGCATTGGTTACGAGGAGCTGAAAAAAAGAAACCCCCGTGTGATCCTCTGTTCCCTTTCAGGATATGGACAGGATGGACCTTATCGAGAAAGGTCAGGGCACGATATTAACTACATAGGCCTGGGAGGAATCCTTGAGTTGACCGGAATGAAAAATGGTCCGCCCATACTTCCCGCAGCCCAAATCGCAGATATCGGAGGAGGAGGGATGATGGCAGCCATCGCAATCCTCGCTGCGATCATCCACCGCCAGAAAACCGGCCAAGGACAATACTTAGACGTCTCCATGTTGGATGGCGTTATCTCCTGGCTTTCCATACATGCAGGACAGTATCTCTTTGATGAAGAACTACTAAAACGAGGGGATACGCCATTGACAGGAAGATACGCTTGTTATCAGGTCTATCCAACCCAGGACGGAAGACACATGTCTCTGGGCGCGCTGGAGCCAAAATTTTGGAAGAATTTCTGTGAAACGATCGGACGGAGAGACCTCATCCATAAGCAGTTCGCAGAAGGAAAGGAACAGATTCGTGTCATCGAAGAGGTCAAGGAACTTTTTAAAACCAAAACACAGAACGAGTGGGTTGACTTCTTCAAGAATACGGATGCGTGCTGTGAACCCATCTTAACTCTTGAAGAGGTCTTTCAGCATCCACAGGTTCTTCACCGAGAGATGGTGAAGGAGTTCGAACACCCTGTGGAAGGAAAGATCCGACAGGTCGGAAATCCCCTTAAAACATCCCAATCCAATTTTGAGATCCGTATACCTCCTCCTCTGCGGGGAGAACATACGATAGAAGTCTTGAAAGAAATAGGCTATTCAGAAGAGGAGATCAAACGCTTCAGAGAAGTGAAAGCAATCTGAAAGGCAGGATTCAAGGGGCCGAGGGGCCGAGGATTCGAGTGAGGATCTTACAAAATATAAAATAACATCTTGATTCCTAGACCCCTGGAATCCTTGAACCCTTATCTAAGAATTCTATGGCTAAGGTTGAAATTGATCAAGAGCGATGCAAGGGATGTGGACTCTGTACTATCTCGTGTCCAAAGGGGCTGATGCGGATGGGAGAGGATATCAACCGTCAGGGCTATTTTTACGTCTGTTGGGATGAGAACGAAGCATGCACGGGTTGCGCCATTTGCGGAGAGATCTGTCCAGATGTGGCCATTCGAGTGTGGAGGTAACGTTAAACATCATTGAAAAATGCAAATTGCAAAATGAAAAATGCAATTTGAAAGAAAAAAGGCTTAAAGCTGTATGGATCAACATCTTGAAAAATTATTGGCAAAGGGGAATGAGGCCATTGCCATGGCTGCCATTGATGCGGACTGTCTCCTCTATTTCGGATATCCGATCACCCCTCAGAATGACATACCAGAATATCTTTCCAAACACCTCCCTCCTTTGGGCGGCGAGTTCATCCAGGCAGAGAGCGAAATTGCCTCCATCAACCTCCTTTTGGGAGCTTCGGCCACTGGAAAGAGAGCCATGACCTCTTCCTCCAGCCCTGGAATCTCCCTCATGCAGGAAGGAATTTCCTATATGGCGGGAAGTGAACTTCCCGGATTGATCGTCAATATTTCGAGGAGCGGACCAGGACTTGGCGGAATCTCGCCTTCTCAGGGTGACTATTTTCAGGCGACCCGAGGTGGAGGGCATGGGGATTATCGGATGATCGTCCTCGCACCCTCCACGGTTCAAGAAATGTATGACCTAACCTTTCTTGCCTTTGACCTGTCTGATAAATATCGAAACCCCGCAATGATTTTAGGAGATGCCCTCATCGGACAGATGAAGGAACCTCTCATACGAAGAAAACCGAAAGCCACGGTTCTTCCACCAAAGGATTGGGCCTTGACAGGGGCAAGAGGGAGAAAGCCCAAACGACTCAAGTCACTTTATCTCCAGGACGGTGAACTCTCGGAACACAATTGGAAACTTCATCAGAAATATGAGGAGATGAAAAAGGAGGAAGTTCGTTTTGAAACCTTTTGGGTGGACGATGCTCAGCTGGTGATCGCCGCCTTCGGGAGTATGGCGAGGGTATCGAAAACCTCTGTCGACCTGGCGAGGGAGGAAGGAATGAAGGTTGGTCTCTTCCGGCCTATTACCCTCTTCCCCTTTCCGGAGAAGGCTTTTTACGATCTCTCAAAACAGGTTAAACGATTTTTGACCGTTGAACTGAATACTGGCCAAATGGTAGAGGACGTGAGGCTTTCGGTCGATCGGGATGTGCAGGTCCACTTCTATGGAAGGCCACCAGGTTCCCTTCCCACTCCCGAGGATGTGCTGGAAGAAATCAAAAAATACTACGGGTAAAATTTCAAATGTCAAAATCCAAATGTCAAATGAATGTCAAATTCCAAATTTAAAAATTTTGATATTTGGACTTTGACATTTATGATTTTGGAGGAGGTATGGAACTCGTTTTCAAAAGACCTGAATCATTAATCGATATACCGTTTCATTTCTGTCCCGGATGTCATCATGGCATCGCCCACCGACTGGTGGCAGAGGCGATTGACTATTTCAAGATTAGGGAGAAAACAATCGGGGTCGCCTCGGTCGGTTGCTCCGTATTTATGTACGACTATTTCAATATCGATGTCTTGGAAGCACCCCATGGAAGGGCCTCTGCCGTTGCCTCTGGAGTGAAACGGGCCAGAAAAGACCGGATTGTCTTCACCTATCAAGGAGATGGAGATCTGGCATCTATCGGGATTGCGGAGGTCATCCATACAGCCAACCGCGGGGAAAACATCACCATCATCTTTGCCAACAACACGGTCTATGGAATGACCGGCGGCCAGATGGCGCCCACAACGCTTCTTGGCCAGAAAACGACCACGAGCCCCTACGGAAGAGATTTCACTTATGACGGCTACCCCATTCGAATGGCTGAAATGTTAGCCACCTTAGAAGGAAGCGCTTTCGTAGCAAGGGTTGCGGTTAACAATCCGGCCAACTTGATGAAGGCCAAGAAAGCGATTCGTAAGGCGTTTCAGATACAGGTTGAAGAGATTGGGTTCTCTTTTGTTGAAGTCTTATTGGCATGCCCCACCAATTGGGGGATGAATGCTTTGGAGGCCAACCGCCGGGTCGAAGAGGAGTTGATTCCCTACTTTCCATTGGGTATCTTAAAAGAACGGAAGATGGCAGACTACCTATAAATCACAATGTAAAATGCAAAATTAGCAATGATTATAATGTCAAAGCTCAAAGTTCAAATGAAGTCCAAAGTTCAATTTTCCAAAATATTCTTGGGTGTGAAGAATATAAAAATTTGGCATTCAGTCATTTGTCATTGATTTGGAATTTGCCTGCCTGCTGCAGGCAGGGACTTTGACATTTGAACTTTATTCTTGGATCAGGTGACTCATTTAAGGAACGATTTATGACTACCGTTCGTTTTTATTACGATGTGATCATCTCCGGGTTTGGTGGCCAAGGGGTAATGATTATCGGAAACCTTTTAGCCTATGCCGCCATGAAGGAGGGAAGATATGTCACCTATCTTCCCATTTATGGAGTCGAGATGAGAGGGGGGACGGCCAACTGTACCGTTGTGATCTCCTCTAAAGAAATTGGATCTCCTGTTGTGGAAAGGCCCCGTGCCGCCATCGTAATGAATCTCCCTTCCTTGCTGAAATATGAACCATGGATTTTACCCAATGGGCTTCTGCTCTTCAACTCCTCTCTTATCGACCCAAAAGAGATTTTCAGAAAAGACATTGAAGTTCTCCCAATTCCTATCAATGACATCGCTATTGAGAATGGAAACCCGAAGCTCGCCAATATGGTGGCTTTGGGAGCTTTCGTCGAGAAGACAAAATTGGTTCGAATGACCTCTCTATCTGAATCTTTCGAAAAGGTATTGGATGAACGCTATCATTCTCTCATCCCATCCAATATTCAGGCCATCGAAGTGGGGACCCAATTCGTTCGGAATAGTTTCACCCCCACCCTCACCCTCCCCCCTCGAGGGGGAGGGAATTTGCAAGCGATCCCCTGATGGCTTCCCTCTCCCCCTGTGCGGGAGAGGGTCAGGGTGAGGGGGATCGAACCCCCGAAAGGAAGAGTCATGGAAGAGAAAGAAGAGAAGACGGATTTTGAAGAGGTACGAGTTGGGGAGAAGATTAAGGCGTTGAGAGAGCAAAAAGGGCTCTCACTAAAAGAGGTGGCCGATTTAACAGGATTTTCAACGGCGCTCCTTTCTCAGATGGAGAACCACCTCGTCTCCCCGTCCCTCGGCACAGTTATCAAATTGGCCAGGGCATTCGGCGTAAAGGTCGGCGACTTTCTCGGTGAAACCCAAGGAGAACCCTTCACGATTGTGAGGAAGGACGAAAGAAAAAAAGTCTCCAGGTTTGCCTCAAAGAATGGCGTAAAATATGGTTATTCGTATGAGTCTTTAGGGTTTGAGAAGAAAGACCGGCATATGGAACCCTTCATCGTTACCCTGGAACCTGCCACAGTCAAGACCTCCAAAACCTCTGTTCATGAAGGTGAGGAATTCATCTTTGTCCTGGAGGGTGAGATGGAGGTGATTCTTGGAAACCATACGGATATCCTCTATCCTGGAGACTCGATCTATTATGATTCAACCATTCCTCATCGGGTCCAATGTCACCAGGATAAGGTGACGAAAATCTTGGCTGTGCTTTATACGGCGAGCACATGAAAAAGATCATTGCAAATTTAACATTGCAAAATTAGCAATGAAGAAATCAAGTACCATTCTCACTATTCTCCTCTTGATTCTGTTCGTATTGCCTCAAATTAGTTTCAGTCAGCCGCCTCTCAAGGTGGGGAGTCTCATCCCCTTCGCTGGCCGATGGGGAGATTCGGGGAGGGAATGTGCCAAAGGGATGTTAGATGCCAGTAAATGGCTCAATCAAAGGGCAGGAATCTTTGGAATGAAATTGGAGGTGCTGCTCATCGATGATACCTCCCAACCTGCAGAAACTGTGGCCGCATTCCGAAAATTGAATGAAGCAGATCAAATCCTACTGCTTTACATCTACTCAATGGAGACAGCCCTTGCCTTGCTTCCCCACATCCACTTCAATCGCATCCCTACCTTGGCGAGCTCCCTTCCTTCTCATCTAACCAACCCGGTCAAGCACCCCTATATCTTTTCTGTTAATCCAACCCCCCTTGACCTATCGAAAATTGCCATAAAGTTTATTTCCGAAAGGTCAGGCATCAAAGCGAGAAAACCAAAAATCGTCTTCGTCGGATCTCCTGACCATCCAAGTCGACATTTCTTAGATGAGGCAAAGGAGTATGCGAAACAATCAGGGCTCGATATCGGTCCAGATATTTGGGTTTCTCATCTATCCCAGTCTGCAGACATGACGACGAAAAGGTTTCCTTCTCCCCTTTTAACGATGAACGCATACAATCCCGACTTCGCCTATTTAAGCCTCCCTTCGAAAGAAGCCTCCTCCATCTTACAAGAGGCCAAAGAAATGGGACTCCGAACCAGATGGATTGGCAACATGAAGGCTTTTGACGAAAATCTCGTTCCCTTTAATGGAGTCTTTGGAGTTCAACCCATTGCCCCCTTTGGAGAGGATGTCCCTGGAATGGCTGGAATCAAGGAGGCTCATCAGAAATGGCACCCCTATGATTCTCACACACTTTCTTATGTGGAGGGATGGGCGACGATCCAGGTCATCGCAGAGGCTCTGGGACGCTCGCTTGCAGAGCAAGGGTTATCTCGCGAAAGGGTAAAGTTGGCGTTAGAGAGTCTTAAAGATTTCGTCGTTGGCGGCCTGATCCCACCCCTCACCATTAATGCCAAGGACCACCGGCCAAGTGTAGAATCGAGAATCTTTATCGTCAAAGAGGGAAAGATTTCACGATACACCGAATTCATCTCCGTGGGAAGATAGGAGGGATTTGTGAAAAAGCCCAGAATTCCCTAATTACAAAGAGCTCCAATGATTTTTTCAGAACTCTTAAGGAATTATCTTGACAAAAACCGTAGGTCATTGATAATAAAAAATTAGTGAAAAGGCTGTACCAATTAGCCCATTTTCCCGCAAATATAATATTTCATAATGAGATTGAATGTTTTCCTTAAAGGCGGGACAAATCTCTTCAAGGAGGTATGGGGTATGAAGAAGAAACATTTGTTGGTTCTGGCGGGAGGCCTCTGTTTGTTTTTCGGTTTATTGAGCCTACTATGTTTAGGACCTAAAACAGAGGCAGCAGGTAAACCTATTGTCTTGGGTTGTCCCCTGTCTACGGCCTTTTTATATGGCTGGGATGCAGAAAGGGCGATCAAGTTGGCTGTGGAGGAGATCAATGCCAAAGGAGGAGTGAACGTCCGAGGAGATAAGAGACCATTTAAAGTGGAGGTGATGGATACACGAGACCTCGAACCTGGAGTGCCGGTCAGTGATGCGTTATTAGTGGTGGAGAAACTCATCCTAGAGAAAGGGGCTGATTTCATCATCGGTGGGCCTGTCCGTTCGGAGGCCGCACTGGCTGCGATGGATTTACTCTCCAAGTATAAGAAAGTATCTATATTATCCACAGGGGTGTTAACCCCAAAATATCATCAACGTATCGCAGAGGAATACGATAAATTCAAGTATTGTTTCAGGATCACCGGTGAAGTAGGCTGGATGGTAAAAGGAGAATTCATCCCGTGCTTAATGGACATCAAAACAAAATTCGGTCTCGATAAACTCTTCATCATGGTCCAGGATGTGGCTCATGCCCGAGCAGGGGGTGACATCGTGGACAAAATGGCCTCAGAGAGAGGTTGGAAGGTTTTGGGTAAAGAGGTATATCCCACTGGGACAACCGATTATTCCGTGGGACTGATGAAGGCCAGAAAGGATGATGCTCAAGTGATTCTCATCTGGATGGATATGCCTGAAACCTCCATTCTTCTTAAACAGTGGTACGATATGAAAGTACCAGCCCTTCCTTTTGGCACAATCATCTCCGCTGCTGAACAGCCCGGATTTTGGAAGGCTACAGAAGGGAAAGGAGAGTATTGCCTCGCCAGTGTGGTCAATGCTGGAAATGCCCCATCAAAAGCCACACCATGGACGATGAAGTTTGTTGAAGCCTATACAAAAAAGTATGGATTAGAACCTGAAGGTTATGGGACTTCGACCAGCTACATGACACCTTATGTGCTGAAAGATGCCATTGAGCGTGCTGGTTCCCTCGAACCTGGTGCGATTATCGCTGCTCTTGAGAAGACAGACCTGATGGGTGTCTATGGGAGGATAAAATTTGATCCCAAGAGCCACCAAGTGATTCCAAGCGTAGACCCCGATGAAGGAGCCGTTGGAACGATCTTCCAGTGGCAGGCAGGAAAGAGGGTCGTTGTTTTCCCGCCCAAAATTGCCATGGGCGAGATCAAGCTCCCTCCCTGGATGAAGAAGTAATTTGAGGCTGGAGGTTTAAGGTTAGAGGGTGGAGGGGTGGAGGAGCGGTTCCTCACCCCTCTTTTTAATTGAATTTTGAAATGGTTTCGAATTTCGATATTCGAATTTCGGATTTTTGAAAAATGGATATTCTGATCTACGGAACAATTAATAGTTTTGCCCTCGCCTTGATGGCCATCGGTTTTACCTTAGTCTATGGCATAAGCAGGCTCCCGAATTTCGCTCACGGCGCCTTATATGTTGTGACAGGATTCATTGTCTGGAGTTTCTTAAACGTCCTCAGAATACACTACTTTTTGGCAATCCTCCTCGCTATAGTCATCATGGGATTGGTTGGTGCGATGATCTATCGATTCGTCCTTATTCGCGTGAGAGGGATGGCTACCTCTGAGATCATTGCCTCTTACGCCATGGGACTGGCCATCCTTGAGGCCCTGCGTTGGGGAGGTTTCAAAGGGATGACCTATACACTTCCCGTGTTCATAGAGGGCAGTATTGAGATAGGGGGCGTTCCCGTTGACATTCAGCGGATCATCGTCATAGGAGTGGGGATTGTGGTGATCACTTTTCTCTGGCTCTTCACTCACTACAATAGGATTGGGCTGGCATTGAGAGGGATGGCTCAGGATGAACATGCAGCCATGATGCTGGGAATCGACTCCGACTGGATGGCCATCATCGCCATGTCCCTTGGTTCGATTCTGGCAGGGCTCTCTGCGATGGTCTTATTGCCACTGGGAAATATCGTCGTGGAAGCTGGTTACAATGTACTTATCCTTTCAATTGCTGTGTGCATCGTTGGGGGGTTGGGCAGTTGGGTAGGCGCAGTCCTTGCAGCCTTCATGATCGGATTCATCCAGATCATTACGGTCGCCTACATCCAGTCCCACTTTCACATGGTGGTTGCCCTATTGGCAATCATCGTCACCCTCATATTGAGACCTTCCGGACTCTTCGGGAGACAGAAGGAATTGGAGGAAAGGGTTTAAATAAACTATGAACTATGAACGATGAACAATGGACAATGGTCAATTTTCAATGATCAATAATCAATGAACATTGACCACTGAATATTGATCATTGACGATTGAAAATCATCTTTGATGTGTTGAAAAGAGAATTCTAAATTCATGGCTAAAGAGATTGCTGCAATTGAAAGAAGAAAGGAACGGTTAGACAGGGGCATCAAGGTTCGGAGCGAAGGGATCTATGCTATCTCCTCATGGCAGGAGGTGGGTTATCTTCTCCTTCCAAGGTTGGTCTTAATTCTGGGTCTGCTTATCCTTCCCCTCGTGATGCCCTCCCTCTATTGGAAGAGGGTCATCTCTATTGTCTCCATTTATGCATTGCTTTCTCTCGGCTTCGATTTCATGGCCCATTTCGTTGGGCTTGTCTCTCTGGGAGGCGCTCTCTTCATTGGAACAGGAGGATACCTCGCGGCCATTCTAAATAAATCCTTGGGACTATCCCCCACATTCACCATCCCTATTGCGACTATCGCTGGGGCAATGATCTGTACTCTCCTCCTCCTTCCTGCCCTTCCTCTCCGGGGAGTCTATTTTGCCATTGTCACCCTTATGTATCCTTTGGTATTAGCCAGGATCATTGAAGCCCTAAACATTCTGGGGGGGACGGATGGAATCTTGGGAGTAGCCAGCTTCGCAAGCAAATGGGTGGAACAATATCTCATCATCATTATCGTCATCCTATCCCTCTTTGGATTGAGAAGGCTGGTCAACGAAGACATTGGCCTTGTATTTCGAGGTGTGAAGGATAACGATCAGGCCATACGGGCCTCGGGTTTGAGCATCACCTTTTATAAATCGATTGCTGTGTTCATCGCATCGGCCCTCGGTTCCCTTGGAGGGGCCTATCTCGCTCACATTTACATGTGGTCAGGAATATCGCAATTCGCCCTCGATTTCTCCATCATTCCCATCGCGGCTACGGTCATCGGAGGAGGAGGGACGTTAGTGGGTCCCTTATTGGGCTGCTTTATTCTTGTCCCTATCTCAGAAATTCTGCGAGAATTTGGAACGCTCCGGATCGTCTTCTATGCCCTCATCCTGATGATGTTTATCATGTTCCGAAGCGAGGGAATCATGGTCTATGCCCAGCGAAAATACCATCAGTTCGAAAGGTGGGTGAAGGTTTGAGCGGAAAACCGATCCTACAGGTCATCGATGTCTGTAAATCCTTCGGCGGCGTCCAAGCACTAAAGGACGTCAGCTTTGAAGTCCATGAAGGCGAGGTGTTTGGGATTATTGGCCCCAACGGCTCGGGGAAGACAACTCTCATTAACTGCATCACTGGCTTCATAAAAATGGATTCTGGCAGGGTCTTTTATCGAGGTAAAGATATTAGTAACCAAGCGCCCAATAAGATCGCCAATCTTGGGGTGACGCGGACATTTCAGATTATGAGACCTTATTATAGTCTCCCTGCCTATAAGAACCTGGTCATCCCCCTATTCTCTCCCAGGGCTCGACGGACCGGTGGATGGAGAGGAGGAGGAAAGCTTGGAGATAGAGGAACGGTGAGCATCGATATTTTGGAAGAGATCGGCTTTGAACGGGATTCCTTTGTCCCCTATAAGCTTGCATCAAGCCTTCCCACAGGGTATTTGAAGCGCCTCGAACTTGCGAGATGCCTCGCCCTGAGGCCGGATGTCGTCCTCTGTGATGAGGTCTTCTCAGGGCTCAGTATGAGTGAGATTGCCAGCATGGTCCCTCTCATCGAAAAGCTACAGATGGATGGGATTACGCTGGTGATGATCGAACATCGATTGAGGGAGCTCTTCCGAGTGGCCAATCGGGTCATGGTGTTGAACTTTGGAGAGAAGTTGACGGAAGGCGTCCCCGAAGAGGTCATACAGGACGAGAAGGTAAAACAGGCCTATCTTGGCTCAGAAAGGGTATTGGATTATACGTTTGAGACCTGATAAAGATCATTGCAAAATGCTCAATGAAAAATTGGCAATTATCAGTGCATAGGAAAAGTTCATTACGTCTTCACTGCTAAATTTGCATTGCTAAATTTACAATTTGAATTGTGATTTTATGAAGGAAGAATATACCTTCACCCGATTCGAACGGATGTGCGAAAAGCACGCTGACCGACCGGCGATTGTCTATCTGGGCGAGACATTCTCTTATGCCAGGTTAAAGAACCTCATCGATCGATTTGCAACCGGCTTGAGCCAGTTAGGAGTTAAAAAGGGGGACAGGGTGATGATCTATATTTCGAACTCTGTCCAGTGGGTCATCACATTCTTCGGGATTCAGAAAATCGGAGCTGTCGCCGTACCTGTGGCTCCCATCTACACTTCTTTCGAAATCGAATATATGATCAACGACTCCGGCGCGGAAACCATCGTCTGCCTCGATACCAACTTCTGCTATGTGAAGGAGACATTTGCTAAGACGTGTTTAAAAAGGGCCATTGTGACAAATCTGGTTGACCTCCTTCCTCTATGGAAGAAAACCGTCGGTTTCCTCTTTGACAAGATCCCCAATGGAGTGGTTGAGAAGGATCAAAACGTCCACTTCTTTAAAGACCTCCTAAAACAATCGCCCCAGAGACTGAGTGTGGAGATCGATCCATGGAAAGATCTTGCCTACATCCTCTATACAGGCGGGACAACCGGTTTTCCGAAAGGAGTGCCGGGGAATCATATCGGGATGACCTCCTATGTGAATGACATCATGGAGGATGTGGCACAAGGACATCTGAAAGAAGGAAGTGACACCTATATAGCAATCAATCCGCTCTTCCACATCATGGCTCTTGGACTATTTGTGGCGATCGGCCTCAATTATGGAAACACAACGATCATCATGCCTGTGCCGCAGGTCGATTCGATCTTATGGGCGATACAAAAACACAAAGTAAGATGGATCCTTGGGGTCCCAGCCCTGTATCGCATGATTCTGGAAAACGATCGATTGGACCAATACGACCTTAGCTCCCTCAGATACTGCTATTGCGGAGGAGACGTCCTTCCAATTGAAGTTTTCAAGCGATGGAAGGATCATTTGGGGATATCCATCTATCAGGTCTATGGTTCAACCGAAGCAGGCCATGTTACCTACAGCCGTTTGAACAAAGAACCCGAACTCATGTCGATTGGCCTTCCCTTAAAGTCCAGACAATGTAAAGTCGTCGATCCGGATACCTTAGAGTCAGTACCTGTCGGTGAAGTGGGTGAGTTATTGGTGACCTCCGACTATACGGTCAAGAATTATTGGAATAAGCCGGAAGAGACCCAGCGATCCTATGTAGAAATTGATGGAAAGACATACTACCGGATGGGCGACTACGTCCGACAAGACGAAAAAGGAGAGATCTACTATATCGAGAGATCTGCCGACATTATAAAGTATAAAGGTTACCGGGTCTCGGCCTCAGAGATTGAAGCAGTGTTACAAGATCACCCCACGGTCATCGGCGCATGCGTCGTGGGCGTTCCCGATCCGAGAGTGGGTGAACGTATCAAAGCGATGGTCGTCCTCAAGGAGGATGCAAGAGGGGTTGATTCATCTGAACTGCTGAAATGGTGCCGTGAAAGATTGGCTCCCTATAAGATCCCTCAATATATAGAATTTAGGGACATGCTTCCTAAGTCGAAGGTAGGGAAACTCCTGAGACGCGAAATCAGAGAGGAGGAACGAAGGCGGATTGTCAAAGAAGAAAAAAAGATTCGCATTTAAGTGCAGATTTCAACCAATAATCGATAATCATAATAAGGTGTGATCGTTTATTTTTGGTCGAGTCAGCTATATTGAGAAGAACAGAATCTCTTTTCGAGAAGAGAGGCGGAATCCTTATCGAGATAGATCGTTACGTTTGGGTGTTCTCTCAGGATTGATGCCGGGTGCCAAGGGGAGACTTCTCCCTCCAGGCATTGCTTCACTGCTTGAGCTTTTCTCTTTTCTGGAACGATGCACACAATGGCTTCAGACTTCATGATCTGTCGAATCGACATCGAGATAGCTCGCCTTGGAACATCCTCAAGAGAAGGAAACCAGCCCTCGCCCATCTGTTGTCTTCGGCACGCTTCATCCAGTTCTACGATCATGTAGGGCTCTTCAGTATGAAAATCAGCAGGAGGATCATTGAAAGCCAAATGCCCGTTTTCTCCGATACCCACAAAGGCCACATCGATTCTGTCACCAGAGATAATTCTATTGAGTCGAGCACATTCAGCGATAGGGTCTTCAGCATCTCCCTGAATCAAGTGGACTCTTCCGGGATGAACTTGATCGATCAGGCGCTCTCGTAAATAACGGCGAAAACTGGCTGGATGGTCCGCTGTAAGACCGATGTATTCATCGAGATGGTACAGGGTTGTCCTCGACCAATCAATCGAGGTTTGTTTCGTCAGAGCTTTCAGGAATTTGAACTGTGAAGACCCTGTGGCCGCAACAAAACTCGCATGACCCCTATTAGCAATGGCATCTCTCAAAATCTCAGCCGCTTTTTCTGCGGCTGCGGTGCCACACTCTTCCGTTGTCCTGAGTACTTCAATCTTCACGTAACCCTTCCTCCTAAGATACGCCCAAGTCTTCCTGGTTCTCTCACCGCTTCCAAGCATCGAGACGACGGGAAAGGGTAGCTAACAACATGATCAAACAGGCTACGGGTACTGCCACGTAGGCAATCGCTGTTGGGACCTCCCAGGCGTCGTAGGGAATGTTTAATCTAACCAATGTGATCCGTATTCCTTTTATGATCAATAGAATCAGGAAAGCCAACATACCTACATCGATCAAGGCATCAGTCCGCTTCAAGGCCTTCTGGGAAAATTTATTCTTAACGAAATCGATCATCAAATGCTGCTTGCGGATATAGGCTGTGGAACCTCCCAGAAAGACCATCCAGACGAAGAGCATGCGTGATAGATCTGGAATCCACAGCAAACTGATTCCAAACAAATAGCGGTTTAGAATCTGGTTGATGTTTGCAAAGAATAAGGCCAGAAAAAGAATCCCTGCGATCATCCCAATTGCATCTGCCAATCTCTTCATCCCTTTTTCCACGAAAATCCTCACTAACCCAAAACCAAATTGGGAATAAACATCACAATTTTCGGAAAGTAGGTGGCTAATGCCAAAACCCCTATGAGCGCGAGCGTGTAAGGCCAAACTGCCCGGTTTAGTTCTTCAAAGGTAATATCCGCAATCTTTGCCTGAAGAAACAACAGAGCACCAATCGGTGGGGTGAGCAATCCGATCATCAGATTGAGGACGACGATCACTCCAAAATGGGTTGGATCGATTCCAAGGGTCGTGCTGATTGGAAGCAGCACAGGAAAGAAGATCAGCATCACCGGAACCGCATCCAGAATCAATCCCATAAAGAGGAAAAAGAGGTTCGCGGCGAGAAGAAAAGAGTATTTCCCAAGATGAAGTGACAGGATCAATTCAGCGATTCGCTGACCGAGTTGCTCTGTGGCCACCACATACGAATAGATACCAATGGCGGCAAAAATCATCATTATCGATGTTGAAAAAACGGCCGCTTTGGCAAATACCCGGGGAATATCCCGAAAAGAAACGGTTCTGTAGATGCATGTGGCGATGAAAAGAACATACAGAACGGCAAGAACGGAGACTTCAACAATGGTGACCACTCCAAAAACCACTCCCAAAATAATAACCAGGGGAGCGATCAAGGCAAAAAAGGCATCTCGAAATACCTTGAGAAAGCTTTGCCAGGTAACTGTCCCGGGGGTGATTGGAAATTCTTTCTTAAAAGAGACGAAGAAAACCATCGCTGCTAAAAAAAGACCCATCAAAAGACCCGGGATGACCCCCCCAAGAAACAGTTTTCCTATTGAAATGCCACTGATGACACCGATGAAAATCATCGGGATACTGGGAGGAATAATTGGACCAATGACGGCCGCCGCTGCATTAATGGCTGCAGCAAATGTCTTGCTGTAGCCCTCTTTCTCCATGACAGGAAGCATCACGGAAGAGACCGCACTTGCATCTGCCACCGCCGACCCAGAGACACCTGCCATAATGACATTCACAATGATCGTCACGTAAGCCAGTCCTCCCCTGAGCCTTCCCACAAAAAAGTGGGCGAAGTCAGCGAGCTTTTTGGTGATCCCTGAAATATTCATCAACTCACCAACGAGCATAAAAAAGGGGATGGCTACAAGGGAGAAGTGATCAACACCTGCCACATGCATGGAGGCGATAATGTCGATGGAGATGTTTCCTCGAATCAAAATATAGACCACCGCGCTGATGCCCATGGCTGCCCATATTTCAAAGCCCATGGCAATCAGACTGAATAGAATGATAAAGAGCAGAACAATCATGGAACATTCCTTAGGCAAAAAATAAGCTGAGGGAGAAGTTTCTTCTCCCTCAGCACTGATCACTTCTGCATGTCACGCACCTTTTGAAGCAGACCCTTGGGCCACTTTACGCCTTCGAACATCGGTTCAAAAACCCCCTCCAAAGCAAGCCGAATCGATTTGTTGTTCGGAATAATAATCCGCATCTTAGTTGCCAGAAAATCCATCGAGCTTTCGATCTCTTCCTGAGTGAGTTTCGTTTCATAGTCACCCGCCTTTTCTGACGCTTCGGAAAGAATCTTCTTATCGACCTCGCTCAACTTGTCCCACGTCTGCATGCTGACATAAAAGGTCTCAATGTCCCGGATGTAATCCGTCTTCATATAATATCTTTGGACTTCGTAGAGGCTATTCGTTTTCACAACGATAGAACCATTTTCCTGGGCGTCGACCACTCCGGTTTTGAGGGCCATGTAAAGCTCTGAAAACGGTACCTGTTGGGGCAGTGCACCCAGCTTCTTCATGGCACCCATGACGGTCGGGCTTGCGGCTGTTCGGATCTTGAGCCCTTTAAAATCGGCAGCCTCCCAAACCGGTCGATCCTTCGTCGTCAAACCCCTTGGAGGTGTGTCACCATTGATGTTGAGGACCTTTATCTTTGTATCCTTCTCGGCTTTTTCGGTGATCGGCTTAAAAACATCTGAGGTGAGAACCCGCTTCATATCCTCATAGCTCTTATATAGAAAAGGAATAGCCGTGATCTCAAAGGCTTCTCCTCCCTTGATCCAGGCAAAGGTATTGATCCCCCCATAGACCATCTCCAAAGCGCCGATTTGGAGTTGGGAAAACATCTCCTTGGGACCCCCCAATTGGCTGTTTGGATAGACCTTGACTTCGATATTTCCTCCGCTCGATTCCTCCACAAGTTTCTTGAAATATAAGGCCGCCTTGTGTGTAGGATGATCTTCGGCACGAATGTGTCCAAGTTTCAAGGTCACCTTTGCAAGTACTGCACTTTGCAACAGCACGAATGCAAAAGCGACGGTACAAATCACTAATGTCATTCGCAGTAGTCTTTTCTTCATATTGAACCCTCCTTCCTGACTGTTAGTCACAATTGTTTTGTAAATAGAATGCACTCTTTTGACTACCTCCTTTCTTTGGCCCCGCTGGCCTCACCTCATTTCAAGTATTTGACCCGATGGCCATATCGTTCAAAGTAGCGTTGGTTCGCCTCATCCCCTCCGGGCAGATTGGCGCTCATCCAGACCGGAGGCTCGATTCCACGGTCCACGAGCACTTGAACAGTTTGGGCCACCAAGCAGTTGAGGGCGAAAAATAAGACGATCGTGGAGGTCGGTGAGACCCGTTGGGCACATCTTTCGATTTCGACGACTGCATCTCCATAGGGCATCCAGCAGTTAATGAAAATGTCTACAATCTCATGGAGATTCTTGTTCGAAGGGTGACGAGAGGGATGCCCTAGAGGAACATTTTCTGCGAAACCGATGGACGTCACCCCGATAACTTTGGCCCCCACTTCATGAGCGGTTAAAGCGGAATCAATGGTTGCTGCGTTGATTCCGTAGGCATTGCAGACGATCAAGACATCTCCTCCCGACAGTCCATGCATTCTCAGGATCTTGCCGATATAGCCGGGAGTTCTCTCAATGATGTTAGAGCGCAGAGCCCCATGAATGACATCGAATCCACCCTCCAAAACCGGAAAGATGGGAGCGAGGCCCCCGGCCCTCCAGAATAACTCTTCCGCTGCGTTCTGAGAATGTCCCCCGGTCCCAATGACATAGATGAGTCGATCCTCGGCAATTTTATCGGCCAGAAGCGCAGCTGCCCTTACTATCGATTCTCGCTCCTTTTCCACGATCTTGTTGATCGCTTCCACTATGGCATTGTGGTATTGGGTGATTGGATCCATCTTATTCCTCCATTGATTGACCGAATGAAAATATAAGTTTGCCTGCCAAAAAAACCTGCTCTACCCGAATGCGCTTTTTCAATAGACTGAAAAGCACTGAGTCGGCCCTTTCCCCAGGCTCCAGCACTCCCTGAATCCCTTTAAAGAGTTTGGCAGGATTGACCGTAACCATTTTGATCGCTGAAGTCAATGAGATTTTGGCGAAACTCGCACAGTTGCTGACCGCTTCATCTATCGTCAAAGCAGAACCAGCGAGATAGGGAGTGTCTGAAAGTCGCACGACCCGGTCTTCACCTACCTCGACTTCAAGATCTCCGAGGGTATATCGGCCCCTCGATGCGGCAGCAGCGGCCATGGCATCCGTCACCAGGATCATTCTCGATATTCCTTTTGCCCGGATGAGGTTTTTCACAAAATAGTCTGGTAGGTGTATACCATCACAAATAATACTTGCCATCAATCCGTCGTGGGAGATCTGTTTCTGAATGTAATTAGCATGGCGGGGAAGCATCTGATGTGCGCCATTTCCAAGATGTGTCGAGAGCACGGCCCCGGCCTCCACTGCCGCATCGATCTCAGCTGGCTCAGGAGCACAATGGCCGATCGCCACCACCAGTCCGGCCTTCGAGGTCTTTCTAATGAACTCTATCGCACCGGGCCGCTCAGGTGCAACCGTGACGATTTTAAGCAGGCCTTTGGACAAGTTGCAAAGCCTCACAAACTCATCCCAATCCGGATCAGATACATACTGCTTCGGATGAGCGCCACGTGGACCATCTTCAGAGGCAATGTAAGGACCCTCCAGATGAATCCCTAGGACCATCGACCGCACTAAGGGATATTTCTCATAGGCTCGAACGATCTGCTGAATGTTCCTGGAGAGTCGCTCCTCACTCCCAGTAATTAAGGTGGGACAGAATCGCGTGACACCGGTTCGCAAAAGGGCTTTACAAACGGGAACTAGGTCGTCCCCGTCGAAAGCGGGGTGGTTGAAGTCTGTTCCGGCGAACCCGTTGACCTGAATGTCGATAAAACCAGGGGATATATAAAATTCCTCACTCCCGAAAAACCGGCCGCGTCGAGTTGCCTTTGCCGGAAGAACTCTTGCTATTTTGTCTTCTCTAACCTGCACTTCTATAAGGGAGTCGCCGGGTCTTTTTCCCCTGATCGTGATCATTGCTTCCATGAAGGTTGCTAATCTTTCCTAATTGCTCGTGATGATGATCGAAGAATTGAGACAACGTTCAGCTACATTTGAAGGCTCTTAAAATATCTTTGTATCGCCGTATCACCTGAAATCAGAACATCGGATACAAATGATGGATGCGGGGCAGATATTTTTCAAGATATTGTCTATTCGCTTCGTCTCCGCCCTTGATGTTTGCACTTGTCCATACAGGTGGCTTGATGCACTTTTCTGTGAGTATTTCTACGGTCTTCGCTATTATCAAATTGGCTGCGTAGCAAACGGCAAAAGTGCTGGTTGCCCCAACTTTTTGCTGAAGATTCCCGATAGACAGCACGGCATCGCCCACGGGCACGTGAACATCTATCACGATATCAGCAAGGTCGTGGAGATTCTTATTGCTCGGATGTCTTGCCGGAATGTTCGGCGGAACATTCTTAGCAAACTCTCGGGAGGTAATAGCTACTACCGTGGCACCCAATTCTTTGCCGAAAACAGCGGCGTCGATCGTGATCGCATTGATCCCGTTTACATTGACAATGATTAATAAGTCTCCTTCTTTTACCCCGTAGAATTTCAATACATTTCTTGCTAATCCAGTTGTCCTCTCGATATTGGGATGGCTGTCAATCAAAGAGATCCCTGCTGGGAATAAGGGGTTGATGTTGGCAAGTCCCCCAGCCCGCCAAAAAACCTCCATTGCTCCCATGATTGAATGACCGCCCGTCCCGAATACATGGATTAGCCGGTCCTCTTCGATCATTTTCACGGCAAACTCTGCGGTTCTCGTGATGTTATCTTCTTCGTTTTCCGTAATCGCTTTTAAAATGCCCGATACCTTATCCAAGTAGTCTTGTAATACGCCCATAAGATCCTCCTCTCTAATCTTTATTTTCAGAATCCAGATGGACCGCTTCCCCTTTATAAATGAATATCTGGATCGCTTTGCTCATCCTCACGGTGATCTATCCCAGGTGCTTAATTCGCGGAATATATTCCTTTACCATCGCAGTGTCTGCTTCTCATATCACCCTGATCATGCACTTTGTATGTTTCAGCAACGGGGTCTCATATCCAGGTATATGAATCTCCCCCATAAGGAAGCACCGACAATTCCGCATTTCGGTCGCTTCTTTGAAAAGCTTCTTGAACCGCTTCATCCAAGGTCTCAAAATACTCAAATCCGGCAATTCGGGCCTGTTCTTCGTCAATACCGTCTGAAACGAGCATAATGTTTAACCTCTTCTTTGCTCTTGCAACTAACGCTCCCACGGAAAGGGGTAGAACTTCTGCGCGGTCTATTTTCCCTTCCCAGGCTTTTTTAAGAAGCTTCTCGTAATTATGAGATCCTATGTAATTTATAAATGAAGAATGGGGTCCAACTCCTTCATCGCAGGGGGTAACGAGAATCAGGGTCCCCCCATCCTTAACGATCCTTTCCCCGGCGATAACGCCCTTGGTACCCTGCCAGAAGTCCTGATCCGCAGTGTGAGAGCTGACAACCAAGACGTCGACCTTTTTTTTGGCTTTCAACTCATAGATTTCTTTTGCATATTCCACCCCCTTCCGATGGGCTTTTACATAGTGCCCTGCTACCACCGCATACGTTTCGTTTTTGGGCGTGACAACTGCATTGACGATAAAATCAAGCCCGATTGCATCTACCCACTTCTCCATCTCCTTTCTTGCCGGATTGTCCACTTGTCCCATTACATTCTTATTTAAAATAGCGCTCCGCAGATGGAGTTGAGCCACGGTTTCTTCCGCCACCACACCTGGATAGATGATTTTTGCCCCGCCTGTATACCCCAGTGCCGGATGGGGAACAATGCTTCCTACCCCAATTTTAACATCTGCCTGAATGACCCGTTTGTCTGCCCATACCCTCACTTCTCCAGGTGCTAATCCTAAATCAAGGAGGTAGCGCTTGTCCTTAAACTCTGAATTGACTACTTGTACGCGGGAGAATACTGCTTTACCTATTTTTATCCTTATTTCCTCTTCTGTCATCGGTCGGTGACTTCCTAAAGCTATGACGATTGCTATGTTCTCGTATGGAATACCAGCCTGGTTTAACCGATGGATCAGGGATTCGATAATTATGTCAGTACGAGCGAACCTACTTATATCCTCGCAAGCAATTGCAACTTTGCTTTTCCGATGGACAATATCTGCAAGCTGTTTCGTTCCGATCGGATGTTCCAATGCTCTATTCATCTCCGCCTCAAAGCTAGGAACAGTCACCTCATGGGGGTTTAGTACCTCGCACAAGCTTTTGGGGGAGACTTCAAACTCAATATTTCTTTTACCATAAGGGATAGAAATCGAGATCAAGCTTGCCTTCCCATCTATCGAGGTATTTGGTTATTTTGTAGCTCCTGCGGTAAGACCGGAGACATAGTAGTCCATTAAAAATACGAAGGCTATTACAACTGGAATCGAAGCGATTACAACTCCCGCCATGAGTGAGCCCCAGTAAAATACGTCCCCTCGGATCAACTCGGTCACAACTCCCGCACTTATGGTCTTCTTAGTGCTGGAGGATATAAATGTTACTACATAGATGAGATTCTCCCAAGCAAGCAGGAACGAGAAAAAAGAACAGGTGATTACGCCGGGGATACTCAAGGGGATCATAATTTTCCTGATCATCTGAAGACGTGTGCATCCGTCGATCAGAGCACTCTCTTCGATTTCACGGGGCAGAGTTCTAAAGTAGGCACTGAGCATCCAGGTTGAAAAGGGAATCATAAAGGTGGGAAAGGTAATGATTAAAGACCACAAGGTATTGGACAGTTTCAGAAAAGAGACCAGCTTGACAAGGGGTATGAATAAAAGCGCAGGGGGCATCAGGTAAATAGCAAAAATAGCTGTTCCGCAGAGCTCTGCTCCTCGGAATTTTAAGCGGGCGAGCGCATAGGCTGCCGGAAGGCTTACGCAAAGCGCGATAAGGGTAGGCAACAAGGAAACAATAACCGTATTCCTTAGCCAGATTAAGAAATCTGTCTTCTCGAAAAGGTAAAGGTAATGGTGAAAGGTCGCCCCTTTCTGTATCCAGAACGGAATCGACGATAGATCGTACAGCTCCGAGTTCTTCTTAAAAGAGGTAACGATCATCCAGTACAAGGGGAAGAGTGCAAATAGCAGAAAGGGGATAATACTTAAATGATTTGATACGAGTTTTCCTCTTTTAGATAACCTCATTTTTCTTTACCATGCCCATCTTCTTCTCATCAAACGCAATTGAAAATACACAACGGTCAATAGCACTGGGAAAATAAAAAGAGAAACGGCTGCACCTTTGGCTAAATTGCCAGTGATCAGTCCAATTTGATATGCCAATGTGGGGAGAAGATGTGTCGAGTTCAAAGGTCCTCCTTGGGTAAGCACGTATACAATGGGAAAGTCACTGATGGTCATTACAGTCGAGAAAAGCAGCACGAATGCCAGCACCGGCCTCAGGAAGGGAAGGGTGATGTACCAAAAACTCGCGAATGTGCCTGCTCCGTCAGATTTCGCCGCATCGTAGAGCTCCTTAGGGATGGTCATGAGTCCTGCCAATAGATTTACTGCAAAGAAGGGAGTTCCTCTCCATATATTGACCAGTATAACCGAAAACCTAGCGAGCGAGGGGCTACCTAGCCATAGGATTCCTCCTTCAATAATTCCTGATTTACATAAAGTCCAATTAATTACGCTGTATGTGGAATCGTACATCCACTTCCATCCCGTAGCACTCAGGACGATAGGTATTACCCAAGGAAGCAAAATGACTCCCCGTATGAATTTTTTTGCCCTAAGAGCTTTATTTAAGATTAGCGCTAGCGCCAGACCCAAGGCGAGCTTGACAATGACGCAGATAGAAGTATAAAGGATGGAGTTTTTCAAAGCTGTTTGGAAAAGTGGCGATTTCGCAACCTCGATAAAATTCTTTATTCCTACAAAAGTTCCAGCCTGCCCAACGCGCGCGTCGGTCAGACTCAGATAAATCCCCGTCATGAAAGGATAACCCACGATAAAGATTAGCAGCAAAACGGCGGGAGCAATCATCAGATAGGCTAATTTTTCCTGCTGGCGCACTGTATTCTCTACAATTTCGAATGTATAAACTATTGAAAAAATATCATCCGGAGCAGGCTATCAAAGCCTGCCCCGGATTCATTCTGCATTCTATTTAGTCGCCCTGTATCCCACCTCAACTAACTCTTTTTCCGCATCCTTAATTGCTTTCTCTACGGAAGCAGAGCCTGAGATTATTTTCATAAACATATTGGGAACAACCCATCGCTGGTAGACCTCCTGGGCTCTTGCGTCCGGAGGTGCAGGCCAGCCGGTAAGATGGAGCCATCTTGTATAACCCTTAATGCCGGCCACTTTAGGATCTTCAAATACTGGATGGTCATAGAATTGGGGGTGGGTCGGTAAGTTGAAGCCATCCCCGCTTGCCAGATAGCGGTTCATCACGTCCTTTTCATACAAATAGGCTATGAAATCTTTGGCTATCTTCTTATTGGGCGAAAATTTCCAGATTCCAAGGCTATAAAAATCACCGGCTCCAAACTTGCCTCGTACTCCCGAGAGCACTCCATGATGGTTTAGTTGCTTTGCAATATCCGGAAGATCTCTCTTGGCAACCACCCAGACGCTTATAGGATTGAGCGTCCAGGATCCCGTACCGGAAAGCATAAACTTATTGTTCGCACTGTTGTCTGCCCAACCTAATACGTCAGGTGTCATCGCTTTATTGTAGAGCTCTTTTACGAAAGCGATAGCCTCTCTTGTTTCTTTAGAATCTATAGCAACGACCCCCTCAGGAGTGGCAATTTTGGCTCCGAATGCCCAAAGGATCTGATAGAGAGAGTTATTTGCATCTCCACAACTTCCCAGTGGAAAACCAATAGGGTGGCCAATGCCTTTCAGTTTCTGCCCTGCGCGCATAAGGTCATCCCAGCTTTCGGGCGCCCTTTCTCCAACCCGGGCAAAATAATCCATTCTATAGGTTGCGTTGAAAGGAACAATCCACCACGGCAAGGCTTTCCACTCGCCTTTTCGATAGCAGGCTTCTTTTGTGACCGCTGCAAAATCACCATACTTTTTTTCTATTTTATTGATTACATCGTTAATAGAGAGCAATGACTCCTGGTAGACAGACACCTGAAGATTCTCGAGGCCGACAATATCGTGCCCGGCTTTTGACTCAGCTTCAGCAGTTAATTTGGGATACATCTCTCGAATTGCAACAAAATCCACTTCTACTTTTGCTCCCCTTTGAGCGGCAAACTCTTTTGCAATCTCCTTTAAGATTTCATCATTTTTAGTTACAAAAGAGCCAAACATCAGAATTCTAAATTCTGCTTTGGCGGGCTTCTGCGCTTGGGCTTCCACAGCGGTAAAAGAAACTGCCAGCACACCCACGATCAAGCCGACGATCATTCTTTTTAGTTTCATAGAGCACCTCCTTCTTTTAATAGATTTCAACCCTGGGTGAATTAAATTTGGCCCTTACCTGATTTTATCACCTCCTTTTTTATTTTTTAATTGAGATATGCAATGTCATATAATGACGATTATATACGCTTTATTGCTCTTGTCAAACGGTTTTCCTCATTCTGGTTAGGGCCTAACCACCAAGGGGCGTATTGATCAGAAAATGGCCCTGCCTTTTTTCGCACCTTTCTTCCTGAAAGGGTGATTTGCTATCTCGCCACACAATACAGTATTTCAGGCAGTAACCGATAGGAAAAAGTCACACATCCAGATGATAAGGCATGGAAAATAGTAGGTAGCATGGGATGCTTCTTGTTCCCATAATATAGGTTGACGTTTACATTCAGAATTGATAGGCTTCTATTGAAACTTATCGGTTTAAGTCAAGCCTCCCAACCCAACCTCAACCTTTTGGAGTGATTGATGAGAAGGAGCTTCCAAAAAATGATTCTATGAAGCCTCCAAGGGAGTCCTTTTATCCCCTTGGAGGGTTTTCCGATTTTGTCTTTTATAAATCATCAGAAAGGGGGGATAATTATGGTTACAAAGAAAAAGATCATCTTTCCAAGGGAATTTATACCAATCGTTTACCTGTTATGTTTATTATCACTCGTGTCAATGTTCGCTGTCACCTCAAATGTCCTTGCCCAAGAGCCAAAAACCAATCCACTTTGCTCGAAAATTGATAAGCTTTCTTCAGAGGTAGAGGGAAAATGTATTACCTGGCGACGAGATTTCCACCAGAACCCCGAACTCTCCAACCGTGAATTCCGTACTTCTAAATTGGTTGCTGAACATCTGCGAAATCTCGGTTTGGAAGTGAAAACCGGGGTCGCTCACACGGGGGTCGTTGGTATTCTTCGGGGAAAGAAGGCAACTCCCGTGGTCGCCCTTCGTGCGGATATGGATGCCCTACCGATAACAGAGGCTGTGGATGTGCCCTTCGCATCGAAGGCCAAAGGGCAATTAGAGGGCAAGGAAGTAGGCGTGATGCATGCCTGTGGTCACGATGTTCACACGGCAGTGCTGATGGCCGTTGCTGAAGTACTCTCCAAAATGAGGGACGAACTTCCCGGCACAGTGAAGTTCATTTTTCAACCGGCTGAGGAAGGAGCACCGAAGGGAGAAGAAGGAGGAGCCCTCCTGATGATTCGTCAAGGTGTGCTTGAATCCCCGAAACCGGATGCCATTTTTGCCCTTCACACGTGGTATTCCCCAGTTGGAACGATTTTGTATCGACCCGGAGGAATGATGGCGGGCGTAGACCGCCTGGGAGTTGTTATTAAAGGAAGCCAGACGCATGGAGCCATGCCCTGGTTGGGGGTCGACCCGATCGTGGTGGCCTCTCAGGTCATATCAGGGCTGCAAACGATTGTCAGCCGTCAAACTGACCTGACAGTGACTCCAGCGGTTGTTACTATCGGAACCATTCAAGGGGGGATGCGTTGGAATGTCATTCCTGATAAAGTCGAAATGACCGGTACAATTCGGACGTTTGATTCCAAAATACAGAAAGACATCCAGGAACGGTTTCGGAAGACAGCGAAAATGATCGCGGAGAGCGCAGGAGCCAGCGCCGAGGTGACGATTGAGACAATGACCGGCGTCACCTATAATGACCCTGATCTTACCAAACAAATGATTCCAACTTTAGAGAGGGTTGCTGGTAAAGGAAAGGTGTCTCTCGCAACCCCAACGATGGGCGGAGAGGACTTCTCTTACTTTTCGGAAAAAGTACCTGGGATGTTCATTTGGGTCGGAATTATTCCGGAGGGCGGTAAGACTATACCGCATCACTCACCAAACTGGTATGTGGATGAGAAAGCCTTAATTCTCGGCATCCGCGCGTTATCTAACCTGACGGTCGACTACATGGCGAGTAAGTAAAGGTAGCGACCAAGGAGCACTGGTACTTTTTGGCAAGTCGTAAAGAAGCTGGAGAGAAAAGAGGATAGCAAGAAAAAAGAATTTACTATTGAATAAATTTATAAAGGGCGAGGCAGGATATCTCGCCCTTTATATTATGTGTATTTCAACCAGAAATCGTTAATTTCAAGAGTTACCCTAAAGTGAACATTTGTAGGTGAAATGCTTAAATTAGAACTTACTCAGGGGCTATCTGGTGGGTAGAAGTAAAACTCACCGCTAATTGCCCAGTTAAATAATTCGCTTAAAGACATCAAAACTCACAACCCGAAATAGGCGGATTTCACGTCTGGGTTATCCATCAGTTCCTCCGAGGTTCCTTCCAAAACCGCCCCGCCATTTTCACGGACATATCTTCTTAATCGTTATTGCCACCTCTCTACATTTCATATTTTTCTATTGTTAATCCTTCGATCTTGCCATAATCCCTGATGTCAGAGGTGATAACTGAAAATCCAAGGGAGATGCAAGTGGATGCTATCATAAGGTCATGGGAACCAATGGCGACTCCTTTCTTTGCTAATTGAGCCCAAATCCTTGCATATATTCTTGCAGCACTCAGATCAAATGGATAGATTGGGAATAGCTCGATTACCTTTTCAACATACGCCTCTCTCTTTAACTGCCTCTTTTCTGAATCGGCTCGATGCACCCCATGGAGGAGTTCAGAAACAGTAATCACACTGATACCAAATGGTTCTTCTTCCCTCCCATTAATTATTTTTTCAATATGATGCAGACTTCGTTCAATGGCAATCAGAACACTTGTATCGAAAATTACGCCCATTGATTTTCCTTGGGCATGGAGGGTTGGTGCTGCAAGATGTCTTTTAAATCTTGTTCAAACCTTTCAGCTTCGGCACCGAGTCTGGGAACGCTCCTCAACAGGTCTTTAAGTTCGCCGAGAGACCTTTCTTTTAAAGGGGCTTCAACTGGACAGATGGAAGCCACGGGTTTCCCTCCCCTTACAATGGTGTAACAATCCCCTCTATACCTTATGGAGTTTAAGATCTCAGAAAATTTTCTGACCGCCTCAGTCGCACTGACTTTTTTCTCCATGAAAGCTCCTTTGCGTAAAATATAATTATCAAATTTTACACATAACCATACCTTTTGTCAACTATCAATTTTGAGGGGTTGCTTCAGGCTCGAACTCACAACCCGAAATAGGCGGATTTCACGTCTGGGTTATCCATCAGTTCCTGGGAGGTTCCTTCCAAAACCGCGCCGCCATTTTCAAGGACATAGCCATAATGGATAATAGGTAAAATGGGACGGGCATATTGCTCTGAGATCAGGATCGTGATCCCTGTCTGCTGATTAATGTCACGAATCGTCCGGGCAAGCATGGCCTCCATCAAAGGGCTCAGTCCGAGTAACGGTTCATCTAACAGAAGCAATTTCGGCTGTGCCATCAATGCCCTCCCAATGGCAAGCATCTGCTGTTCTCCACCACTGAGAAAGCCTCCCTCCCTTCCCTTCAGTTTTTTCAAAGGAGGAAATATGGTGAATATGTATTCCAATGTTTTCTTGGCTTGGGTCTTCGTAGCCAAGTAGCCTCCAATCTTCAGGTTCTCCAATGCGCTGCTTTCGGGGAAGATTCTCCGTCTTTCCGGACAAAGGATAATCCCCCTTTTGGCCCTTTCACTCGGCTTCATGTTGGTAATATCCAACCCATCAAGGAGAATCGTTCCAAGGACGGTGATCCTTTCCCCTCCTTTCATCTCTTCCTTTTTCTTCACGTCCAGTATGATCCCAGAAACCGTATACATCAATGTCGACTTGCCTGCACTGTTAGCTCCGAAGACTCCGGTGATTTCTCCCTGACGGCATCTCATATTGATGTTGTTGATCGCGATGGCATTTTCATAAAATACCATGAGGTTCTTGACTTCTAACATTTCACCGTCTCCATTCAATAACCGGTTTTGGGGAGCGCATGAAGATGAAATCCCTTTTAGATGGTATTAATATCATATGAAACGACCTTAAGTCAAACATGGAGCCCTTTTGAGATTTCCGAAAAAGTCCAGAAATCTCTGATCACAAAGAGCTCAAATGATTTTTTCAGAGCTCTCCGTTTTAATCCTTGACATCGGCTCTAAAATTAGTCAATATGGTGCTCAAAATCCATCAATTCTGGAGGAAGGAGGTAATGAGGGATGAAGGTGGGAGTTTTAATATTCGTCGTATTTGCTTTGGCGGGGCTCCTCGTTGATGTCAACGAGGTGAAATCGCAACCAGCTGAGCCGATTCTCATCGGAGCGCCTATCCCACGGGCTTCCACATATGGTCAGAATGGCGAATGGTCTATGATACTGGCCATGGAAGAGATTAATGCCGCGGGCGGAATTAAATTAGGCGGGGTGAAGCGGCCCATCAAACTTGAAATCGTAGATACCAGGGATGAAGAACCAGGCGTCCCGACCAGTGAGGTCCTTTTGGCAATAGAGAAGCTGATTTTGGATAAAAAGGTAAAGATTCTTGCTGGCGGGCCGTGTATGTCGGAGTGTTGTCTTGCGGCCTTAGATCTATTTCCAAAATATAAGGTTATGAGCATAGTAAACATAGGCTGCTGGACACCCGGCTGGCATGCGAAGACCGGTAAAGACATTGAAAGATATAAGTATTCTTTTAGGTTAAGCGGAAACGTGGCTTACTGGATACCAAACATCGTTACGTTACTGAAACAAGTAAAAGAGAAGTATGGATTTGATAAGATGTATATCACTGTCGCAGAGGCGGCTCATTGTAAAGCAGCTGCGGCAGCGGTTAAAAAAGGTGCAGTCGCTGACGGGTGGACGGTTGTTGGCGAAGAGGTCCACCCCCTTGCCACCACAGACTTCTCTATGATGCTGCGTGATGTCAAGAAATCGGGAGCCCAGGTCTTATTTATTTGGGATCATACGCCAGAGGCTTTAGCCATGATAAACCAATGGCAAGACATGAAAATACCGGCAGCCGCCATTGGCTTCGTCGGTCCGACAGAGGACCCAGTCATGTGGAAACAAACGGGTGGCAAGGTGGCTTATCTCGTTGAGTTCGCTGGTGAGGGTGGGACCCTTCCCGGCCTTGAGATAACGCCGCTCACTAAACCTTTCTTTAATGCTTTTAAGAAGAGATGGGGGGAAGAGCCTCGAGGGACAGCTAATGTCCCCAGTTACACTGTTCTTTATCTGCTAAAAGATGCTATTGAGCGTGCTGGGACATTAGATGTGGATGCCCTGGTTACCGCCATCGAAAAAACTGACATGATCACAGCGGGTGGAAGATTGAGGTTTGACAAGTCGAACCATCAAGCCATCTACGGTACCGATCCTAAGGAAGCCCTATTACCCCAACTTCTTCAATGGCAGGAGGGAAAGAGGGTTTGTATCTGGCCACCTAAAATAGCTGTGGGAGAATATAAGCTTCCGCCCTGGGTCAAATCGCTGAAATGATCTCTTGAAGGAATGAACAGGCTTACAGGGGAGATCTTGGAGGTTCTGCTTCCGCAAAGCCTCCAAGGCTCCTATCCCTCTTCCAACGAAAAAGTCTAAAAGCGATCGTTCCCGTGTTCGAATCTTGACGATTCCTTCTGGTCATATTTTTGGGAGGGAAAAATGCAGGAGGCCAAAGAGCTCATCTATGGTCAGGTGGGGAAGTACGAAAAGACGGTCTATGACGAACCTGTATTTGCTGCGATCGAACGAATGTGCCAGCGATATCCGGATCGACAAGCCATCGTCTACCTTGGAGAGACATGGACTTACGCCGAAATGAAGGATCTCATCGACCGGTTTGCCCACGCCTTATACAGCTTAGGGGCAAAGCATGGGGATCGAGTGATGCTCTATATCCCAAACTCTCCTCAATTCATCGCTGGTTTCTTTGGAACGATGAAGGTGGGGGCCACACCTGTACCGGTCTCTCCTATTTATACCCCCTATGAAATTGAATATCTGATCAATGATGCAGGGGCGGAGTACATCCTATGTCAGGACACCAATTTTGGTTATGTCAAAGAGGTATTTCCAAATACCTCTTTGAGGGCGATCATCGTCACCAATTATGCAGATCTACTCCCTTGGTGGAAACGAGCAGTCGGTGCCATGTTCGATAAGATTCCCCATGGGGTGGTGGAAAAAGGCCAAGAGGTCTACCTCTTCAAAGACCTGATCAAGAAATACACTCCAAACCCTCCAGGGGTGGAGATCAATCCCAGGGCGGATCTCAGTCGGTTGCTTTATACTGGCGGAACCACCGGTTTTCCAAAAGGGGTTCCGACCAATCATACGGCGGTCGTGAGTTTTGTCAGTGAAGTCCGGCAAATTAGCGAGGGCCATGTGGGAGAAGGGGGAGAGGATAGGCTGATTATGATCAATCCCCTCTTCCACGAAATGGCACAAGGGATGACGATGGCTTGGGGGTTGACAAAAGGTAACCCCGTGATGCTGATGCCGATTGCTGATGTCGATGCGATCTTAGATACTATCCAACGTTATAAGGTGACCCTGTTCCTTGGCGTCCCGACCCTATATCGCATGATCCTGGAACACGATCGAGTTGACCTGTATGATTGCTCATCGCTAAGATACTGCTTATGTGGCGCGGACAAGCTTCCTCCTGAAGTGAATGCGAGATGGAAGGAGAAGTTTGGCAAACCGATCTTCCAATGTTATGGTGCGACGGAAGTGGGATTTACCACCACCTCTCCATTTGATAAGGAGCCCCATCCAGAATCGATCGGCATTCCATTGCCTTCGAGGGAGGTAAAGCTGGTCGATCAAGAAACGTTGGAACCCGTGGGCCCGAATGAGGTGGGAGAAGTTCTGGTCCGTTGCGAATATACCTTTAAACATTATTGGAATAAACCCGAGGAGACTACTCGCTCCTTTGTTCAAGTTGACCGAAGGGTCTTTTACCGAATGAACGATTTCGCACGGCAGGGCGATGACGGACAACTCTACTTTGTGGACAGAGGTTCAGACATTATTAAATACAAAGGATACAGGGTCTCCGCCTCCGAGATTGAGGCTGTCCTGCAAGACCATCCCGCTGTCATCGCTGCCTGTGCTGTGGGAGTGCCCGATGAGAGGACCGGAGAACGGATCAAGGCGATCGTGGTGCTCAAAGAAGATGCCCGAGGCGTCAGTTCCTCCGAATTGCTGAGTTGGTGTCGAATGAAACTCGCCCCCTACAAGGTTCCTAGATATATCGAATTCAGGGACATGCTCCCCAAATCGAAGGTCGGTAAACTGTTACGAAGAGAGATTAGAGACGAGGAAAGAAGGAAGGCAGAAAAGAGAACGGAGAAGGCTTGTAGCCAAGTTCGAGATTAATTCCGTTAAATTGCTGGATCTTATCCAACCTTATAATGTGTTGGAAGTTCCAGCTGACCAGAACATCGACTTCGGCAACGGAGCTCACGTACTTGAATCGGTGCCCGCTCAATTCCAGCTGCTGTTATGTCGGAAAGGACAAGACGAAACCTTCCAGCCTGAAAGTCCTCGATCAGCCCTTTTGACCATGTGACAAACTCCGGGTCAAAACAACCGCCGATGACAGAAGTATCGACATAGATCCGTAATCTTTTCATAAGATTATTATATCACCAAATTGCTGCTCGTCGGCTAACGGCCGAGTTGAGCGGATTTCGGGTGATGCGCCGTCCGCGGAACCCGAAGCCGCTTGCAAGGCTTTGTTCGGCTGGCTTTTCGTTCGTTTTTCTGCGAATCCTCATATCAGACCCATCTGCTTGGCCATGGTCTTGGTCAGCACGATCCCGTTCGGCAACCTCACAAATGTCAAGGAATCTGAGATCTCGGGCCTGCAGAGGCCCTCGTGTCCCATCCTGATCCTGCATGTTTTCTCGATCTCGGCAGCCTTGGCAGAAACGGTTGATTTGTTGGTGCCGAAGAAGCCGCAGATTTCGTCGGGCGGCAAATAGTGTGGGCTATTCCGGTCGAAAAGGAAGTTCAGACGGGCGACGACGTAGACAACGGCGGAGGCCCAGACCTCCTTCTTCCCTCCCGTGATGATATAGTTTCGCTTTCTGCCGATCATGTCCCACAGGCCAGACACATAACCGGCGATTTCCGTTGGGAGCTTCGCCTTGCCGAAATCATCCAGGAGAGATCGCACTTCCGCGATCCGCTGTTCTTTCCTTGTATCCATCGTCATCTCATTTCACCCGAACGCCCAAAATCAGCGGTGGCTTTTAGCCATCCGCTGGAATGGGTTGTTCGGTCATTTTTCTTTATGCCACCTTCTGCATTGCATTCACAAACTCTTTTCCGGTAAGCGGGATAGGTAATGGTTTCCCATCTTCCTTATAAATTTTGATTGTCTCTTCAATAATCTCGCACAATTCATTAAAAACCTCATATTCATTGTCTCCGTGGCATCCACCGTAAAAAAGTTCGGGACAACTACCTATGAAACATTTATCTTCCTCTGACCACTCAATAATTTTTACATATTTAGCTCCCTCGCTCATTTTCTTGCCTCCTCTATGACAAGCCTTACGGCTTTTTCTTGATAGTGCTTAGCGTCGTTACCCTCTTTCCCTGAAATTGTAATGGGCTTTCTCACATTTGGATGGACAAAATTTCTGTGATCCCCTTTACCTCCTCTATTAATGAACCCTGCATTTTCCAATTCTCTTATGAGATCTCTTATTTTCCTTGGCATTTCTTATTTTTATGCCTAACGCTTGAAATCAGCGGCGGCTATCGGCCGTCCGCTGGAGTGAGTGTTAGGCTCGCTCCCTTGACTCACGAATTGCCTCTAGTATTTCCTTCCGAGTAATTCTTTTACGCAATCCGACCACATCAAAGGGAGAGCGGCGAATGGGAAGTTTTGGCATAATGGAAAAGGTATCGCCTTTACGACGACGAATGACAACTTCCTCTTTCTTGGATTCTTCAAGAATATCTGCCAATTTCTCCCGTGCCTGCGAGTAAGTGTATATCTTCATAATTTACTTCACCACCTTTATTCCCAGACTTTCGGCAACACCACACATGTTGCCATCAAGGCTAATGAGGGGCAGTCTGTTTTCAATACAACACTGCAAATAGTAAGCATCATAGGCATATATATTGAACCGTATAGCAATTTTTATTGCAGGAGGTATTTCTACCGGAACTAATCTGACGGCTATTCTCTGTGAGATGTTGAAAGCCCGAAGGATTTCCCGATCATTGAGACGCCCCTTTCTTCTCATAGCAATTAATGCATTCCCGATTTCATAAGGCAAGACTTCCGGTGAAACAATACTATACCCGGAAGTTTTTTCAATAACCCATTCACGATCTATCTCGTTGAGAGCTACTGCAAGGAATGCGCTTGCATCCGACACAATTTCCATAGGGTAATTGTACAACTCATACAAGGAGTTGTCAATAAATATTATTGAGCCGAACAACAAAGATCAGCGGCGGCTATCAGCCGTCCCTGAAATGAATTATTAGGGACTGACCTTTTTCAATTGAAACTCAATAATCAAGTCTGATAATCATATAAAAGGCACCTGAACATACCACGCATTGTGTGGTATACCTGGGCAAAGAGACAAATCTAAACCCAAGGAGGTGCCTTATGAGAGCATTATATGCAGGTTTT
>Ga0315312_1000580_pt1 | contig 39501 bp, 41 predicted proteins | sample TDP7_MG_FD_203629 | JGI IMG/M metagenome (GOLD analysis project Ga0315312, IMG submission 203629) | Freshwater sediment microbial communities from Lake Towuti, South Sulawesi, Indonesia - TDP7 | ecosystem: Environmental > Aquatic > Freshwater > Lake > Sediment | place: Indonesia: South Sulawesi... | reverse complement strand
GATTTCGTGCTCAAAGATGGGATGAACGTGAAAAAATTGATTCAGACAACATATGCTTCTAGCAGAGACGAGATAGAGAAAAGGGAAACCGAAGCCCTGGTGAGAGCCAGCGATGAACTGAAGTGTAAGGATCTGTTGGTGATAACATGGGATTACGAGGACGAATGGAGTGTTAATAGTAAAAAAATAAATTGTTTACCTCTGTGGAAATGGTTGTCGAAGTGATTAGAAGTCAAAGTCGTGCAAAATCCATGGAGAAAATCTCCTCTCCAGAACTCATCTACACTGGTACCCAAGTCAACTACTACCTCGTCTGAGGGCGGAAGCTCTGGCTCTTCTCCTTTCCCTATCCAGAAACACACTCGCATACATCTTTTCACCAATTGTACACTCCAAAGTAACATACTTTAGAGTACTTTCAGGTCTTTCGGCAAAACAATTTGAATTTTATCTGGTCAGCTGTGATGGCTCCTCCCTGATTGCCATCTTGATCTTTCAGGACTTCATAACCCAAGTTTTTATGCTTCGGCCTGAACTTTATTGGGGAATGCGATTGAAGCCAGCCCTTATCGTAATCGACATGCTCAACGATTTCGTCGGGGGGAAGTTGGGATTCGAGCGGGCCAAGGCGATAATCCCAAACATCAGGCGATTGCTAGATTACGCCCACAAGCGAGGCAATCCGGTAATATACGTCTGCGACGCCCACTCATCCGATGATCCAGAACTCAAGCTATGGGGGCAGCACGCAATGGCGGGAAGCGAGGGCGCGCGGGTGGTGCCCGAGCTCAAGCCCACGAAGAAGGACAGCGTTCTGGAGAAGCATGGTTACGATATCTTCTTCAATACGGAACTGGATGAGATGCTTCGCGGGATAGGCGTAAAGAGGCTCGTGCTGACGGGCGTGGTGACGGAAATTTGCGTGCAAAACTCCGCCGCCGGGGCATTCCTGCGGGGTTATCAGGTAACGGTTCCCGAGGATTGCGTGGCCTCGCCAGACGAGAGCGCCCACCGCGCATCGCTCGATTACATGAAGCGCGTTTACGGGGCTAGGATAATCACTTCAAAGGAGCTCATTAAAAGCGTGGAGGGATGAAGTGCGAACTTTCCATGTGGCGTCGGATGAGGAAATCAAGCGCGGCCGAACAACTGATGTATATTTCACGCGAACCAAGCAAATCCTTGACGCCAAAGGGTTGAGCAAGGTCAAAGTGGTTGCCGAGGTGACTGCGAATGACCTGCCGCGCGATTGGCCGTGGGGGGTGCTCTGCGGGGTCGATGAAGTCGCCAAGCTATTTGAAGGTCACCCCATCGATGTTTACGCGATGCCAGAGGGGAGCGTCTTCCGCCCGCGGGACCACCGTGGGATGAGAATTCCCGTGGTGGTGATCGAGGGCCCATACGGGGAGTTCTGCGAGCTCGAGACACCGCTGCTGGGGTTGCTCTGTCAGGCATCGGGAGTGGCGACGATGGCGGCAAGGATAAGAAAAATCGTCGGCAACAAGTACCTCATGTCTTTCGGTATCCGGCGAGCCCACCCGGCAATCGCCCCAATGCTCGACCGCGCCGCTTACATTGGGGGGTTCGATGGGGTTTCGAGCTTGGTGGGGGCGAAGGCGATCGGGAAGGAACCGATGGGCACGATGCCCCACTCCTTAATAATAGCGTTCGGCGATCAGGTCAAGGCTTGGCGAACGTTCGACGAGGTGATGCCCAAGAAGGTACCCCGGGTAGCGCTCGTGGACACCTACTTTGATGAAAAAACTGAGTCGCTCATGGCAGCTGAGGCGCTCGGCAAGCGGTTGGACGGCGTTAGGCTCGACACCCCGGGCTCTAGGAAGGGCGATTTTGCGGAGATAGTTCGGGAAGTCCGGTGGGAGCTGGATGCCAGGGGCTACGGACACGTCAAGATAATGGTCTCTGGAGGACTCAATGACGACAACATAAAGGGTCTAGCCGAGGCCGGTGCTGATGGTTTTGGCGTCGGGACCTCGATAACGAATTCACCGACAATCGATTTCGCGATGGACATCGTCGAGCTCGAGGGCAAACCGGTTGCAAAGCGCGGCAAGCTTGGGGGACGAAAACGGGTGTGGCGGTGCGCGAAGTGCTTGACGGACGTGCTTTTGCCCGCCCGTGAGTCATCTCCTAGGTGCCCGAGCTGTGGGGGAAAAACAAGAACAGTTTTAGTTCCCTTGGTTAGAAAAGGAAAAATAGTTGCCAAGCTTCCTTCAGCTAATGAAATTAGGAAGCGGGTACTTGGGCAACTCGAGAAATTGGAGCCGCTATAGGAGGCCGACGATGGTTCCCAAAGAAAGGAAAAGCCTCTCCAGGGCAAGGCGAATCGTTGTGAAGGTTGGGACGAGCAGCCTCACCGACAGACACTCCAGGCTCGACCCTGCCAAGGTCGGGAAGCTGGTCGAGGAGATCATGAAACTGCGCGCTCGCGGGAAGGAGATCATCATCGTCTCATCGGGCGCGATAGGGGCCGGCGTGGGGCGCCTTAACCTCGAACGCCGGCCGAGGGATATGCCTTCGCTGCAGGCGGCCGCGGCTGTCGGGCAGGGGATCCTGATGCAAGTTTACTCGAAGTACTTCAGTGACTACGAGCAACACGTGGCACAAATGTTGCTGACTGGGGAGGACTTCATGGACCCCAGGCGGTATCGAAATTTCAAGAACACCCTTGCGACCCTGCTGAGGTGGGGGGTAATCCCGATCGTGAACGAGAACGACAGCGTGGAGGTCCAGGAGATAAGACTCGGCGATAATGACACACTCTCGGCGCACGTGGCGGTAGGATCAGGCGCCGATCTTCTCGTAATCCTATCGGATGTGGAGGGGCTCTATGCGGGCAAGGGGGAGCGGAGGAATCTCATCCGAACTGTTGAGCGGGTGACGAAGGAGATCGAACGGCTCTCCGGCAGGGCCTTTCGCGGCGTCGGGGGCATGCTCACCAAAGTCAGGGCAGCCAAGATGGCGGCAAAGGCTGGGATACCAGTGGTGATAGCCAACGGAGAGAAGAAGCGCGTGCTCGAACGCGTGATCGCTGGCGAGGGGATAGGGACGATCTTCCTCCCGGAGAGGGAAAAATGAGCTGGGTTGCCGCAAAAGCGATGGCTGCTCGCAAAGCATCGCTCAGGCTGGCTAACATCACAACCAAAGCAAAAAATACAGCGCTCATGAAAATCGCGTCGGCCATCTCGAAAAATAAGGAAGGATTACTGAAGGCAAACGCGAAGGACGTCAAAGCCGCCGAGCGTATTCTGAAGGCCGGTGAACTTTCCAATGCATTCGTTCAAAGGTTAAAGCTCAGCGATCACAAGCTGCGCAACTTGGCCGAGATGGTGAGAAGCGTTGCGAAGCTCAAGGACCCAGTTGGAAGCACGCTGTACGCGATGGAGCTCGACCGCGGCCTAGAGCTCTACAAGGTGTCGTGCCCGATTGGTGTGGTCGGAGCGATTTTCGAGGCGAGGCCCGATGTGCTGCCCCAGATATCCGCTCTCTGCCTCAAGTCCGGGAACGCCGTAGTCCTGAAAGGGGGAAGGGAAGCGAAGTATTCGAACGAGGCGTTCTTTGAGCTCATCCGAGAGGTCAGCGAGCAGGCGGGGATTCCGGGTGGGTGGATCCAGCTCATCGAGGCGAGGAGGGAGGTGCGGGAGTTGCTCGGGATGGATGAGTACCTCGACCTGTTACTGCCCCGCGGGAGCAAGCAATTTGTGAGGTACATCCAAGAAAACACGCGTATCCCCGTGCTAGGTCACGCTGAGGGGGTGTGTCACATTTACGTTGACGAGCACGCAGATCTCAAGCAAGCGGTGGAAGTGTCTTATGACGCAAAGGTTCAGTATCCCGCCGTCTGCAATGCAGTCGAGACCCTGCTCGTACACCGTGCCATAGCGTCCCGCTTTCTACCCGAGATTGCGAAGAGGTATCGCGAGGCCGGGGTCGAAATCCGTGGTTGTGAGCGAACGCATAGGATCCTACCTGATATCAAGCGAGCGACGGAGCGGGACTGGCGGACGGAATATTTAGACCTGATAATCTCGATCAAAATTGTAGATGGCATCGAGGAGGCGATCGACCACATCAACACTTACGGGTCGAAGCACACCGACGCGATAATCACCCGAGATGGAAAAGCTGCGCTCAGGTTCATGACGGGTGTCGACTCCTCGAGTGTCATGCTTAACGCTTCGACGAGGTTCAGCGATGGCTACCGCTACGGCCTGGGGGCAGAGGTGGGGATAAGCACCGGCAAAGTTCACGCGCGGGGACCAGTCGGGCTCGAGGGACTGACGACCTCCAAGTTTTATCTCTTGGGCGGGGGGCATGTGGTAGCCAGCTATCTGGGACCAAGCGCGAAACCATTTACCCATCGGCCACTTCCCAAGCGCTGGAGCGATATCGCGCGGGACCTTGAGGAAAAATAATTTGGGTGCGATCGTGAAGTTCAAGAAGGTCGTGGTCGGGGGGACCTTCGACTACCTGCACGATGGGCACGTTGCAATTTTGATGAAGGCATTTGAGTTGGGGGAGCGGGTGGTCGTGGGCATCTGCTCCGACGAGATGCAGCTCCTGCTCGAGAAGGACTCGGCGGGCGTTCAGCTGCTCGACATGCGGAAGCTGGCGCTAGAGGAGCTCCTGCGCTCCCGCGGGTGGCTGGAGCGGGCCGAGGTGGTGGTGATCTCAAACGCATTTGGACCAACGCCCAAAGACAGGAAGCTTGAGGCGATTGTTGTGAGCCCCGAAACTCGAGCGCGTGCTGAGGAGCTCAACCGTCTCAGGACCTCGAGGGGTCTTAAGGCGCTCGAAATCGTTGAGATTCCCTTCGTGTTAGCCGAGGACGGGAAGCCAATTTCGTCGATAAGGGTTCGCTACGGCGAGATCGATGTGCACGGGAAGCTGCTAAATCAATCCCAACTTTGAGATTGCGCTTCATATGAGAATTGAAATTTGGATAATTTGTCTACGATTATACCAGCCAAGAATGTCGCGGTACCGTTCCCCCAAATTCCACCATGGGTTAGTTGTTTCGGCTGGCCAGTACTCTACCCCATCCTTGGTGACGGTTTCTACGACGCGCCACCACCCATCGTCTATAGCCATCGAGGGTCTCTCCGCTAGGTGGACCCCTGCCATCATGTGACCGTCTAAGGGCAGGAGTATGAGACAAGTATGATAGCCAAGAGCTTCCATGAGCGACGCATAGAGTATCGATTTTCCAGTACAGCTCCCCCACTTAAGCACTAGAACTTCCAACGCATAGGACTTGGGACACCACCACTGGGCACTGTCTGAATAGTAATACCAGCCGTATTCTGCGTGGTACGGAATTACTTCTTCTGATTGGACGAATTGTAACACAAAATCGGCCAATCCATCCTCACTCATACCGTACTGGGCGACGTAGCTCGCTTTCAGGTTCTCCGCTAGTTCTTTTATCTTCTCATCATCTGGAGTGACAAATTTTTTGACGTCCGATTCAACTAAATAGTCCATTTCGTTTTCCGCCCAACCATCGGCCCAATGGGACATTCTTTCGTATTTTTCTACCTCGTCCAAAATTTCAAGTTCATAAGCCCAACTTCTCCCGCCATATTCCCAAGCATAGAGAATGGTATCCGGAACCGCGATAATTTTTGTACATGTGGCCTGGGCATCCCTGTCATCCGTCACGGTAAGCTCGACTTCGTAGGTACCACGGCTGGCATAAGTCCAAGTTGGGTTCTGGTCGCTGCTTGTTTCGCCAGCGATGCCGAGATCCCACTTCCAACTCACAATGGTGCCATCAACATCCGAGGAGGCATCTGTAAACTCAACCTTGTGCCTTTCTCGATTGTAAGTAAAGTCAGGTGTTGGTGGATCATTAACACGGACCCAATCAATCCCAGTGCTATTCTCGGTGTTCGTTAGGTCGCAAGAAACCAAGATTTGGATATTTGCCGACAGTGCATTAACTGAACGTTGTAATTTATATTCAAATTGGTGATTTTCAACTTCACAAAATGTGGAAACGCCCAAACTTGGTATTGAAATCATAAGCTCAAATTTTTCAGGTAGGCTTGTAGTGCCAAAAACGATTAGATTATCGCCTTGCTGTTGGGAGTCAATGGATATGTATTCAGGGATGAGCAGATTTGTCCCAAGGCTCACCTCTCGACCATCGGATATGCCATCGCCATCCGTATCCAAGTTAAATAATGACGTGCCATGACGGAGTTCGGCAAAATTATTTAATCCATCGCCGTCCCAATCTGTTGCCAAAAATAGTGCAATCCCTACTGATATAATCACCGCGACTGCTAATCCAACTTTAAAACGTCTGCCTATCTTCTTTCTCTTTACTTTCTTCTTCCGTTTTATTTTCTTCTTTTTCACCAATCTCCTACCCCCGGCGGAAAAATGTTACTTTCGCCCGGACTATTAAGCCCGTATGCCCGCGCTGCAAGAACCGCAATCGGAAGTTAAAAAATGAAAGGAAGTAATGGGACATAAATCGGGCGGTCCCCCCAACTGTTTCGCAAAAATAAAAAAAGGTTAGACATAGCTGGATCGCAGGTGTTTTTGGGGGGCGAGAATAAAAATAAAAGGTAATGGAACATAATCGGAGCTTTGAGGTGGAGAATGCATCCCTCCCACGATATCCGCGGCACAAGGGGCATTGAGTTGGCTGAACGAAAGATTGCGCTATGCATAACGGGAAGCGTTGCAGCGGCGAAGTGCCCCGAGTTGGCCCGAGAGCTCATGCGTCACGGGGCCGACGTGAAGGTTGTGATGACACCTCACGCAACCCGATTGATAACGCCCCAGCTCATGCACTGGGCGACGGGCAACGAGGTCATCGCCGAGCTGACGGGCAAGCTAGAGCATGTCGAAATCGCGCAGTGGGCCGATCTGATACTCACCGCACCTGCCACCGCAAACACTTTGAGCAAGGTTGCATGCGCGATCGATGACACACCGGTTACTTCTGTCATCTCAGTGGCGCTTGGTTTGGGTAAGCCGGTTGCCATGGTGCCGACGATGCACGCAACGATGTACAAACACAGACTCCTTCAAGAAAACCTTGCACGTCTGCGATCGGTCGGCATTCACGTCTTGGAGCCCCGCCTCGAGGAGGATAAGGCCAAACTGCCCGAGGTTCAGGAGATCGTGAGTTTTGTCATCGGGTTGCTCGGTCCACGCGACATGGAGGGGATGCGCGTTCTTGTAACCGCTGGCCCCACGATTGAGCCCATCGACCCGATCAAACTGATCACAAATCGAAGTTCGGGCAAGATGGGCATCGCTGTGGCCCGAGTCGCGGCTGCTCGTGGGGCCGAGGTCACGTTGATCTATGGACCCGGGAGCGAGATTCCCCCGGCCAACGTCAAACTCATCGGGGTGCAAACAACGGCGGAGATGCGCGACGCATTTGGGCGCGAGCTCAGGTCGCGATACGATGTCGTCGTTTCAGCCGCTGCCGCACAGGATTTTGTGGTCGAGCGGCCAGCGGAACAGAAGCTAAGGCATTCCAAGCCGATGACGCTCAAGCTGGTGCCAGCGCCCCGCGTGCTCGATGGGGTCCGAAAATTCGCGCCAGATGCTTTTGTAGTTGGATTCAAGGCTGAGTATGACGTGAGCGATGAGGAGCTTCTGAAGGCGGCGAACGACAAACTGGGGGAGGGCCTCGATATGGTCGTGGCAAATGATGTGGCTAGGTCCGGGGCTGGATTTGGCGTCGACACTAACGAAGTCCTAATCGTGACTCCTTCAGGCTCCAAATCGATGAACGCGACGAAGGCTGAAATCGCGAGGGCAATTCTTGATGCCGTGGCGGCGGAGCTACGAGGGCGTCGCTGATGCGAAAGGCATCGGCTTTCGTCCCAGCCCACATTTCGGGCTTTTTTCAAGTGTGTGACGAGTCCCCAGAACCTGAACGAAAGGGCTCGCGCAACTGCGGCCCATGCATCGATGTCGGCGTGCTCACGAAAGTTAGAGTTGGGCCAGCCGCTCGCACCAGCATAAGCGTTTACATAAACAACGAGCGAGCGCCCGAGGCAAAGACGACTTTGACAGCAGTCGAAAATCTATTGAGCTTGGTGCGCGAACCGCTTGAAGTAAGGGTAGAACATTCCTGCCAAGTGCCGATCGGTGCTGGATACGGGGCGAGCGGTGCGGGGGCTTTCGGCGCCACTTTAGCCCTCTCCGAGGCTTTGGGTTTGCAATTGCCCCGTGAGAAGTCTGCGGCAATCGCGCACGTCGCCGAGGTGACCTGTCGCACGGGTCTCGGCGATGTGGGAGCGCAGGCGCTCGGGGGGCTGGTGATCGGGTTGGAACCAGGTGCCCCCCCTTATGGAAGGTGGGATCAGATTCACCTCCCGAAAAACGTGAAGGTGGTCTGCGGCACCTTCGGCGGACTATCGACGGAGAAGCTTTTGCGCGAGGAGGGATTTCGCGAGCGTTCGAGGCGGTTCGGTGGCTTAGCCACGAAAAAATTGTTGGAGAAACCCACTCCTCAAAATTTTATGCAAGTATCGCGTGAGTTTGCGGAGGCCCTCGGGCTTTTAGACGATGAGCTGCGCTCGTTGATCGAAGCTGTTTCAAAGACGGGCGCAATTGGGGTGAGTCAAGTGATGTTGGGGAGAGCGGCATTTGCGTTGGTGAAGGAGGAAAAGCTTGAACAGGTGAGGCGCGCGTTTCTTGAGTTCCTCGAGCCCGGTGCTGTCATCGTTGCAAACGTTGACCGGATAGGCGCCAAATTAATCGGTTAAAATTTATTTCCCCATCCATCGATTCAAATGTCGAGCCTAATTAATTCTTGTGCAATACCGACTTTAGGGGCAAATCTAATGGATAACTAAGTTTTTTACTCAAGTAGGTCGAGTTTGATATGATGAAGAAACGCGCTAAGGAAAAATTTCAACTTGCCCCGATGACTTCCTCGATAGCCTTCGCCTCGGTCGTTATCTATATTTTTGGGGCCTTTTTCATCTTGCTCGGGGGTTTCCTATTGGCATCGGCTTCTACACCATCGGGGGTTTTCATGGGTATTAAAATTACAATTTCGCCCTTGGAACGCGCCGTTGCCGGATTAGTTTTTTCAATTTTATTGGGTTTTCCAGCCGTATGGGCCGCACATGATTTAAGAAGAATGGAAAAGTCGGCGACATTGCTTGCCATTTTAGACTGTTTAATAGTTATTTTATTATCGGCTGCTATTCTTGATCCCAACTTGAGTCATTTTTTTCTCCGACCGGACTACATCAACCTCATTTGGTGGTGGCCGTTACCGATTGCGGTCATGATCATCATATGGCGGAACTGGGGGAAGATGCAGGTGCGGGAAAGTATGCGCAGGTTTTTTGGAGAAACAGCCAAACTAGAAAAGGAAAGCTCCGAAGAATTAACGGAGTAATTGTTTGGGTTTGGGGTTAAAATTTATTATCATGGACGATTTTGCTCAGCGGCATTGGTTGCGGAGGACTCGGTTCCTCAGCTGGCCTGCCGAGCGGGATGATGGCGACGGGCCTGACGTCCGCAGGCGCTTTGATCACCGAAGCGACGGCATCTTCATCGAACGCCCCCACCCAGCATGTCGCGTAGCCGAGCGCGTAAGCGGCTAGAAGAATATTTTGTGTTGCGGCTGCGGTATCCTGGATGCAATAGAGCTCTTCCCCTCGTCTGCCGTAGCGTCGGGAGGTGCGGGAAACATTCGCGCATACTACAATGGCCACTGGCGCCTCTGCGATGAACATCTGGTCGAGCGCTGCACTTGCCAATCGGTCTTTTTGTGATTGATCTCTCACAACGACTAACTCAAGAGGCTGGCAGTGCCCGGCACTGGGGGCGAGTCGGGCGGCGTCGAGGATTTTTTCCAAATCCTTCTCCTTGACCGGCGCAGACTTGAACTCACGCACGCTCCTCCTGCCCTTAATTGCGTCAAAAACGTCCGTCCAGACCCCCAAGCATTTAAACCCCCGCTGAACTTAAAGAATTTGGCGTGGTGAAGTGGTCGAACGATCGGAGCTCGACTGGATAGTCCAAAAGGCCACCGAGATACTCGCCGACAAGGTGAAGGATTCCCGACTCACTGACCGCGACATCGAGCTTGCATTCGATATCTTCGCGAAACCGAGGCTCGAGCGCCTCTCCAACGCCTTCAGAAGCGACCTCGAACGGAGGCAGGCGCGAGATTTCATCCTCATGAAGCTCCAAGAGCGGATGAAGCAGCTCAACGCGGAGCAGTGGCAGAAGCTGGAGTAGGTGCGAATTGATTATTCTATCTTGACAACACCCGAGTGCTGAGCTTGAAATTTAGAGAAACGGTGGGTGCCCAGCCCACAGCCAATAGATGGCGATGATGCAGAGCAAGGCTATCACGAAGAGGCCGGCTCCCCACTTCTTGGCCCGAGCCCTGAAGCATATGTAGCCGAAGAGGCCGGTGCCGATCAAGACCAAGAGAAGTACGATGCTGAGCACGATTTGTCCCGCCAACTGCACCCAACCGCTTTGGGTGAGGGCAACGGTGGGTAGAATAATAAGTAGAATGATCGCTCCCACAAGAAGCAACCATATGCGCAAATATTTCACCCCATGTTGCTTATTCGCCGAGCTTTTAAAGCTTAACTTAAAGTAAGTTCAGAGTTACTTCAATTCCCTAACGAGGTTGCGACGTGGATCAAGGAGAACAAGGGCGGCGTGGTGATAGACCCCATCGCTGTGGGAAGCAAGTGAGGCGGCTCAGCTACCGGGTCGAACTGAAATTCAAGTACGGGAAGCAAAGGCGGCGTATTGTAAAGAACCCCTAAAGGCGGGGAAAGCGATAGTCATTTAACCTTCTCTACGAATTTTCTAAATCTTCCCGAGCGCTTGTGAAGTTGTTTGAATCCAAAATAAAACAGCAACAATAGAACAAAGATTCCCATGCTTTCTCCAGCTAATTCACCCAGACTTTCCCCAGCCACTTCACCATTCCCAAACAAAGTAGTAGAAATCGGTTGGGCGCATCCTATTATTGGTTTCATTAAACGATCTTCAAAAAATTTTGTGAACCCAGCACCTAATCTGTTTATAATTGGGATTTCGGAATCTTTAATTTGGTACCAATAAGAATTTCCATATAGAAGGTATTCATTGACTCGTTGTTCTGCTCGTTCGAATGGATTGCCAGAAGTTCCATCGCCACTAATTAAAGAAGCTACAATCAAAACTGCGATTGCTCCTATGACTAACGGGCGCCTGCCAACTAATAATTTGTTCATTAAAATCGCCTTATTCACGCTTCAACCTCCACCACCCAAGTCTCCCCCTCACGCCGCCGCCTCCGCCTTGCTCGACTGCCAGAGTTTGTTCATTTACCTCTACTCCATCTCGCACTCGGACTATTATAATCGCGGCGCATGAGGCGGGGCATACGGGAGAATCCCTGAAACCCTGTAGGATAAATCAATCCCATTCAGAAAAAGGCTCCAGATTATTGTAAGGAGCTGCATTCCACCAGTCCCATTCGGATTTCTCAATATACACAATCAACCTTTTCGTTGCATCAATGGGCGAATCAAAAACTTCGGCTGGATTGTCGTAGTTAACACCGCTACCGAAACCCAATGGTTGCCATCCGCTAACAATACTTGGTGGGTTGTAATAATTTTGTGCAAAGTAGGTGGCTTCTATGTTAACAGATTTCCCATCAGATAAATTGACAATCACCCATGTGTGTGGGAATGTTTCGTAAAAAGAAGATACAGCTATCGATGCGTCGAAACCCGCACCCTCAAGCAACCACTCCAATAATGCAGAGGACTCGCTACAATCAAATACGTTCATCGAATACGCGGGGAATGGTTCTAACTTCATTAGGAAGCTTTCCAAGCCGCTGTACGTCGTATCGAAATTTCCATATTTTAGTGTGACGTAAACATTTGCAGTATCATAATAGTTTGGGGGCAAATCGCTCAGAATGTGCGGGTTTTGGATAAGAGTGGAATACCATACCAAACGAACGCAAATGCTCCAAATACCCCCAAAGCACCCAAGAATGTTAACGCGGGGGAAAACAAATCCAAGATTCTCATCTTCCCCGCCCATGTTTTCTCTATATAACCAAACAAGATGAATGTGGCAAGAATCCCAAAAATCCATATCATAGGGCGAGCGTCGGCGAATATGATGAGAGCTGGCTGAATCTTAAGGGCGATAAGCGAAACGAGCCAAACAATAACTGTAAAAACGAACAAACTTCCCATAACCCTTCCAACACGTTTCGCTCTCCAATCTCGATATCTAAAACCATACTGAGAACTTGATTTGCTCAAAATCCATCCCAAAAAGAGCAATGCGAAACCAACGCACGTTAGCAATATTCCTTTTTCCCAAATAGCAAGTGAATCGAACGCTAAGTCAGGCATAACGTACCGAGCAACAAACGGACCAACAAAAGCTACCCAAGTTATAATGCAACCTATGGAGAAAACGCCGCCGCCGAGGTATTTAATTCCATTAAGTATCTTGAACTTTTTCCCGAGAGGGGTGCGCCTCCTCTTGTACTCAAAATCATAGGCGTGCTCCTTGGGCCGCGGACGCCTCGGACGGAAATGGCGGCGCCTTCCCCGCCGTCTGAATCTCCATATTGTTGGACGAAAATTCACATCGTTTGGCCCTCCGTGTTCATCTGGATCTATATATCCGTGGTGTTCTGGAGACCACACCAAGTGCTGCCCCTTCCATTTTATGTGTCTTCTTTTCTTTTTCACAATCAGACCTCTAGATACCAGCCCTGAACGGAGGCAAACGAGCAGGTGGAGGGATTTGCCACCCAGTTTCGGGCCGGGTCGTGGGTGCGGGTCGTGCCGGCGCAGGTGGTGTGAACCATCGTGTCGAATGTCCAGAGCGGGAGGGCGATGATCACTAGGCCGGCCACACCAATTATCGCATTCTCGGCTAGTTTCTCGGCGATTTTTTGTTTTTCCTCAATCATCAGACCAACCTACGAAAATGTCCCCGAGTAGGTGGAGTGGTTCCACCAGTCAAACTCAGTCGCTGGGTAGTAGTAGAGCCCCGTACCACGAACAGCGTCCTCAGGAGACTCGTAGAACTCTGCGCCTGAGTAATAATCTAGGCCAGCGAGAGGGTTGAAAACGGGCCACTGCAAATAGTTCTGAAGGAAGTCATCATAGGAAGTCGGTAGTATGTACAGATTCGGGTCGTACTGCTGCAGGTAGTCTCGATACATCTGGTAGAGGTACGAGTACTCGCGGTACTTCCCGTTCGTCCCCTCGATTATGGCAGGGGGGCGGTAGTTGCCAGAGGTGAGCAGGGTGGACTCGATCGCGACCCACGAGCCATCGTCCAGTTCCGCCATCACCCACGTGTGGCTTGGGAATTTAGACATATACAAGCGTGCGTGGAACCCGTAGCCCTCGAGCACCCATTCCAGCCTAGCAGATGCCACACTACAGTCGAACACGTTGAGCTCGTAACTTGGCATCTTGCATGACTCGCTCATTAGGACGCTGTAGAGAGACTGGATATCGTGGCTAGGCAGCCCACCGTAGGTCTCGCTCGCCTTGGCGTAGTACCCTGAAGGTAACACCTGACCAGTTGGAGAAGACGGTGATTCCACTGGGGAAATCCCAGAGTTCGACGGCAACGACGGGACGCTGGTTGGGGGTGGCGTTTCGCCGCCAGAAGTGGAGATGTAAAAGTAGTTCATGTAAACCAAGTATACACAGAGCGCGATAGCAATCAACACTAATGCTCCCGCAATTGCCGTCCGGTTCGGCTTTTCCTTTCTGCGCCGATCGTATTTTCTATAGGGCTCTATTGGCGGTGGCACCAAAATTGGAGGCTCTCGGACGGGCACCCCAGGTTCTCGCTTTGCCCGCTCCGCCCGGTATGCCTCCCAACTCCGCGGAGGTAATCCTATACATTTGTGAGACTCGGGTATGTGATGATCTGGACAAAGTCTTTCGCCGCAGTAATTACAACGGTATAATAAAGTTCTAAATTTCCTACCGCAATAAGAGCAAACATTACCTCGGCGGGGTTTTCTCCGTGGGTGATATTTTTTCCATCGACGAGGTCGCCTCCACCGGTAAAATTTCCTTCTCGGCAATGCCTCCCCATTCTATTATTTCCTGAACGCATTAAAACTATGGCGGAGGATGCAATTAACTTCCTACTTATCAGACCGCCGTTTTCTCACCGTTTCGGGCTCGCTTCGCGATCCCCAACCCCAAGGAGTGCCCGCGCTGCAAGAGCCGCAATTGGATGGTCAAAAATAAAACTTCCCCCACGCCCTGCGCGCTTGGCTTAACACCAACAAAATTGCTAGAAATACCTGAACGAAAATAAAGGGTTCCGTAAAAAGCGGACTCGATCCAAAACGAAACATCATCAAGTTATTTGCGAGGTCGAATAAACTTAATACAAACATCATCATACAAACCCAGATTGAAAAGATTTTACCTTTTGAGGACCTAACCCAAAAAATCCAAGCAGGCAAAGAAATTAGGAAAATGGATATCACAAAGCTAATAAGCAGTCCGAGTGTGTCAAAGCGCGAGATGAAAATAGCCGTCAATGGTGAGCCCTCTCCAAATTTCTCTCGGTTGATGACGAGATCCCAAGTTAAAAGGCTGGCGAAAACTCTAGAAAGGATTGTCGCCACCAGGACACTTCTTTGGGTGGTATTTGACCTTGCTAGCACGTTTCTCAACATTTTCTACCCGAATATCGGCTTTTATTCCGATGAGGTAAAAACTCACCCCCCAGCGAATAGATAAAAAATAGGGGAACTGAAATAACCCCAGACTTAGAGAGACTCTAAGAACCGGTGGGAAAATGCCTAGAATCGCGATCTTGGACATAGACTCCTGCCAGCCGAAGCGGTGCTCGCTCGAGTGCCACCGTTACTGCCCGGGGGTACGAACCGGCGACGAGACGGTGGTCATCGACGAGCTAACGGGCAGGCCAACAATTTCCGAGGAGCTATGCACGGGCTGCGGCATATGCGTCCACAAGTGCCCGTTCCGCGCGATCTTTATCATCAACCTGCCACACGAACTCGAAGGGCGCTGCATCCATCGCTTCGGCCCCAACGGGTTTGCCCTCTACGAATTGCCGATCCCGAGGGCTGGCAAGGTCACGGGGCTTGTCGGGCAGAACGGGACGGGCAAGACCACGGCGCTTGAGATCTTGGCTGGGAGGCTTGGTCCAAATTTGGGCTCGCGTGAAGTGGCACCGCCGAAGGTCCTAAATGAATTCTTCAAGGGTTCAGAACTACAGGCTTACTTCGGTCGGATCGGGCGCACAAAAATAGCTTACAAACCCCAAGCGATAGATGGGCTCCCAAAGGTCGTGCGAGGGGAGGTGGGTGCACTCCTCGCGAAGGCGGATGAGCGGGGGGCGACTAAGGAGCTGTCCAAAGCGCTTGGATTGAATGAGGTCCTCGACCGCAACGTCAAACTCCTCAGCGGGGGCGAACTTCAGCGCCTAGCGATCGCCGCGACTGCCGCGCGGGAGGCAGACATTTATTACTTCGATGAGCCGAGCTCGCACCTCGACGTCTACCAGCGTCTCAACGCGGCGCGCGTCATCCGCGGGCTCGCCGAGGCCGGGAAAGCTGTGCTAGTCGTGGAGCATGACCTCGCGATGCTCGACTACATGTGCGATTACGTGCACGTCCTCTACGGTGAACCTAGGGCATATGGTGTCGTGTCATCACCACGGGGGGTCAGGGTGGGGATAAACATCTTTCTCGATGGCTACTTGCGCGAGGAGAACGTGAGGTTCAGGCGGGAATCCATCCGCTTCGAAGTTCGGCCCCCGTTGAAAGCCCGTGTCGCAGGGCGGCCGATGTTCAGCTATCCCAAGCTCAAGAAGCGCTTCAAGGGGTTCGAACTCGAGGTTACGCCTGGCAGCGTTTACGTTAGCGAAGTAATCGGAGTGGTTGGGCCGAACGCGATAGGCAAAACCACCTTCGTGCGCATGCTCGCGGGGGAGCACAAACCGACGGTCGGTCGGCTCGGGTTCGAGCTCACAGTCGCCCACAAATCACAGTATCTGAAGATTGAGTTTGACGGCACCGTGGAGGCCTGGCTGCGAGAGCAGATCGGCGAGTTCGGACCAGCTTTCGATCCCGAGATCCTGCAGCCGCTCGGAGTGGGGCCCTTGCTCGAGCGGAGGTTGGAGGGGCTGAGCGGGGGCGAACTTCAACGAGTCGCGATTGCCGCTTGCATTGGGCAACCTGCCGATGTTTACTTAATCGATGAGCCCAGTGCCTACCTCGATGTCGAGCAGCGCTTGAGCGTGGCGCGCGTGATAAGGCGGGTGATCGAGAAGCGTGAGGCCGCGGCTTTCGTCGTGGATCACGATATGCTCAGCGTCGATTTCATCTCCGACCGATTGCTCGTCTTCACGGGCGAACCGAGTCAAGCGGGTAAAACTCACGGCCCCCTCGGGATGCGAGAGGGGATGAACATGTTTTTGCGCGAGGTGGGGGTCACCTTCAGGCGGGACCCCCAGACTGGCAGGCCTAGGGCGAACAAGCCCGGGAGCGGCCTCGATCGGGAGCAGAAGGAGAGGGGCGAGTACTTTTATCTGGGATAGCCCATCTTTGGTGTGGGGACGGGATGGGGGTTTCGGAGGATCTCAGCTGGCTTAAGGAAGATAAGGAAGGGGTGGGGAAGGTCTTCCTGCTCATCGCCAACAGGGAGAGCGCAAGGGTCCGAGAACTCCACGAACTTTTCGGCGTCGAGGACTGGTGGCCGGTGAAGAGCCATCTTCGATCCCTCGTCGATCGGGGGCTGATTGCTGAAATCGAGGGGAGCTACAGGCTTACCGAGAGCGGGAAGAAGGTACTCGATGGATTTAGGGCGATGGAATACGTGGAGCCTGTCTAAACCGAGATAGATGAAACATTTCCGCCCTTTATCAGGATTAGCTTATGCTTGGCGGTGCCCTCTTTCGAGATCTCCTCGACCCCCTCAAGGACAAGGTTCATGTAAGCGTCGTATTGGGTCAGTTTACCCCGAAATCTCCGGCCGTCCTTCGCGCTGACCACCACGATCACATTCAGTAACTTCTCGAGGTCGATCTGTGTTTCATTCTCCATAGTCCGCCTCCAGTGATGCTCGGGCCCCCTTTAAATATTACTTTCGGTGACCTCTCTGGGGGCAATTCGCTTAAAAGGAAGTGTAAGAGGGTCGAACGGAGGTGGTCAAATGACCGAATTAGAAGAGCTTGAGGGAGTCGGGCCGGCGATCGCGGAGAAGCTTCAATCGGCCGGTTACGATTCGTTGGAGAGCCTAGCCGTGGCCACCACGGGCGAGCTTATGGAGGCCGCCGAGGTGGGGATACGGGTGGCGGTGAAGGTGATAAACGCCGCTCGCGAGGCTGTTAACATGGGATACGAGAAGGCCAGCGAGGTGATGGAGCGGCGGAAGCACCTCGGCTACATCTCGACGGGGAGTCCAGCGCTCGACAAGATAATCGGGGGAGGAGCCGAGACCCGGGGGGTGACGGAGGTATTCGGGGAGTTCGGGTCGGGGAAGTCGCAGCTTGCCCACCAGCTCTGCGTCAACGTCCAGCTGCCCCCGGAGCAGGGAGGGCTGGGGGGAAAGGCGATCTACATCGACACCGAGAATACGTTCAGGCCCGAGCGAATTGCGCAGATGGCGCGCGCGGTGGGGATAGACCCCGAGCGGGTGCTTGAGAACATCTACATCGCTCGGGCGCACACGACCGACCACCAGATGCTCCTGGCCGAGAAGGTCCAAGAGATGGTGAAGGAGGGCGATGTGAAACTCGTCGTGGTGGACTCGCTTACTTCGCTCTTCCGGACCGAGTACTGTGGGCGGGGCGCGCTTGCAGAGCGGCAGCAGAAGCTGGGGCGTCATATCGCGGTGCTGCACAGGCTTTCGGAGCTGAACGACCTCGCGGTCTTCGTGACGAATCAGGTGCAATCGAGGCCGGACATGTTCTTCGGTGACCCGACCAAGCCCATCGGGGGACACGTGCTGGGGCATGCGATGACCGCGCGAATCTACCTGAGGAAGAGCAAGGAGAACACCAGGGTCGCCAAGCTCGTCGACCACCCGGGGCTTCCTCCTGAGAGCGCGACTTTCCAGATAACGGAAGGCGGGGTCAGGGACTGAACCTAGAAGTTTCGGCGGTCGGAATTTAGGATGTTAAAATATCGGTGCTAGGTATTACCGAAATCCGACGTGAGAAATCCGACATCAGCCTCGCGAGTGTAGTTGTTTGAATCATGGCCCCGGTTCATTCCACAGCAGAAAATATCGGTGTCAGGTGTTACCTAAATGGGAAGGCGCAGCATCGCCGAGAAAGTATGTTCGGGTATCGAGAAAAACGACCCAAGGCCGAGAAAGCTGAAGCTTGTCATCTACGATTTCGCCGGCGAGAGGATCCCGCCGAAGTTTTTTGATAATCTCAAACGGGTTTTCAGGCTCATGCAGGATGGCTGGATGTTACAATACAGTGCAATCATAGCCAGGCACACGCCCACGGTTCTCGCGGTGGCTGAGCTCGCGAGGCACTACGGATGCAGGAGCGTCAGGGTCTACGCTGTCGAGGAGCTAGCATAAAAATATCGGTGTTAGGTGTTACCGAAATTTTTTTAGCGAGTAGCAACCACGAAACCTATAAATGCTAGCGTTGGTGCAGGATCAAAAATATCGGTGCTAGGTACCACCGAAATTTCGTTCGAGGCAGGCCTTAAAACCCATGGGACTTTACCCAATGATGCTCTTTCTTAAAGCACTAAGCGAGATTGCAGGCTTAATTGCTCTTTCGACTTTCTCAAGTGGCTTAGGCTTGCGCCTTTCTAGGAGTTCCTGTATCGCCATCCCATTGTCGGTGATGCTAAAGAAGTGGAGCCGGTTGCTATGCGCAATGCCCCGCATCTTCCTTATCTCCAGCGCCCTATCCAACGTCTGGCCTTCACCCCTGTAATAGAGTACAATGACGCCGTCCAAGATCTCCTCCACCCCTGCCCTGCTGAGCTCCTCCTGCCCCTCTCTAATTTCAGATGTTACAATAGAGGTGCAATTCAACTTTGCCAAACTGTCCCTCAGATTGTCCAGCTGCACCCTGAAATCGCGCTCATCTGGGAAAAACATCGAAAGAAGATCAACTCTTTCAAGAACAACCCGCTTTGACGCAGAGGACCTGACCGTCTCCACTATCTCCGATAGAAGGTCACCGATTTTCGCCTTTCTCTTCTTCATTTGCGTGACGAGGTCCGAAATCGGCCCCCCGAGGGTCCGCAAGCTGCCTTCATTCTCCAATCGCTGGAGCTGCCACCCGAATTTCGAGGCACAGTCGTAGATGCCTTTCTTACCTCTTTCAAGAGAAACAAGGACCCCCGGCTCCCCGTAATCAGTGATCCCTTTCAGTATGTACTGTATTGCGAAAATCGACTTGCCCGTGCCTGCCTTCCCCGAGAGAAGCACGCAACTGCCTAGGGGTAAGCCTCCCCCCATGAGCTCGTCCAAACCTGAGATTCCGGTATTAACCCTTATGACACTACCGAGCAGCGCTTCTTTAACTTCTTTAAGATAATCGATCCTCATCCCCATCCAGCCTCCGCCATGTTAATTTATGTTATTTGAGGCTAAATTAACCTATCGATTTACCGTAAAATCGGCTTAAATTATGGCAAAATAACCTAGGGCTGGACTTTTAGGCGGGATGGTCGAAATCGGGGAATTGTAAATCGGAAATCTTACCCATTTTACACCTGACAAATAACTATGGTTGTTTGCTGTGTTTATATTTCGCGAGTTCCAAGATGGATTTTGGCGAGAACTTGTGGTTCAAGTTAGCTGCACCCGGATTAGAACTTCAACTTGGGCTCGAGGACCTAAGCAAAGTTCGCATTCACGAGGAGATCGTCCCCGAGCTGCTCGAGAAACTCGTTGACGAGATAAAATCGAGCGGCAAGGTGAAAGATCCCGTAATCGTCGACTCGAAAACGTTGGTCGTGCTCGACGGCATGCACCGGGTCGCCTCACTCGGGGAGCTAGGTTGCAGATACCTACCCGTCTGCTTGGTCGACTATCAAAATACAAACGTGCGCGTCGGCTGCTGGTATCGCACCATTCGGAAGGATATGGGCGAATCGAAGTTCCAGGGCCTATTCAGACAGCTGGGGCTAAGCGCCGAGCCCACCCCATTGGAAACGGCAACCAGGGCCCTCAAGGAGCGCCACGCACCCGCAGCCCTACTCGCGAGGGATACCTGCTACATGCTAAAAGGGGAAAGTGGAGGAATAAGGGAGAGCTACGCGTTGGTGAAACGAATTGAGCTCGCCCTGAGGGAGGAGGGGCTGAAGGTGGATTACGAGGACGAGTTCGACGCGGTCCGGCGGGCACGCTCCGGGGAGGTTTCCGCAGCGCTGATGGTGCCTGGGGTGAGGAAGGATGAGGTCGTCGAGGCGGCCCTCTCTGGCAACGTGTTCGCCCACAAGACGACCCGGCATGTCCTGTCGGCTAGGCCCATGCACGTCGACGTCCCGCTCGGGTGGCTGAAGGGGGACCGACCGCTCGGGGGGCTCAACCGCATGCTTATCGAGCAGCTCTCGAAGCGTAGGGTGAAGCGCCTGCCGAAGGGTACACTATTCGAAGGGCGGAAGTACGAGGGTGAACTTTGGATTTTCGAGTAGGGGTCGAGGTTAGAAAAGGGGCGGAGAAAGTATTTCTTCGAACTACCGAAATTGTCAGACTCAATTTGACATAATCTAGATCAATTTGATGGCAAATCGGGAATAATTTTTATCATAGGAGATTCAAAGAAAAGCGGAGCCCGCATTAGAGGTAACGCAAAACCGCGGATATTAGGTCCTGGGTCCTCGGTCTCCTTTGCCTCTAAGTTAGAGGTTGATTGAGAACTCCTTCCTCATGCCTGCGGGGCGCAAACACAATCTCTACATCTTCTCGACCTCCCCGGCCACGCACAAAGGTTTTTACGGCCGAAGCGTAATTGAGAGAGGAGGCAATAAGTGAGGATCGAGCGTTTTAAGAGAGCATTGCTGTCGACCTTAATAATAGCTTCGCTGATGGTTCCCTTGCTCCTCATCTCAGCGAAGGCTAGCTGGGGCCAAGAGATCGAATGGATTAGGCAGTTCGGGTCATCCGGCATCGACTTTGCAAACGGCGTAGCGGTTGATGCCTCTGACAACGTCTACGTCGCTGGCTACACAGACGGCGTACTTCCGGGGCAGTCATCCTCGGGCTACAGTGATGTATTCGTAAGAAAATACGATGGCTCTGGGAGCGAGCTCTGGACCAGGCAGTTCGGGTCATCCAGCTGGGACTGGGGAGAAAGCGTTGCAGCCGATCCATCGGGCAATGTCTACGTCGCTGGCTACACTGATGGCACGCTTCCGGGGCAGGCATCCGCGGGTAGTAGGGATGCATTTGTCAGAAAATACGATGCCTCTGGGAACGAGGTCTGGACCAGGCAGTTCGGGTCATCCACCAGCGACTGGGCATACGGCGTAGCGGTTGATACCTCTGGCAACGTCTACGTCGCTGGCTGGGGCTGGACAGGGGGGGACGCGTTCGTAAGAAAATACGATAGCTCTGGAAACGAGGTCTGGACCAGGCAGTTTGGACCAGCCTCAGCATACAGCGTGGCGGTCGATGCTTCTGACAATGTCTACGTCGCTGGTGTCACAGATGGCGCGCTTCCGGGGCAGTCATGGTCGGGCAGCATTGATGCATTCGTAAGAAAATACGACAGCTCTGGGAACGAGCTCTGGACTAGGCAGTTCGGGTCATCCGCCGGCGACTTGGCACACGGCGTAGCAGTCGATGCCTCTGGTAACGTTTACGTCGCCGGCGACACAGATGGCGCGCTTCCGGGGCAGTCATCCGCGGGCTGGAATGATGCGTTCGTAAGAAAATACGATGGATCTGGGAACGGGCTCTGGACCAGGCAGTTCGGGACATCCGGCCGCGACTATGCAGAAGGCGTGGCGGTCGATGCTTCTGACAATGTCTACGTCGCCGGCAACGCAAGTGGGGATGTCTTCTTGGTTAAATTTGTGACCCCTCCTCCCGAATGGCGGCTCATCGAAACTTGGTCTGGTACCGTTAAGACTCCTGTCAAGCCTAGGGTCCTCATCCCGCGCTACCCGATCTACATCGACGGCAACGCTGGCTTTGCGCCCGCAAACGGTGTGAACGGAGGCGGCTCGGGCACGGCGGGCGATCCATACATCATAGAGAATTGGGCCATAAGCGCGAAGAACGCCGTTGGGATCCGGATAAGGAATACGACCGCCTACTTTGTGGTCCGAAACTGCGTGGTCGAGAACGGAGGATGGAACGGGGGAGGATTCCCGGGGATCTATTTGGAAAATGTAGTTCACGGCAAGATTAGTAACGATATCTTCTCAAACAATAACCACGGCATCTGGTTCTGGAAATCGGACAACAACATAATCTCAAACAACATTATGGAGAACAACAGCCGTGGCATCTACCTCCAGCTCTCGGACAACAACCTCATCGATAACAACCTCGTGGAGAACAACAGCTACGGTATCGACTTCTGGGGCTCAAGCAACAACCTCATCGATAACAACCTCGTGGAGAACAACTACAGAGGCGTCTTCCTCGACATGAATAACACGCTTAGGGGCAATGTGATGAGGAACAATGTATATGGGTTCTACATTGCCGGCAGTGAACTGGACCATTATCGTCAGATGGATATTGACAATTCCAACACCATAGATGGTAAGCCCATCTACTACTTGATCGGTGAGTCAAACCTTGTCTTCGACGGGAGCTTCGAGGGTGGTTTCTTGGGCTTGGTTGAATCCGAGAACATCCAGGTCGAGAACCTCCAAACTTTTGGCATCCTGTTCGCTGCCACATCGAACTCAACCATTGCAAACTCCACGCTCACGCGCGCTGGGATTGGTATCCAACTCTTTCAATCCTACAACGACCTCATCGACAACAACCTCGTGGAGAACAACTTCCAAGGCATCTACATTGGGTGGTCAGATAACATCCTCGTTTCAAATAACCTCGTGGAGAACAACTCCTATGGCATCTACCTCCACTGGTATTCGGACAACAACCTCGTCTCCAACAACTTCATTGGGAACAACGGCCTCGGCATCTCCCTCTTGTGGTCGGACAGCAACCTCGTCTCCAACAACCTCGTGGAGAGAAATTCCACGGGCATCTACATCGACATATCAGATAACAACCTCGTGACCAACAACCTCGTGGAGAACAGCTCCTACCTCGGCATCTTCGTCCGATCCTCTTACAATAACAGCATCTATCATAACAACTTCGTGAATAACGCAACTCAGGCACGCGATGATTCTTATCCCCCCACAAACTGGGACAACGGCTACCCTTCAGGCGGAAACTACTGGAACGATTACGCCGGGGTGGATGAAAATCGAGGCGAGAACCAGGACATACCAGGGAGCGATGGGATAGGTGATACGCCATATCAAATTTTTATTTATGGGCTGGACCGTTACCCGCTCATGAGCCTTTGGCTTTACACCCCACCTGGTGAAAATGTCCAAGTGACCCCAATGACTGGTGTGATGGTAACCTTCGAGAATGTGGAAAACGGTGGCATTACGACCGCAACCACAAGCACCATCGGTCCATCTCCGCCACCTCGTTATAGAATAATCGGGCCCGGTGTGCAAATATACTACAACATCACTACGACCGCCACCTACTCTGAAAATATTTACTTGAGTATAAGTTATGACGAAAATGAGGTGGCGGGAGGGGAGAAGAATGAGAACAAGCTTAGATTATGGCAGAGGATCGATGATAACTGGGTGGATATTACGACCTTAGTTGACAATGAGAATAACATAATTTACGGCAGAACTTCGACGCTTTCAATATTCATTATCGCGGAGCCGATTTGGGCGGGAACGGCGGATTTCAGCCTAGTAAATCTGTACACGGTCAGTGCAGAGAAGATCCTTGATTTTTACCTCGGTTCGAAGCTAGTGGTGAAGTTCTATAACTACGCGGATGCGTTCGAGAACGAGAACGTCATCGAGAATTTCTCTCCACCGTGGCATATTGAAGAAAACGAAAACGCCCGACACCCTGAGGGCATAGGCGTTAAGAAGGCTAAGCTTGTGCTTACCGACGGCGCGGGCGCAGAGATAGACAACATAGCTACCTTCACCGTCACCCGGGACATCCTCTGGATCAGGATAACGGCAATCTACGTCAAGGAGTGGCCCTTCGCCAGCCCAAGCCAAAGGGACCAACTGTGGAACGAGATTACAGCCATATACACGACGGTGTGGCCCTACGCGCCGCTGTGAAGCCCCTCGACCTTCACCAAGAACGCGCAGAGGATTAAGCATTTTTAGCCACAAGCGCCTTAAATGCTTAAGAAACAACCCTTTGGTTTTCGAGCAGCTCGTTTACCCGACTATTGCTCAGGTTTCTGCACGGGGGGCTTCACCGCTGCCACAATGAGCAACGCTGCCACGAATGAAAGCACCGCAGCGAAAGCGAATGCAGCCCATGAACCAATAACTTCCCACAGCACTCCCGCGATGACGCTGGCTGGCAACAGGGCTAATCCAGTAGCGGTGTGGAAGCCCCCCATTGCGGTCCCCCTAAGTTGTGGGACGACTAAGTCAGCGACGTAGGCGCGTTGGACCCCCTCTACAAAGCCCATGAAGACACCGTAGAGAGCGAACAACGGGAGCACTTGCCACGCGCTGGTCGCTGAAGCAAAACCCACGGAAGTAAATCCGAAGATACAATACCCCGAGGCGATTACGGGGCGCCTCCCCACGCGATCGGAGAGCATACCAGCCGGAAGCGAAAACGATGCATAGACCACGTTAAATAGCATGTATAGAAGTACTGTATGTTCTACCCTTATCCCAAGCTCGCTCGCTCGGAGTATTAGAAATGCCCAACTCAGGTTTGCAAGTGAGAACAAAGTGACGACCGCTAGGTAACGCCTGAAGCCTGAGCTGAGCGAGCGGAGGCCAGCCTTGAAGGAAAGCTCGGGTGCCCGCTTCCCCCCCACCTCACGCACTAAGAGCACGAGGATGATAACTGATAGCACCGCCGGGATCGAGGCGAGCAGGAAGATATCCCTGAATCCAAGGGACAGCAGAAGTAGGAACGCGAACGTTGGACCCAAAATCGCACCGACCGTGTCGAGGGTGCGGTGAAGCCCGAATGCTTTTCCCCTAACACTGGGTTCACATGAGTCAGCGAGCAGAGCATCTCGAGGCGATGTCCTGATCCCCTTTCCAACTCGATCCGTGAACCGCACCCCGAGTGCGTGGGTCCATGTGCTGGCGAGGGCAAGAAATGGTTTTGCGACGGTGGAGAGCCAGTATCCACCGACGATCAAGGGCTTCCGCCTACCGATGCGGTCCGACCACCACCCCGAGAAGACTTTTAACAGACTCGCCGCGCTTTCAGCCGTCCCCTCGATGAGCCCCAGTACGGCCGGAGCGGCACCGAGAACTTTAACCACAAAGATCGGGAAGAGTGGCAACATCATCTCGGTGCTTATGTCAGTGAGCAAACTGACTATGCCGAGTACAACAACATTAGCACCTAAACCAAAGAAGAGGCCCTTTTTGTTTGGCAATTAAATCGGCCCTACTATCCTGATAGCTTGCGCCCTGCGCCTTACGCCTTCTTAATCGGCGCTTGGATAATCGTGAATATCGATAACTTTCCACCAACCATCTTTGGCTTCGACAAGTAGATTTCCATAGCCGGCCCAGCCCAAACGTAACCATTCTCCTCAATCCACCGGTGGAGCTCCTCATAGGTTTTTCCATAATCTTCCATCGGTCCCCTGTGAGTGATCCGCGCAACGGTTGCAGATGGAATTTTTTTAACCTTTATCCCCCTTCCAGACCTAGCCTTTCCCTTGATCGGTGCCCCGATTTCGCTCCTGCACCTCTTGGCCGGCACTTCCTCCGGTTTATCGTGGAATATCCCCAAAGGCGGTCCAGCCGGCCTCAAGCGCTTCTCTTTTAACCACGCGAACAGTTTTTCGTAGTACTTGTCAAAGGGTATCTTATCGTACGCCCCGACGTGTTTTACGTAGGCTATTTTAAACCCCTTAAATTTCTTCACCTTGACTTCTGCCGTTTCATCACCTCCTTTTTTCAACCGCCGACGAATATCGGCCGCATTGAAAGCAGCTTGGGCAGATTGAGGGGTAGGAAAGGCATGCCCTTCGTCTTCCCCTCGATTTCCGCAAATAGTTCTTTTTGGGTCATTGTCTTGAGCTTCTTTACCCCTCGAATCCTGACAGACAGCTTCTTCGCCTTAAGCTCCTTATCCCCAACGACTATAATCATTGGCAACCACTCCTGCTCCGCATCCCGCACCTTCTTGGCGACGGTCTCGCTCCGATCGTCGATGTCGACGCGGATTTGGCATTTTTCAAGTTTGTCGGCCAACTTGAGGCAGAACTTGAGATGCTGCTCGCCAACGGGCACCAGCCTCACCTGGGTTGGTACGAGCCAGAGCGGTAGGCTTGGAATTTTGCCGGCCTTTTGGTCTTTGTAAGCCTTCTCGAGCAGCGCATAGATCACCCTCTCTAGGCTCCCCGAAGGTGAGCAATGTAGGATTAGCGGATGCTTTTTCTCGTTACGTTCGTCGATGTAGACTATGCCGTACCTCGAGGCGTTTTCGTGGTCCATCTGAACGGTTGAAAGGGCTGAAGCTTTATCCAAATTGTCAACGAAGTTAAACTCGAACTTGGGGTCGAAGTATGCGTAGCGGAAGCTCCAGACCTCGAGCAGCACGGGCTTTTTCACGAGCTTGGATAGCAAAGTGAGAAAATCCTTATTTTTCTCCCAGAAATCTAGGGTGAATCTTATGCCGGTCTCATAATCCCTGGCTTCAAATCCCAGGTCCTTTAGACATCGCATGCCCAGCTTGAATTGGTTTATGAACTCCTCCTTCGCTTGAGCCTCGTCCTTGCAAAGGGTGTGCATATCAGGCATCGTGAACGCCCGAAGGCGGCGGAGGCCCGAAAGTTCTCCAGCCTTCTCGAGCCTGAAGGAATACCTCGTGAGCTCGTAGATCTTCATGGGCAGATTTCGGTAAGAGATCGTACTGGAGGACATCATCAGAAACTGGCCGAAGCATGCGGAGAACCTGAGGAAGAACTTCTTCTTCGCAGACTCCACGACGTACTGCCTAGCTGGAAAGCGGTCTAAATAGTCCTTCAGCGCGGGGTGCCCGTAATCGTACATTATGGGTGACTCTATCTCCATGGCGCCATAGTCCATCACCCTTTTGTTGACCCAGAGCTCGAGCAAGCTTTTAATCAACCTCCCCTTTGGGTAGAGCCTGAAATTTCCAGGGTCGCTGCCCGGCTCATAGTCCACCAGCTCAAGCTTGCGCATGAGCCTGACGTGAGGTGGCTCCTCCTTTACCTCACGACGTTTTGCCATCTCATGCAGGGCGAATTTTTTGAGGTTCTCATTGCCCGAGAGGTCGTATCCCTCTATTTCACCATTTTTTAGGGTGATTTCATGCATGTTTCCATTTGGCTCGAGAATATACCAGGAGGATTTGACCTTTTCCTCCTGCTTCAGGGCCTCTGAAATAACTTCTTCAACCTTGCCGACGCTTATCTGGCGCGAGAGCTCGGACAGCGGATGTCCCTTGCAGCTGAGCCTGAACGCCTTATACCAGCCGAAGGGCAGGCGGTGGACCTCTAAACCCAGCTCGCGCAGTGCATCGCGGGTGGCGTCGAGCAGCCCGATGGCGACCTTTGGGGGAGCGAGCGAGGAACTCAAGTGAGCATATGGATAGAGCGCCACTCGTTCGGCCTTTACTTTCTGAGCGACGTCGGCGATCTCACGGGCGGCATTTTTGGCTATCGCATCGATCAGGCCCTCATCTACCTCTTCCGCAGCGGTGAAGACAACGAGCACTTCCTCGAGGCGCCCCGAGCGCTGCTCGGCGGGCACCTCCTCAGCCGCGGGGGTTCGCTGCTTTGTCTCGTATTCGAGATAATCGGCGTGGACCAGCAGAATTCGCAAGTGAGCACCGCGCGAACTTGATTGTCCGAGTTTAATAAAGTTTAGATTTATTTCGAGGTAGTTGGGTTTAAACCCAGAAGAAAAAACTTGATTGGTTTCATGAAGCGTTTTTGCTATCGGTGCGGTGCGCTCGAGGCGGAACGTGGCCCATTGATCGGGGGGTTATGTCAGCAGTGCTTCACCGAGGAGAATCGTCTCCTCCGAGCGCCCGCGGAGCTTGAGGTTACCATCTGCGGGCGATGTGGGGCCTACTTGATCAGGAATCAATGGCGTGAGGCGGGCGAAGGAGATGCCGTCGCCAATGCAGTTCGAGCAACTGTCCTTTCGAGCATAAAGGTCGCACGCTCAACCAAAGCGGGTATGAAATTCCTCCGTCCCCATGAGGCACCCGAAATCAAGCTTCAAGTCGAGCCTGAGATGGCCGAGGGGATGATTAAAATCATGGCTGATGGGAAAGTTCACGAGCTTCAGGCCAAGCCGCAGCTTGAAGAGGCGTACATAAAATTCTCACTCAAACGGAGTACTTGCGACGTATGCGGCCTCAAGAGTGCCCGCCACTACGAAGCGATCTTACAAGTGCGGGGGGAGCTCACGAGGGAGGAGCGCTCAGAAATAAGAAAAAAGCTTCAGCAGCTCGCGGCCGAAACGGTCAAGCGCGAGAGGGCTGCATTCATCGCCAAAGTCGAAGAGCAGCGGGAGGGTCTCGATTTTTACGTGAACCCGGCGAGCTTGGCAAGGCAAATGGCATCAATGCTAAAATCGAGGCTTGGGGCCGAGATCAAGGAGAGCGCGAAGCTCGTGGGGCAAACCAAGGACGGCCGCCGAAAGTTTAGGTACTCCATCCTCGCTAGGCTTCCGAAAAGGGAGGTTAGTTTTAAACGGGAAAAGTCATAGCTTTTATGGCGTGGTGTAGATGGCGGAGTTGACAGGATCGAAGGCGCTGTTCGAGGCTCTTAAGGTCGAAGGCGTGAAGCACATCTTCGGTATCCCAGGCGGGGCGGTAATCCCTGTCTACGATGCCCTCTACGACGAGCACGAGATTCGGCACATTTTAACACGACACGAGCAGGGCGCGGCACACGCGGCCGATGGGTATGCCCGGGCGCTTGGAAAGCAGGGAGTATGTCTGACCACTTCTGGGCCAGGGGCGACGAACCTCACAACAGGCATCCTGAATGCATACATGGACAGCTCGCCCGTGGTCGCGATAAGCGGACAGGTCCCAACCCAAGCATTGGGCACCGATGCTTTTCAAGAGGCGGATATGCTCAGCGTGATGTTACCCATCACCAAACATAACTTCATCGTCCACCAAATCGAGGAGCTGCCGAGTGTGGTGAGGCTGGCCTTCAAGGTTGCGATAACAGGGAGGCCCGGCCCAGTGCACATCGATCTGCCAAAAAATGTGCAGGCGACCAAAGCCGACCTGAAGATACCGGCTAAGATAAAATACGAAAAGCCCCTCAAACTCGAGCCCGACGCAGAACAAGTGCGAAAAGCTGTTGACATGCTCACCAAGGCCGAGCAGCCCGTGATTTTCGCAGGGGGCGGGATAATGTGGTCGGGGGCATCGAAGGAGCTCATCGAGTTGGCAGAGCTTCTGAGTGCCCCAGTTACGACTTCGCTGCTGGGCAAGGGGACCATCCCTGAGGACCACCCGCTTGCGCTTGGAATGCTGGGGATGCATGGGCGAATGGCCGCAAACACAGCGGTGACCGAATCTGATATGTTGCTCGCGGTTGGGGTGCGATTCAGCGATCGTTCGACCGGCGACGTGCGCTACTTTGCCCCCAAAGCAAAGATAATCCACATCGACATCGATCCCGTTGAAATCGGAAAAAACGTCCGCATCGACCTACCAATCATCGGTGATGCGAAACGCTCGCTCGCCGCGATCATCAAGGAGTTCCGTTCGCGCGCCAAGCGTGGGCGGCCGAGCAAGTGGCTCGAGCGAGTGAAAAGGATGTGCAAGGAGTTTGCACCCCGAATGGACTACGATGAGGTCCCCATCAAACCCCAGCGTTTGGTTAAGGAGGTTCAAGGGGTGCTCGATGAAAACGCGATAATTGTTACGGAGGTGGGGCAGTGCCAGATGTGGGCGGCCCACTTCTACGCAGTCCGGAAGCCCAGACATTTCATCTCATCGGGTGGTTTGGGCACGATGGGATTTGGGCTCCCAGCTTCAATGGGTGCGAAAGTCGCATGCCCGGAGTGCGATGTCGTGAATCTCGCGGGGGACGGGAGCTTCCTGATGAACTCCCAAGAGCTAGCGACGGTCGTGGAGAACGAGATAAACGTTGTCTCTTGCATCTTCAACAACCGCTACTTGGGGATGGTCAAACAGTGGCAGGACCTATTTTTCCAAAAGCGCCGCTCCGCCACAAGCCTGGGCAAAGTGCCTGATTTCGCGAAGTTAGCCGAAGCTTACGGTGCATGGGGCGATCGCGCGGCAAGACCGAGTGAGGTGGCTCCAAAGCTGCGCGAGGCTTTACGCTGTGGGAAACCTGCTGTGCTCGACATCCCGATCGATCCCGATGAACACGTGCTGCCAATGGTTCCAGCCGGAGGGCGAATCGATCAGATGTTGACCTAGGTAACCATCCCCTAAAGTTAGGGACTTTCCATAAGGGTCGAACGAATATGCTGCAAGCACTCGAACGAACCCGCATCTGGACCGACGGCGTGGGTTACGACACGCCCACTCCCGGAAGTCTGGCTCGCTTGCCGCTCCGAGAGCAGTTTAGCCAACCTCAGGGCGATATTCACGCTTGCATTTCGGTCCGCGTTGATTTCGAGGACGCAATGTGGGCACCTGAACCAAGCCCAGTTATCCGAGCGTCGGGTGCCCTCTCCGCCGCACCTCGAACAGGTCTTGCTTGTGTTTTTCGCATCGATGGCAATTACCTGAATGCCGTTTTGCCGGGCTACGCTTTCGAGGGCGACCCTGAGTTGGGCATAGGGCATACGCTTGACCTTTCGGTTGGACTTGCGGCCGAGCTTTGCTTTCCTGAGCCCATTGAGTTCCTCGATGGCTATTGTTGCTCGATACTGCTTTGCCAATCTAACCACTTGATGGGTCACTTGGTAGCACCTCGTCTTGTCAAAGTTTCGCTCGTGATCTTTGAGCTTTCGCAAAGCACGTTTGGCTTTATGGTTTCCTTTGTCGGCGCTGCTCTGCAATTTACTCCTTCGCACGCAGACGTCGCGCTTCTTTTGTGCTACATCCCTGCCGAAATAAAGTTGCCTCAGAACCCTGCCTCGGCAGACAATGGAGACGGATGCCAGACACGCCGTGCCTACATCTACCCCGACTATCGCCTGCCCAGCCCTCGGTTCTTCAACGGTAACTTTTCGTTTGAGGTTGACTATGAGAATCCAGCTCTCGCCCCTTCGCTTGAGGCGGAAATGGGAAAAGGAGTACCCCTGCGTGAGCAGGGTTTTGAATCTGAGATATGCACCGTCTTGATTGACTGGCAGACCGATGCGCTTGATGCCATTGAAGGAGGCAATGCAGAAGACCGTGTTTCCGCGTTCGGTTTCGGCAATCTTCCCGCTCCTCGGCACATTGTAGTCAATTATGGGTTTGGAGAATCGCTCAGCGTTTCCCCGGTTCTCCCAAACTCGATGCATCGCTTCGATGAGTATTTGACACTGAATTGGGAATTTATTCCTGATAACATGGTAGGAGGTTTGGTGTAGTTTGTTGAATGAATTAGGTTTCGAGGATTTAAGGATCGAGAGCATGAAGTTGGAGGCATCCAGAACTAAGTTACCAAGCTTATTTAACAGCTCAAGCTTTGTGCGGGTCAATGGCAGCAAGTTCAATTGCACGGCCCGGATTATCTCATGCTTGAACATGGTCATCGATAGATATCGGCGCTTGAACCGTCCATGTGTTTTTCGGGGAGAGAGGTCAGCGAAAGTAATTTATAAACCTTATAAACCCCAATTCTTCCCCTCGAATCAATTCGGGGGCTTTCTTGCAGAAGGAGTTGTGAACCCATGAAAACCCGAATCTTCTCCGTGCTTTGTGAAAATGTCCCTGGGGTGATGATGCGGGTCTCGCGCGACTTTACCCGACGCCAGATTAACCTAGATTCAATCACGGTTGGGATCGAGCCTACAGGGCTTGCGCGCATGATCCTGATGTTCAGGGCGGACGACCACATGGCAGAGCTGATGCACAGGGTGCTCTCCCGCTCCGAACCCATCATAGATGTCGAGGTGATCGAACCCGAGCGGAGCATCGTCCGTGAGGTGGCACTGCTCAAGACCAAGAAACTCGACAACGAAAAAATTTTGCAAGTGATTCAGCAGGTTGAGCGGGCAGGTGGCAGGGTGCTTGAATCAAAGGGTGGGGTGTTGATAGCGGAGCTAAGCGGGGAACATGATGAAATTGAGAAGGTCATCAAAGTTTTGGGTCCAGAGGCGCTCAAAGAGGTCGCTCGCTCGGGTCAGGTCCTTATATCTCGGGAAATAACCTAAAAGGGGGACTTAAACGGCGAAAATTTACTACGATAAGGACGCGAATTTGAGCCCGCTCGAGGGCAAGACGATCGCGATAATCGGCTACGGCAACCAAGGCCAGGCGCAGGCGAACAACCTCCGCGACTCTGGCTGCGAGGTGATCATCGGGAGCATCAAGGATCCGAGCTACGACCAAGCTGTGAAGGATGGTTTTGAGGTCCTCGATATATCGGAGGCGGCAAAGCGAGGTAATATCATCCACATATTGGTTCCGGACGAGTATCAGGCGGGAGTTTACAAGAAGGACATCGAAAAACACATGAAGCGCGGCAAAGCTCTGTGTTTCAGCCATGGATTTAACATTCATTTCAAGCAGATCGTTCCGCCCTCCGATGTCGATGTCATAATGATAGCCCCGAAGGGACCTGGGGCTATCCTAAGGCGCATGTACTTGGAGGAGTCCGGAATACCAGGGATCCTTGCGGTCGCGCAGGACGCGAGCGGCCGGGCGAAGCAAATCGCCCTAGCCCTCGCTAAAGGAGTTGGGCTGACCCGGATAGGGGTGGTCGAGACGACTTTCAAGGAGGAGGTCGAGACCGATCTCTTCGGGGAGCAGGTCGTGTTGTGCGGAGGAGTTTCGGAGTTGGTGAAAACTGGGTTCGAGACCCTAGTCAAAGCGGGGTACCAGCCCGAGGTGGCGTACTTTGAGTGTTTGAACGAACTGAAGCTCATCGTGGACCTGATCTATGGACATGGGATTGAGGGCATGTGGGCCGCGGTCAGCAACACGGCCGAGTACGGCGGACGGACGCGAGGTCCGAGAATCATAGACGGAAGGGTGAGGGAGACGATAAACAGTATATTAAAAGATGTGCAGAGCGGTGCTTTCGCGAAGGAATGGGTCGCTGAGAGCCAGAAGGGAATCCCCAACTTGAAGCGGATGCGCGAGGAAGCTAAGGGATCTTTGGTTGAGAAAGTCGGGCGCGATCTGCGGAAATGGGCTGGGATTGAAAAGTGAATTGCTTGTACAACAAACACTTAAATTATTGTTACGATTGCGTGCGCCTGAATCAGCACGTTCTTAAATTTGTCCTCCTGTAATATTTCGGTGATGACATTGGAGAGTTGGATTGACAACCTAACATACACATTGATAGCTACATTCGTGTTTGTTATTGTCACTTCCATTCTCCGCGGAATCATCAGGGGTAAACTCAGAAGGCTCAGCGGATACCAAAGTTTAGCAAACATTTTTTATGGCATCGCATCTCTCATCTTCTGTTTGGGCCTTTTGTACATCTGGGGAATTTTATCCTTAGTCATAAGCATAGCTGCCGCACTTGGGATCATAGGCGTGATTTTCGGGTTTGCTTTTATCACCGTGTGGTTAGCGAATGCTATAGCCGGGGTGAGCCTCGTTTTTGATAGGCTCATAAAAGTCGGTTCGAGGATTAAGATAGAGGGCACATAGGGACGGATAGTTCAGATGTCCCTCACTTCTACTAGACTCCTCACGGATAATGGAAAATTGCTGATAATTCCGAATAGCAGCTTTCGCACGCGTCCCTATTTGATCATTGCAACTCCTAGAAAACCAAAACCCCGCCGCCAAATTTTCTCCTCCTACCTACGAAAGTTCAAAAAATGAGATTAGCAGAAACTTCCATAGAATTAATATATCCAGCAAGTGAGCTTTCTCGGGGGCGGGATCGATGAAGCTTCGGAGCCGAGAGGTCGTTTCTGGTCTTGAGGGTTTGCCCCGACGCGCGCTTCTGAAAGCCGTTGGTTTGACCAACGCCGAAATTGAGCGGCCGTTCGTCGCGATAGCAAACTCTTACAATAATGTGGTCCCAGGGCATCTGCACCTCCGGGAATTGGGGGAGGCAGCTGCAGCTGGCGTTCGCGCGGCTGGGGCGACACCTTTCGAGTTCAACACCATAGCGATCTGCGATGGGTTGGCGCAGGGGCACAGGGGCATGTGCTTCTCGCTCCCTTCGCGCGAGGTCGTGGCCGACAGCGTGGAGCTGATGCTTGAGGCCCATCGTTTCGATGCTGTGGTTGCAATCTCGAGTTGCGACAAGATCGTCCCTGGAATGCTCATGGCCCTCGCGCGAGTCAACATCCCCGCGATCGTGGTCACTGGCGGCCCGATGATGCCGGGAGAATGGCGGCAGCAACGTTTGGACATCATAAGTGCATTCGAAGCGGTTGGAGCGGTCAAGGCAGGCAAGCTCAGTGAGCGCGAGGCGATGGAGATAGAGGATCATTGTTGCCCGGGTTGCGGCTCATGCGCGGGCCTGTTCACAGCTAACACCATGGCATGTCTAACCGAGGCACTTGGAATGTCGTTGCCAAACATGGGGACCGCCCACGCCATTGATGCGAAGAAGCGGAGGCTGGCGGAGCAAAGCGGTGCACAGGTCGTCAAGTTGTTGCGGCAGGGCATAACCCCCAGCAGGATATTGACGCGTACGGCTTTCGAGAACGCGATCATCGTCGACATGGCTATAGGCGGCTCGACCAACACGGTGCTCCACTTGCCGGCTATTGCTCATGAGACAGGGGTAACTCTCTCCTTGGACACATTCGATCGACTCAGCCGGCGCACCCCTCATATTTGCAACTTGCGACCGGAGGGTAGCCACACTATGCTCGACCTCGAACGTGCAGGCGGCGTACCCTCTGTGATGAAGCGGCTCGGCAGGTTGATCCGGGGAAGCCCGCTCACCGTCACCGGTCGCCGAGTCCGCGAGAATTTGAAGTTCGTGAGGTTCAATGGTTCAGACGTAATCAGGCCATTGAATAAACCGTATCACCGCGAGGGGGGCATAGCGATTCTCTACGGCAGCCTCGCACCCGGGGGTGCGGTGGTCAAATATGCAGGGGTGAGGCCGCGCATGCTCCACCACCGTGGGCCAGCTAGGGTGTTTAATCGGGAGGAGGATGCGGTCAAGGCAATCTTGGGGGGGCGAATTAAACCCGGTGATGTGGTCGTAATTCGATGCGAGGGGCCGAAGGGTGGCCCGGGGATGCGGGAGATGCTCGCCCCGACCGCTGCCATAGCTGGGATGGGCTTGCTTGAGTCGGTTGCACTCGTGACGGACGGGCGCTTCTCTGGGGGAACGCGTGGCGCTTGTGTAGGTCATGTCTCACCAGAGGCGGCCGAGGGCGGGCCGATAGCCGTGGTGCGCGAGGGTGATAAAATTTTGCTAGACATCAGGCGGCGCAAGCTTGAGCTACTTATATCCAGCCCAGAGCTCAAGGTAAGGCTGGCTCGCTTCAAACCACCTGAGCCCCGCGCCAAGAAAGGTTATCTGGAATTTTATCAACGCGTTGTGAGCTCTGCAGCTGAGGGTGCCATCCGCAGGTGATACAGTGGGCATGACCATAGCTGAGAAAATCCTAGCCCGAGCTTCAGGCCGTAAAAGGGTTAGCCCGGGAGAAATTGTTGAAGGGTCCATAGATGTGGCGATGACCCACGATATCGAGGGCCCGATGGTCGTGGAGGGCTTGCGCAAGCTCGGCACCAAGAAGGTCTGGGATCCTAACAAGATCGTCATCGTTTTCGACCATCAGGTTCCAGCGAACTCGATCGACGCGGCACTGAATCACATCATGCTCCGCGAGTTTGCGATCGAGCAAACAATCCCCGATTTTTACGATGTCTTTGAAGGGATATGCCATGAGGTTTTACCCGAAAAGGGCTTCGCGCTACCGGGGCGCCTTATCGTAGGCACCGATTCCCACACCACCACCTACGGCGCATTCGGGTGCTTCGCTACCGGCATAGGCTCCACCGACATGGTTGCGGTCTTCACTAGGGGGGAGCTTTGGTTCCGCGTGCCCGAAAGCGTTAGGATGACAATTGAAGGCAGACTGCCGAAACGCGTCATGTCAAAGGATCTAATATTGAAGATAATCGGTGAAGTCGGAGCGGATGGCGAGACCTATCGCTCGGTCGAATTTGTTGGGGCAGGCATGCGTAATATAGACATGGCGGGAAGGATGACGATGTGCAACATGGGGGTTGAAATGGGGGCAAAAGCTGCGATCATACCTCCCGATGGTCTGACGACAAGATATCTCAGGGGCAGGGCGAGAGAATCTTACAACCCCGTATACGCCGATCGGGATGTTGCATATGTTGAGGAACGCTCCTTCGATGTGCAAAAGCTCGAGCCGCAGGTGGCGCGTCCACACAGCGTTGATAACGTGGGGGCGGTGAGTGAAGTCGAAGGCCTAGAAATCGATCAAGCATTTCTCGGCAGTTGCACAAATGGCAGATTTGAAGATTTGGTGGAGGCAGCCAAGATTGTAAAAGGCAAACAAATTTCAAAGAGGGTAAGAATGTTGGTCGTGCCGGCCTCGAGAGAAGTGTACCTGAAGGCGCTTGATCGTGGCATCCTCGCCATTTTTGCCAGAGCTGGTGCACTCATTGAAGCTCCTTCTTGCGCGGCTTGTTTGGGTGGGCACGTCGGCGTCCTCGGTCCAGGTGAGGTTTGCATTTCGTCTTCAAACCGCAATTTTAGGGGTCGCATGGGGAGCCCAAAAGGGAAAATTTACTTGGCCTCCCCCACGACGGTTGCCGCATCCGCGCTAGAGGGAAAGATAACTGACCCGAGGGACTTATGATGGCTCGCGCCTGGGTTTTTGGGGATAACGTTGATACGGACCAAATCATCGCGGGGCGTTATCTGGTAAAGCTTGACCCCCGCGAACTCGCCAAACATGTCATGGAAGCGGCGGACCCGAAGTTCGCGTCAAAAGTCCGCAAGGGTGATGTAATAATCGCGGGGCGCAACTTTGGGTGTGGCTCCAGTCGCGAGCGAGCTCCCCTCGCTTTGAAAACTGCGGGCATTTCAGCGATCGTGGCCGAGTCATTTGCCCGAATATTTTACCGCAATGCCATCAATCGAGGCCTGCCTGCGTTGACCAGCGCCGGCGTGCGAAGGGGGTTCAAAACAGGTGATAAGGTCAGAGTTGACGTGCGAGGGGGCAAAGTGCGTAATTTAAGCACGGGAAGGACTTTTAAGGTCGAACCGCTACCAGATTTCATCCTCACCATACTTCGCGCTGGGGGCCTGCTCCCCTACTTGAAGCGATCTATCGGTAAAACAGCTAAGCAGTCGAGCTTGTAAAATTCTGGAGTTAACTTCAAGTCTGATTTAATCGCAAACATAAATATAAGAAGGCGAAAAAGGTGTTATAACTTCAGGAGCTGAAAGCATGAAGGTCGAGGACTTCAAAGGCATGGAAAAGCGCAGGAATGAGTATTTGTCCAAGATAAGGCAGCTCTCTTTTCTGGAGTTTAATCAGAAGAAGTGGGAAGAACTGAGAAAACTTGTCTACAAAGTGGTTCCCCTCGACGTGGATGTAGTTATTGATGACACGACGTTGAGGGAAGGAATTCAGATGGCGGGGATAGTCAGCCCCCACCCCTCGGATTCGTGCAGAATAGCTTGCTTGCTTCGGGACATCGGAGTCGAGAGGCTCGAGGTCTTGGCCTACACGAAGTCAGACCAAGAGGCGATAAAGCGGATGAGAGACGAGAACCTGGGGGGAATATTGGCCGCTTGGTCCAGGGCGGCAAAGGAGGACATAGATCTTGCGCTGAAGCTAGATTTTAAGCAGATCGGCATCTCCCATCCAGTCTCATACATTCACTTTGAGAAGTGGGCCGATAAACCTCTGGAGGAACTTTTCGCGAGGATCACCGAGGCGGTGGAATATGCAAAGGACCACGGTTTGACTATATTCATGCACGGTGAGGACAGCACCCGCGCGGACTGGGAGTTCGAGAAGGCATTCATAAACGCGGTGGCAGATGCTGGGGCGAGCGTGTACAGGATCTGCGACACCGTCGGATGCGGCGTGTCGGACCTTAAGGCCCCTCTGCCGCATGGAATCCCGGCGAAGGTTGCACATATCAAAAATGAAACGAAGATACCAAGCGTTGAAATCCACACCCACGATGACCTAGGCAATGCCGTGGAAAATACAATGGCGGCGATAAGGGCAGCGTCCGGGCTCTATGACAAGGTGTACGCGAGCACGACCTTTCTCGGGATAGGGGATCGGGCCGGGGGCGCCGAGACGGAGAAAGTCATCTTGAACTGTTACCTCCACCATGGCATCAACAAGTGGAACTTAACCCTCCTGCGAGAGCTAGCCACGTTCATAGCCTCCTCCACAAACTACCACCTACCGATAAACAAAGCGATTGTCGGCGATTCCGCGTTTGCGCACGAGTCGGGCATACACGTCCATGGGATAAGAAGCCTTCCGCTTACCTACGAAATCTTCCCCCCTGAACTCGTGGGACATGAGAGGACGATCGTGGTCGGGATGCGCTCCGGAAAGCATGGGGTGAAGCTGAAGCTGGAGGAGATTCTAAAACGCAAGGTGGACGAAAATGACCCCAAGCTCGCGCAATTTGTGGAGTTGATCAAGAAAAAATTTGTCGAGGGAAGGAGGAGGTATCCCATAGGTGACGATGAGTTCAGGCATCTAGCCCGCAAAGTGGGTTATTATGAGGTATGAGATTCGTGTTTTGGTAAGAAGAGTTAATTTTCAACTTTTTGTCTTGGAGACATAACTAATTTGGCGAGTGAACTTTCATAACCATTTTTTCTCCTAAAGTAAAACAACATTGTAACACCTATAACTGCCATCACGAGCAAAACTAGGGGATACCCAAAATACCATTCAAGTTCTGGCGCATTAAAAAAATTCATTCCATAAAATAGAAGGGTCGATGTTCTCTACATTCGTGCGAGAGTTTAAGAAGCATACGAGAAAAATAGCATCTGAGAATCTAACATGCGCGAAGTTACCCTGATTCCCGGGGATGGAGTAGGTCCGGAAGTCATTGCAGCAGCGAAGAAGTGCATCGAGGCTACAGGAGTTAAAATCAAGTGGGAGGAAATCCAAGCTGGTGCAGAAGTCATAGAAAAATCCGGAACACCACTTCCAGAAGAGGT
>Ga0315312_1000579_pt1 | contig 39539 bp, 33 predicted proteins | sample TDP7_MG_FD_203629 | JGI IMG/M metagenome (GOLD analysis project Ga0315312, IMG submission 203629) | Freshwater sediment microbial communities from Lake Towuti, South Sulawesi, Indonesia - TDP7 | ecosystem: Environmental > Aquatic > Freshwater > Lake > Sediment | place: Indonesia: South Sulawesi... | reverse complement strand
AAGTCGGCTTTGTGGAAAATCAATACCTTACCCAATTTTTAACGCCAAAATATGCCTATGACTGTCGAACTCGGGGATATATATAGCAATCTTTGCTCCCAAAATATCAATTTAAAAAAGTTTTCATTCATAAAATTCGGGGGTCTTTTTCAATCTTTCCCATCTGACAATATCGTGGGAGGGAATGAGATCAGCATGAAGTAGCCGCGACAGATGTTCCAGGCGATAAATGCTGTCCATTGCTTGCTGAGAATTCCAGTTATTGCTCGATGGAATCTTCAGGGTCAGATTTTCCTCAAGAGGAATTGCGTCTCCAGAGAAGATACAAAAGGTGCCACTGGCCATTTTTACCAAGATTGATTGGTGCCCGGGAGTATGGCCTGGTGTTTTAATGACCGACATGCCAGGAAGGATGATCTGGTCACCTTCCAAGAGGTTATAATTAAGAGGGAAATCAAAGTGATTGCGCATATACTGTCCCGATACAAAGGAATCGGGATTAAAAGCGAAACGATATTCCACTTTTTGAACCATGACAGGACAATGCCCAAAAAAACGTAATCCTCCTGAATGATCCCAATGAAGATGGGTGAGGATAACTATTTTAATATCTGTAACCTCAAGATTTATCTGCTTAAGCCGACTGCGGATGTCATCTTCTTTGGTCAATTCTGGTTGAATTATTTTGGCCCGGGGCCCCCAGGCACGCTCCGGATCAGTCAATCCATCCGGGTTCAACCCTGTATCTATGAGAATCGGACCTTCATCGTGGATTATCAAAACGGAGCATACCGGGGCTTTTATTTTTCGGCCCATATCCGCCCCGGTCAATAATATGGATCGGTCGATGTTAAGGAGCCCGCCGGGAAGCAGGTATATTTTTTGAGCTGCCATAATACTTCCGAGGCAATCTTTGACCCCTCTGGAAAATCCGATAATGGGTTTAATCCCAGGGGGGCACTCTTCTTAACATTATGCTTGATCAGATCTTTGCATGAAAGAAGTACTAAAAGGAGGATTTACATTATAGGCCAGCCATCCTCCATCTAACAGCAAGGAAACTCCCGTTATATATTTGTTATTTAAAAAGAAATCGATACATTTCACATAGTCTTCCGCATAAGCAATTCTACCCATGGGAATCTGTTCCGTTCTGGCGGCCCGCCAATCTTTATAATTATCATCCACATAGAGAAGTCCCACAACTATACAATTAACCCTCGTTTTCGGACCCAAATTCCTAGCCATATTTTCTGTGAAACGGGATAATCCCCCTTTGGCCGCATCAAAACAGGCATCCGTTGGATACCAACCAGCGTGAACCCCGGAAAGAGCAGATGTGAATATGATAAGGCTATCCTCGGTCAATTTCGGCAATAATTTATGAGTAATGATCATAGTGGCGGTTAAATTGACGTTCACGCAATCCACTATTTGTTGAGGATTGATTTTATCGTGTCCATACGCTGTACTGCCACCGGCAATATGGGCCATGATTTCTATTTCCTTTTCATTCTGCAGAATTTGGTCGCACATTCTGACAACTTGATCTATGGAGGAGTAATCTGCTAAATAATTTACAAAGGGAATACTTTTCTCCTTAAGCTGTCTGTGCGTATTGTCAAGTGTCCCCGTAACCTTCCTTCCATGAGTTAATATCTTATAATTCTTTGAACCCAAAAAAAGAGCCACTGCTCTTCCCACATCCGACCCTGTCCCTGTAACCAATGCGGTTTTCATAACCCCTCCTTATTTATATAAATCTCTTTTATCGATGACCCGGCGGGCTTTGAACTGGGTCCTTTCGATTTTACCCGGCTCCACCAACTCAACATTGGCCCGCACGCCGATCACGGATTTCAGCTTCTCTTCCATCTCTTTCTGCAATTTTTTGAGAATCTGGGGATCAGTTTGGGCTTTGGCGGCTATTTCCTTGTTGTATTCAGCCTGGACCATCAGTTCATCCATGGCTTTTTCTCGAGTGATAATGATGCGGAATTCTTCTCCAAAGCCTTCGACGGCCCGCAGAGCTCCTTCCACGCCGCTGGGATAGATGTTCTCTCCGCGGACGATGAACATATCATCTACCCTTCCGTAAATTCCTTTGGGGAGCCGGGGATAAGTTCTTCCGCAGGGACAGGGTTCATTTGTCCAAGTGGCCAGGTCAGCGGAATAGAGCCTGATCATCGGCTGGGAAGTCCTCTCCAGGTGGGTGTAAACGGGCACTCCTTCCTTTCCATAATCTACAACTTTCTTGGTTTCCGGGTCCACCAATTCTGTATAGACAATGTCCTGCCATAAATGCATACCGGTGCGAAACTCACATTCGCCGTTGGTCATCCAGGGGGTCATCTCCGCCATGGTTCCTGAATCAAAGCATTTACAATTGAAGTTCTCCTCAATTTTTTTCTTCGTGGCAGGGATTCCAGCCCCAGGCTCGCCTGAGAAGAACATAATTTTAAAATTAAAATCTTTTGCCGGGTCGTACCCTTCTTCCCGCGCTCTTTCGGCGAGATACAGGGCAAAAGAAGGGGTTCCGTAGAAAGCCGTGGGCTGGATGTCCTTGATCCATCTCAGAGCCATCAAGGTTTGCCCCGGCAATCCAGCCCCAAAGGGGAAACAGGTCAGCCTCAGCCGTTCGGATCCGGCCAGCGCTCCCCAACTTCCCAGGTAGAGGCTGAAAAAGGAGCCGATAAAAACCGAATCCCCTGGCCTCAGCCCGAAGGCCCACATGATCCGGGCGTGAGCGTTGCCGATTCGTTCCCAATCATCTTTCCCGATGGCAAAAGCCGTCGGTTTCCCTGTTGTGCCGGATGTCCCGTGGACGCGGAAGACTTGGTTAGGAGGAATGCAGAGGTAGCTTCCGAAAGGAGGATTTTTGGCCTGTTCTTCTCGAATCTCATGCTTGTAGACCAGAGGAATCTTTCCGAAATCCTCTAAAGTTTTTACCCGATCGGGATGGATACCGGCTTCATCCCATTTCTTCCGGTAAAAAGGAGCGCGCTCATAGGCATAGGCAATTTGGGCTTTTAATTTTTTTAAAATGATTTCATCTCTTCTTGCTGGAATCATGGTCTCCAACTCTTTAAGCCAATAGCGCTCCCCTGGGGAAGGAAAGTAATCATTGTCATACTGGGGAGGCCATTCCTTCGGGTTCTTAATCATCTCATCCTCCTTTCATTATGTTTCGTATCGCTAAAAACTAACCACAGAGGCCTCAGAGAGATTGTTAATTTTTCAGGGTATTAAAAAAGTAAATTCATGAGCCAGGGCTTCGGAGAAACTTCCTAAAAATCCAGACCCTAATGCCAAATGAACTCCAGGAGCGCAGGATATGATTCTTTGCCTTATCTCGTTTAAAGGAATTTATTTGGGATAACACAAAGGATTCCTCTGTGAGCTCTGTGGTTTCATATTTTATCCATTTTTACCATACCCATTTTCAATTTCCAACCGGAACTCATGAAAGCTTCTTGCTTTTGCGGGCGTCCACGGTCTCCAGAAATCCTTGAAACCTCATCTTGACCTGGGCATCTGACCAAGCCCGGGGGTCAACCATGTCGCTCTCGAATATAAGTAAGGGCAGACCAATTTCAGCCAGCTTATTCTTAATGTACAATTGGCCCATACTCGTCGCGCGACAAGAACGAGTTCGGTGGGCGATGGCCCCGTCCAATTTATACTCCCAGGCCCACCGCTCGATAAGTTCTGAACCGACACCAGGATTGAAGACTCCAGGATTGCAGATGTCGGGATTGACTTCCGAGCCCAGCTTTTGCTTGTTTTGGGCCGTCTTCCAGGTCCTTTCCACCAACCCTTCCAGGGGATCGGCCAGGTCCACTTCCACTGGTTGACCTACATGATAAGTTGATTCCACGCAGACCACCACCCCTAAGGTTTGCAGATAGTTGAACAGCCCCATGTTAAACCAGGGAGGAATTCCCAGCCAGCAGAAACGGTATTTTTCCTCTGGGATGACTCCAATGCGGCGGTCCACTCGGTCCTTAACCTCTTCATAGAGCGCCTTGTAGAAATCCACGGCTTCTTCTTCGCCTGCGAGATAGAGGAAGGGAATGATGGCCGTGAAATAGTCTTCAGAACCCATGGGGCAGGGAACAGCCTTACGAAGATCTAATATGGCATACCAGTATTTCATAGCTTCCTGGGAGTTCTTCATAATTTCCCGGAAGCGCTCCACGTTCAGCTTCTTTCCAGTTTGCTCTTCTAAGAAGGTGATCTGAGCTCGAAGAGTGGCGCGAATCTGGGCTTTGTAGTGTTCGGCAATGCGTGGATCTTGCAGATCGGCGTCATAGGGAGGGCTAACCGGGTCGTCGTTGAAAATGGGGACGTCAAGGAAGTGAGTTCCAATAGCCTGGAACCATTTATACCTGGGCTCGCATATTAGGCCTGAACCCAGGAGAAAATTTGGGTTGCCCATGCCCCCAAGAGGGGCTTCAGCGGGAACCTGCCCTAAATCCCGGCATCGGCGCAAATACCCCAGGGTATTCCTCATGTAGGAGCACAGCTCATTACTATACCCTTCAGCCTCCGCCTCCTGGCAAAAGCCCATGGCCACCTGTTGGGCCGCGCACAAAGTGCCATAATTCTCCGGCCATTCTCCAACCAGGTCAAAGGCCTGCAAAATCTCCGCTCCTGTACCGAGCATGTTCCAGACCAGCTGCGCGCGGGCAGCCTGCCGGCGCTGACCTCGTTCGTAAAAGCTGGGGATGTATTTCTTGATCTGGCGCACCGTTTCCGTTGACCTGATCGCCCGGGTCATTTCACTGTAAACCTGGTTCATGGGTAACGCTCCTCTTTAATTCCACTTGGCCGATCTTTCCGGCTTCTGCCAAGGTTTGTCAGCTCAACAATTCTATAAAGGCTTGAATCCGGGTTTGGATGGCTGCTGAGCTTGTCAGGGTGTAATCATCGTCGATGATTAATGTGGGGAGGCCTTCTCTCTTTAAATGATGGCCTACATCCGGAGCATCCAGTTTGTGGGGATCGCAGAAAGAGTAGATATACAGGATGACTCCATCGGCTTTATATTCTTGAGCTAAATCCACGATATAATGGAATCGCTTCCGGTCTGCCCCCCGATCTGTGCGGGGGCAGAGGAAAGAATCAAAGTAGGCCGCAGCCAGTCCATCCCATGGGTCTGAGGTTTGCGGAATATCACGCCTAAAGCTGCGGGTTCCGATGCAGGTATCGTCCGTAACGACGTAAGCATCGCTGGCCTCGATGAGCTGGATAAGGCTGGGGTCGTCACATACGCTTCCGTAAATCATCAGGCGGGCGGTCTTTTTCGCGGGCCGCGGGCTGCGCAGCGAGACTTCTTCGATGACTTCGTGCAGAAGACTGTTGAATTCTTCGACGGGTAGCCCCATTCCCGCCACTAACATCTGCAGAGCCTCAGTGCCGGTGAGCAGAGGCGGCTTTTCCTTCCGCAAGCTGTAAAGCTTCCTTAAGAGAGCCCGGCAGGTGTTGTATTCGGCGATGGTCTTCTTCAGCCGGCCATCGCTGATTCTGTTGCCGGAGAAATTCTCCATCTTTTCCCCGAAGAAGATGAGTTCCCTTTTGAAGAATTCCTTAGACCAGGGGGTAATGGTGTGCGGAACATTGACGAAATATTGGAAGGCAGGCTTTTTGTTTAAAGTCCAGATCCCATAAATACGCTGAACCATGTCACAGCTATGGGACATGATCAGCCCATCAAGGAAGTCATATTTTCCTTTTAGATCCTGGTCGAAGAGGTTACGCACGTAGGGGCAGCCGAATGGCTCCACGTAATAATGGGCACTGGTGATTGGCTCCTTGAGGTCACCGCGCAAACGATAGGGGAGAATCCCAGCGGCGGCCATGATTTCTGGTGGGGCAAAAAGGCATAGGTATCCCAAAACCGTCTTCCCTCGCGCTCTCAACTCTCTTGCCCGCTTTCCTCTGTGCTCATAAAGCTCCATCGCTCTGGCCAGGCCTTTTTGCGCATCCATTTTTTTCCGCCACTCCTCTCTTTAGCGGTTAATTTCTCCAGGGTATTTAAGACCTCTTGGAAAGATAGGCTATCCTGGAAAATAAAATTTTTATTTTTATATTCCTCGTAGGAAACCCTGTCAATCGAAAAAATGTCTCTGATCATCACTTCTGGGGGAGTTTAAATACCCGGTTATCAGAAAGATATCCAGTGCTCCGAAATAACTCCTTGACTTAATCTTTCCGATCCATTAGATTGCTGTCGGGGCTCAGCTTTTTCATAGAAATTCCTTTCCCGCAACCAATAACCAGCTCCGATATGGAAGGTATGTTGGGGCTTAAGAGAAAGGAGGGACGCGGATGGATGTTGAGGAGATCTGGAGACGTTTCCAGAAACACATGGGGTATACCGATAAGGAGATGGAGATCTTTCGCTCCGATCCCCGGAAGGTGAAGATGGTCACCCAAACACCCGAATTCGTGAAGTGTCGGGTCATAGCCGAAGTGATCGAATCCCACGGCTGTCATGCCCAGCACCGGGCGGGGGACCGTTTCGTGATGACCGCGGGCGGCCAATTGATTGCCGACCAATGTCCGAAAAGGATGTGCATATCTGCCTTGGGGCCCATAAGCGCAATCCTGCCCGTGATCCACGAACGGCTTATAACCAAGTCAGACCGGAATTTTGAGCGATACAATATTGTCCAGTGCACGGATGTGGGCCTCGACAAGGGCGGATGGGGAAAGATCCTCATGAAGATATATGTAGAGAAAATTCCAGAGCAAAGGCGGGAAGCCCCATAAATTGCCCATATATGGTAATTGGCCCAGCTGAAGGACCAAGCTTCTCTGTTTGCGGTGATAGCTTCTTAAATTTGGTCACCCATTAAAATTCCAATTTTCCAATTTCAATTCGCTTTTTGTTGCGATAAGGGAGTGTTATACTTTTTGAACAATGAATTTCCGACGTAAAAAAGGATATGAAATTCTAAGGACGATAAAGGCCGCTGCCACGATTAGAAAAACTAAGGCAATAGGTCTATCAAAAATGAGAGTCATATTCCCCTTGAAGATCATTAAAGTTTGTCGGACGCTATTTTCAGTCATTGGGCCTAATACCACTCCAATAATAAAAGGAGCGATAGGAAATTTCCATCTACGCAGATAATATCCTATGACCCCTGCAAAAATCATGACCCAGACATCAAAAATGGAGTTTCTGATACTGTAGACACCTACAAGACATATGATGCTGATAAATGGCATGAGCATCTGGGGTCTGATAGTGGCGATGCGTCCAAAAAACCCAACGAGTGGTAAGTTAAGAATTAGAAGCATCAGATTTCCAAGATACATCGCGGCGATGAAAGTCCAAAATATATCTGGATTGGTCTGGAAAAGAAGTGGCCCGGGTTCGACATGATGCATCCGTAAACCGGCCAACATGACTGCACTTGGGGCAGCAAAGGGAATGCCTAATGTTAGCAATGGGATCATGGAGCCCATGACGGCACTATTGTTGGCTGACTCTGGCCCCACCACTCCTTCAACCGCCCCTTTTCCAAATTCTTCAGGAGTCTTGGATAATCTTTTTTCCAGAGACCAAGAGATAAAAGTAGAAATGACCGTACATGGCCCAGGCAATAACCCACAAAAAAAACCCAATATCGAACCACGAAAAGTTGGAGAGATAGAACGCCTTATCTCTTTCTTGTTTGGGTATAATTCTTTGAGACGAAGTTTCTTAACCATTGGCAAGGCATAAGTTTCAACTGCGATATTCAAAATTTCAGCTATACCAAAGAAGCCCATCGCTAATGGCAAAAATTCAATACCTAACATTAACTTATCAGAACCAAATGTAAAACGGGGATAGCTATCTAAAGGATTAATGCCTATGGAACTGATAAATAGTCCTAAACCAACCATTAAGAAACCTTTGAGTGGAGCATCGCCGGAGAGATTAGACAGAAGTATGAAAGCCAGAACCATAAAAGCAAGGTATTCCGGGGGACCAAAGGACAGGGCCGCCCCTCCTAAAATGGGGGCAAAAAACTGGAGACCTATAATTCCAATCGTACCTGCAATAAAGGAACCGACCGCCACAAGCGCTAAAGCTGCCCCGGCTCTTCCTTTTTTAGCCATCTGGTAACCATCAATACAGGTCACCACACTCGCCGCTTCCCCTGGAATATTGACTAAAATAGAAGTAGTAGACCCTCCGTATTGGGAACCAAACCAAATACCTGCCATCATGATTAAACCAGTTTCAGGACCGTATCTTAAAGTAAAGGGAAGCATCAAGGCCATCGTAGCCGTTGGTCCTAACCCTGGCAAAACTCCCACAATGGTGCCTACCAAAGCACCTATAAAACAGGCTAACAGGTTTACCATCGTTAGCGAATTAGCGAAACCTTTTAATAAGAGATCCAATCCCCCACGTTCACCCCCCTCCTTATCCCAAGATGCCTCTTGGCAAATCGATGTATAACCAAACGTCAAACAATAGATAAATAAATAGTGCAGTGGCTATGGACAGGGCTAATGGTTTCAGCCATCCTTCAAGCATCATCACCTTGCAGAAGCAGTACGCGGTAATAAAGGTGACGACCACATAACCCAAAAAGGGCATCGCCATAATCCATAGAAAAAACGTAAGGACCATTAACAAAAATCTCCTCAGGCCATGTTTATCAAATAAAGGCTCACTTCTTTTGGGCTTTAGCCCCGAAATAAAAAGTATAATACTGAAAGGCAGAATTAAGAACACCGCTATAAAAAAAGGATATAAACCTGGACCGGGTCGTCTCAGATTACCAAAACCATATCCTATAGAAACAAAAATGATAACGAAACCCAAAATCATTAAGATAAAAGTGAAGAATGTTTCGAGTTGAAATTTTGATATCTTTCCTATCACCGAGCCCCCTTCAGGAATATAATTTTTTATGGGTCACCCCCTTTATCTATGAAAAAGAGGGTAACCCATGAAAAGCCCTTACATCACTTTTGTTTCAATATACCGGCTTTTTCCATGACCAATCGATAGACTTTTCTCTGTTCATTATAAAATTGAACCGTTTTGTCAAGCGTGGTCACAAATGGAAAGGCATTTCTTTCGATGACAAATTTTTGATATTCTGGATCATTCGCTGCTTTTTCGAAGGTTTTGGCTAATTTCTCACTAATATCTTTAGGAACCTTGGGAGGCCCTATTACAGTCTGGGTAGACTCAATAACCACATCATATCCAACATCTTTTAAGCTCGGAACCTTATCATACCCAGGAGCCCGCTTGGATCCAAATACAGCTAAAAAACGTACATTCCCCGCCTCAATTTGGGGCTTTGCAGCTCCCAAAGCCAGTATAGCTAAATCGGTATGCCCACCAGCCGCTTGGGCAACGGCGTAGGCACCGACACCTGGTTGAGGAATGATATTGAACTTAAGCCCTGTACCTGCCTGGAAAGCCATCGTGGCAATCCACCACACTTGTCCTACACCGCTTGTAGCGATGGATATTTCCCCAGGATTTGACTTGGCAAAGGAGAAAACCTCTTCTATGGTTTTGAAGGGTCTCTTGGTTTTTGTAGAGGCAAGGATGATCGGGACATAAGTGGCATATGTACCAATGACCGTAAAAGACTCATGATCATAAGGTAATATGCCCTGCATTTTATTGGAAACGATCGTTGCAGCTGCCCACCCAATGGTATAACCATCTGGTTTAGAATCATGGATTTCCCGATAACCTATGCTACTACCAGCACCAGGTTTATTAACCACCATGATGGGTTGACCTAATATAGCTGAAACCTTTTGCAGTAAGGGACGAGCTAAAACATCCCCATCTGACCCTGCTTCCAGGGGAACGATAAAGGTGATGGGTTTTACAGGATATTGCTCTGCCGCCTCTACCCTGGTTCCCAAACTGAATACACCCGAAATTAAAAGAAGACTGATCATTACGACAAATAATCTTTTCATTTTCTACCTCCTTTCTTTACGTCTAAGGGTCCCTCTCAATATGGCCTACTGACTTCCCATTCAAATAGTTGGTTTAAACTTTTCTTCTCCCACAACCACCTCCCTCCTTCACGCCCATCCTCAATCACCCTTCTCGTTATTGAGTCAGCTTCCATTTACTCGAGGCCTAACAGACCCTTTTTACCTAAAATAGCATCTTTAGACATTGGAAATCCTCTCGTCTACATCATCAAATTTCCAGCATTTACATTCAGCTTAATCCCTGGAATATATCGGGGCCCCTTCAGAGGTTAGAAAGAGTACAGCCTCTGCAATGTCTTGGCGTTCAACAAGATGCCTTAATGGAGCCATCTCCGCAATCTTCCTAAGACTCTCGGGGTCCCTCAACTTTATGACCCGCTGAGTCAGGACCCTACCCGGAGATATTGAGTTCACGGTGATGCCCTAAGGCCCCAGTTCTTTTGCCAAAAGCCGGGTGAAGCCGATGACCCCGGCTTTGGCTGCTCCATAAGGAAGATAATATTTTTGGCAGCAGCCTGGCTGCAGAGGAATACGCTTTTAAGATTGAAAGCGATCACCTCAGGCTGTCTAAAACCTTCCCTCCCGGAGGCTAATCACCGACCATGGATTATCTCCGGCACCTTAACCATTATGCGTTGAAGACTACCAGCCTCTTTCGGCTACTTTTGTTCACCCTCGAGGTTGAATTTTACACCTCGGCCCCGATCAAAGTCAATTGTTCTTCCCTGTATCCTGGCATAACCTCTTCGATCAACTTGCCATACTTCCCCGGCAAATTGATTAAACCCTACATGCCCCGCCACTGCCAAGCTACCTCCCTACCAGACTTTTTGGACAGCCTGTAAAGGAATGTTACTCTCGTTAGGAATTGAAGAAATGGCTCCGGCTATCGATGCGAATTTGTTTCCAACGGCCTTATCCTACTCCTCCAGCCAGAGAAGCTTTGCTGGATTCTCCCTGAACATTTTGATGATATCCTCTTTGGCAATTCCAAAACCCAGAAGGGCTCGAATGAAGATCCGATTGCCCTCAATGCTCTTCACATGGAGTACTTGACCGAAATCTCCGCCAATTATACACTTATCAGCTCCAAAGGTCTTAATCAGATTGATGGTCTCAAAGGGATCGCAGATGGGCTGGTAGATACTGGGAATCATGGGCTGACAATAGGTGCCAACATAAGTACCTAGACCCGCCAGTTCTTTTATCTCGTCGAAAGTTAGCTTGTTTAGTTCGAGAAGAGGGTGATCCAGTACGGTGCGAGCACCGATCTCTTTTGCCCTCTTGGCGATGGGATAGAGTTCCTGAAAATCCGTATGGCCTAACCCCACTCCCACCCTGGCCTTAACAGAGAGTTCGAGCACCTTTTCCACCTCGGGGGTCACTCTCCCCTTACCGTCAACCATGGGAATTCCACCTTCCTGATTCAAGGTCCGGCAATACCCCCTGGACTTAAAAGTGGGAAACCAGATCATCTTCATATTGGGATAACGAAGCGCTGTTTGAATCATCTCCACATCAAATAGAAAATTGATCCCAATTCCTCCATAAACCTCAATTCGGTTCTGCAGATCCCCCTTCTTCACCATATAATCGATGTGCTTCTGGACCAAATATGCACAGTTTCCGGTGTTGAAAAAGTGATCCTTGAATCCCACACCCCGCATTTTGGCTTGGGCTGCGTCCACGGATACCTCGATCATGTCCTGGGTTCGATAGACGAAATCAGGGTAAGCATGGATGTGATGATCGATCGCTCCCTCCAGAATTTCATTCTCGATGCCCGGATAGATTCCTGTAAGGGCTGGATTTTCCTTGAGGATTTTATAAAACCAATCCTTAGCGTTGAGCTCTCGGACTCGATCAACGGTCATGACCCTTCCTACCATCTTCTCCTGTTCCATTTGTTTAATCCCCTCCAAAGGAATTGAACATATCGCACCTTCAGTGCGGGCTTTAAATATCTTTAATATAGCACAGGTCACCACCACAAAAGCATTGCAGTTCAGGCATGCGGTGCTTGGACCGGAGTGAAGGCGGAAAAGAATCCACCGCTATGACCTCTGCCTTGGTCTCATACCCGCAATCCCGGTAACGATAATTGTAGTAGTGAGTATCGTAAATCCCCGACATCCTGATCTCTTCCTCGCTGAGATCACTCATACTGTCCAGATTTGAGTCTTTCTTCTTCGTCATAGATCACTCCGTCCAGACTTTCCCCTGCCGGCCCAATGGAAACGGTATGAAGAGTGAGATCACCAAGCTCTCGCCGTATCGCTTCCAGATTTTTTCGGCTGAAGGGGTGAACCGCATTCTGTCGGAGAGGGATCTCTTGAGTCGCCTTCTCAGTGGCTTGATAGAGCCCGCTTGGATCCAAATACAGCTAAAAAGCGTACATTCCCTGCCTCAATTTGGGGCTTTGCTGCTCCCAAAGCCAATATAGCTAAATCGGTATGCCCACCAGCCGCTTGGGCAATGGCGAAGGCACCGGTTCCCGGTTGAGGGATGATATTAAATTCCAGTCCTGTCCCTCCTTGAAATGCCAAGGTAGCCACCCACCAACTTTGACCAACACTGCTGGTAGCTATGGAAACATCTCCAGGATGTGATTTCGCAAATGAAGTAACTTCTTGAGTTGTTTTAAAAAGTCGCTAAGTTTTGGACGAGGCAACAATGATGGGAATGAAAGTAGCATAGGTCCCCTTAGCAGTGAAACCAGCATGACCATAGGGTAATATGCCGACCAATTTGTTATTGCCTATGGCCATCCCGTTCAGTAGTTCGTTTAAACTTTTCTCCTCCCAGAATCACCTCCTTCGTTCATGGCCATTCTTAATTTTAACCCCCCACCACTATAATTTCATCTCTGGGGAAGTGGTCTAAGATCTCACAACCATCATCAGTAACCACTACCATATTTTCGAGGCGGACTCCGCAGACTCGATGCTCACCTTCTAAGCTCTCATAGCCTATGACCATCCCCTTTTCAAAAGGTTGGGGGTATTTCAAGGACCACTGTCTATTAATATTCGGCATCCCATAACTAACATAGCAAGGAGAGAGAACTGGCATTCCCAATCCGTGACCGATCTCAACGGTTAACACCTCCGCTTCGTCCTTATAACCCCATTTGGAGGCTGGAGGAAAGGCCTTAGCAGCATCGGCTGTGGTGTTGCCGACCTTGGTAGCTTCTAAGGCAGCGTCAATGGAATCCTTGACTCTTTTGTACCACTCCTTCTCCTTAGGAGTGGGCTCTCTACCCACAATGAAAGTCCGATATCCGCAGGCCGGGTACCCCATGTATTTGGTCCCGCATAAGGGAACGTGTAACATATCCCCATACTCAATGCGTCTGTCAAGATAGGTAACGCCTCGTTCAAAGCTTAAAGGCCCGCTCTGGATATTACACCGGGCTATTTCGGCACCGGCGTCCGCCAGCGCATCCATGACGGTGCGCCGTAATGTGGCAACGGTCATGCCAATCTTGCAGGCCTCAATGACCCGTTGCCAACCGGAGCTAAGGAAAGAAGCCACCATCTTAAAACAATTGATCTCATCCAAAGTCTTTAACTTACTTGCTTCCAGAAGCAGTGGCCAAGCCTCCACCACCGTAAGCCCTGCCGCCCTCAAACCATCCCTGGTCACTTGATCAAAACCAATGATACCCAATTTCTCCTTGTCCAATCCGCGGTTCTTGAGTTCTTCACCGATCTCTTTAGCAAATAGTCCTACCTCCTCCCGAGTGGCTTCAGGGCCGGCGATCTCTGACAACCAACTCCGAGCAATTCGCCAATGCTTAATCCATGGTGCCTGGTCAGGCATTTGGTGATAGCTGCCGGCATGGGCAAAAATGACTGGGTCATGCTCGGCGAAAAAGATCGTATAGGAAAGAAAAGTCATGAATTCAGCCCACGAAAACCCGGTGAGATAGCGAACATTGGGCTCATAAGTCACCAGAACAGCCGGAATTCCCTCTCGTCTGAGGATGGCCCTCATCCGGCCTGATCGTTCCTCCCGCATGCGCGGGATATTGATATCTTCCCTGAGATCTGTACGGGTTGGTCCAAACGTCAACTTTGGAGCCATCTTCACCATTCTTGTGCCCTCCTTCATATTTGTTTTTTAAAATATCAGAGATTTCACCCTTGCTTTAGGCATTCATTTCAACTTGAAATTATAGATGTGAAGAATTTTTTTAATGTTTTCAGATGTCGGTTTCTGGTAAAGCAATTTTCTACTGCGACTCACCCCGTTCAGTTTATAAAAATCAGCCATCGCCTCTGTTATTTTTAGCAGCAGGGCATTAATGTCAAGGATCAGCATCCCTTCCATTTCGGTAATTTTCTCTCGCACAACAATCGTGTTCACACATCCACAGGCCGGTAAAATAACCTCTGCCCCAGATGCAGACAACTTTTTAATAGATTTCTTGAAGAGATCCATGATCTCCGTAGGATCGGAGAATCCTTTCTGAACCTGCTCAAGGTCCATCCCGAGGGAAGCAAACGGAACGGCACGACTTTCCAATCCATATTTTCGAACCACCGCATCATAGTATTGGGCCTGCTTATCACAGAACGCGATTCCAGAAAATCGGCTGCCCAACATGCAGGCCATATGGATGGAAGTCTCGGCTAAACCGAAGATAGGAATATCTGTTAATTCCCTTGCTTCCTGTAAAGCAGGGTCTAAAAAACATCCGATAGCAGCTCCGTCATAACCTTCTCGATCAGCCTGGATCAGCTTATCGAGGACTCCCCCTGGCGCAAAACTGTTTAAGGCTACGGTGGAATTGAAATGCAGGTCCAATGACCCCTTTTCAACGCCATTGACCGAAATTTCAGTATCCTTCCTTTTCACAGAGTTAAGATGTTTGGTCAATGCCTCCCGATAATCCGTTAATTCTTTGGTGTGAATACAAGTACTGCTCTGCCACCAAATTCTCATAGTATGATTCCTCCTCTCCAGTCTTTATGAATCTTTATGTCAAGGAGAACAAGTTATACCTCGACAATGAACGCATCGGCCTGGCTGCAAAGGCCTCATTGATTTCGACAAGTCGATTTCGATCCGGAATAGCTCTTCTTTGAATTTACCCTTGGCTTGTGCCCATCGATGATGGCTGCGAACTGCCCATTCATCCTGCTACCTCCGAGGGAGCCCCCTTTCCATGGCAACCTTACCTGCATATTTAGGCATTGGCATATAGAGATAGGCATGGTGGATTATTTGATAAGAACTCGCTTTGGGGTGAGTAGAATATACGAAAAACGGAGTTGTATGTCAAGCAAAAATGACCCCCAAATATGGAGGCCTTCATGGGAGGCGTATTAGCAAAAAACTGGCTCTATTGGATTGGTGGGGCCGCAGATTAGGCTTCCGCCCTCCTGCGCCTGAGAGACTGAACCATTTGCTTGAGTCACTGATTACGAATTGAAATCAAGCATGATCCGTGAAGAAGCTGAGTTGCTGATTTGCGGTATAAACTCTTTTTCCTTCATTCCAGGAGCCTTAGGATTCCAAGTATGTACACAAATCTGTAACAGGTTTTTTCACCTTTCTCAAAAACGTCCTGGCCATCCCAACACAGACAGATAGCCCGTCCTGCCTCTGGGTCTAAACGCGAAGAAGTGCGCATTCAAAAGGATCTTCCAGTTTTATTGGATACAATCTTACAGATGGATGATACGATCTCTTCGCGGGTGGCTCCGGGCATGAAAATTCCATCAAAACCAATTTCTTTCAATCTGGCAGCATCGGCGGGTGGGAAAACCCCCCCAATGATAAAGGCTATCCGGTCTATGAGTCTCTCCTTCCTGGCCTCTTCCATCAGCTCCCCGCCCAGCGTGAGATGCGCACCTCCTAAAGAACTTACCCCGACCACGTCAACATCCTCTTGAATAGCTGTGTTAATGATCTGCCTGGGGAATGAATTCCCCAAATAAATGACCTCCATGCCGCCATCGCGCAATTCGTTAGCCACGGTGATCAATCCTCTATTGTGGACGTCTAACCCAAGTTTCGATAACAATACTTTTATTTTTACGGCCATCTCAAATTCAAACCCCTTCTCTCCCCTCACCCCCACCCTGACCGTTCGGCTGAGCTCACGACGAAGCCCTCCCCCATCAAGGGGGAGGGAGTTTCTTTTTTATCTCAATAGGTTTACCCTCTCCCCTGGCGGGAGAGGGCTTGCCCTGTGGAGTAAGATTCAATACTCCACAGGGTAAAGGTGAGGGGGCCTCTTCGGAATTTTTTCACACCTTCCCCCATTTGCGGGGGAGAGGGGAAAGGTGAGGGGAATCGATGAATTTTTTTAAACGCCCCTCACCAAAATACAGGTGGTTTCCAAAGGCCAAAAGCTTTTTTAAATATCTTAAATATTTCCCCTTCCGAGCAACCCACTCGGGCACATTGAAGGGTGTAAGACATCACGTTTGTTCCTCTTTTGCAGGCCTCTTCCAGGGCCAGGAGCGCACTGCTGACTTTCTCATTATCCCTTTTCTCTCTCAATATCTTTAGCCTCGCCTTCTGCCTATCTTCCACTCCCTCGGGATAGCGAAACACATTAATGGGGGGCAGATCAACGGGGGTTTTATAGATGTTATAGCCCACCAATTTTATATCGCCTTTCTCGATCATTTTCCTTTCATTGTTGAAATATTCGGCAATCTTCTTATGCAACCAACCCCTTTCTATAGCTGTTACATAACCCCCCATCCTCTCCATCTCATCAACTTCATCAAGAATTCGCCTTTCAATTTCATTGGTCAGGGCTTCTACATAGAAAGAGCCTCCCAGGGGGTCCACCACCTCCGTGACCCCGGTCTCTGCCTGAATGATCTGCTGGGTGCGCAGCGAGAGCAATGCGGCCTCCTCCGTAGGCACGGAGTAAGCTTCATCATATGAATCCACATGCAATGATTGGACCCCTCCCAATACGGTAGCCAAAGCATGGTAAGCTGCGCGGATGATGTTATTCAGCGGTTCCTCCCTCAACAGGGAAACGCCAGATGTCTGAACATGACACCTCATCCACATCGACCTGGAACTTTTGGCATGGAATCGGTATTTCATGATCTTATACCACAGTCTCCTCACCGCTCTTATGCGAGCGACCTCTTCGAAGAAATCGCTCGCGGGAGACCAGAAGAATGCCAATCTCTCCCCTATCCAATCGACATCATGCCCTCTGCGAAGCATCTCCTCAATAGTTTCGCTGGCATTGGCTAAAGCAACGGCCATCTCCATCACACCAGAAGTTCCGAACTCCCGCAGATTGTAGCCGTTGAACGTGACAAAGTTCCACAGGGGTACATTCTGGCGGATAAACTCGATATTGTCGCACTGAAGGCGAAAACAATCTTTCGGGGGTATATACTCTGGGCCACTGCGTACCACTTCCTCCAGGGTGATATCGTTCTGCACACTGCCTCGCAGTTTATCCCAGGGGATGCCTCTCCGCTCAGCCAGTACCAGGTACATGGGAAACAGGATGGCCGTATTGGAAGGATAATGAGTCACCAAGGAAACGGTTACCTTGTCCAGAGGGATGTCTTTGAATATCAAGTCCATATCTTCCACCGAATCAACAGCCACCCCCGACATGCCTACTTGCCCCTTGGACATGGGATCATCGGAGTCATACATCTGGATCGTAGGCAGGTCAAAAAGGACATTGATCCCCGTTCCCCCGTGGGCGATCATGAATTTCATTCTCTGGTTTGTCTCTTCCGGCCCCCCAAAACCCGTGAGTTGCCGCATGGTGAACTCTCGGCCTCGATACATGTTGGCGTGTATCCCTCGGGTAAATGGTTCTTGGCCCGAGTGACCCAGGTCTTGCATGTAATCAAAATCGGGATTGCTGAGAGGCGTATAAAGCATTTCTCTTGGAATCTCTGAACCTAAAATTGTGTGAGGAGTGACCAGCCAGTTTTTTCGTTCTTGCTCGGGGACAACTGTGCTCCTCCAACGCTCAAAATCCTGGCGCAATTTTTCCAGAACCGCAGGATCATACAGAGGAATCCGCTTCTTACCTGCTAAACTTTCCTGCAAGATTTCTTTTGCCGTTCTTTTTTTCTCAGCCATACGTACCCACTCCTTTGCTAAAAGGCGGGAAGTAATCAACAGCCGCGCATTCCCTTTGAAAGGCCTGAGCGAACTGATATTTCTCCAATGCTCACATCTGATCCTTTTAAAACCCAGCACTAAACGCCCGTGACCATCAAAGACGGCTCGTGGCCCGGAACAAGGAATTCTGGGCGGTAAGACCCAATAATGGACTTTATCTTGTAACTGCTGTCATAATAATCATAATAGTTATAAATTAAGGTGGATGGAATGAAGGGGCCGTATACGTCAGGTGCCGGCGTAATCTTGTGCTTCCTGCCATTCATGTCCATGATCTCATCCTGCTTGGAAAAGGCCATGCAATATAAATGAAAATGGTCGCCCACGATGACCTGAACCCCTTTCCTGGTCTGCACCGCAATGGACATACTGCCGGCTGTGTGCCCCGGGGTTTTATAAATTTTGATTCCATCGGTTAGCTCAAAATCCCCATCCACTTTCAGACAATCCATGGTCTTCAGCTCCTCCACCAAGGCGGGGTCGTAATCCCGACGGATGTTCATGACTGGCAGGGGATCGAGCAAATCCCTCCATTCGTCCTTCTGAAAGATTAGACGGGCGTTTTTAAACATCGTCGTGTTGGCAGCATGGTCATTATGCAGGTGGGTAAAAAGAATGGTATCTACGTCCAGGGGATCAACTCCAGCATCTGCGATCGCCTTCTCGAGATAAGCACGCCCAGCTTGGGCAGGGTACCCTCCCCAAGCCTTGCCGTCTATGATAAAGCTGTCGGAAATCCCGGTATCCACCAGGATGTTCCGTTTACCCATTTGGAGAAGAAATCCCAGGTACGGGTAATCGAGTACCAGGTTGGGATCAAGATTGGCCGTTAACGCTGACTTGGGGATAGTGATCTTACCGTAATACAGCACCTTTATTGTCCATATGCTCATGATTCGCCTCCTGATCTTTTGTCAAAATTTAGTTTTAGCTTTTCCCTTAAGCCTGAGTATCTTTCTCGCCTCATCCGGAGTGGCTATCTCCAGGCTCAGCTCCTCAAGCATGCGGCGGATCTTCTGAACGCTCTCCTCATTAGAAGTAACCATCTTGCCCTTGCCCAAATAGAGGTTATCTTCCATCCCCACCCGGACGTTTCCACCCATCACGGCAGCCACGGTCCCCAGCGCGAATTGATGGCGACAGTGATGGCCCAGTTAATAAGAACCTTGCTCTGCTTTATAGCCATGTAATACTCCTCCTTCTTTTTGTTTTATAGGAAATTATAAAAATCTTTCTTTCCTTTAAATTGTTCACCGCAGAGCACGCCGCGCGGCGGAGCCGCAACCAAAAGAAATCACCCCCTCCCTACCCTCCCCCCTCGAGGGGGAGGGAGAGGGTGGGGGACGTCTTTACATTTTAATTCTTCTCTGTGCTCTCAGCGTTCTCTGCGGTTAATCTTTTATTTATTCTCAGGATTTGCAATACAAATTAATTTTTATGGAGGCAGAATAGGCTTTTTATCAAACTCATCCTTGATGGAGGGGGAAGCTAATTTTCATATATCCTGCATTGGGCCGAGTAGGTCTTAAAGGTCTAATAAGGCAGATACCTTATTAAAACCAAGGCGGTGTCAGGACCCAAATAACCTCGATGGGGCCCTCCCCCACCCCGCGCCAGGAGTGGGGGAAATGGGCTGGAAAATAGATGCTGTCTCCAGCGCTGATTTGCTGCACTTCATCTTTGAAACGAAATTCCAGGGTGCCCTTCAAAACCAGACCAAATTTTTCCCCGGGCAGGTCAACCATGGGTTCTTCCCCGGAATGTTCACCCGGTACGATCCGCATGTACATTACCTCCAACTGACGATGCAGGTCCGGGGTCAACAGGTCATAAGAAACTTTGGACCCTGGTAGAGTCAGACTTTTGCGACGGTTTGCCCGAACGACGCGAAAATCCTCGACGTACGATGCTTCATTTTTGCTGGTGATAGGAAGGGAACCCAGGCGATTATGCGGGTTCACTTCGCTGGTGAAAAGATTGACCACGCTGATTCCAAACTCTCGGGAGATTTTTTTGAGGGAGCTGATGGAAGGTTGGGCCAGGCCGCGTTCTACCTGGCTTAAAAAGCTTTTTGAAAGATTTGTTTTATGAGAGAGTTGCTCGAGAGTGAGTTTTCGCCTGCGTCTTTCCTCCCGGATCCTCTCTCCCAGATTTTCCATAAAGATAACTCTTTCCCCCTCCTTCTCTTCCAACGAGCTGAGCAGAAAAGAGGGGTAGACAATCTGCGAGTAAAAAATTTCGGTTCTTTTAAACTGATATTGAAATTTTATTTAATTTTAGGGCCATTTTTTCAGTGTGTAAAGAAAAAATTTAATATAAATTAAAAATATTGTTTGCCCGATCTTTCTTATGATAGATTATTTTTTCAGTGCCGGTCTTCAGGATTATGCTGTTGACCAGATTTTCATCTTCCTCCTCCAGTCAAGGAGGCAGACTATCGAAAGGAGCCATGATGGCCGTTAACCTTGAAAAATTCTTCGAGCCCAAGAGCGTTGTCGTGGTGGGGGCCTCTTCAGTTCGCCACAAACCTGGCAATGACGTGATTCGAAATATCCTGGCCAACGGATATGCAGGAAAACTTTACCTGGTGAATCCCAAGGGTGGAGAGATCATGGGGATGAAGGTCTATCCTTCAATTCAGGATCTTCCGGAAAGAATTGATTTAGCTATCATCATCCTGCCAGCCAGCGCCAACCCCCAGGCGGTTCGCCAATGTGCGGCCCGAGGGATCAAAGCGATTGTTCTGGCTGCAGGGGGCTTCTCCGAAGTAGATGAAAAAGGAGAAGAGTTACAGGAAGAACTGATCAAAGCCATCCGAGAAACTGGGGTGCGGGTCATTGGACCCAACACATCGGGCCATACGTCCACGCCGCATAACTTCACCTCGAGCTTCTTCCCTCTCGGGAAGATTCCCAGGGGAAATATTTCTTACATCGCCCAGACTGGAAATTTTGCCACCCACACGATGCGCTACATTATCACGGGAGAGAATTTTGGCGTGGCCCGGGTCGTGGGATTCGGAAATAAAGTGGATGTAGATGAAAGCGAAGTGCTTGAGTACTATGCGGAGGATCCAGAGACCAAAGCCATTTTCATCTATCTGGAAAGCTTTAAAAGGCCAAAACAATTCCTCCAGATTGCCGGCGAGGTGACCAGAAAAAAACCCGTAATCCTCCTTAAGGGAGGAAGTACAGCGGTGGGGGCGCGGGCGGCAGTGGCTCATACGGCTGCCTTGGCAGCAGAAGATCGAATCATGGATGGGGCGTTGAAACAGGCTGGCATCGTCCGCGTCTATAAATACTCCCATCTCTTCCTGGCCGCCAAAGCTTTAGCCTGTATGCCCCTTCCCAAGGGCAACCGCGTGAGTTTTTCAGCCCCCTCGGGGGCGATGCTCGTCGTCCTGACGGACTTATGCCACCAATTCTGGGGTCTGGAAGTCCCGGAGGTGGAGGAGAGAACGCGGCAGCGTTTGCAGGAAATAAGTCCCCCCTTTATCAGGATGCGCAATCCCGTGGATATCTGGCCTGCTGCCTATGACCATGGGATTGAGTTTGCCTACCGGGAGGGAATGGAAGCTGTTCTTAAGGATCCAAACATCGACGCGGTGGTACCCATTCTGATGATTACCGATGATACCGGTGTGCCCTGCCTTGATTTTATCGTCGATTTGAAAGATAGATATCCGGAGAAACCGATCTATGTGACCTTCTCTGCCGAGAAGAAGCACATGGAGGGGGCAAAAGCCTACTTGGAGCCCAGAGGGGTACCCACCTTCTTTTTTATTGAGGAGCCTTTCGAGGTTCTTTCTATATTGGCCCGCTGCCGGCAAGCAATGGAACGCCCTTAAATAAGGATGGGGAGATAGGGAGATGGGGAGAAACGGAGAAAAGAATTAAACCTTGCATTGAGCCAAAAAGTTTGCTATCTTCTTTTCGCATATTCGCTTTATTCTAAATAAAAAAGGAGGGTTCCATGAAACGAATAGCATTAATGATTATGGGAATGTTTGTCAGCTTTCTATTCTTATCTTCGGGGGAGCTTAGTTTCGCTCAGAAATTTGACCTGAAGATGATGACCGGTCCGATGGGCGGCTCATGGTATCCATTGGGGGGAGCCATCGCCGATGGCATTCAGAAAGAAATCCCTGGCGTCACGGTGGCTGTTTCTCCAGGAGGGGGCGTTGCCAACGTGGAGGCCGTGGAATTCGGTAAATGCGAAATTGGCTTTTCCAATTCAAGCTCCGGCGTGGATGGTGTCTATGGCCGACCCCCTTTCAAGCAAAAAATGCCCAACATGAGACAACTGGCTAACCTCTATCCTCAGTATTTCCAGATCGTGGTCCTGGAAGGATCGGGAATCAAATCTGTTGCGGACCTTAAAGGCAAAGCCATCGGGCCAGGCCCAAAAGGTCATACTGGTGAGTTTGCCGCCCGCCAGGTTCTGGAAATATACGGACTCTCGTATAAAGATATGTCCAAAGTTCATCATGTCGGCTATGCCGATACCGTGGCCCTGATGAAGGATGGGCATTGCGATGGATGGTTGTTTTGCACCACGATTCCGGGCGCATCGGTTATGGACATAGCTTCCAGTCGAAAAATTCGCCTGATCATTTTGCCTGAGGAAAAAATTAAGGCCATGCAGAAACTCAATGCTGGATACATCCGGCGCCTGATTCCCAAAGGAACGTACCAGGGCGTGGATTACGATGTCCCCACATTTGGATTCTTCACCCATCTCATCATCAGCGCCAAGCTTCCTGATGACCTTGTTTATAAAATCACCAAAACGCTGGTTAAAGATCTTCCCCGTTATGGAGATGTGATCAAAGACATGAAGGGCGTAACTCCGAAGGACCTGGCTTTAGATATTGGAATCCCTTTCCATCCTGGAGCCCTCAAGTACTATAAGGAAATCGGGCTCCTTTAATCCAGGTGCGCTGGGTCTCTTCCCAAGGAGGGCGGGGGATGCTTTCCCCTGCCCTCACTGATTAAAAGCCTGCGTCGGCCAGTCTGTTCTAATTTAAAAGGTCAAGGGGGAAATTCCCATGACATCTCTGGCTCCTTCATTCATCTCCAAATTCATTGCGGGCATTGGCATAGCCATGTCTGTCTATCATCTTTACACGGGATATTTCGGTCCGCCTGAGGCCTTATTACACCGAGCCATCCATCTCCTTTTCACCCTCGTATTAATCTTTTTCCTTTTTCCTTTTTCCAAGAAGGAATGGGGTAAAAAAATTCGGCTAACGGATGGCCCGCTCATCCTCCTGATTGTAGCCAGCATTGGATACATCTTTCTCAATTATGATTACTTCATCACTCGCTACCCGTACGTTCATCCCTTGAGCGGCGGGGATATGACTTTTGGCATTCTGCTTACCCTGCTTCTGATCGAAGGGTCTCGTAGAGTGATCGGGCCCGCCCTTCCCATCACTGCGGGTGTATTTCTGATTTACGCCTACGTTGGCCCATACCTTCCTGGTCTTCTTCGCCACACTGGATTCACCACCGAGGCCATCGTAGACCAGCTCTACATGACTACCGAAGGAATCTTTGGCATCCCGTTGAGTGTTTCAGCGACCTATGTCATCCTCTTTATTATTTTCGGTACATTCTTAGAAAAATCAGGAACTGGCCAGCTCTTCATGGACTTTGCTTCGGCCATTACAGGATGGACTCGGGGAGGTCCGGGGAAAATCTCTTGCATCTCCAGCGCCCTGTTCGGAACGATCTCCGGAAGTGCTGTGGCCAATGTCATGGTAGATGGCTGGCTGTCCATTCCGCTGATGAAGCGCACTGGATTCAAACCTCCCTTTGCCTGCGCCGTGGAGGCCGCAGCATCTACGGGCGGGCAGATTATGCCCCCGGTCATGGGCGCGGCTGCTTTTGTCATGGCTGAATTTCTCGGGATTCCTTACATCACCATTTGCCTCTATGCTTTAATCCCTGCTCTTCTTTATTATTTCGCCCTTTTTATGTCTATCCATTTTGAAGCCGGGAGGATGGGCCTTAGGGGAATTCCCAGAGAAGAGCTCCCCAATCTGAAAAAAATTTTGGCTGCCCGGGGGCAGTTGTTTATTCCGTTGGGCCTCATTGTTTATATGATGGTCATGGGCTACACACCCATGTATGCCTGCATCTACTCCACCCTCTCTGTCGTCATCCTGGCAGCCATTCGCAAAGAAACCCGTATGGGCTTCTGGACAATTCTCAAGGCCCTGGAAGAAAGTGCCAAAAACACTCTGGCGGTTGCTTCAGCCTGTGCCTGCGCCGGCATCGTCATTGGGGTGATTAATCTTACAGGATTGGGGCTGAAGTTTACCAGCCTTGTCCTATTTATTGCTGGCGAATCGCTCATTCCCGCTTTGATCCTCACCATGCTAGCCGGGGTCGTCCTCGGTATGGGCATGCCCACTACCCCAGCATATATCGTCCAGGCAGCCTTGCTGATTCCTGCCCTGATCAAGCTCGGGGTCCTGAATATCGCTGCCCACATGTTTGTCTTTTATTTCTCGACCATCTCAGCCATCACACCACCCGTGGCCATGGCGGTCTATGCGGCAGCTGGAATCGGCGGAGCCAAACTATGGCCTACGGGTCTCTGGGCCATGCGCATCGCCGCCACCGGCTTCATCGTTCCCTTTATGTTCGTTTATGGCACATCCCTATTATTCGTCGGCTCGACTTTTGATATTGTTACCTCTGTCATCAGCGCTTCTTTTGGCGTTATTGCCTTGGCTGCGGGGTTGATGGGCTGGTTTGTGAAAGAGCTAAAACCTTGGGAGCGGGTGATTTTAGTCGCCGCGGCCGTTCTCCTGATTAAACCGGGAATCTACACCGATGCCGTGGGGTATGTTCTTTTTGCGATGATTTATATCAGGCAGAAATTCTTCCTGAAGGAAGGTTCGCAACCAGGGACCTTGTTGGGTTGATTCTTCCCCTCTGCTTCATTCCTTCCTCAAGATGGATTGCTGGAAATTAGGTAGAAAATAAACCTCAAATCCCCCCAACCCCCCTTTACCTAAAGGGGGGCCAGGCCATGAACCGTTCTGGTACATGGGAGGGGGGATTTTTCCCTTCCCTTAGGCGGGGCGGGATTCGAGGGTGTCGCTGCTGTCGTGAAAGATTAGATTGAAAATCAAAGTGCAAAATCCGAAATTTATGCTATCTTAGGATATTTTAAAATCCTTTGGGAGAAATTAAATGGAAAAGAGGAGTGATTTAGTTATCAAGGGAGATGCCCGGGCTGCCAACCGCGCCCTGCTTAGAGCCGTCGGTCTCACCGACCGCGATTTTGAGAAGCCTTTCATCGGTGTGATCAACACCTGGAGTGAGATCAACCCTGGCCATGTTCACCTGCGCGCTCTTGCCGAAGCGGCCAAAAATGGGATCCGTGCCGGGGGAGGTGTTCCTTTTGAAGTAAATACCATCGGCCTTTGCGACGGCATCGCCCAGGGACACGAGGGCATGAAGCGCATCCTTCCCAGCCGTAACCTTATTGCCGACTCCATTGAACTGGTGGTCGATGCCAATCGCTTCGACGCCGTCGTCCTTCTGGCTTCCTGCGATAAGATCGTCCCGGCTTGCTGGATGGCTGCCGCCCGCTTAGATTTACCAGCCATCATGATCACTGGCGGACCCATGATGCCCGGGCGTTTTCGTGGAGAGGAACTGGTTCTGCCCTATGCCCGGGAAGCGGTCGGTCGGCTCCGGCGCGGCGAGATCACTCCCGATGAATTCGATGAAATTGAACGTTGCATCTGTCCAGGTCCTGGTTCCTGTGCCATGATGGGCACAGCCAACTCCACCAGTTGCCTGACGGAAATTCTGGGGATGTCTTTGCCGGGGTGCGGAACAGCTCACGCCGTGGATTCCAAAAAGGTGCGCATTGCCCGCGAAAGCGGGGAACAAATTCTGCGCATTTTGGCAGAGAACCTGAGACCTTCGAAGATCATGACTGCCGCGGCTTTAAAGAATGCCATCACGGCCAGCATGGCTTTGGGCGGCTCGACGAACATTGTCCTCCACCTGCTGGCTCTGGCCAACGAATTGAACATCCCCCTATCTCTGGAGACCTTTGACGAGATCAGCCGCCGCACGCCTTTCATCTGCAATGTCAGGCCCAGTGGGAAATATACCCTTTTGAGTTTGGAGGAGGCCGGAGGTGTGGCTGCTGTGCTGAGTGAAATCCGAACTCTTTTAGACCTGGGTGTTCTTACCGTCACAGGAAAAACCCTGGGAGAAAATCTTGTAGGGGCTAAAAACCAGAATCGCGATGTCGTCTTTTCTATGGTAAAGCCACTACGGCCAGAGGGGGGAATAGCCATCCTGCGAGGGACCTTGGCTCCGGGAGGCGCGGTGGTTAAGCAATCGGCTGTTTCCGAGAAGATGATGGTTCATACCGGCCCGGCCAGAGTTTTCGAAAATGAAGAATCAGCTCGGGAAGCAGTTCTCGGGGGCAAGATTAAGCCGGGAGAAGTCATCGTCATCCGCTACGAAGGTCCGAAAGGAGGGCCGGGGATGAGGGAGATGCTCAGTGTTACTGCCTCCCTGGTGGGTATGGGGTTAGCCGAATCAGTTTCTCTGGTTACAGATGGCCGATTTTCCGGCTCCACTCGCGGTCCCTGTATCGGCCATATTGTACCCGAAGCCCAGGATGGAGGTCCTATAGCCTTAGTCTGGGATGGTGATTCCATTCAGATTGACATCCCCGAGCGCCGACTGGATTTACTCGTCCCTACCGACGAAATCGAAAGGAGAAGGAAAACCTGGTCTCCTCCCCGTTTGAAGGTCGACCGGGGCTATCTCAAAACTTACGCCCAACGGGTGAGCAGCGCGGATAAAGGATGCATCTAAAATTTAGGAATTGCGAGTTAAAGATTTTAAAAATAATTCCCTATTTCCATTCGGGCCATTTCCAAATCCCTGAATCGTTAAATTGCTTTAGTTGGGATGATGATTTTCATCATTCCTGGGAAGACAACTTTGGGGTAGATAAAAGATATGATCGATAAGGCGGTCATAAATCAGATTCAGAATACTTTCGGCAAGGAAAATGTCGCTTTAGACAAAGAGACGAGGATCTGTTATTCCTACGACGCCACAAACCTTAGATACCTTCCCGACCTGATCGCCTACCCTACTAACCGGGAACAAATCTCTGAAATCCTCAAGCTGGCCAGTGAGTGCAGGTTTCCGGTCATTCCGCGCGGTGCTGGCACGGGGTTCACGGGGGGAACATTGCCCGTGCAAGGAGGGGTGGTTCTGGTCCTGACCAAGATGAACAAGATATTGCAAATTGACCGGGAAAATCTTTTTGCCGTAGTTGAACCAGGAGTGATTACCTACGACTTTCAGCAGGAAGTGGAGAAGATTGGCCTCTTTTATCCCCCTGATCCGGCCAGCCTGAAATCTTCCACCATCGGAGGGAACGTGGCTGAATGCGCCGGTGGACCGAGGGCCGTAAAATATGGCACGACAAAGGACTATGTCCTCGGGTTGGAGGTTGTCTTGCCCACGGGAGAGATCATCTCCACGGGGGTTACAACGGTCAAAGGGGTGGTAGGCTATGATTTAACTAAGCTCCTCGTTGGCTCCGAAGGCACTCTGGGCATTATCACCAAGATCATCCTGCGCTTGCTGCCTTTGCCAAAATCAAAACGCACCCTGTTGGCCATCTTCTCCACGATCGATGCAGCGGCCAGTACAGTATCCCAGATCATCAGCTCCAAGATCATCCCCGCGACCCTGGAGTTCATGGACAATGCCTGCATTCGTTGTGTGGAAGATTATCTCCACCTGGGTTTGCCCGTAGAGGCAGGGGCCCTTCTAATCATCGAGGTGGATGGAGCTCCCGAAGCTTTGGACGGAGAAGTTGCCGAAATTCAAAAAATCTGCCAGGTCAATCAGGCCATCGAAATCAAGGCGGCCAAAGACAATGAAGAGGCAGAAGATTTATGGAAAGCCCGGCGGGCTGTCTCGACGGCGGTGGTGAAGATCAATCCCACCAAGGTAAACGAGGACATTACGGTTCCCCGATCTAAAGTTCCAGAAATCCTCAAGCGAGTAGAGGCCATTGGTAAAAAGCATAACGTGATCATCGTCAATTTCGGGCATGCTGGTGATGGGAATATTCATGTAAATGTGATGATTGACAAACGACGGCCGGGCGAAGAGGAACGGGCTCAGGCTGCTGTGAAGGAAATCTTTGCAGCGACCCTGGAGTTAGGCGGGACCCTTTCAGGAGAGCATGGTATCGGTATAACCAAAGCTCCTTACATTTCCATGGAACTGGGGGACATGGGCCTGGAAGTGATGAAGCGAATTAAGAAAGCCTTCGACCCGAATAATATTTTGAACCCGGGTAAAATATTTCCCAAATAGGCAATGGGCAATAGGCAAAAGTTTTTAAAACCCTTACGCCTTGCGCCTAACGAAAATAGTCGCTTTTTGCTTCTATGAAACCAATAGGAGAAGTCTTAGAAGAAGCCAGGAAGTGCGTGAAATGCGGCAACTGCATAGCCCAATGTCCCGTCTACCTTGAAACATTGGAAGAACCATTCGTCGCCCGCGGAAAGTTAGGGTTAATTGAAGCAGTGGGCGAGGGAGAGGGTGAATACAGCAAGCGCTTTAACCAAATCCTTTTGCAATGCCTGCTCTGCGGGACCTGTGCCGAAAACTGTCCCAATGGAGTGCCGGCTGATGAGATCATCCGCCAGGCCCGCTCTCTCTTGGTGAAAGAAAAAGGCCTGCCCCTGTCCAAAAAGGCAATTTTTAAATACCTCCTGGACAGCGACCAGCTCATGCCCTTGCTCCTAAAAGGAGGTTATTCTCTCCAGCACCTCTTCCTGCAAAGGATTCCAGAGCAGAGCGGTCTGCGCCTGCGTTTTCCCGTACCTTTCATAGACCAGCGTCGGCTCATCCCTCCTCTGGCTCAAGATTTTTTCTTAGATCTCCACTCTGGGTGGGTGCGAGCTGAAAAAGAAATAGAGCGGGTGGGGCTCTTCGTGGGCTGTGTGAGCAATTATCTATTCCCTCCCATTAGCAGGGCTGCTTTGGAAATCTTCCTCCGTCACGGCGTATCAGTCTACATTCCCGAAAATCAGCGGTGCTGTGGCCTACCAGCCTTCGGCTCGGGTGACGAGGAAACACCTCTTTCGTTAGCTCGAAAGAACATCGAAGCCTTCGCTGGCCAGGATCTGGGAAAGATCGTGGCCCCCTGCGCCTCCTGCGCTGCCATGCTAAAGTTGGATTATCCCCTTCTCTTCGATGAGTCAGATCCTCTGCGGAGGCAGGTTCTAACTTTCTCCTCGAAGGTCACCGATGTTTCTCAATTTTTGGGACAATTCCTGGCCATAGGGTCAGCAGAATACCAAAAACCTCGGAAAGCTCTGCGAGTCACTTATCATGATCCTTGCCATCTGCGCCGCAAGCTGGGCATCTTCAAAGAACCCCGGGACCTCTTGAAGGCCTGGCCTGGTCTGGAATACGTGGAGATGCGGGAAGCCAACCGCTGTTGCGGTCAAGGGGGCAGTTTCAACATCGCCAATTATGACCTCTCTCTGAAGATTCTGGAGCGAAAGATCCAGGCTATTGAGCAGACCGCTGCAGACGTCGTGGCCACAGCGTGCAGCGGGTGCTTACTCCAAATCATGGATGGCCTGCACCAGAAAGGTCTGAAAAAAGAAGTGCGCCATCTGGTGGAGATGATTAACTAGCCCGCAGTTCCTTAAGAAACGCCAAGCGCAGAGAGCATGGAGCAAAGAGCGGGAGACGAGAGGCTTGAGGTCTAAAGGTGAAAAGAGTTCGGAGCTAAGAGTTTAGAGTAATAGGTAGCCCATTACTAATCTAAGATTCAAAATATGTACATTAAGATCTGGGGAAAAGAGTGAATGACCGAGTTCAAAAATGAATTCTCCTGGTCAAAAACCAGGGATGAAGTCTTCAAGATCTGCCCCAGACAATACTGGTTTTCCTATTACGGTTATTGGAATGGCTGGCTCAAAGATGCTCCAGAAAGAACCCGGCAGATCTATATCTTGAAGAACCTCAAGAACCGCCATGTCTGGGCCGGAGAAAAGGTCCATCTGTGTATCCAAAGAAGCCTCAACAATATCCGCAGAGGAATCAAAGTCCTTTCCGTTGATGAAATTGTCTCTATAACCCTCAAACTGATGAGGTCTGAATTTCGTTCTTCAAGGGCGAGAAACTACCTGAAAAGTCCCAAAACCTGCGCCCTCTTTGAACACGAATACGGAATAGAAGTAACCGATGATCAGTGGAAAGAGGTGGCCCAAAATGTCGACACCTGCCTCAGAAACTTCTACGCCTCGGATATTTATGATGGCCTCAAATCCCATCCCCAAGACGCATGGCTGGAAGTGGAAGAGTTTTCCTCCTTTCGTCTGGACAATATCAAGATTAATCTGATCATCGACTGCGCCATCAAGAAAGAAGAAAATATTCTCGTCTATGATTGGAAAACAGGAAAGAGCATCCCTGAAGATCTCCCCATCCAGCTTTCTTGTTATGCCCTCTACGCTTTGGAAAAGTGGCGCATCCGTCCACAGTCGCTCAGGATAATCGAGTATAACCTCTTCTTTGATAAGGTTGCTGAATTTTCCGTGACCCAAGGGGACCTGGAAGATATTAAGGGATACATACGGGGAAGCATTAAGGATATGCGATCTCTTTTGTGGGATCCTGATAATAATATCCCTTTTGTGGAAGATAGATTTAGCAAGGTAGAGGATGAACGGGTCAGCCTTAGGTGCAATTTCAGAAAGGTCTGCAGGGTATAGAAGATAGCTTCTTTTTGTTAGGGAAAGAATTAAAGGACTTTGTCCCCAAGACAAGAGGACATCAAAAATAGAAGAACCCAGATGGCAGAAGAGGTAATCATTTCTCCTTATTACTGCATAAACCGAAAAAGCAAATTAAAAAGAGTCAGACTTGCTTATTGACATTTGACCTCTGATCCATTAAGGTTTTAAACACCTTGCCGCTGAGAAAGGGGCTCATTATAAGACCATCTAAAATTCATACCTACTTGGAGACCAATGTCCCATGCCCGGTTTTCTAAAACGAATGTCTGGCCAACATGCTGCCGGTTTCATTTTCATCCTTTTGGGTGTTTTATCCTTGGCCGAATCATTTCGCCTCCGACCCTTACGGATGCGCGATGCCGTGGGGGATGACACTTTTCCGCTCATTTTGGGGGTTGTGCTCCTATCCCTGGGGATCCTGAAGACCTTCGTCGTCAAGGCTCCGGCCAAGAGGGTCAGCTTCCCGCGGGGAAAAGTGGCTGGAAAGATCCTCGGGAGCATGGCCACTTTATTTGCTTACTGGGCTTGTCTCGCTTACTTAGGTTATGTGGTAAGTACCTTCTTGGGTTCTGGGGTTTTGTTCAAGTTGTTCGGCGAATACCGGTGGCGCACTTGCCTGGTGGCATCGACCCTATTGACGACCAGTTTATATATCATTTTCATTCGTTTCTTGAAGATGCCATTCCCCATAGGGATCTTGGGTTTTTGATCAGATTCGGAGATCTTGGCTCTGGATACACTCAGTCATTTGGCGACCGGTTTTGCGGCGGCCTTCAGCCCGCTGAACCTACTGATGGCTTTGGTCGGTGCCCTTTTGGGGACTATTGTGGGGGTTTTGCCAGGGCTGGGCCCTACATCTGCAATCGCCATCCTCATTCCCCTGACCTCCGTTCTCCCGCCCACGCCGGCCATCATCATGATGGCCGGCATCTTCTATGGGGCCATGTACGGAGGCTCTACCACAGCCATTCTTCTCAACATCCCCGGGGAGGTGGCCTCCGTGCCCACCTGCCTGGATGGCTATCCCCTGGCGCAACAGGGCAAAGGCGGCCCCGCTTTAGGGATCGCCGCTATTGGATCCTTCATGGCCGGTACGCTCGGCGTGGTCGGCCTCACTTTCTTTGCTCCCTTTCTGGCTGATCAGGCCTTGAAGTTCGGCCCACCCGAGTATTTTGGCCTCATGATCTTGGCCATGACCGTCATGGTGGGCCTGTCCGGCGGGTCTTTGCTCAAATCCCTGATGATGGGCTGTACGGGATACTTTTTGTCCCTAGCTGGAATCGGGCCGGCCTCTGGCTTTCCCCGGTTTAATTACGGAACCGTGGCCCTTTATGGCGGCGTGGAACTCATCAGTGTGGTCATCGGGATTTTTGCAATTGCCGAAGTACTAATAGGCTTGGAGGAGTCCCGCACTGCCGTGGCGATGCAAAAAATCGGCAGCGTTTATCCCAGCCTGAAAGACTTGAAAATGAGCTTTAGGCCTATGGTCCGGGGAACGGGCGTTGGCTTTTTTCTCGGGCTTCTGCCGGGCTGCGCGCCTGCGGTCACCACTTTTTTAGCTTATGACCTGGAAAAGAAGGCCTCGCTCCATCCAGAAAGGTTTGGCCAAGGGGCAATGGAAGGAGTAGCGGCCCCTGAGTCCGCCAATAACGCCACCAGCCAGGCAGGCTTCATCCCGCTGATGGCTTTGGGCATTCCCGCTTCACCACCCCTGGCTGTGCTTCTCGGCGGGTTGATGATCTATGGCTTACAACCAGGCCCCCTGCTTTTCAAGGACCATCCCAGCTTCGTTTGGGCGGTCATTGCCAGCATGTTCATCGGCAATGCTCTTCTCCTGGTCCTCAATCTTCCCCTGGTCGGTTTGTGGGCCCGGCTGACCGCTATCCCCTATGCGATAATGGGCCCGGTCATCATGGTCATCTGCATCGTCGGTGCCTTTACGGTTAACAACAATCTAAACGATGTCTTTGTCTGTCTGGTCTTTGGCATTATCGGCTATCTTATGCGCAAATACGAATGGCCCGCCGTTCCGCTGATTTTATGCTTTATCCTGGGGCCTCTACTGGAACGGGGCTTGATCGAGTCCTTGGCCATTTCAGGGGGTAGTGTCTTGATATTCTTCCAGCGGGGGATCTCTCTTGGACTTTTGATCGCTGCGGGAATCCTGTTATTCCTGTCCATCAAATTGATGAAGCGGACGGAGCGCAGGGTCAAGGAAGAAGAGGGAAGCTCTGTTCCGCAGAAGGGAGAATTTGGATCATAAGGAAAGGAGGTAAGCAAAATGAAGTGGAAGATTTTGGGCGTGATTTTCTTTGGGGCGGCTATGGCCGTTTCGGCTTTTGCCCAGCAACCAGAATACCCGGTTCGACAGATTGAATATGTAGTCCCGGCCGGCGCTGGAGGCGGAACGGATGCCATCGCCCGGGTCGTGGCGGATTTCATCGGCAAAAAGTTCGGCCAACCCATCATGGTCGTCAACAAGCCTGGCGGGGGAGGAGTGATCGGCTCTTCTTATGTGCTTAAGCAGCAGAAGCCAGACGGCTACACCATCCTCGCGGATGTTCATTCTTTCTCATCGATGCTCGTCGCCGGGATGGTTAACCCTCCTGTAACCTTGGAGGACCGAGTTTTTATTGCCCGCCTCGTGGTGAACCCGATCGTCTTTGCTGTGAACGTCGATGCGCCCTGGAAAACATTCAAAGAATTTGGCGAATGGGTTAAGGCCAACCCCGAAAAGCTGACCTGGGGGAGTGTCGGCCCGGCGGGACTTTCGGCTTTTGGAGTCCATGATTGGCTGGCAGCGATTGGTGCGGATGCTACCAAGACCAAAATGGTTCCGACCAAAGGAGCCGCGGATTCGGTCACCAAGTTGGCTGGCGGGCACATCGTCTTGGCCTGCCACACCGTGGCGGAATGTTATGCCCTCCATAAAGGCGGGAAAATTAAAGTTTTAGCTGTCCAGGCGCAGAAGCGCGACAAATATATGCCGGAAGTTCCCACAGCTTTGGAGGAGGGGGTGAAGGGGCTCAGCGTGATCTGGTGGACCGGAATCACCATGCGAAAAGGCACCCCGGACTATATTGTCAGCAAGTGGGAAAAAGCCGTAGAAGAATTAGCAAAAGATCCTGAATTCGTAAAAAGGATGGACATGATTCAGTCGGATATCCATTATTTGGATAGCAAGGATTTTGCCAATTTTGTTTATGACGAGGCCAAATATTATACGGAATTAGCCAAACGCATTGGGATTCGGAAGTAGCGATCTATCGGAGGTAGAAAAGATATGGCCAGGTTCTTGATCCTCGATGAGAAGGACAATGTTGCCGTGGCGGTAGAGCCAGCGAAAGCGGGGGAGTCAGCAGCCCTTTCCAATGGTAAGACATTGAAAGTGAATCAAGAGATTCCTTTTGCTCATAAGATCGCTACCAAGGCGCTGAAGAAGGGCGATAAGGTGATAAAATACGGAGAAGTAATCGGCGAGGCGACCGCCGAGATTTCCCCGGGAGATCACGTGCACATCCAAAACATCCGCAGTTTGCGGGCATAGGAAATAGGCCCCTTTTCCCTTTTCGCCCGAGCTTTGCAGGGGAGAGGGCAGGGGAGAAGGGGATAGGAGGAAAAGATGAGTCAGGAACTTTCGGGATACCGTCGGAAAGACGGGAAATTTGGCATCCGCAACTACGTGGCCATCATCAGCGCCATGGATAATTCCAATCCTACGGCGCGTCGTGTGGCCTCAATGGTCCGGGGGGCTCAGGCCGTCTGCCCGACCTTCGGGCGCGCCAGCATGGGGCCCGATCTAAATCAGCACCTGCGCACGGTGGTGAATACGGGGACGAATCCGAACGTCTATGGAGCTGTGGTGATCAGCTTGTTCCGGAGCTCGGCCGATGAGATTTCCCAGGCCATCGCCAAAACTGGCCGGCCGGTAGAGACATACGCCATCGAAGAGGACGGTGGAACAGCCAATGTGGCCAACCTGGGCGTTCGGGGCGCGCTTCAGCTCATGGGGGATGCAGGGCGCCAGCGAAGGGAACCCATGCCCTGGAGCGAACTCGTCCTCGGGGTGGAGTGTGGTGGTTCGGATGGGTCTTCGGGTATCGTATCCAACCCAGTGGCCGGAATGGTGGCGGACATGGTCGTAGACCGGGGCGGCACGGTCATTATGAGTGAAACCGTTGAGGTCCTGGGGGCGGAACACCTGATGGCTGCCCGAGCCAAGGATCCAGCGACCAAACAAAAGATCCTTGATGCCGTGAATTTCTGCGTTACCTATGCCAAGGAGGTGGGCGTGGACCTCCTGGGAGCGAACCCGGCACCGGATAATATCAAAGGGGGACTTTCGACGATCGAAGAAAAAGCGCTCGGAGCGATTAAGAAGGGGAGCTCACGTCCCTTGATGGAGGTCATTGGCTATGGCTGCCGGCCGACGAAGAAGGGCTTTGTCTTCATGGATGCCCCCGCACCGGGCGTGGAGAACATGACTGCGCTGGCTGCCGGTGGAACGCAGGTGATTATTTTCTCCACCGGGAAAGGCAACCCATCAGGCCATCCCATCGCGCCCACGATCAAGGTGTCTGGGAACCCCTTCACCGTTGAGCTCTTGCAGGACAACCTGGATGTAGACCTCTCGGCAGTGATCACCAAAGGTATGAGCTTGGCCGATGCGGCCAAGATCCTGGAACACGAACTCATCGATGTGTGCTGGGGGAAGCCCACCAAGGCGGATTTACTGGGAGAGTTCGAGGTCGCTATCAGCCGTCTCTGCCGGACTGTATAGTTAGAAATTCAAAATCCGAAACAGATTGATGATTCTCAATTTTGAACATGGGGATTTCGAAATTGCGATTCTGTAGCATGGGGAAGGGAATATGTTTGAAGATGTTTGAATGACGATTGAAGGTATGGCAGACATCTATTACCAAGCTGGAATGGCCATTGTCATTCCCCAGAGGGATTAAGCATCAGAATACTAACACCACCAATAAAGACACCACCCTGGTTTCTATGTTTAACCCGGCCCGCAGATGAATTTTTCAACATCACCGGCATTTTCTGAGCCCGGAATGGGGGAAAAGACTTTTTATAACAATGGATCCAATAAGAAAGACCCAGATTATCTGTACCCTCGGGCCTGCTTCCTTTTCTACCACTGTTTTAGAAAAGTTGGTCGAAAGCGGGATGAATCTCTGCCGACTGAACTTTTCTCATGGCAACAAGACCTGGTTCGAGGATCTAATTCGTAACATTCGCACAGCTTCAGTTAAGGAAGGGAAAAGGATTCCCTTTTTAATAGATTTGCAAGGAGGCAAAGTCCGCCTGGGATACTTCTCCAGGCCGGTATTTCTGCAAACCGGGCAGAATTACCTCTTGACTACCAAGGAGGTACTGGGTGATGAAAACCAGGCCCAAGTCATCTCTGATGCCTTCCTTTATGAAATACGCGATGGAGATCGGATTTACCTCGACGACGGAAAGCTGGAGATGGAAGTCTTAAGCCATGACTCTAAGGAGATCAACTGCCGAGTCTTATCCCCCGGCTGGGTGAGTAGCCGCAAGGGGGTTAATTGCCCATCCATGGCCGGAAGCTCTGGAACCTTGACCAAAATGGCAGAAAAAGATCTTCTTTGGGGGATCGAGCAGAAAGCCGATTTCTTCTATCTTTCCTTTGTCCGGGGTCCAGAAGAAGTGGAGCAGGCCAAAGAATTTCTCCGAGGACAAGGGGTTTCCATTCCGGTCGTCGCTAAAATAGAAAATCTGGCTGCAGTCCAGCACATTGACGAAATCATTCAAGCGGCAGATGGTATCTGTGTAGCCCGAGGCGACCTGGGAGTGGAAATCCCCCTGGAGGACCTGGCGCTGACCCAGAAGACCATCGTGGCCAGATGCCGGAGCCGGAGAAAACCCGTATCCGTGGGGGGTCAGATGATGATGACCATGGTGGGAAATCCCCGTCCTCTGCGAGCTGAGGTATGCGATGTAGCGAACGCGGTCATTGATGGGGCGGATGCCTTGATCCTTTCGGACGAAACGGCAGTGGGGAAATATCCCGTCCAAGCCGTGGAGACCATGTCCCGCATCATCCAGCGAACAGAAGAAGCACTCACTAAGAAGTTATTGGATTTTTCTAACCTGTAGAATTCTAAGATAGGCGAGGAATCCAGATCAACCCACCCTTTGTCTGCGAATGCCCTTTCAAATATCAATAAGCGAGCCGACCCCAAATAGTTGACTCAATAGGTTAGAACATCGTTCCTCGCTCCTATTGGCTCTCTTCTATCCTCTTCCTTATAATCTCCCAGCTTTTGGTGATGAGGAAGCTTTCATCTTGATTCTCCAGGAGGGTAAGGAATAATTTTGTCGGCATTGCCAGCGTAAGGATATTCGGGTCAACGAATGGCCGGGCAGAGACATCGAACATCCCCAGGATAGCCTGGGGATCTTCTTTCTGCGCTTCCTTCAGCGGATAGCTGAGGATGGAACCACAACCAGAGCTGAAGGTGAGGCGAACGGCATCCATACGCTCTGTGGCGTAACTTGTCAGAACGACCAGGCCAGAGAGGATGTCTGGGGGAGCAAAAAAGATGAATACCTCGGGTTCTTCATGGGGGGCCAGTAGACGGAAGGATTTGAAGATCGCGTATTTCGCCGGTGCCTCCCTCGGTTTGGTGGAGGCGAAATATTTTCTGGCAGTTTCTGGTGTTTTGATGTACCGTTCACCTTCCATCTCCCCGGGGATTCCGCAAGAAAGAAAGTATTCGATTCTGGGCCTGGGCATCGGGCGAAATCCCATGTAGTACGCTCCCCCCTGGCAGCCAGTGTGGTTTTCGTCGAAATAAACTGTCTTCCCACGACGGCGCGCCTGCTTGAGGAAACTAAACATACACGCATGTCCCTCCCCTTTGGGCATGATCCCCTGGGCCGGCCCTTCATTACTGTAAAAGGCCACTAAAGGATGCTCCTTCAACCCCAGCCGTTCATAAAATTTTTCATATTTTTTCATTTCCACTTCCATTAACACCCCCTAAGAGAAATCAAAATTCAAATTTTGGATTTTCGATCTATTCATGGCGACATTAATGGCAACAGGGTACGTCATTTCCGCGAAACCTGTCCCTCCAGGCTTTAAGCAGAGAGCGGGAATCCAGACGTCGTCCCCGCGAAAGCGGGGAACCAGGAAGAACAAAAGCACTGGATTCCCCCGTATCAAGTACGGGGCAGGCTTAGTCAAGCCCGGAATGACAAACACCAGAAAATTTATGTCGCCGTATATAACTCAGTCCCCGAAAGTGACACCAATAGAGCGGGCAGTTTGAACTAGCTCACCATTGGGGGAGACCCGTCTCAGTTTGCTCACGGCCTTTTTCAGGTCCACATCCCTGATGTGCATACCCCGCAGACAAACCATCCTTCCGAATTTTTTTGCCATCGTCAACTCTACTGCTCTGGTTCCGAATCGAGTAGCCAGAATGCGGTCGAAAGCCGAAGGGCTACCGCCTCTCTGCAGGTGCCCGAGGACAGTAACTCGGGTCTCCAGGCCCGTTCTCTTCTCAATTTCGCTCCCTACCCTAAAGCCTATTCCTCCCAGGCGTATGGGGTCTGTGCTATCTTCCACCATCCTTTGGACGACAACTTCTCCTTTTTTCGGCCTTGCTCCCTCGGCCACTACTACAATGCTGAACCGTTTCCCATGGCGATTCCGCTCTTTCACCTTTTCGCATACTTTCTTGACGTCATAAGGGATTTCCGGGATGAGGATGACATCACCGCCTCCAGCCAGGCCAGCTTCCAGGGCTATCCAACCAGCATACCGCCCCATCACTTCTACCACCATGACGCGGTGGTGGGATTGGGCTGTGGTATGAATCCGGTCAATGCCTTCCATGGCAGTCTCCAAGGCCGTATCAAAGCCAAAGGTAACATCCGTAGCCGATAGGTCATTGTCGATGGTCTTGGGGATTCCCACTACCGGAACGCCCTTTTGAAAAAGCTGGTGGGCAATGGAGAGCGAACCATCCCCCCCGACGACGATCAGGACATCGACTTTCCTCCTTCTTAGATTACGGATGGCCTGATCCGAGACGTCCTTAAAGATCTTCCTTCCCCTCACCGTTGCGGGAAACCGGAAAGGGTTATCGCGGTTGGAAGTTCCCAGGATCGTGCCACCCCGGTACAAGATACCGGAGACATCGGCAGCTTCCAGGGCCCGGGCCTTATCCTGAATCATTCCCAAATATCCGTCATGGAATCCAACGACCTCCAATCCATAGCGAAAGATGGCTGTCTTTACCACCGCGCGGATTACAGCGTTTAGTCCCGGACAATCTCCTCCCCCTGTCAGGATGCCGATTCGCTTGATTTCAATTTTCGAAATCATCGCCAATCTCATGATTATTTTCAAAGATATCCGCCACAGAGGTCTGGGGGACACAGGGTAATTTAAAAGAATATTCCACTATACATGACGACATAAATCTTATACCTGAAAAAAGCGCGAAAATTAATTTCTTAAACAAGGAATCCGCATAAATACTGGAAATTTAGTCTTCTCGTTCCTAAATTTTTTTGCAAATGCGTTAAAATTACAGTGAGTCCATCTTTTTGA
>Ga0315312_1000578_pt1 | contig 39580 bp, 48 predicted proteins | sample TDP7_MG_FD_203629 | JGI IMG/M metagenome (GOLD analysis project Ga0315312, IMG submission 203629) | Freshwater sediment microbial communities from Lake Towuti, South Sulawesi, Indonesia - TDP7 | ecosystem: Environmental > Aquatic > Freshwater > Lake > Sediment | place: Indonesia: South Sulawesi... | reverse complement strand
ATTAGTGAGATAATGATTGTTGAAGGTCAGCTCTTTCGGGTTAGAGAGCAGATTGAGCAGCTGACAGCCCAGATTAAGAATCTGGAGAATAAGATAGCCTATGCTTCGATCACCCTTAACCTATATGAGCCTCTCATGGAGGAGAAAGCTCTCGCCGCACCACCCTCTTGGGCTGAATCGATGTTAGCTGCGGCTACGAACGGATTAGCATCGAGCACATGGGCTGTATTAGTTGGATTCGCCACTATACTGCCATATCTAGTCGTACTGGTTGGCGTATACGCTGTTGGAAGATGGACTTGGCCGAAGATAAGAAGCAGCATCTACCATTCCGGTGAATCTTCATCGAAAGGAAGTGAACTCGATCAAGATGAATAGCCGTCTTGCTGGAAGAGACAGATTCAGAAGGAGGCATTTAGGGTTGCTACAAGCCATGGTTCCTGACGATCTGGAGGCTCGGATCAGGGAACATGTTCACCGGAAAGGCGACCTCAGCAGAATCGTCCGTGAAGCCTTGGAAATGTGGTTAGAACAAAAGAGAAAAGAAAACAAGGAAATAGTTCAAGGTTAGGTTTAGACTGTTACTCAACCTCAGTCAGTAACGAGTTGTTGGCAAACGAGACTTGATCTAGTCGCAACAGTTCTTCTCGCCACCCTTAAATTTTTTCTTAAGCAAGCCCAGCCTAAACGCGTGAAACAGACGTCCTCGGTAATCTTATGCCAAGGCTTTATCTGAGCATCAGCCATCAAGCTCTTTACGGCTTAAACCTTCGAAGGCTAAGTCCTTCCATCCAGCCTATTTAAAGAAATAGGCAACCGGTCTTTAGGACCAGCTGAAGAATTTTGGCGGATCCGGATAGCTACAAACTTTCGTTTAGAGCTGTCAACCAAGCTGAGAACAAGCAACGGTCAAGTTAAAATCAGCTCTAGGAGACTTTTCAATGTAAATCTCAGAAGACTTCTACTCTGCCTGAAAATGTTAGGCGAGCTCAGACTCTATTAAGGACATCACAGAATAGTGTCGTAAGAACCCTTTCAGACTTATGGCGTCTAGTCTGCTAATAGGAAGGGCTGTAGGGGTCTTAATCGCCTTAATGTAAACAGAGGCTTTCCCATTTCGGTGACGTAGCGTATATCTGACTGGAAAACACTAGTATTCTGCTCCAAAGAGGCGAAGTGTTTTGAGCTCAGTTTATGAGCACTGCCTCTTATACTGCGTGTTTTTCTAAAGGAGTGATGGTCGTGCGCTTTATGAAAAACAGCTCTCTGCTCCTAATCGACTCGAATTTTTCGACTCTTTGATCCATTTACAGACGTAAAGATTCTTATCGATCAGCGGCGAAAGCGAGAGCCAGTCCGAATAAGATTGCCGCCAGAGCACCAATCCAACCTAAGTAGGCGGCACTGGATGCTACAAGCATCACACATAGGACCATTCCAATTCTCCTCCACAACCTCACAAGAAACCTTTCCATAAGACATCCGAGCAAAGATATTTTGGTTTGAGTCTTATTAATCTTATGAAAATATTGATTCCTCGCACGGTGCGTTTAGTTGACGTAGAAAGAATAGAGGAGTTTCGCTAGGTCAAACTTCCCTTCGTGCTGTTCATCCATGACTATGGACAGTAGAAGTAGGCCATCGCCCAACCAGGCGGAATAGTGTAGTCCGTTCCAGTGAAACCTTTGTATGTTCCATACGCGGAGGCGTAGGTTCGCACTTGGAGGTAGGCTGTAGTATAGCCAATGTACCAAAGGACTCCGCTGTCATAATGCCAAGCGGGACCGCCCATATGGGAATTGTATGATTCATAGACGAAGTCTTTGTATGGTACATTTCCAGTAATCCACTGTGGCTTAGCTAAGCGTCCATCAATTATCATCTCAAACTTGACATCGGCGATGACAGGACTGTACATGTACATATACCCTGTGGCGGTAGTATACACATAACGCCCAGCATAGGCGGGGTTGAAATTCATAGTGATCTGATAGACCCAATCTGGTTGTACATCGCCTGAGTCTGCGGCTTTCACACTACCAATTGTAGAAGCAACGGTCACAAGCAGTAAACTAATGACGAGTATTCCTCCAAGCCAGCGAAAGTCTCTTTTAGTGTTATCCACCTTCTCACCTCCTTCTCCCTTTGGATACCTAGGTCATCGCGCCCTTCTTCAGCGCTTATGATACTGTCACAGATGAGGAATCTTAAGACTTTGGAACAAATTGTCAGATTCTTAGATATTGAAAGCCATCTCTATGGGCTTTGAGCGATGGGCTGATGATTGGACTTGTTGCGACGGCTGAATCGATGAAATAGCCTCGTCTGTGTTAGATCATGCCTAACGCTTGAGCCAATAGTTCGAGCCTTTCAAAGTCTTTACAGGCGCTCTTTCCTTTATCTGTTAAATGGTATCGCCCGTCCGCTCTTTTTACGAGTTCCTTTAACTGCAGAATATCAAGGACTGCTTTGGCTCTTTTATGAGTCGTGTTCGCTTTTGAGACGATTCTACTGATTGAAGCGCCTTCCGGGGCCGCGTTAAAGATGCATCTGACAATATCCCTGACCAATAGTAGCTTCCCAGAGCGTCTCACAGGCGACCTCCATGTTTTAACGATGCCAATGAGCTCCAAGAAGTCGATCACCCTTTGGTATCAACTCTTCGAGAATATTTGATGTCAACTGTCCTTCGATGGCGGAGTTCTGAACCTAATTCAGGTACCGCCTCAAGATTATTCAATGCCCATCCCCATAAGGTGTTTCTTCTCTTCGTAGAAGGGGCAGCTTTCGTAAGTCAAGATGATCGAGCTCAAGGTGCTCTGCACTTCTCGGGGCTAGTAAACCGATATTTTTCGGTTAGATATACGCTGTGTTACTGGAATCGAGAGGTTTGGGTGACATGGGTACTTGAAGTTCAGAATTCTTGCGAAGCGCAGTACATTAATCGTTAAGATAGCGGGAACGGTGACCTTATTCTCTTTCGATGAAAGACAGGAGTTGAGCCAATGCACAACACCATTCGACGCCTTGGCATAAATCTTCGATGGCGAAGCAGAAACAACGATCTCTGGAAAAGTTACTGCCCGGCCAAAGGGAAGAATAATCATGATGCCAGCCAATGAACCACATGCCCTGAAAGCAGTCAAGAAGTTCAAAACGATCCCGACAATGGTAAGGTCGTGACGCAAAACATCCTCAAAAGACGTGATCAGCCTAGTGTTATATGCGATCATAAAGTAGAGTGTAGGATGAATCAACATGCGCTTTGCGAGTAAATTCATTGTCAAACTTCTAACCGTTCTTACATTTGTGGCTCTCTTATTGGGCTCATCTATTCAGGTGGTTGGGGCATCTCACTATGAGCTTGACAAAGGCTGCTATCATCCAAGCGATGCAGGAAAGCTTCTGTTCGTCCTCAACAATGACGAAGCATACGACTACACGATTCTGCGAGCGGAGATGGACATCGCAGGCATCGGGGTCTTCGAGTGGGATATGCCAGCCTTCCCCAACGGCTACGAGTTGAAGAAAGGTCAAACGGTGAACATCAAGATATTCTTCAAGATACAGGTCGACGCACAGCCCCACGAATGCAAGTACACGATCACTATCGAGAGGAGACCTGGCCCCCTCATTACGCACAAGGGCAGGTTAAGCGTTTATGCAGTAGGGGAGGGACCGCCGTCGCAGCCGCTGAACCCATTGCTTCTACCGTTGATAGCCCTGCCGATTCTGTTGATCGCCTACCCGCTGGTGAGATGGAATAGCAGGAAGGCGGCTAAGGTAATTGGCATCATCGGCCTCGCTCTGATAATACCGCCGATAGTGTTTGTGCCACCTTTGTTCATCATATTCTTCGTTGTAACCCCAATCGGCTTCCTCATCATGATTCTCATCCCAGTTCCGGTGTTGGTCGTGCACAAGAGGGGAAGGCAGGGAAAAGCTCAGAAACCAACACCCGCACCCACACCATTTTCATGCTCGTATTGTCGCAGAGATCTGTCAGCTTTCCCTAGGAACATAACCATCTGCCCATACTGTGGAGGAAAGTTGACTCATCGAACATGCCCATCCTGCAGTAAAGATTTATCGTGGCTTCCAACCGACATTAAGAATTGCCCTTACTGCGGAAAAGCTGTTTCGACAAGTATCGAAGTCAAACCAGCCCCAGCCGTCGAAATTGAGCTCCCAGCAGGGAACAGAGGATTAGAAGATACGCTAAGATGATAGCTCTGTTCGGGATATTGATTGCCATGTCATCCTTCATTCTCATATTTCTCGGAGGATTCATGACCGGCCCGGAACCAAACGCACCGTACGTGTTTCCAGTTCTACATGAGAACACGCCCGCTCTGTGGAACGGAGTTTACGTAGGAGCCCTGCTTGCAATCGCCTCAGCGATAGTTCGAGCTGTTGCTGGTTCATTAGCGCGGACTCAAATTGCAAGGGGCTGGCAGTTGGTTCTAAGATGGGTTCTTGGGGTGGTGATGATTGTTTTGTCAGTTATTCCCATGTTCTTTGGTATGCATTTTTTCTTTGATTGGTATGCGCCGGGGTTCCTCGTCGCAATCTGCTTACTGGTGCCCAAGAAATACTCGATGAAATCAAGCATCATACTCCTAGCGTTGGCCTTAATCTTTGCTTCGTGGCCGAGGGATATGGGGCCTTTCGGTCCATCGCTGTCCGACTTCTGGCTCATATCGATAGCGTTGTCTCCGGAGGTGGCGGAGTGGGGGCTAGGCCAGATAGTCAACTTTTGGAATCTCCTCTCGGAAAAGGTTCTCGCCATAATAGCAGGGCGACTCCTAGTCGCTAGGAAGATTTGATTCAAAACTGGTGGTGCTGGAGTGTTTCGGCGTGGCCGACGAAGAGGCGGAATATCCGCTCAACCAAGTCCTGCCTACAATGTTTGAGTTGGTAAGTGAATGAATTCCAGCAATTACTGTCCTCACTGTGGAGAGCAGCTAACTGGTTTAGGAGAGTTCTGTCAGAAATGCGGTAGAAGACTGCGCCCAACACCGCCTAAGACTAGACTCTTGATCGCAGGGTTGGGCACCCTTCTATTCGGGCTGATCGTTCCAAACCTTTTCTTCAAGTTCCTCTTCATCCCCATAGGCTTCATCCTACTGATAGTTGGCATGGTGCGCCACCGTAAGTCATCCACTCCTAGACTCGATGGGATTTGCAGCAACTGCCGTAGAAGCTTATCTGATTTGGCGGTGGACTCGTCCTTCTGCGCCTACTGCGGCACACCATTCTCAACAATCCCTCCAATATTGAAAGCCAAAACGATGACGACGTTTCGAATCCTAAGAGTGTTCGGAATCCTATTGTTGCTTCCGCTAGCGCTGATAGTGTTCTTCTCCATACCTAACCTTCTATCTCTGCCATTGATGCTCGGACTAATCCTTCCATATCTTCTAGCAGCCATCTACTTTCTACGAGCCAAAACCTACAGAGCCTCCTTAGCTATTCCGCTCCTACTCTTCAGCTCGATCGAGTTCATAGGTCTGCCTCTGCCACTGCCTCTACTTCGCCACACCTTTCCCACTAGCCCTACGACGCCATACTACATTTGGGGCGTGACCATGTTGAAGAAGATGTGGATATGGTACCCGCTCGAAGGGATTGTGCCACTATTCGTTAAGCTCGTTCTCACCACCGCAAGCGTAATCCTGTTCATGGCAACAACCATCCACAAGACGAGGATAAAGGGGCTTGGAGGGACTATTTTGAAAGGCGTCGGCCTAACTCTCACCCTTCTACCCTTAGCCTATGTGGTGTTGGCTCCGATTCCTCCACCTGAACTAGGGTATGCGATGCAGCCTAGCTTTGGCACAGGAGGACCAGGCCCAAGGCTCGACATACAGCTGGGAGATTGCACCTTAACTCAGAACGCTGAGGGCAAGTATGTTTACATTATTCCAGTCGAGTACAGGTTTGTGGTTGGGCCTCCGCATGGACCCGGCGACGTCCCCCTCGTCATAAACAGGATACGATTAGGCGAAGTAACCTATACGCCACCGTTCGACTTAGCTAAGGTGGAAGGGAAAGGGTTAGAGGTTACAGAGAAGGGCATCGTGATTCAGCCGTACGCGAATGGAACAATCATAATCACAGTGGATGAGCCGCATAGCTGGCTGATAATCTACGACAATGCAGATAACACCTATCCACTAATATGGTAAGTTAGGATTGACACGGGCAACATAAAGGTAGCCTCGCGGCTCCGCTAGCGCAGATTTCCGCATACCGTTCCGAAACGCTTTTTCTACTTCACAAAATGCATCTGGCATTTTCGATCAAATCGCAGATTTTGAATGGCGGGTGCGGATAGCTACAAACGTCGTTTAGAACTATCAACCAAGCAGAATTTGAGCTGAGGAAGCATGTAAACCAAGTTAGAGTCGAGCAGTAGTCAAGCCCAATATCAGCTCTGAGACCATTTTAGCATGCGAATGATTGGAGCTTATGAAAATTCTAGCACTCATTTCGTACTCGCAAGTCTGTCCATGTGGCCTACAAGCAGGGTTCACTAACAGATCCAAGTCGCGGGCAAGTGTCCGAAGATACTCAGCACCGATGGTTGGCGCGGGCACTCGAAGGCCTGCTTGTTAGCGTTTCGCGGAATAACAATTTATGAATTCAAATCAAAAGACGAACCTGGTGGATTGGGCTTTCGCGTCGTCTGACATAGACTGGAGTTCGCTAATAATCCGTCTCGACAGATCGAGCCTTAATGAAAAATGATTCGAAGCGTTGCTATTCTTTAGAGATTATTATTCCGAGAACCTTCTCATCCTGTAAGGTCTTCTCTATCTCCTCAAAATCAAGTTTCTCCATAAACTTTACTTGAACGCCCTCAGCATTGTCCAGCAAAACCAACCTAAACTTTCCCATGGTGAAGCCCGCCGATCGCATGAAATTGCGTCTTGGTTGGGTCTTAAAACACTTAAGGATGTGGGTCAAGAAAAATGTAAAAAGTACAAAAATCTGACAGAGCCTGTCGAGAAATGTAGAAAGTTCAACCGCCCAATAGCAGTTTTTTCGGTAGAATTGGTTTGTAGTCGTGCCTTTGTATGGGCAAGCTAAAATATGGCCAGAGCTCTTCCACTGGTCAGACCTGTAGATCATCCCGTCGGTTGATTCTTTGAAAAACAATGAATGGTGCGGGAGAGTGAACGGAACAAAATAGCTGATGGCAGAAACCTTGATGCCATATAGCTTAGTAATAAGACCACTAATGAATCAAAAGCCAGATTTCTTAGAATCTTTCCACTAAGAAACAAGTTTCGTCGAGGAGAAAAGTTAGAAATGTTTTTCAAAGTTGAAAATGGAAGTAGGGAAGTCTTTCGAAACGAAGCAGCCTCCCAGTGTGCGTCAGTGGATATGAGGCTAGCGACATTCAAATTTCGCCTCCGCGACTTATTTAAAATGCTTTAGGCATACAATTAACTGAGCTCAGATTGAGATGAATTTAAGGCTCAGACATACGGTTGGTGTAGTGTTTGTAGTATTTCTCTTGATCCTTAACGTTTACTTTTATTATCAATTATACGGTCGGCTTAGCAGAGAACCCAGAATGTTGCATGAAGTGCGATATAATACCGAGGAGCTGCTTTCTCTCAAGCTTCATGACAAGTTTGCGCGTGTATATCTCGGTAAACCATTTGTCGTTTTCATGGGTACGAGGTCTACGCCAGTAAGAATACTGTTTTACAATCTTACTTATCAAGGATCAGCCCTTGTCAACATGTCAGTGGTTCATCTAGATCTATTTGCAACTAACTTCGGTGAATGGCCACAGGTCGTTTTTCAAGAAGAAGATTTGTGGTATCTAGAAGCAGGATATTATAGGTATCAATCTATAACAAAACCAGAACTGACCTTACAACCACTTCAGGCGCGCGAAGCAAGTGTTGAATTCCTTATCAATTCTAGTGCTAAACCTTCGGCCATTACATGGATTGTTTGGTCAGGTGCTGGATGGAGTAAAGTACCTATATCGCTGATTCTTGCGTGATAGAATAGATGAAGAACAAGAATAGACATAGATGGATAAACTACCTGCCATTTCTGGCCTCTCTTACACTGTCGCTATACTTTCTGATTCTGGCAACATCCATTGACCCCGTAGCCTACGCCTATGCGTACTTGGATTTAGCTCCAATCTTGATAGCAATATATGGAATTTTCTTGGGGTTTTTGTCATCATCACTGGTGTTAACCCAAAGAAAAGAGAAGATATTCTTTAGATGGATCACTTGGGTTGTAGCTGTGGTTCTCATTTGGGCGATGATCAACACATTGCTCTCCTTTAGTAAACTTAAAGCCGCCTTAAACCTAGATGTAAAGGACATATTCGAAATTACAACCCACACTGGAGAGATCAACACAACATTATGGATAGCTCTCTTTTCATTCCTATTCTACATTACATCGTATACTGTTGGCGACCTGGATTGGATTGAAGAAGCATTGCTCCCTAAGGCGGTCACCGTTTCAGGTTAAAGTGTAAGAATGTAGAAGAGCATTAGGGAAAACGCGCAAACTTTCACTTTGTTTAGCTTTTTCTTTTTTCGATTAAATCGAATTTGAGCGAAAACTAGCTATCAGAATTACAGAGACTATTCTCCAACAGGACAGTATTCACGGTGAGGTATTGTCCTAATTGCTGGAGGGACGTTAGTGACAATGCTCGTTTCTGCGATATAACTTGGTATATCCATAATTGTTTTGTTTGCAAGTTGAATCTTTTTCCAAGCCATACAAACGTACAAACGAAATATGGCCCGTCTAGCCAGAAACCAAGGGCGATAAGCAGATTCTACTGCTCTGTCATAGTTTTCCTGCTCGAACGTTACCTTGGCAAAATCCAAATCAAGTCTGGACTGGTATGAATCGTTGAAAGATTGATGCCTTACGGTTTCGTTTACATTCAACCAGTACTCGTGCAATTTAACCTGGAAACTGTAAAGAAGGCCTTCCGCCATGTTGATAACAATCTCAATCTCACTTATATTATCTTGAGCAGCTACTGGACAAAATAGCATCGTGAATGAGAGGACTACGAATAGTATCAGAATAGTAAGTTTTCTCAAAGTGACAAACCTCGTTAGTAGAAAGACGGCAGATATGTAGCATTAAATCTTCGCGTCGCTGCAGCCTCGGAAAGAAATGTCCTCTCTTCGGAAGTCGAATGGAGAAATCCGGTTGGATAAAACCAAGGAAAGGCGAGAGGAAAACATACGGAGAAAAGACCGTCTACAGATGCCCCAAATGCGGTCACAGAACGCCCTAAAGGCTAGGCAAAGAGCTCGCTATCATGCAAGTTTACTAGTCAACAGTGATTTCATGAATAGTTCCTACGCCCATCCGATACTTTCTACCAAGTTCTCTGATTGAAACTCCGAGCCGACGGAGGTTCATGATTTCTTTCACTGTATCTTCGCTTAAGCTTCAGAAACTTCCAAAGCTTTTTAGTCAGATTTCATCCTGAGTTGTATTCATGCGACATCCAATCGTCTTATTGATTCTTTCTGTTTTGCTTTGTCAGGCTCTTCCTATGTTGCCCTGTCAGACTCAGGTGACTGCAGATACGAAGATTTCTGTCGTGTTTTCTCTTGAACCCCAGTTGACCTCGATTCTTGGATTTCACACCACTCTGTTCCAGCAATCTTTTCAGGTCAATCTCAGTAGCCGCGGAGCATCTGAGTTTCCAGGCGGAAATCTAGTCGTTGACGTCGTGCCGCCTTCCGAAAAATATAGAGTCTCTTTCAACCTGTCAATCCCCAAGCTCATGCCCAACAGCTCTTATGTCGAGCTATGCACCTTTAAGCCGCAAGAAGCCGGGGTTTATACGATAAAGGTTCTCTATTTGGATACGCCGACCCGCAAAATAATGCCTTCCGAGATTGAAGGTGGCTTCTTGGCAGAGGACTTCAAGGGCCCGGAGGTCGCGTATACTCTGATCTTCGGAGCTATTGGAGCTGTTCTGGCCATTCTCACTTATTACTCTAGAAAAACTAAAAGAAAACGAAAGTAATGTGTCCGATATCCTTTCCTATGAATGGGGTTCTTTCAGGGTTATAGGATGTCTAGTAAATTCGATGATCTATAGAAATAGATCTAGCTAGAGAGCTAGAATTACTGGCTAGAGTCTACTTAAATTAGCCAAAAACTCGTCCTTTCTTTGCATTTCTACTTTGTCTAGGCTTGATTGTTTCAGTGAACTTCTTATAAGCTCAATTCTCTTGTTGAGTTTATAGAGCTCGTGTTTTTCGCTGCTATCTTTGACAACAAAGAAAAGACTTGGCTTAAGACGTTGTTCCATCATGGCCACACATACTTCCGCTAGAATAGTTGCGCCAGCAATCGATTTTCTGACGTTTGAAGTCTGAACTTCGATTATGTATCGCACTTCACTTGAGTCAAAGACTACTATGTCCGGTTGATAGAGCGCAGATTCTCGAGTTTGTCCAGGGAGATTGAACGGGTGCTCGATTCTACTATATTTCGTTCCTAACTTCTCGACGATCTGGTTCACAGTCTCATTATGCCAGCTTGTCATGATATTCCATTTAGAGATAAAAATAGCAGTCTAATAGCTTCTGTCTTCCCATCTACATTTGCCAGCTAGACGCTCGGACACGTAACCTTAAGAAGCTCTTAAATTTGCTGCAGCGGCCTCGAGGGCTACTCGGCCCTATCGATCTGATTTTTACGAGTTTCGGGCGAACGTAATTTGAGCCAAAATTTCTCGTGCAAAGCACAGCTAAACAGTTCATTTTTTCAATAAAGATTCTGAAGCGTGCCTCAGATCGTCAAGAGTCGTTGGGTTAGCTATAATGATCGGTTAGACTAGATTAATAAGTCATCTTAACTCAACTCTTGTTCAATGGTCTCAGGATGGACTTCAGGACATTCGAAGGAATTGTAAAGGGCAGGCAAAATGTGCATGATGCCGCTAATTATCACCTTGTGAGGCTGAGGTCTAAAATCAAGCAAATGGTAAAAGGCAAGGAATCCGAATGTGTCTTTCTTAGCATAATTTATGCCAATATCCTCGCAGCTCTTACTAAATCAGACATCTCTTACCGGCCTTCTGGCTCCTCTTACAACATTGTCAATCCGACCTGGTTCAGAGCCTCCCAAGGGTTCACAGCGGTCTTAAACGACCTACTGACTGATGCGCTCCCGCTCAAACCTGCAGAACAAGTGGAATTCATGAAAGCGCTGGGTGATACGAATGAGTTTATTGATTTCACCCTGAGCTGCACTGACATGGCAAAATGGCTTCATATACTTGAGAACGATTACGTCGATGAGATAGAAATTGTAAATGGGAAACCTAAGCCTATTATGGAGGCGGATGAAGAGAAAGCCGAACTTTTTCAACTATACGTTGACTCGGTAGCTGTCAGCAGGGATCTCGACGAATGGAGTGAGTGGTTCAATGAAAGACTCTGGAAAGACACCAAGATATGCCAGAGTTTGAGTGAGGATTTCAGAAAGAGCTACGGAGTAGAATTCGAAGATTTTAGGCGTGCTTCGGAATACTTAGAGCATCTAGCTGAAGATGCAAAGTCAGCCTTAACCAGTTTAGGTAAGGGGTTTTTACTGAAGGTGTTTACGCATAATATGCGGGACGGTGCCAAGACCATCAAGTTGCTTAATGAGCTGGAATATAGGTCGGGTCGGAACCTGCGAAGGTCTCCATTGATGCCCGTAAAGAAGGGCAAGTACATCTTGGCTAGATGGATACTTTATCCTAATAACGTCCATTTCCGGGAATGGGTTTGGCCTTTGTTAAAGAACCCCAAGACGAGAATTTCAGGCATGTTCAGAGATTATCTAGGAAAGCGCCTGTTTGAGGATTATTTGGATGGTAAGATCAAACAAGTGACCGGAGTTAAAAATCTCGGTAAACAACACATCTGGCTCAAAGATTATCCCAAAATAACTCCGTGGTTAAGAAGACTGAAAGGAAGAAAAGATGGCTTTGAAGTAGATAAAATATTAGTGCGAGAAGAGTTTGCATTCGCCGTATCATGCAAAGGGGGCATAGAGGAGCTGCCTAAATCCTCAGCAGCAAAAATGTGGTGCATATTTCCGACAAAGGAAATAGAGAGAAGGATCAAGCAAAACAAACAAGATGCTGAGGAAATACTTCTTGAGGCTAAATGCATAGCATCTAACCCCGATGTAGCTAGAAATCTTGGTGTAAACGATTGTAGTAATTTAGTGCCGGTACTAGCATACTCGGTTGTCCAGCCCCTGAGCTTAACGGAAATCAAAAAGCGCTTCGGACTATCTAACGTTGCAGTTCTGACGCCAAATGAGTTAGTGAAGCTTGTAACAGACCCGCACGCATGGACGCACAAAGTTGAATGCATAGAAATTTCTAAAGTTTTTGACGAATCTCGTTGAAATTCTACTTAGTCTTTGCTCGCTTTAGATTCGAGGCGGATGAAAGTAAGATAGGGCAAGTGTAACCATTAACGGACACTATTCTTTTGTCTTTCAATGTCAAATATGGACGTTTTTGATCTATCTTAGTGATGCGAGCGATGGATGACTTTGACACTCAATATTGGTGGTGTTTTTTCGGGCATAGATGACATAGCACTGTCGCGAAAGGCTTGATAGCTTCTCCTCCTAGTACTTTGTATAGTGCCTGAAATTGCCAATAGCATGGAAGGAAATCCAGCAACTCAAGAAGAGGCTTGAGGATATTCAAATTGAGCTTCAGAAGTATGGTGCGGAGCTATGGTATGCTGAATACAAGCCCAGACCATCCGACCTTTTCGAATATTTTGTCCTGTACAATTCAGCGCTGGCTTTAGAGCCAGCGGGCCTCAAGGTAGGGGTCAGGCAACCTGGGCTGAGACCATTCACCCGTGGAGATTTCCGATCCACCGGCCTGTTGCCATTCGCCGCTATCAAATCACACAAGACGCTTGCTAGAATGGGGCTTACATTGCTGCCCAGCATCGTGATCTCAAAGGATGCGGTAGAACTAGCTATCTGGTTTGACAAGAGCCTCGCGAAGGGGTTAAGACCAGACATCGTTGTCCGCAAAGGGCACTTCGAGTACAAGGAAGAATATGGCAAATATGCGCGCTTATACTGCGACGGAGAAATGTTTGCAGAGTATGGCTTAGGTCCAGCACCAACCGAGAAAGAAGAATACAAAGTAGAGACAACATCTTCTATCGCCGACAGAGAAGAAGCAATGTTCTTCTGTGCAAAGAAGGATTTCGAGCACCCTCCGCTAATCATAGAGTGTAAAAGCTTTGGAGCAAGGCTTGGAAACCCCCAAAGGTACGCGGGCTATGCTAAAACTGTACTAATGGTTTCTCCCGAGAAACTCTACGAGCCAAAAGCCCCCAACATTAAGGTAATACGAGTAGAGGGCGAATACAACAGTTTTGACTTGAGGTCGAAACTTAGACCGTTCCTGGAACTGTGTTAGCAACCTTCGCGCTGGTAAGGAGGAGGAATATCAAAAGAACGAGACTAGGACCTCTGGGCTACCACTCATCTCGATGCTTCTTCATCACCACGGAGACGGCGTCATCCAGCGCCCTCACCGGATTCCATCCACTAGGAGTGCTGCTCATATCCTTCCATGACAGATTTTAAACGTTCAGCCGAATCAGGAAACACAAGCAAAAGACGAGCGTTAAAAAATCTGACTCTCAGCTCAAAAAAAGCTCAAAACAAGCTCAAATCGCATATTTTTAATGGCGGGTCCGGAGGGATTTACACCAATTTGGGTTTAAATCCATTCATAAGATGTTTCAGGCCGTCTGTTTCTCAGGAGTCTGCTTATGCGACTTGCGGCGCTTCCGGCGCGCCCGTATTATCTTGAAAATTTCATATATATGTAGGTACACCAATTACCGTCCATTTTGTTGCATCAACGCTTGCGCGACTCTTAACATAAAAATCATAGAATGTGCTTCCAGGTTCAATCTTACTGTTGTCATGATAAACGGTTAGATTCTGGCTAGTCAAGTATGTCAGTCTGATAGATTTTGTATACAGCTTCCCATCGGACCCTTAGGCTCCAGTTGGAAGGGTGAGAACCTCATAGCCGTTGCTGTGGAAAAGAGAGGTGGTCGTCTTTCAGGTATACCCATCGGACTTGCCGCAACCACAGGGATCAAGTGTTCGACTGAAGAAACGACGAGTATGCAGACAAGAGCTATGTAAAGGCTCTTTTTGAAAAAGGTTTCCAAATGCCAAAATCCTCGGGAGGATCTATGAGTGGAATGCAAAAAAGAAGAAATCAAGCTTTAGACCCGGAAAAGCGCTTATCTATTAAGAGGCCGCATGAAGAGGCAATAACTTTCTCTTCTTCTTGAACGTGTCTGGCATATGAGTCTTAGTGCATTTTCGATTGAGCTTCTGTGAGCTTGTTTGGAATAGTTCCTTAAACACTTTCGCAGATTTGTAAATATCTGAGAGGTCTCCCCAAGAATCGAATTCCCTTTCACCGTTCTTGAGTCTGATGAATCGGCTACCCCTATTGTGTAGCCATTGATGCAATAGAGAAGAAACAATTTTGATGGCTAAGGCGAATACAGGACCTACTGTTGCCAACATTACAACCGTCGTGAGAGTAAGTTCTTGGCGCCATTCTGTTATTTTTGAGCCGATAGTGCCAAGTTCTACTAGGACGAGAACAGATAGAGAGGCTATTAAGACGACAAACGGGAGATACCGATAAGGTTGAGCCAATTTGCTATCGTAAATGCTATCATCTGAAGGGATTTCTTAAGATAATGACATTAATCATACAGATTGAGTAGTCTTTGTAGGCTACATAGAGTCTTACCGTTCAGACTGAGTCGCCTTGCACTGAAAGATATTGCACGTACACCGTGTCTAAGAGCAAGAGGACTTTGAGCATCTCAAGGCTCCATCTCAGCGACCGGGTTCTGAAGTCATCTATGGGGTTTGGGTTTTCCTAGGAAAAGCGTTTGTCCAAGCTTCATCGCTCTAATAGTCATCCTAATTGACTTGCCTTTCACCTCGAATAACCGGAATGACTCGACGGCAGTAAGGTGCTTACTTATGCTCTTCCTTAGCGTCGAGTCGTCCAAGAATTTCCCGCGCAGGTTTTTCGGAAGACTACGCCTGTATTCGGTAAGGCCATAGTCCTCCTCGATTGGAACCCACACCTTGTCCAATTCTTCCAGTGAGTCAATACCCCTTTTCGCAGCAATACTCTGAGCGAGCCGGAAAATCGTTTGGAAAAGTAGGTATTGAATGTTCATCTTTCCCTTTTCATCTTTAGGCGTCGTCCAGTGAGGCAGCGGCTCTCGAGCATAGCCTATTCGAACCGTCTCTAGTTTCGGATGCCCCTCATCTTCTATCTCCGACCTGTCTGACTTGTAGTAGTCGCTTGGCCGCCTCTCACGCATAGGTTTGACGTAGTATAACTCCACTTTCGGGAAGAAGTTAAACACGTTCATCGCAGCTAAGAGCCATTCCTTTGATGCAGACGTTAGATCGATAAATGCTTCTGCTTCACCTCGAGAAGTCTTGAAAAAAGCAGACAATTCCTTCAAGAGCCACCCTGTCAAATGTTCTTCATTACTTATGGGCAAGGCTACATCTTCGCATACGATGTCCAGCCCTGCTGTTTGTTTCCAAGTTTGCAATGTGTAATCTTTCAGTTTATCAACGAACTCTGTCTTGTAGGATGGATCGCTTTGAATCCAGCTTTGTCCAGAAACCAGGATCACTCTAACCTTAGTTTCCGTCGCCTTGGTTTCACTGCCGAGAACAAGGTCGATGCCTCTTCTGACCCTTCCAGTATATATTCCAGTAGGAGCGATAACGAGGAGTGTAGATAGTGTAGGCTTTTCCTCACTATGTAGCAAGCCTCTCACAGTATTAGGCTACTTGTGCCCACATTGTTTTAAAATTTTCTACATTTAGGTTAATAGAACCCACATTCACCTTAACGGGACCCACATTGTTGTTTTTGGTCTTCTCTACATTCTTGTTGTTTTGTTCAGAGTTTTCCAATTTACGTAGACTCTGAATAAGAATAGAAAGAATGAATTAAAAGGTGAGATCCTTGGAGGGCGCGAAAGCCATAGAGGAGGTCATCCTTAGGGCTCTGAAGAATCACCCGGAAAAGTCCATGGCCTTCGACGAAATCATTGAAAAGTATGGCAATCCGAAAAGAGTTGCAACTATCGCTCACGCGTTAAACAGCCTGGTAAAAAGAGGTCTTCTTAAACAGTTCCGAGCTACTCATTATGGGAGGATTCAGAACCACTACAGGCTCGTTGAGTAATCTCAAAGCTTTTCAGAACCTGTGGGTGGGTCAGAAAATTGGCTCAGGCGGATCTCGAAGAACTCAAGAAGAGATTTAACGCGATCAATCATCAAATTACAGAGATCCATCAAACGATGGCTACGAAAGAAGCGCTCGACTTAAGCGTGAGGAATATTATGACACGGCTGGACGCAATAGATAAGCGAATTGATGATTGGAGAGATGCAACGAAAACATACTTCGTGGTTTTGGGCATAATAATTGCTGCGGTTCCGATACTGGTTAGTGTAGTTTCTAAAATGACTCCCTAAAATCCCTCCTTTTTTATTTCATCTTTACAGTGCGGTTGTAGGCTGCTGAAATCTACTACATAGTGCCGCCTTTGCTGTAATTAGTGGATCTTGCCAAGTACTGAGTCGTTCAAAGTTTGCTCAATCAGCATTTGAATGCCGTTAATGAGCGTCCTTCGATCTACTCAAATTTCCTCAGGTTGGACATTCTGCTTTAGTCCAAGAATATGGACATAGTGTCTTGTGATTTAGATTGGAAAAGACAATTGAGAACCGGTGCCCTGATTGCCACCAGAACTCAATGAACATATACTATTCAGATGATTCTGATACCAAAGTAGGTGCATGGTGCGAGAACTGCAACCGCAAGTACATCTACCTAGGAGGTAAACTTGTTCTCATCCAGAGGTAAATCACATTGATGATGATCAAATATTGCGCTATTTGCAGAGCTGATGTTCCTCACAGTATAGCCTTGGCGGGAAACACCCAAACTGATCGCTGTCTTGCGTGTGGATTGACATCGACAGTTGACTACGACAAGTTACGAGAATTCATTAGAGAGATTCAGAATCGTTTGGAGAGAGCCGCCGAGGTAAGAGATCCAGAGGCGGAGCAACAAGAATAGATAATGATCGGCATTAGAGCACGGTCGATGTGAGGTTGAGAGGTTGGGCAAATGTCCGAATTGCGGTAAGGAGACGATGCCGCTTAACGACAGAGAAGATATTTGCCTTAGATGCAGAGATGGACAAGCTTGGATTTGGCAGTTACGCACGCCTCGGCCGGAGTCGTATGAACTGGGTGAAAATGAGACTGGATGTGGAAAGGGATGCGACGGATGAATAAGCGTTCCAGGATGAAGAGATGTTTGGCAATACACAGTATAAAGTTGCCGAGAAGCTCGCGTATACAAGCTCATTTAGATGTCCGAGAGGGATAAGTCGTCTGTCTAACGCATGGAAATATCTTGTAGCCGCAGGGATTGGAGCGATTATAACATATGGTATTATACAGTCGAGGCTGCGGGCCCTAGAAGCCACTGTCTTCAAGCTAGAAAGGGGCATTAACCAAGCAAATGCTAGAGTTGCAGAGTTTGAGAGCAGATACCGAACTGACATAACTCAACTTCAATACGAATATCAGTTGATTCGCAGAGACGTAGATGAGTTAAGGAAGACCTTTGCGACGCCCGAGCAGAAAGTTAGAGTGAAGTAGATATGGCTCCGCTACTTGAATTATCGCAAACCACAGTACTCTCATACTTTCTCGTCGGGGCGGGCATCTGGGCGGTAATCGGAATTATTAGACACATAGCAAGACTCCCTCGATACGACCCTGACATCAGCAGATGGAGAGATCCTTCAACAGGTCAATTCGTAAGTGTCAAAACAGCGATGACAGCAGGACTGTCATTCTACGCTTCTTTTCTATTTTTCCTTTTAAGCAAAGGCGGAGTTTCACAATTCGCAATCGACTTCGGGCAAATGGTCGTAGGCTTCGTCGCAAGCAACTTTGACATGTCGGCTGCACTCTCAGTACTATTTTCCGCTGTCGGATATTTCAGCAATAGATAGGACAAAGTCGGGACCGTATGTGTAGAAACTAGAATGCTTGGTGTACAGGTCATGCAAGCTCAGTTCAAAATGCGTGAAGCCAAACATTTCCTAGAACAAATGAGGAATTCTTCAGACGAGGAGGCCTTCCTATTCAATCTGGACGCCTTTCTTTCTGGACTGGAATCCTCTCGAGGCGATGAAAATAGGTTTGAATGCGACCTTTCGGATTTGTGTGAGTATTGTGTCATGGAAACTTGTCCGTTTCGCTGTTGCTACCAGGAACGGCAGGTGACTGGCGTAGAGTGCGATATGGCGAGATGTTCCTTTCATAAGTACTGCCCCGCAAGCAAAGGGAAGAAATACATCCATGACCTTATTGAGAATGTATCTCACGAGTTCTCGAGCAAGTCCCAAATGGGCTTAACCTTCCAAGAAGTGGCCTCAAGCCTTCCTTCGCCGTACGTACCTGAAGTCCGACCGGTGGGAAGGGAAAAAGATGAAGCTATAAGAATTGTCAAGGAGTTAGACATTCCGGTAATCGCGGTCTCTCTGTCGAAATTCTACCGAGGGGTCGCCGAAACCTCCTCTCTAAGGAAAGCATTGAGCGCAGGGTTGCACAAGTTCATGGGCTTCGAGGGAGAGATCCTACTGTCAACAGATGTTCAAAATCCTCTCTGCGATAAGTTCACTCAGAATCCTCGTTATTTCAAGCGTATTGCTGAGAATCTCTGCCCAGACTATCTGACAACCTTGGATACCTATTCCTACTATAACATTCCGGCATGCATCTCGCGTATCAAGATGCTGCAGATCCTAACGGCTAATCATGCCTTTATGGATTTGACTATGAAAGTGATAGGATTGGTTGTCGGTGGAGCGGTTAGGCAAGTTCTCCAATGTGCTCGACAGTTGCAACGCATGGGTTGCAGGGTCGTTTGCTATCCGGTTTATGAGATGAGACGGTCCCATGATACCTACGGCATAAGAGCTAGAACTGAGATTCTGAAAACTACTGGATTGCCGGTAGCTCTACTTAGCTGCACCCCTGGAACCAAGAAAACCGAGAGAGTCTACGCAAACTATTATTCTAGTTTCAGCTGGTTTTCCGTATTCGGCAAACAAACACAGCGCCACCTCAAGAGAAAAGAAAGACTCATTAAACTCGTCAAGTTGGCACAAGAGTGCAGCAAACAAGCAACGTGGACAGAGGTCACTTGATATGGGCGGTGGTATGAGTAGGACAGGGAGAAGGTATACGCATTCAAGGCTAGTAGGAAGACTCGAAGCCGTCAGAACCTATTATCGGGAAAGGGGCTACAAAGAGGGCCCTTTGGAGGCCCTAGAGCAAGGCCAAATCAGCTCTTTCGCAAAACCGCTTCCGAGCGGAAGGCACCATGTTAGAGTTATTGCAGACAGTGGGTACTATCGTATCGACGAGCATTACGATCGAGCAGACCCAGAAAGGGATCCTCTCGGTCACCTTCAGGATATCATAGGCCCTCCTCCTCACGAAGTCAGGCATATCAAGAAGCTCGATTGAGGGAATATGTGTGGAAAATACTGTGACAACGGTATTGGAAGTGTTCTGTACTCAGCTTATTCCAAAACTCACGCAATGGGTTGAGGAATTTCGAAAGTACAGAAAGAAGTGCCTGAGGGTCACACTACGAGACGGGAAGATCTTAGCTGGCTATTACAATGGATTCTCCCACGAACTTCAGGCGATAGAGTTGAGAATCGATTCTGACAAGCTCGTTAGCATACCAGCGAACAACATCTACCTCTGCGAAGTTCTCGATGTTGCAGAGATTGCTAAGCCTTCTCAACCATATGCGTTTGGAAATATGAGGTATACATTGAAGGATTTTCCAGAACCTTTCATAACTAAAGACGGATCCTTTGACGTTATGTTAGCTTTCGGGGAAGGATGGAGAGACTATGCTGACTACGCCGAGACACTTAGGTCTGTCGGCAAACCTGTTCCTCCTCGGTTTAGAGAGGGTAGACGAGGTGACTTTGACTATCTTCTAACCCTCTGTGCCAAGTTGGGGTTCGAGTCTGCGAGGAGGTCGCAAGAATGCGGCGAGCTTCGTGAAGGACGCCATCCAACAGTGTTTCCATGCGGGAGACAGGGCTACTGGATTTCTCAGGAAGAAAAACAGCGAACAAACCTGATAACGATAGGATCCGGCGCTGTAAACACCCTGACCCGCGAAGTGTTAGAATTCTATGGCAACAACCTTCCAATTCGTTTCGATAGCCCTCAAAGTGATCAACAAATCTTCTTTGACATGGATGATGAAGTGAAGGTATATGACCGTAGAAATGACGAAGAGAAGGATATCGGGTTAATAGCAATGCTACCCAGCCCATATAATCAGGACAAATTCATTCTCGTCGCTGCCGGGATGGAAGTCGCTGGAACTCAAGCAGCGATTCTCGCTCTTTGCGATGGGACAGACCGCAGATTAAGTGATATGAAATGTAGCTTCAAGGGAGAAACGATGTGGATCCCCATGAGGCTCGTGAAGGCTACTGAGATAGAGTATTTAGAGCACTGCGAGATAGCAAAGAAATATTCATTCTTGCAAAATTGTAGTCTGATTTGACACCTGAAATACATGCGAATCCAAACAAGGTCTTCAGAATAATTGCTACCTTTAATGCTGTGCGAATATGAATTTTAAAGAGCGGACTATGTCGCCAGAGGGTTTATTCTTTGCCCATTATTTGTCCTAAATGTCATTGTATGAATGTTCGTCAAGTCACCAAGCCGAAGAAGACCAAGTATGGCAGGATTCACAGAAGGTTCCAATGCAAAGGCTGCGGATACAACTGGATAGAAAAGAGATGAAATGAAGCAAAGTGATTTGCTTTTTGCTCTCTTTACCTAGGTCTTCTTGACGAGGTTGGGTTGCTCGATTTTAATGACCCCTCGACTAGAGTCCCTCGGGAATATCGTCGGGATCCGACTTCGATTTATACTCTGTAATTACTTCCTTCCTCGTTTTAGACGGCAGCCCATAGAACTGTTGAGGTGAATGTCCCTTTGACTCAATGAAGGCATGGAACCTTTGCCATCTCTCCATTTCTTTGAGTGTAGCAATCTTTTCCCGCATCCTGTCGCTTAGCGGCTGTATCCTTGGGCATGCCGTGCATTTGACTCTATTGAAGCATGTAACATCGCTTTGACCCTTCTCAAACTTTATTTCAACAAACTCGACGAGAGTTCCAGTCTGATTGCAAAAGTCTTCTCTGCTTTCGACGACTAGGCCATAATCGCTGGCCTCCACAATCGCTTCTGCTTCCTTGAGCCTTTCTAGGTACTCAGCTTTGTCTTTCTGTGATAGTTCAATCGTCACACCTTTCATCAGAAAAGCCTCGTGTGGATCGATCTTTCTTCTAGGCTCAAGCTTGTATCCACATGCTTTGCATTGAAACTTGGCGGAACATGGGACGTGTGTTGATCCGTTCCTATAGACCATGAGGCTAAACCTTTCACCTCCTAGTCTGTTTGGGCAATGAATTTCATGCTCGCCAACTAGGTCCTCAGGACCACGAATCACAAGCCAATCTTTTGGTGTAAGATATCTCCGGCTCAAGTGTAACCCTCCACAATTAGGCAGAAGGCGAGATTGCCCACGTGATATGTGGAGGAATTCAATGCGGCCGCTAGACCTTGATGAGCTTGGCGCAATCTATTGAAGTCTTGTGGTCAGCTTGAAAGATATACTGAGAAGCCCTTTTCGATACCGTCCTCGGTTGGCAGATCAATCTGCAGAGACTTGTTCTCGAGCGAAGCGTTCCTAGGTATAACTAGAGTGACCTTGCGCTCCGAGTTTACAGCTACCTCAAACGGAATTGATTGCTGAATTGCTTCTGGCTCGAACCGGCAATGATAAGCTTCATATGATTTTCCATTTAGCAGAATGCCGAGAACCTTTACGGGCTGGGAGCCAATGTTCTTAATGGCAATGGGGACCTTCCATCCCTCGCTAGTCGAAGTCGCACTTGCGTAGCCAACCTCGAGGACGCCGTACTCAGAGGTGACGGCATGGAGCGCTTGATTATACAATTCTTGACTCTTCACGTCATCCTGCCTCATGTAGCCTGAAGGTTCAACCACTTCTTTTGTTTCACCCGACTCATTGACGGTGATAAGTCCTATCCCAAGCGATCTGAATCCATGTGTTTTCAAGCCTCTCTGCTCAGGTATTGCCAAGTAGACATTCCGAGCAATAGTACGCCATGCCATACATTTGCCGAGGACCTCAAAGACCTCTTTGCCAGTGAGCTCAGCCTTCGCTTCCACGCACACAGTCTCTGTCCATGAACGAGTCACGCCCACAACATCTGGCTCGATGTGTTCCTTGTATGGGAAGATATCGCCTATTCAAATCTTGACGTTTGCCTTCTCGTGAGTAATCGCTGCTCGGTAGCCTCTGGAGCGTAAAAGCCTTCTGACGGGTTCATAGAGCTCTTGTTCTTTCGTGGCCTTTCCCACTCATGCCGAGCATAGGTCTATTCTGTTCTTTCCTCTATTATCTTGGCGCCCTCAAACTTAAGCGTCTTTCTAGGCTTCTTCAGAAATGGTTCGCCGACGGTGTAGAAGCTTAAGGGCTCCATATCGATCGGTTCTATCAACGTGAAGTATCTTCCGCATTTACTGCAGCGGAAGAAATGGTCATGAGGATTTGTAAGAACGACCTGGTTAACTTCCGTAACTCAAAAAGCTCCTTCTTTCCGAGAACTAACGCAACCAATCTTTTTTCGCGCCTTCGAAGTATCTAAAGTTAAAAAGTTATCTTTCGTTATTCATATGGCGCGACTTTAACACTAATGGGCCTCCCACGGCCATAGGAAAAACTTAAAGCGCACGAAGTTAATATCTAAGTTATGTCAATCGAGATAAGGGATTCTCTCTATGGAGACATAGTTCTAGGGCGAGATGAAGCAAGGCTCCTAGGAACCTATGAAATGCAACGACTTCGCCAACTGAGACAACTGGGGAATGTACATTTAGTTTTCCCGAGTGCAAACCATACGCGATTCGAGCACTGTTTAGGGACAAGATGGCTTGTCCAGAAGATCATAAGAATCTCAAATCTGTCGATCGACAAAGAGGACGAGCAACTCCTGTATAAAGCTGCTCTCATCCATGATGCGAGCGAGCCGTGCTTCGAACATGTCACGGAAAGACTCCAGCGAATAGGCTTCAAGACTCATGAGGAAATTCTTTCAGAGGTGCTTGATGGAACCTACAAGGAAAAAATTTTCGAACGCCGGAAGACCAATAGTAAATTCATTTGCGAGGTTCTAGATGACAAGGAGAGAGAGGCTATTCACGAGATCTTACTAGGCAATCCACACAATGCGTTCCTGAAAGAACTGATCAACAGCTGCATAGACGCTGACAATCTTGACTATATACGACGAGACTCTTTCTACTGCAATTTGCCTTATGGATCTTATGACGATAGAATATTTGCGTCTTTTCGCACAGTGAAGTTTGAAGATGCTGACCATTTGGCCCTCAGAAGATCTATTGATACCATAAGTGCAGCAATTAGCATTTTAAATGCACGCTATGTGCTTTGGAAAACAGCGTATATGCACCACGCCGTTCTGATAGCAGATGAAATGTTCCTTCAAGCCATGAATGAAGCTTTTTCAGACCACGTCGTTGACGGGTATGATATCTACATCCTCGGAGATTATGAGCTACTGAATAAACTGAGCGAAGCCAAAGAGATTTCTCGTTTGGGCCGGTCCTTAGCTGATAGGCTACTAAGTCGGGACTTGTTTAAACGTGCCTACATAATTAACAGCGGAGTACCTGACAGAGTGATGCAACAGTTGAACTCAATAAGTGGGGATCTCATGACAGAAAAAAGGTTTGTAGAGAATATCAGTCAAACAGCAGGTCTCACCTCGGAAGATATTCTAGCGTTCTTTTACCCTTCGACAGGCTGGAAACAGGAATTCAACGACATTCTAGTCGTGGATCAAGCGGGTAACCTGGAGACTCTGGATAAGGTTGTGCCGAGCGAGCTTGATCTACTCAAAAAGAATTATTTCAATCTCTGGAAGTTCATGGTTGCTGTCAGCAAGAATGACTTCGAATACCGACAACGCACTAATGAGGCGTGCCGAAGGTTCTTTTCATTTAGGGGAAGTTATGTGCCTCAGAGATCACTTGATGAATCGAAGACTGTCCAGGATCTAATAGTCCCTGTGATCAAAGAGCTAAGGGACGACCATCTGTCTTCTTACAGGGTGCTGAATGTACTACTGAAGCAGAGAAGACCTTTGAATAGAGAGGAAATTGCAAAAGAGCTGAAGCTTAAACCATCGAGTGTTTCGCACTATCTTGCCATCCTTTCTAGGGCGCTTTCCGAATTTAGTCGCGATGTCCTAATCTGTCAGCGAGATGGACGAATAAAGTCTTGGAGAGTGAACGATGAGTTTAGGGACGGGCTGATGCAAGCATGAGTCTTGACCCGAATTACAGAAGGTGCTTTAAGGAAATAGCTGACATAAGAAGCCACCCTCCTGAAATTACACCCTTCAATCCCCTTGATGTCCCTGCTATCATAGCGAGGAACTGGCTTCAGCGCAAATACTACGCGCAATTCCTTTCGAAGGTGGGAGTTATTTTCGTCTCTGCTTGTCGAGTAATCTCGGACCCCCCGCCTATTGTCAGAATATACATTTGGGGCCCTGAATGCTTCGCAGAGTGGGAAATGGTCAACCTAAGTGGATACTTTACTCATTTATGGTTCAACGGTAACGGTGACACGCTTGGTAGTGGAGATGTGAGTCCCAATGCGCACCGACTGAATGAACTGATGAAGTACCCTGAAGTGAATGAGGTCCAACGGATTTGCTCTTGCACTAGTAAACTTTCACCCGAACAACTGGTCAGGCTTGCCTATGATGTTGCTCTGAACCGAAAGGAGCCAACAGGATCAGTGAAGATAGCAGCTGAAGAGGCGTTTGCTGATGTTGTGAAGAATACTCTATGCAGTGCCTTTCTCAAAGGGCTTCCATTAGGACTGTTCCAGCAATCGCTAATTGTGCTACCTAGAGGAAACGTCCAGATTAACTACGTAGAAAATCCTCTCGAAGGATCTTCGGAACCTTATATGGATTGCTTAAAGGTAGGTCCTAGTAACAATCTTTTAACCTACCATGCAATTTGCTTTATGAATCTACTAGGCTTCAAGGCCACCATAGCGAGTCTATCTTTACTGTTGTCGACGCATTTGCTCCGGGTAACCGTGGAGGTCAGGCGCCTTATAAAAAAGCATTTCAGGACGCAGTCGGAGTTCTGTCAATGCAAGCTATACTATGAGCAGGGTAAATATGAGGAGCTAACAGAAGAGCAGCTTTATGCGTTTAAGAAACTGCGGAGACTTCAAACCAAGAGAGAGCATCTAGCTGTCGCGATAAAGAACACAGCGCGATCAGTCAAGTCGCTGATGCAGGAAGGTGCGATTAAGCGCATAGGAAGAGAATTCATCGCGATTGGAAATTTTATTCAAACGCCTCAAGGAACTATGCAGTTTGATCCTGAAGCGCTTCAAGAATACTATTGGGCAATAATGAAGCAAATGCATGGACTTCATATGGTGACGCTCCAACTCCGAGCAAAGCGACGCTGTTTGTCTGGACTTGATCAAACTGGAATCGACGGAGAAAGACTGGCTTTTAAGCAGTTCAGCGAGACCAGAATACGCAAGGAAGGATCCCAGCCAAGCGTAAGACCGATCCCAGAAGATCTCTTTGGTCGCCGCCACACAGAGAACGCTGGTTGGGATGTGTTCGTTTGCCACGCCAGCGAGGATAAGGAGACAGTCGCGAGGCCCTTGGCCGAAGCTCTAACTAGCAAAGGACTTAGAGTGTGGCACGATGAGTTTTCGTTAAAACTTGGTGACAGCCTTCGTAGGTCGATCGACCTAGGCCTGAGTCGCTCAAAGTATGGTATAGTGATCCTGAGTAGGAACCTCTTCGCACAGGAGTGGCCGCAACGTGAGCTGGATGGATTGGTAGCAAAAGAGATGAGTGGCCGAAAGATGATTCTTCCGATCTGGCATCAGGTCGACAAGGCATATGTCGAACAATATTCTCCTACGCTCGCGGATAAATTCGCGATCTCCACTTCGAGGGGGCTTCCAGCCATTGTCGATGCCATTCTTCAGGTTATTCGACCAGAATTTCTCAAAAAGCAAATAGATTCTGATCAATCTTCCGAGCGTTCTTAGATAAGCAGGTCGAAGTTGTGCTAGCTGAGATTATGAACCTCCGTTGGTCAAGAGAAAGAATACGAAAGCTGATCCCCTGGCTCAGTCATTTAACAACTTTAGTGATGAAGCCACGCACACTAAAGAGGCTAGTCGGCATTGAGTAAAAGATCGATGGGACATCTACTCAAGGAAAGCTTGCGTCCAGCTCTGAGTCTACAAAGCAATGCGTTGACATTACTGGAAAGGCGATACTTGAAGAGAGATGAAAATGGTCGGATCATTGAAACTCCTTGTGAAATGTTTCAAAGAGTTTCCAAGACAATAGCCGCCGCAGAACTCATTTACGACAAAAGCGCCGATGTGCAAAAAACTGAGGAGGAGTTCTACCGCCTCATGGCTAATCTTGAATTCCTTCCAAATTCTCCAACTCTAATGAATGCCGGAACAGAGCTGGGACAACTATCGGCATGCTTCGTACTCCCTATTGAAGACTCGATTGACGGAATATTCAGCGCTCTAAGATGCATGGCGATAGTCCAAAAGTCAGGTGGAGGAACGGGCCTTTCTTTCTCGAGACTAAGACCGAAGGGGGACGTCGTAAGATCAACGATGGGCGCGTCTTCCGGTCCTATATCATTCATGAAAATATTCAATCGAAGTACAGATGTGATGAAGCAAGGTGGAAGAAGAAGAGGCGCCAACATAGGAGTTCTAAAGATCAACCATCCAGACATCGTTGAGTTCATTAGGGCTAAATCGAGAGACCGTTCCTTTTCCAACTTCAACTTGTCTGTGGCTGTCACCGATGATTTCATGAAAAAAGTCGACATGAACGAGGAATATGATCTTGTCAATCCTCGCACTGGAGAATCTGTGAAAAGAATTGGCGCTAGAAAGATCTTCCATCTGATAGCGCAAATGGCTTGGAAAACAGGGGATCCAGGAATTCTGTTCATCGATGAAATAAACCGTTGCAATCCAACAGCACATGTCGGGGAAATAGAATCGACGAATCCTTGTGGTGAAGCAACTCTTCTGGCGTATGAATCTTGCAATTTGGGATCCATCAACCTATCCAAAATGGTTGAAAACAGAACAATAGCATGGGAAAAACTACGAGCAACAACTAAACTCGCGGTTCGGTTCCTCGACAACGTCATTGATGTCAATAGATTTCCTCTGCCTCAGATAGCGGAAAAGACGAAGGGTAACAGAAAGATTGGGTTGGGCGTGATGGGTTTCGCAGATCTCTTAGTTCAGCTCAAAATACCCTATGACTCGGAAGAGGGTACTGCAACAGCCGAAAAGATAATGGAATTTGTTTCTAGAGAGGCAATTCAAGAATCTGTTGAATTGGCAGAAGAACGAGGATCCTTTCCCAATTTTAAAGGTAGTGTATGGGAAAAAAAAGGGTACAAAGCTATGCGTAATGCAACCCTAACTACGATAGCGCCGACCGGCAGCATAAGCATAATAGCTGGATGTTCGAGTGGTATTGAACCAATCTTTGCCGTTTCTTATGTGCGTAACGTAATGGAAGGCACTCAGCTACTTGAAGTGAATCCATTCTTTGAAAGAATGACAAAGGAGCAAGGATTCTACAGCGAAGAACTGATGAGGAAGATAGCTAGAAAGGGTTCGATACAAGGCATAGAGCAGATTCCTGAGGCCATCAGGAGAATATTCGTCACTGCTTTCGATATTCCTCCAGAATGGCAAGTGCGGATGCAGGCAGCTTTCCAGAGACATTGCGACAACGCCGTATCAAAAACGGTTAATCTTCAGGCTGATGCCACAGTGGAAGACATCAAAAACGTGTTCACGCTTGCATACAAGTACAAATGCAAAGGAATAACAGTTTTCAGATATGGTTCAAAAAAAGAACAAGTTCTCTACATCGGCTCAGAGAAGGCAAAGAACAAAGCTAGATGCTATGTTAGCGTTCACTCCGAATACTCGGGAAATTGCACAACGCCGTCCTGCCCGTTGTAGCGGCTTAGGAAAGCGAACGCTAAACTTAGATTTTCAAATCTTCCGTCAGATAGGATTCGAAGACTGCTAGCGAATTGGTGGCTAATTCAAGCTGTATACAAGGAATTTAGTATTTTTCTTTGATTCAATAGAGCTTGAAGAGGTAAGAACCCTTTCTATCAGACGCCAATTCTTTGTTGCTTTCGACTAGCCATCGCCCCCTATGCATTGGAGGAAGAAGCTTAGAATAGTCGGCCCTAGAAGTCAGATACCTGACTTGGTCTATGAGCCTGTTAATGAGCAGGGCGTTATCTTCCTCTTCGCCAAATACCACAAGGAACTCGACATAGAATACATCGAAGGCATTCAGCAAGGCTTCCCAGATGCTTTCGGACGGAGAAAGATTGGGAAAACAGAATACGAACCTGTAGACATTGAGTTTGAATTCAGAAGCCTAGACTTTAAGAATCACCAAAACGACCCAAACCAATGCGAGATAATCGTATGCCGGGAACACAACTGGCCTCAGTGCCCGTTAGAGGTTATTGAGCTGAAAAGCTCTATACCTAAAGTCGTACATGCCGTGAAAGCTACGCAATAAACATTGATGTTTTATCCTCTATGCATATGCTTCCGAAACCATCACCGCTTACTTTGTAGTGTGAGTGAAGAAAGCCGAAGCATGGAGGAATCCACTTGGGCAATCAGCATCATAGCAACAGCAATTGCGTAATCAGAATGCTAATTGGGCTACAAACTCCGATTGTTATGATAAGGTTACATTTGTCATTGCTATTACACTCGAGGACATAACGATTAGAGAAGAGTCCGCGCTTAGATCGACCCTTGAATCGGATGCTTTATTAGAATACGGACGCATTCCATTGCCCTTCTTATAGTAGCTTCAGCTTCGGCTCCGGACTTCCTTCGAAATTCGGCTAAGTCTCTAATGTGAAGGAGTTCGTTGCGAAGCTTGTTAATTTCGATCAATGCGGAATAGTAAGGCTGATCGATTATCTTGAAGATGTAAAGAAAAATTGCTACTTGTTCTAAAGTAAACCTGTCAATGCGATCTCTGTCTACATACCTATTTTCTACTCTGAATTTTTCATCGATACAGAGTTTTCCATAATATTCAAGTATTGCCGCAAGATAGGCTACGGCCCTAAAGTGATCCTGATTCTTGAGCGACTTCTCAACTTCTGGGATTGGATTGATAATCAAAGACGCGGCTACTGAATCTGATACCGATATTTTCTCAGCTATAATGATCCTGAATATTCTTGACATGTGTCCACACTCTAGATGGCGAACCTTGACGTCTTCCCTTTGCTCAACCTTCACTACCTTTCTATTCACGCCTTTAGGATCGCATTCATAGCAGGTCAACTCCTCAGTTCGCCCGTCATTCATAAAAAGTCCAACTCTTTTGTGATTATGAGAATCTCTCCCTTTTTCAATGCTATAAACCTAAACTCCAGAATTAAGGCTCCTCGAAGGCGAATAGCGGGTAACCGCTAATGATATCGAGGACCAAGCAGAACCAAACCATATGCTCGAAGATGATCAATCCAATAGTGTCGTGTCGGCTGAGATCTCCTAGAAACATGTTTTGATAACCTCAAAAACATCGCACAAGCACAATCGCGAAAAATATCTATGTCTGTATAGAAATACGTTTAGCTGAAGAGCTGTTTTTTGAAGTCAGAATCCAAGACTGGAACGAACGTTTATCGCAGTTGCCTTTATCTCTCTTCTTTTGGTCGGTGAATACGCAGTCTGCGAGCCTCGTCCAGCAACTGGAGAAGTCACTTAACCTTCCCCTTAAGTTAGACAGTCTGCCAGTAAGCCACGTCTTGAACACGGATCATAGAGAAATGTTAATCTCCGTCTTTGCTCTTGTCGATTTCTGAGAATAAATTGATGAAAAGAACATCAGACCTTGATCACGTTAGGCAATTGCTGGACTACGTCGGCTATATATCAACATTGATATCGATCATGAAAGTTATTCGCAAAATGATTAGATACATTCCTGTAATCAGAACAGAATTTATCATGATACTCACTACGCTTTCGATGTTCGGGTTTGAGAAACAACTCGCCATCTACCCAACGAAAGGTCTAATGTTTCGCTTGCTCCGCCTTGTCAATCGTCTTATAACACGATTCTTGTTACTTATCACGGACAAATATTCAAGGATGTATCTACTCTGGAATGTACATGTCGCTAATAGGCGTACGAAAGATGAGCCATTGTACTTCGTCGTCTACACTAACACGATCGGCCATAGTGTTTTCAAGGCCTTCTGTCCTATAGTAGGCAAATGAAGAAACAACCAGATCAATCAACAATATCTTGGGAATAATTCTAAAGCGCGGATCCCTATGCCCTCAACCTCCATAAGTTCCTCCTCTGTTGCGTTGGCGACGGCTTTCGCAGATCCGAATCTCTCGACCGGGGCGGTTGCGGTTTAAGGTTCCGTCAAGTCTTCGATGAGGTAGAGGGCTGCTTCTCGAGCGGATAGGTCTCAGCGGTGAGCGCGTAGAGGGAGGGCTTCAGACTGCTAGTCGAAGCAGTATCGCACCCTTTGATATTTCTTCATGAAGTTGGAAACTTCCTTCCTCACCGCCTCGGGGTCCTCCTTGTCCACCAGTATTCGACATATGAAGTTGCCAACCTGGACCATTTCTTTCTCTTTCATTCCTCTTCTAGTAACCTCCGGCACGCCTAATCGCAGTCCCGTTACGAAAGCTGATCCTCCATGTTCCTCTGCCCTCGAATCCCATGGCAAGGAGATCTTGTTGGTCACGATGTTGGCTTCCGTAAGAGTCTTTTCAGCTACATAGCCTCCCCCGAATTCCTTCACATCAAGTAGTACTTGGTGAGACTCGGTGTAGCCTTTCTCCCTGCCTATGACATTGAGGCCTCCACTGTCTAAGGTCTTTGCTAAGGTCTTCGCATTTCTTATGATCTGTTCTGCATATCGATGGCGGAAAGCGAGCATCTCAGTAAGCGACATCGCCAAAGCTGCAAGTCTGTTGCAGTAGGGCGTCTGAACAAGACCGAGGAATGTTGCTTCTGATACTTTGCGAGCCGTTTCGGTGTCATTCATCAGGATCATAGCGCCTGTCGGGCCGCCCATAATCTTGTGAGTGTTCACAACGAGAGCGTCGCATCCTTCACGCAAGGGGTCTTCAAATCTTCCTCCTGCTATGAGCGCACCCACATGAGCGCCGTCGTAGGCGACCTTTGAGTCTATCGCCTTGGCCACTTGAATGATCTCCTTCAGCGGATGCGGGAAGAGCATAATCATTGCACCGAGAATTATGAGCTTCGGCTTGGTTCTATTAGCTACCTCTTCAAACTTCGAGAGGTCTACATTCATTTCCTTCCCATTGTATGGTAGGTCGACAATCTTGAGTCGATAGAAACGGGGAGGACCCATATCTCGATTAGCAGCGTTTCCTCCGTCACTGAGGGCTTGCGACATTATAGTATCCCCGGGGTTTGTCAGAGCGTACTGAACAGCTTGGCAGGCTTGGGTCCCGCTATGCGTTCTATGCTCAACATACCCAACATTAAAGAGCCTTCGCGCAATCTCTATCACATAAGCTTCGATCTCTTCGAGATACTTCGCTCCCCCTCCTGCTGGGAGAGCTTTCTTCCCAACTGGGCCATCGCACACTCGGTATCCAAGATCTGATCCGAAGAGAAGTTTGACTGTGGGGCTCATTATGTTCTCTGAGGCTATCAAATTTATGCAACTCTTCTCACGCCACTCATCGTGTCTCCCGTAGAATTTCTTTATGCGACGAGCGATCTGTCGCGGCGTGGAACGATCAACTTCTTCACTTACTCTTGCAAGGTAACTTCTGGTTTCCTGAGGCAGCCATTCACCCATATCCATTTCTAAAACACCCTTTTCAACCTCTATTGCTAGGAAGCGTTATAGCTGACGTATTAGAGCTTTTCGAAACTAGTGAAAGATTGGTATTTATGTCATGAATGAGAGCTCACCGTCAAAGCTTGAAAATATCATGCAGACGAAGCGCTATCTCCTTGAGGACTCAACATGGAAAGCATGGGAAGAACGCGTCAAAGGACCAATTCACTACGGGAGTGGCAGTCCTCAACATGACCTTGGCCCAGAATTGTTCATTGCCGACATTAAGAAACACTTTGAGCTATTAAAGAAGGCGGGAGTCTGAAGTGGTTCTAAGAGCCTACTATTAATGTAGGCGACTGGAGACCAAGGATCCTGGCAAGCGGGCGTGGCAGTTAGGGCTTGAGATAGTCGATTGAGGGCTCTCAAATGTCCTGTAAGAGCAAGCTCCTCCTTAACTTGACGGAGCTCAAAAATCTAAGCAAAAATTTTTATAGTTTTGCTGAGATGTCCATGTCGTGTCAGTTCGAGATAGGAATCCATTCAGACCTGGAAATGGAATAGTTCCTCCAGTTTTGGCGGGTCGTGATGCAGTACTCGGCTCTTTCGCTAGGCTTCTGGATGAGAACCTGCGTGGGCTGCCACGTAACCTTATGCTCTATGGGCTCAGAGGCACGGGGAAGACTGTCCTACTCCAAGTGTTCAGGCAAATCTGCGAGGAGAAAGGTTGGCTTCTTATGGAGCGCGAATTCAACGAGCGATATCGTGATGAAGAAGTATTTGCCGAGGCTTTGCTTCAGGATCTCACCGCGGCAGCTTCGAGGATCTCGCTGGTTAAGAGAGCAAAGCGCGTTGGAAAGGAAGTGGCCGAGCTGTTGAAGCCTGAGGAACTCGAAGTCTTGGGAATAAGGTACAAGCCTTTCTACAGGTCTAGGAAAATCCACCTCGAGGACCATCTGAAGAATCACCTAGTCGATAATTGGAAGGTGCTCGCAAGAGCTGCCGATGAAGTACACGGTCTCGTATTCCTCTACGACGAGTTTCATACGGTCAGGGATATCGAGCCCAACTTTCCCCTAGCCAGCCTTCTAGGAGGACTCGCCCATGCTCAGCGTACAGGATGCAGATATATCCTCGTCGTATCCGGCCTCCCCAACATGAAGACCAACATGAAGGAAGCAAAGACCTACGTGGAGCGTATGTTTCGCTTCGAGGAGGTTGGAAACTTGGGCTCGGAAGATGCAAAGAAGGCAATTGAAGAACCTATTGCTAAGGCGGGCATCGCGTTTGACCCTGAGGTTATTGAGGCCATTATGAGAGAAACTCGAGGCTACCCTTACTTTCTTCAGTTCTACGGGTACTATCTCATTGAGAATCTCAATAGAGAGAGTGTCAGGTTCTCTGACTACGAGAAGGTGCATACTGGCATGCTGGAGGAGTTGGATCGGAGCTTCTTCGAAGATAGATTCGAGCAGGCCTCGGATGCGGAGCAGGATGTGCTGTTAGCTATGGCTAAGCTAGGAGAACAGAACGTCAAGACCTCTGATATCTCAAGAAAATGTAAGCAAGACTATCAGACGCTGATGAGCATACTAAACAGGCTCATCGATAAGAACCTGATCTACAAAGCGAGGAAGGGCAAGTACAGCTTCGCGCTACCCTTGTTCAGAGACTTTCTTCTACGGAAACTAAGCAAATCTAAGCAAAATTATGCTTAGTTCCAATTCGAGATGATAGCTCTAGCCCATGTATGGCAACCTTGTTGTTGCTCCAGTTCAGAGAGGAAAACGAAGGATTCCTGTTGTATGTTAGCCATTATGTAAGTTAGCATCCACAAGCTTCATAGAGTTTGTTAGAGATTTCTTGAACGAATTCAGCTGCACTTGCAGATGCATAGTCCCGCCGTTCACGCGCGGCGAGCTTCCATAAAAGGGCCAACAGAGATAACACTCCTATACTGGCGCACACAGCGAAGCTTCCTAGGTCCAATCTATTGTCCTGTCTCATTTTCATTTCGGCAAGAATACCCCGCCGATGCTCCTTATAAAGTATTTCTGAAACCGGCTAGCTCTGTCAAGTTAAGGGTGAATCTCCTCTTATTGATTGTTTATGGCTGGTAATGGTTTCTTCGTTCGTGAGAGGACTCCTGTAGCTGTTGTATTGTATGGGCTTTACCTCTACTTCTCCGGTCTATCGCTTAGAGGCGTCTCGAAAGCTTTAGAGCATATCTTTCCCCGTAGCCATAGCGCTGTTTGGCTTTGGATTCAGCGGTTCGGGTGTTTAGCTTCATACTTCAAGGTTGGTAGGGTTGATCGGATTGCGGTGGATGAGACTTGGCTGAAGGTTGGATGCGATGTTATGTGGCTTTGGTTGGCTGTCGAGCCTTATCGAAGGAAGATCTTAGGCTTCTACCTATCGCGTACAAGGAATATCCTTGTGGCGGAGCTCTTCTTAGCCCGCTTGAAGAAGCGCTACGGCGCTAAGCCGGTCTATACGGATGGTGGATTATGGTATCCGGATGCATGTAGAAGCCTAGGCTTAAGCCATGAGGTCTATGGAGATGAACTGAGAAGCCTCATGGAACGGTTGATCCAGACTGTGAAGGATAGAACCGAATGCTTCGACGATTACTTCCCATGCCGCAAGGAACATTGCCGGCTAAACCATGTCAAAGCATGGCTCAACATATACAGCGTCTACTACAACCTCGTCAGAAGACATACCGCGCTTGGAGCTCCACCATGCAACCTGACAACCGAACCAGAATACACAACGCTCCAAACCATAACAGCCAAAATCAGGAAACCCTTAACTTGACAGAGCCAACCGGCTCATTCGAGGCGTCATGAGCCTAGTACTTGTTTGGAGATGGCTTTGGTGCACTGAAAGCGAGGCTAAGTACGCTATCAAACACTCATTAGAGCTCTCTTGGCCCGTGATGCGTATCTTCACAAGTGAGAAGGCACGGATCGCTTTGGTCTTCGCCAGATATCAGCTTGTAATCTTTGCAGTGTTGTTAATCCATTACATCGTGGGACTCTCGATCTTATCACGGAGTTCTGCTACAGGAAGCAACTCTCTCTTGAGAGGATGCTTGGGTGCCAGGGGGACAAGAGCTTGCTCTATCCCTACTTCCAGTATTCTTAGAGAAGTGGACAAGCTGGCTTGAAACTGTCGTTCAGAATGGCTTATCTTGAGCTGGTTAATGGTTGGATTTGGATGTGGAAACGTCGCTTTCTTGGCTGAGACGAGGCCTGTTTTCTGTGCGTGAAATTTTTAGGTGAGTTGGAAGAACTGTTAGTTGGCCATACGGTAACCTCAAGCGTAAGAACGCGGTATGAGGGATCGCATTTGGCCTGGTGCGCGGTCCAGCTGGGGGATCGTGAAGCACCTGCATCGGCCAACCCGGCTGTGGGGATTTTGGGTCTTTAGACCCGATTTCCGAAGGTAGGCTTCGGTCTGAAAGAACGCCCAAGGCTTCTTGAATATAGAATCTTACCTAACGGTAGATGGCGATTAGGTGGTATTGGGTAAGATTTTTTCCCTGTCACGACATGTGGGTCAGAAGACCCTCCGGCATTATCATCACGATAGTAACAAATTTTCTTTTCAGTAATGGGGATCGATAGACTAGTCATCGAAGAAGCAGGCGCATCCAGATTAACAGCGATGATTCATCCCACGCTCTAGGGCTTTTCCTTAAGTATGTTTATCTTATCTACCCAGTCTCTCCGAGCTTTCTAACGCTCTAACACTAGAACTCTCTTACACTCTACTCACTCCACGCTTTCCACTATCAGCCGTTTACTTATTGTCGAGGCGGCGCTCTTCGTGGGGGAGGAGATCGGAAAAGCTGTTGCCTATTGGCTCGCGTGTTTCTCCAACAGATGTATCAGGTTTTTCCTCTGTTCTTGAGCTAGGTCCTTGAGCTTTATGTAGCAGAAGCGCACATGCCTCTTCTTATTCTCGCTATTGTAGCTTACATAGTGCTTGACGACGGGCTTGGGTCCATGCGGCTCTCCTCTTGCGCACTTGCAGTTGGGCTTTCCGCACTTGAAGAACTTTCTGTGCAGCGAGCCGGGTTGGCCGCATCTGGGGCAGCGGTCTATGTGAACCATAAATCGCTTCCAACCGACATTTATTGAGAACCTAGAACAATCTTGTCTATCCAGTCGGCGTCAGCCGCCCAGAAGCCGATGCGGTCTTTCTCGATGTACTGGGAGGTTTGCTTTCTAGCTTCTCTTATCTTCGCATGGATCGACTCAACTTCGGCTCTTCCCTGATCGCTTAGAAACGTTAGAATATCAGAGGCATGTCTCTGTGCGTGTTCAAGGCGATTATCTATCAGCATGAGCATGTAGTTGAATGCGATTTCTCTCAGTTTCTCTTCCGCAAGGAAGGCGCGTTCAATAGGGGCGGCTAGGCGTACATCATATTTAGTTGGTCGCTCCGTAAGGATAGAGTGGCGTGAGATCGGTAGAATGAATCTTGGGAATGCTAGAGCTAGAAATTCATCATACAAGTCCCTTTTTAGTAGCGCATCTCTGTAAGCCACATCCTCTTGACTGAAGACTGGAATGAGAAATGCGGCTGATTTGGTTAGCAGATCTTTCGCAACGATCACCAGCAATCGCGTGAACCTAAGCGCCAAATTATTTTGGGCGCATATGTGAAGCGAGTATGCTAGAAGTGGAAGCTTCTCCGAGTAGTTCTCAATAGCTTTGGTAAGTTGCTCGGATTTAAGCGATGGAATTGTGTGAATAAGACCTGCGATCGTTGGTGTGCAGATCTTGGCATTCTGCTTCCCTGGCTGTTGGCTCAGAAGACCGAGCTTCACGAGCTTGGTGACTTGAAAGTGCGTCGGATGAAATGCGAGACCAACGGCTTTACTCAACCTGTTTATACTCATCTGCTGTAATGCCAGTCTCTTCAATAGATTCAGTTCAGTCTTAAGGCGTAAAGCTGACCTATCCAAATAGGCTGGATTCAAATGGATACCTATCCACGTTTGTGGATAAGTTTATTTATAAGGGTTTCCATGTAAAACCGAGAAGAAACAAGCTATGAAGAAGTTATCGCAGCCGCCCTCGAGGAATGTGAGCGTAAGGTTCAACACAACCATCCAAGGGCTCCCGGCTGAATGGGTGTTACAGTGGCAGAGGAAGGGTCTAGTTCGCAGCAAGGCGGATGCGTTACGGCAGGCTTTAGCCGCCCTAGCAGAAAAATTTGTACGACTAGAATTTGAACTTGCGAAAACTACAAGCGAGCACGACGTGGACGAACAACCATAGTCTGGAAAGAGAAGATGGACGGCGGCGAACGCGAAGAGTTGCCGAACAGACCAAAGAATCTTTGGCAGCAGAAGTTTAGCATAAAATGTCCCAAATGCGGTCGGACGGGAACTTTAAGTCTAAAGATAGCACAACTATGCGGCAAAAAAGAGTGCACTAGGCTTCATAGAGGCCTATATCCGCGCGTTATTCATACAGAACCACGGAAAGAATGTTATCTTTCAAAAAGACTGATCGCCACCGGCGGTATACTTCCACATCTTCTACGCAAAAAGAGGAGAGCGCTTGAGTTCAGGCTGAAACACAGCCTTCCATTGAGGAATTGGGATCGACAGGTTAGGAAGAGAAGCGGAGCAAGAGCTCAGCTACAGCAACTACAGATGCCAACTCAGCCCACCCTAACGTTTCAAACAGAACCGCCAAGAAATCCCGAAACAAAGAGAGTTGAAGAGCAGCCAACAGCCACTTTTGAAAGAGATGGAAACTACATAACTGTTCGACGCCCCCCAGAGCCGCCAGTCGTGGTTCTCATCGCGAGAACAGGAGAGCTCTACTGCGGCGGATGCGCAAAAACCAACTGCGCACATACCGAAGCTACAAGGCAGTGGCTAAGAGCGGATGGAAGATAGCCAGCTCCTTAAGGAAACAAGGCTTCGGGCTGAAGACGGAATAGTTTCGGATGCCTCAAGCCTTTTGGTCTCCCAGCGCCTAACCGTTTAGGTTGGGACCTGTGAAGCCCCTTTTGCTGAGGATGGCCGGGCGAGATGAAGCCCGTGTTAAACCTGTATTTCTGAGAAACGGCAAACCGATTCCAGTTTGGGAATTAGCGAAACTAGCGCCCTCTGAACCGGATATTCCGAAAGCTAGGAAAAGAGGTGGAACCGCAAAATCCGGTTCAAGATCGGAAGCAGCGAAGAAGGCTTGGGAGACGATCAGGCGGAAGCGAGGGTCGAAGTAGAATGAGCTGGCCTAAATTCCTGTTCTCCAGGGACAGGATGAAGGTTATCAAGCGGTTCCTCGATTATTAGAAGAGACAGTTTGAGCGAGTAAGGCTAGGAGTATTCGAGCTGGCGCTTCTCATCGAGAAGGCTTGGAGTAGCGGCCTAGACAGCGAAGAGATCGACATCTCTCTAAACTACTATGAGGCTAGGCGTGAGTTGGAGGAGAAGAGCCGTGGCCATTAGGCGCAAGACTCTTATCAGAAGGTCAGGTGTCGAGTGGACAGATTACAACGCCAATATCTACCGTGGCTGCGCTCATAACTGCAAGTACTGCTACGCACGGTTGATGACTAAACGATTTGAGCCTAACCCTTTAGACTGGCGAGACGTCAAGACGGTTGAGAACGCGGTTGAGTTAGCGAGACGAGATATCAGGGCCCTCCGTTCTGGGCGAATAATGTTCTGCAGTATGACGGATCCATATCAGCCGATTGAAGCCGAGACGGAGCTGGCGAGAAAGGTTCTCGAGGTCCTATTGGACTTACCTTTACACATCTTGATCTTGACCAAAAGCCCTCTAGTGACCAGGGATTACGATTTGATTCGCGGCCATGGCAACGTAGAAGTGGGTTTCACCATCACGTCTCTTGACGACATTCCTTTCTGGGAGCCCTATGCACCAGGAAACACAAAGCGGATCGAAGCTATGAAGAAAGCCCATGAGATAGGCGTGAAAACGTTCGCGAGCATAGAACCTTGGATCCCAGATGTAACCTACCCACAACTGATAATCGAGAAGCTGAGAGACTTCGTTGATCGCTTCATCATCGGAAGCATGCAGTATTGCGATGTGCCGAGATCATTCTATGCGAGAAGTCTGCCAGCCTTGATTTCGTGGTTGAAAGAAAACAAGATCGATTACTATCTGAAGAAAGAACTGAGATCTTGTCTTCATCCTTCGCAACTGGGTTTGTATCCGCATCTTGGGCAGAGGATCCTCATCATGTTCCTCCTTAGTTGGTAAACGCTTTGATTCTAGTTTTAGTTTTCTGGGTGATTTGAGCCTAGTATTCGAGCTCTGCGTGGACGATGAACGAT
>Ga0315312_1000577_pt1 | contig 39741 bp, 34 predicted proteins | sample TDP7_MG_FD_203629 | JGI IMG/M metagenome (GOLD analysis project Ga0315312, IMG submission 203629) | Freshwater sediment microbial communities from Lake Towuti, South Sulawesi, Indonesia - TDP7 | ecosystem: Environmental > Aquatic > Freshwater > Lake > Sediment | place: Indonesia: South Sulawesi... | reverse complement strand
ACAGGGCGGCAAGAATAATTATGAAAATGATGGCCTTGGTCCCTTTCGTTTTCATTCTGTCAAACCTTTGAAGTACTTCTCCACCTTCTTTTTGTACTGGGAAGGAATTTCTTCTTTCAGCCCTTCCATCACCTTCTCCCTAAAGATCTTGGGAACCTGGTAGGCATCTTTGGACGGAGGCTCAAACTCTTCCCGATCGATCCCGGTGTATCCTCTTTCTCTCGGCCGGTGCACCTCTGGCTGGGGGAGAGTCGGCATGGGAATCCAGGGGCCGTAATACCAGCCGGGCCTGAGGTCATACCCCCAAGGATATCCCCACCTTGCGGCTTGCATGCGCAGGGCCATCTGCTGGGACATCTGTTGCATCGCCTGCTGGGATTTGCTCAATTTTCTGATCGCCTCTTCCTCCGGGGGAATGGCCCCGGGAGCATCTTCCTTTTTTAGCTTTCCGGCCGCTTCTCCCATAGATTCAGCCGATCCTTTCAGGTTTTTTATAATCTCGGTGTCCATCCCCGGGAAAAGCTGGGCCAGCATTTCCAGTTTTTCCTGCAAACCCTTCGTCCGCTCTTTCAGGTTGCCCTGGCGTGAAGACAGGCCTGAAAATCTGCTTTGACTATCCGGATTCGCCAGCTCCTTGGGATCAGGCAGCAAGCCTTCGGCCATCTCTCTCATCTTGCGAATCAGCTTCTGGTCTTCGGACCTTCCGGAAAGGTCCTTTTCCAGATCTCTGGTTGCCTCGGTGAATTTCTCCAGCAGGCCTCCCCGGAGAAGTTTGCGCAATTCTTCGATCGAATCTTTCTGCTCCGGTGGAAGGGAACGATCAAGCTGCTCCAAGGTTTCTTGGAACTGCGGGAGAGCACGCTGCAGTCTGGCTGCCCTCTCTTCTTCCGCCCTTCGCTTGATCTCCCGGTCGATCTTTTCGGTCCCCCGGAGTATCTCTCTCTGTTCAGCCAGGATCTTGTCGAGTTCTCCAGATTGGCGGTTCATCTCTCCCTGGAGCCTGTCGAGGGGAGCCATCCCTGCCCGGGCGCCGGCTTTTCCCAGAGACACCATCATCTCCGCTAAGGCCTGCAGCAGTCTCTGGGCTGCTTGCAATGCTCCGGATATGTCTCCAGCCATTAACCTCTTCTGTATCTCCTCCAGGTCTTTTAATAGATCCTGAAAGTCCAATCCCTGGAGCTCCGGGCTGTTGATGAACTCATCGGGCAACGTAGTGGCCAGCTTGCTCAAGGCATCCATTACGGAACGGATGAGCTTCTCGAGGTCCTTCAACTCTTTCATGACTGCTTCTAAATCCTTCTGGTTGAGCGGCGCCTGGAAATCCTTCAAGGCATCGGTGAGGCGTCTCTGGCGGTTTCTTATCTCCCGCGCGAGCGCTTCCACCTCATGCATCCTGGCCTTCTTGGCTATATCCTCGGCCAGAAGGGCCAGCCTTTCCATCTCTTGGGTTATGGTCTCCGGCATTTCAGCCGGTAGCCTTTCTTTCAGCGAGGCCAGGTTACGGCGCAAAGCCTGCAAATCGAAACGCTCCGCCCGGCTTCCCATCTCTTTCAGATTCCGATCCACCTTATGCAATATTTCTTCCATGCTTCTGGTCAGTGTATCTCTATCCGTTTTAGTTTCCAGCTGGTCCCCCAGCAGATCTAAAAGGGCATCGGCAATTTGCTGCGCCTCCTCCCCCTCTTTGGCAGCCCGAGCCCTTTCATCCCGGACCGCAAAATGGAAAGTACGAGAGTAATTAACTTTAGGCCCCGAGATCAAATCGTTGTCCCACACCTCCAGGCGGTAGGTGACCTGATCGGTCCCAGAAAGCGCCAGAGTGGCCAGATCCCATTTGAACGTCTCCGGGCCCAGGGAGCGGGTGCTATTGGCAACCTTTAGATTTATGGAGCGCTCCCTTCCTCCCAACTCATAGCTCAATCTCACAGTGGTCACCCCAAAATCATCCCTGGCTGCGTAAACGATGGGAACGACCTCATTTCCGGTAACTTCCAGGTCTTGGGCCGGGCTGAGGATTTCCCCCTCGGGATGTCTGTCCAGAAGCAAACGGATTTGGTACTCTACCGGATTGGGATTTTCCAAACCCAGCTCATCCTGGACCCTTACGGAGTAAGTGCCCGGATAAAAGACAAGGAGGCTTCCTTTCAATCGATCTTCCTTCACTTCGAGAGGAAGTTGACTGTCTTGATTCAAGAAAATCTTCCCCTCCCGCACCCTTTTTGTAGCTTGCGCCTCCAGGTCCACCACCGTACCTTTCAGGGCTTCAATATGCCCATCTTCCTTCACCTCTTTGGACAGGCCTGTGTAATCCGGGGGAATGAGCATGAGCTTTATCTTCGCCACATCTGGAGGATCCACGACCTGAATCTGGTAAAGCGGTGAGACAGACCGGCCATTGTAGGCCCGGTAACGGAAAGAGAATTGCGCCGAAGCAATCCGGTAAGAAAACTTTCCCTCTCCTTCCGGCTTCATCTGCCGGCGCATCTCTTCTCTTCCCTCAGGCCAGATGGCCAGCATCAGCTGATCCGGCATTTTGCCCTTGCCCCAGGCCTTTATCATCAGCGGAGTTCCGCGCGCAAGGACTTTTTCCCCCGGTTCAACGAAGATAATGGTCTCAGGCACGGGTAGAGCGGCTAGCGGATTCGTGATCAACGCCAGGGAGCGGTTCAGGGAGTACGGATCAAAGGCCAGAACGCCGCAGAAAGCGAAGGTCACGGGAAGCAATATCCGCAGATGTCTGAGAGCTTTCTTAAGATTCACCACCTGCCCAGGCTCAATGGCGCATACCTCACTCGCTGTCCGCCGAATCTGGGCTGTGACTAAGCCTTCCGAAATCTGGCTGAGGTCTGAGTTTTGGATCTGATCGAAAAGGAGGAGGGAATTGGTCACATCGTCTCTCAGCTGGGGAAACTTCTCCTCTAACCCCCTGGCCACCCGCTCCATCGACGGCCTGGAGGCAACCTGCCGAAGCCCCAGTAGCATAACGAGGATTAGAAAGATGATGACTATCAAGCAGTAGATGAAAGGCAGGTACGGGAAAGTCTTTTGCAGCTCCAGGGAGAAGAGGCTCCCCAAGAGAACCAGGATAAAGGCCGAGGCCAGCAGAAGGAGAAACTCGAGGGCGTAGAGAAGCTGAAGGCGAAGAGATATTCCCCTGAGAAACCTGGCAAGGCGGTTATAATCATGATGCCAAATCATTTTGGGCGGCCCCGAACGCCTCGGAATTTAGTTTGCACCAAATTATATCATACAATTCTAATACTACCGCGAACCTTTTGGAAATAATGTCCCTGTCCCCCGGAAAAAAGTACTTCCACTCCCTCCATCATACCCGCGGAAGCGGGTATCCAGTGGTTTTATGGTTTTTATTGAGCCAAATCTATCTCCTGGATTCCTGTTCCCCGCGTTCGCGAGGACAGGTTTCACGGGAATGACGAAAAATTCGTTGTAGTACTAATAGGGAAGGCTTAATAGGACTCCTGTTACTTTGGCCGTTAAAAAAAACTTCCTGGGAAACTTCTTGATTATTAATCTTGTATCAGTCAAATTGGCTATGACTTGAATCAGTACATTTTTCCCTTGACCGCCTACCCTCCCCTTGGTAGCGTGCATTATTAATTTTGCTGGAATACCGATACTCATTGGCCATGCTCCTTTTTCAATGACTTGCTAATGCCAGGATCCCAGAGCACATTTAGATGGAAATTCCTACCAACAAATCTGGCTCCCATTCACTTTTTTCAGGACTGCTGCCTCTTTTTATACTGGCGCATTTTGGACACCACCTGCTGACCGCCCTCCCCATACCGCTTCTGCCAATGATTCGCAGCGACTTTGTCCTGGATTATACCCGCTCTGGATGGGTGATTTCAGCCTTCACTCTATCCTACGGCATCGGCCAGTTGCCGGGTGGATGGCTGGCTGACCGCATCGGGCCCCGCATCGTGATCACCATAGGCATCTGTGGGGTGGCTCTGGCAGGATTTCTCGTCGGCCTTTCCCAAACTTTTGTAATAATGATCTTCTTGCTGGCCTTGATGGGCTTTCTGGGCGGGGGCTATCATCCAGCTGCCCCGCCAATAATATCAACACTGGTTGAATTAAAGAACCAAGGCCGAGCTCTGGGTCTCCATACAGTTGGCGGCGGGGCCAGCTTCTTTCTGGCTCCGCTCATCGCTGCTGCCATTGCCGCATCCTGGGGCTGGCGAGGCTCCTTCATCGGGCTCGCTGTTCCCACGATTGCCTTCGGAATCTTCTTTTACCTGATCCTTGGAAGAGGGGTGGCCGCAAAGCCACTCGAACAGAGAAAAAAGAAAAGTTCTTATGCCAGCTCGCCCACCCCCCGCAGTTTCCATCGCCTGGTATCTTTCATTATCCTGAGCAACATCACTGGCGCCGTGATTTTTGCCACCACCTCATTCATCCCTCTGTTTTTAGTTGATCACTTCGGCTTCAGCAAGGAAACGGCAGGGGCCTTTTTTGCTTTCATCTATTCTGCTGGGCTTTGGATGAGCCCCTTGGGCGGATACTTATCTGACCGCTGGGGAAGGGTGCCAGTGATCCTGACAGTTTGCTTCTTGGCCGGTCCAGTCATTTTCTCACTCAACCTGGTGCCTTCTGGATGGGGAATCGGCCTCCTGCTCATTGTGATCGGAATGATCATCTACGTGCGCATGCCTGTCTCCGAGGCCTACATTATCGAGCAGACCCCAGAGGGGAACCGGTCGACCGTTCTGGGTATCTACTTCTTCGGCACCATGGAAGCTGGTGGTTTGCTTACTCCGGTCATGGGGTATCTCATCGACCGCCTCGGCTTCTACCTCAGCTTTACTATCGCCGGCGCCACTCTGCTGGTAGTAACCTTTATCTTTTCCATCATTTTATTGCGCCGCGATTGAACTACTTATAGTGAACGCCATAAAAAAGTTGACAAGCGACGGGTGTCATTGCGAACCCTTCGCCTTTTGTCATTCTGAGCGGAGCGAAGAATCTCGTTATCTTGCTCAGGGTAAACTCCGTGAAGTAATCTCGCCCTGGGCGAGATTGCCGTGTCGCTTCGCTCCTCGCCATGACTACTTTCTTCGGTCTTTCACTATAGTTCCTCCGCGATCAATCCCCTTCCAAATCATTACTTTCCTTCCATTCGAGAGAGTCGCTGGTTTTGTACACCTTATCCTGCAGGCTGGGAGCGGATAGAGGCAGGGTTTTATCCCTGATTGAGGAAGAAGGGAAATGTGCCTGCGAAAGCTTACGGGTTAGATGTATTCAATGGTGGCCGGCGGCTTGGGCGTAAGGTCATAAAGGCAGCGATTCACACCCCTGATCGAGGTGATGCGTTCGCATATCCCCTGAAGCTTTTCCCAAGGCAGATCGACGGCCGTGGCAGTTCTCGCATCCACGCTGTGAATACACCGAATGACGATGATCTGACCAAACTCCCGCCGGCCTTCCACGACTCCAGTGGCCCTGTCGCTAAGAAGGATGGCCATATACTGGAATGCCCCGCTATTGGCCAGCTCTTCTTCAACGATAGCCGTAGCCGCGCGGACAACGGCGAGCCGCTCCTCTGTGACCTCTCCCACAATCCGGGTCGCCAGAGCGGGACCGGGGAAAGGAATTCTTCCGATGATTTCAGCCGGGAGCCTCAGGACTTTCGCTAATTCCCTGACCCCATCTTTGCGCAGCGTCCTCAGCGGTTCCAGCACTTTGTAGCCGAACTCTTTTTCCGGGTCAATCCCGATCTGGGCAAGGATGTTGTGTTGGCGCTTGATCCCGGCCACAGTCTCCTCGATGTCTGTGAGGATCGTTCCGTGCAGCAGGGTTTTTGCACCCATCTGGCGAACAAGTCTTCCGAAGACTGTGGAATAAAAGCTTTTCGTGACGGCATTGCGCTTCTCCTCCGGATCGGTCAAACCCTTAAGCGCCGCCAGGAACTCAGCCCGTGCGTCCACCATCTGAACCGGAATTCCCATGGCGGTAAATGTCTTGATGACCCGCTGCGGCTCTCCCTCGCGCATAAGCGCATTATCGATGAACACGGTCTTTAGCCTGTTGCCGATGGCGCGGGATCCAAGAACCGTAACCACAGAGCTATCCACCCCACCACTGAGGGCATTGATCGCCAGACCATTTCCCACTGATTCCCTGATATAAGCGATTTGTTCATCCACAAATCTATGATAGTCCATATTTTCTCTCCTCACCCTTCGGCCCAGCCGGTAGAAAGCCCTAACACGTTATAGATAATTCCAAATCGCCCGGCATCGTCAACCTGGAAGGAAAGTATTACAACATGCTTGAATTGTCAAGCACCCTTCAATCTGGCCATTCCTTATTTTGAACAAAAGGAGTATAATTATATTACTCGCCGAAAAGATCCTCTAACCTATTGCTTAAGGGAGGGTTGGATATGGAGATCACTCGCCGGGATTTTATCCGCAGCTCTCTCCTGCTGGGCGGCTCTCTGCTCGTTTCCCCTGCCCCTCTTCCTGCCGTGCAAAAAAGGAGAAACCAATGGCAGCCAGCCTATGAGAAGCTGGAGAAAGAAGGGAAATTGGCTCAAAGGATCGAGCAAGCCTACAGCATCTTTGAGCACTGCCAGCTCTGTCCCCGGCAGTGCGGGGTGAACCGCAAGAAAGGCGAAAAGGGGTTCTGCCGGGCTCCGGTCAAACCCGTGGTTTTCAGCTATCATCCCCATTTTGGTGAAGAAGTGCCGATCACGGGGCAAAATGGCTCGGGCACCATCTTCCTCTCCAACTGTAACCTGCGCTGCGTCTTCTGCCAGAATTGGCCCATCTCCCATGAAGGAAGGGGAGAAGAAATCCGAGATGAAGACCTGGCAGATATGATGCTCAAACTCCAGAAGATCGGCTGCCATAACATCAACTTGGTCACGCCCACCCATGTCATGCCCAACATCCTCAATGCCACACGGATTGCCTTGAGGAAAGGCCTGCGTCTCCCCATTTTCTACAACACCAGCGGTTACGAGCGCCTGGAGATATTGAAAATCTTGGACGGCATTGTGGATATCTATAAGCCAGATATGAAATATATGGATGCTGATCAGGCGGAGAAATATTCCGTGGCACCTGACTATCCAGAAGTGGCCAAGAAAGCGATCCTCGAAATGCACCGGCAGGTAGGATTACTGAAGAGTGACGAGAACGGATTTGCTCTCCGGGGGCTGATGATTCGCCATTTGGTCATGCCCAACCGGGTGGCTGGGACGGAGAAATTTGTCCAGTGGGTGGCCGAGAATCTTCCCAAGAACACATACGTAAATATCATGGCCCAATATCGGGTGGAATACAGAGCTTATGAATATCCAGAAATCGCCCGGGGAATCACCGTGCAGGAATTCTTGGAAGCAATAGACTGGGCCAAAAAGTATGGCCTAATCAACATGGATTCCAAATCTTTAATGATCTATAATATTTACAATCGCCGCCGGTCAGGATAAAAAGGAAGGCTACTTTTTTACCCTTTCCATATATTTTTTCGAGGCCACACTCACCTTGACGATATCTTTCACCTTAATAAACTGGGGAACCTGAATTTCCATTCCATTGGAGAGAGTCGCCGGTTTGTACACCTCATCCTGCAGGCTGCTGAGGCTGGGAGGCGTGGAGATAACTTCCAATTCCACCCATTCTGGAAAGAGGACATTCACCGGCTCCCCTTCCAAAAATTCAACGGAGAGCCTCATGTTGGGTTGAAGGAAGGGGTCGAAAGCCTCCAGTAAGCTTCGGTCCAGCTGCATCTGCTCATAGGATTCAGGGTCCATCATGTAGTATCCATCCGCATCCTTGTAAAGAAACTCCAGGGTCTTGCGGTCAACTTCTACATTGCCCAATCTCTCGTCGGGCTTGAATTTTCTGTCCAAGAATAGGCCAGATCGCAGGTCTTTTAACTTCACGTGGACAAGCCCTCCCATCTTGGCCCCGCCCATATGATATTCGCTCGTTAGGACCCTGTAAAGATTTCTCTCCAGTTGCAGAATCATTCCTGTTTTGAGATCGGATGCGCGGATCATAATTTTCCCTTAAGATTCCATGGGGTGAAACTAAAAGGGTGGCATCAAAACCGCCAGAATGATAGGAAAAATATCAAAAAAAGAACGAAAAATCAACCCTCTCATTTTTCCTTGCTACCCCCAGTTTCTAATCAGTGCTTAGCTCATGCTTAACTCCCTTTCCTTCCGCCATCGGGAGCCCCGGCCCGTGCTCGGGAGCAACCCATATAATGAATTCCATCTGAACGCCTCTGTTTCAATGGACTGAATGGATGGGCATGGTATAATAATATATTAGTAGAGGCGTTTTGTCGGGGCGATTTCTTATGAAGAAGGAGAAAACAATGCAATCATTAGCGATGGCTGGACTCTGGCTCACGGCCTGGTTCTGGCTCTCGGGCGCAGCAGGAGCAGAGGGATTATCACCCATTGCTTCGGAACCAAAGGAACTCCTCCAGGTGAAGGTCCATCAGCTTATAGTGGATCCCACAAGCCTGCAACCCGTGGTCTTGCTCGCTGATTCCCTGGAAGAGCGCGCCCTGCCCATATGGATCGGCCCCTGTGAGGCCAATGCCATAAATGCGGAGATGCAAGGACTTAAACACCGCCGTCCTCTCACCCACGATCTCGCCGAAAGAATCATCCTGCAGATGAACGGAAAGCTCCAGCGAATCATCATTACCCATCGCCAAGAAAATACCTACTACGCGACGATTGTGCTGGAAAGGGAACGTTCTCTTGTTGAGATCGATGCCCGGCCGAGTGACTCCATTGTCATGGCTCTGAAGTTCAAGGCCCCTGTATTCGTATCCAAGACCTTATTCAGAGAGATGGCTCTCCCCCTTAGAGAGCAGAAGGAGATCGAGGAACGTTATGGCCTTACCATTCAGGACCTTAGCCCCTCACTGGCCCAATCTTTCTCCTATGGGTCAACACGGGGGGTTCTGGTTTCTGACGTCCGCAAGGGGAGCCGCGCTGAAAAGGATGGCCTACGGAGAGGGGATATCTTTGTAGAAATTGGGGGACAGACCGTTACCGAGGTAATGTCCTTTAAGGAAGCCCTTTCGAGGATCGAAACTCCTGCGCAGGCCAGGGTCTTCCGCAACGCCAATTTCTTATCCATTACCCTCCATCTGAAGTGATCCCTCTGTGCAGCCCCTCTAAAAAAGACGCATGGTGTCTAAGAAAAAACCGGAAGATTACACGATAGAAATGGGCCCCATGGGCAAAATTCAGACGAAGCGCTGGATAAGGTCGAGCGAGCAATATTTGCAATCAAATCCAAAGAAATCCGGTAAAAGGCCAGAGGAGGGACAAGTTCTATACAGATTCATTCCAGGCCCATGAGTATCTTAAGCCGCTTCACCGCCCTGGGGAGCACCTCCCCAATCTTTTCATGAAACCTCAGGTGAGCATAGCGATCTAAGGGTGTTTCTCCTTTATTGATGATGACAAGTTTTGCACCCCCACGAAAAGCCTCTCTGGGCATATCAGCCGCTGGCGTTACCACGAGACTGGAACCAACAACGATAAAAAGATCGCACTTCCGGGAGTGTTCAAAAGATAAATAGAGATCTCTCTCTGGAAGCGCCTGGCCAAAATTAACCACGCTGGAGACCAGCGATCCTCCACACGGGCAGACCGTTTTTCCCACCGACCGATCCATGGTTTTCCCGCACCTCTGGCACCGGAGTTTGGTGATATTTCCGTGTAATTCCGCCAGCAAGCCAGGCGGGATCCCTGATTTTAAATGGAGATTATCCACATTTTGAGAGATCAAGAATTTTAGCTTGCCGATTTTCTGGAGCTCTACAATTGCCAGGTGACCCACATTCGGTTCGACCGCATCCCATGGCTTGGTCATGGAAGGCGGGGGAAGCCCTTTATCCCGGCGAGTCCAAACCCCATCTGGTCCCCGGAAATCGGGAAGGCCAGATTCTGTACTGATTCCGGCTCCCGTAAAGAAAACTGGATAGCGGAACTTATACAGCCATTTGGCCAGCGTCTCTATTCTCTGATCCAGGTCTTCGTTCATAGAATATCACTCCTTCCTTTCAAACCTAGGCCGTCGACAAGATTCGCCTCATAAAAAATACGCCAGCTTCCTTCCCGGATTATGGCAGGGGCGAACCGAGCATTGAAACTGCCATATGACCCTGAATAAAGCTTCATCCCCGGGAAATTCTTTGCAACAACAAAGTGTGGAGGTTAGGCATAAGAGAGACGGCGGCGGCCCTAAGGTTGGCTATTACCCATTTGCCACTCAGGAGAGCGGCTTTACCTGGAAGCGTCCGTATTCTTTGAAGTGGGCATCGAAGGTGAAGGCCGTAGGGATATGCAGGCGCTCCATCAATACAAAGCTGGTACAGTCGGTGAAACTAAAATCATGTTCAGTGAAATCTTTAAAGAGATGCCAGGCTTTCTCGATGATTTCCGGGGTTATAAACTCAACACGAAGGAGGTGACTCGCCCGGAGGGCTTCCCCAAACTGAACAGCGATACGATGTCCAGCGCGCAACCGGATTATGGTATAGCTTTCATCCAGCACATAGTCGCTGGTGATTAGCATCTGCCCCGCTTTCAGGCAAGAATCCTTGAAATCAAGGGCTTGAATATGGTGGACATCCCGCCGATTCTCGATGGCCAGAAAAGCAGATGTGTCGACAAAAACCATTGAGTTATTCGTCAATAGAGGTAGCGGTCATGACTCTCAGCCAAATCCCGAGGCCCCTCAAAAGAACCCCGCCTTTTATACAGGGAATCGGTTTGATATTTTTTACGCGCTTCTTCTGGAAGCCGGAGCCGAATATCGTCGATCAGTCGACGAATGAATCCGCTGACGGTCGTCCCATTAGCGCTGGCTTGTTTACGAAGTACCTCATATTGGTCTGTGGATAATTCAATGGTAAGGCGCTTGGTAGGCATAGCATCCCCCGCTCTTTGTATGTACGTACATATTAAAGCCGGGAAAAATTCCTGTCAAGACCCATTTGGGAAACGGGGTCAGAATTCGCTATTTCTTTATTTTGCTTTTACGGCCCTTGACCACATTATTTTTCAACCAATTATATGATATATGATAAAGTCCCCCGGAAAGTGAACTCTTGGTTTCCTCGCCATAACGGCAGACTACCCAGAAAGAGGGCAAGTCAATACCAAAATACCTAAGCCTACCCCCATTCCACGCAATCCCTCGGCTTAACCACTCAGGTCCAGCCAGAAACCCCTGCGGGACTCAGATGGCGATCTTCAAAGGTCTGGGGATCCACGGCCAAATCTCCCAGTCGTATTGCTTCTACCCCTTTCATAGAAGAAAGGGGGGTATGCAATAAGACCTGTTTTGCTTGTGCCTCTATCTCCTCCACAATTCCCAGGCCAATTGTGAACCCGTCAGCGTCCTCAAGAGCTACCAGGCGGTTTACAGCGAAAGAGGGAGCCGGGAAGACCGCAAATTGCAGCCAATTTACCATTAAGAGATGAGAGTGCCTAAAATAGAGGGCAAATTTCTCGGCCCGGTGGGCGCGACGTATTGATGCATCACGCCGTTTGGCCGCCGGGGAGGGGCTTAGATCTATCACCTGAACCCGGCGGGTGCGCCGCAGAGGAGCTAACAAGTTCTCTAACTCTTGCTGGCGCTGAATGGCAAACAATGCCGCCGGACGCAACAAGTCAATCTTAGCCAGTTTCAAATGGGTTCCACCACCCGCTGGAGCCACGAAACCACTCGTGTCATAGATGACCGCTTGCGCCCGCGCTTCCCGCGCCGCGATAACCAGACGGAAAGCACCCGTCAACATTGCCAACATATGCCCCCTGGGTGAGAGGGCTCCCACAAAACTCCTCCACACCCGTCCCTGGGGCGGAAAATAATCACCACCATCCGCACTCAATCCCAGTGTCATCGTAGCCGGCGGCCCCAAGCTGCTTTGTCCCGGGTCACCATCAAGGTAGGCCACGGGGGAGGAAGCTGCACAAAGTCGTCTGTAGAGGTAGCGAGCGAAAGTGCTTTTCCCCACGTCAGGTGCGCCCAAAACCATCAGGATCCCGCCAAGTCGCGAGAAGTTCACCCTTTCCCAACCAGGTGGAATATTTAGCGCTGCTTCCGTCATTATGCTAAAGCTAAAGCAAGAATTTCGCTTCTATCCCATCCTTATTTTTCCGTACCTTAAAGTGGTGTCTAAGAGGTCTTCTTATGGCCGCCTCTGAAAAATTTCCCGATTTGCCGCGCGCAAATCCAGGTTCCATCGGAAATGCGGCCACGGGCAAAGGGGGATGGATCTATCTTTGGCTGTTTGCCAGATAATCGAGCGCTGCCTGCACACCCCCTTTTTTGAACGGCACCTCAGCTAAGGCCAGGCCCATCTCCACGCCGCTCAGGGTTCCGGTGAGCATCAATTCATTGAAATCACCCATGTGGCCAATGCGGAAAACTTTTCCCTGAAGCTTTCCCAGGCCGTTGCCCAAAGACATGTTAAACTTTTCCAGGATGAGCTGGCGTAAGGCATCCGCATCGTGGCCTTCGGGCATCCGCACGGCCGTGACAGAGTTGCTGTATTCTTCTGGATGCGCGCAGTTTACCTCAAGCCCCCATGCCCGCACAGCCCGGCGGGTTGCCTCGCCCAGGCGATTATGTCGGGCAAAAATTCTCTCCAAGCCCTCTTCCATGATCATCTGCATCGATTCTTTCAAACCGAAGAGCAGGTTGGTCGCTGGAGTGTAAGGGAAAAAACCTGTCTGGTTAGCACTGATCATTGCCTCCCAATCCCAATACGACTTCGGCAAGCGGGCCGATTTTGATGCCGCCAGGGCTTTTTCGCTGACGGCGTTGATCCCAAGTCCGGGCGGCAGCATCAGTCCTTTCTGCGAACTGCTTACCGCCACGTCAACTCCCCACTCATCATGCCGGTAATCCGTTAGAGCAAGAGAAGAAACCGTATCAACCAGGAATAATGCCGGGTGCCCCACCCGGTCGATCGCCCTGCGCACTTCACCCACCCGGCTGAGCACGCCGGTAGAGGTTTCGTTATGCACCATGACGACCGCTCTGATGGACCGGTCTTCGGCCAGCTTGGCCTCGACCAACCTGGGATCCACGCCGTGGCGCCAGTCGCCGGGGACGAAATCAACTTCCAGACCCAGACGGGCCGCCAGGTTGCGCCACATCGTGGCAAAATGGCCGGTTTCGAACATCAGCACTCTATCGCCTGGAGAAAGGGTATTCACCAGCGACGCCTCCCATGCCCCGGTCCCAGAGGAAGGATAAATCACGATCTTGCCGGAGGTCTTGAACACCTTCTGGAGTCCTCCGAGAACCTCCCGGGTCATTCGGGCAAATTCTGGTCCACGGTGGTCAATCGTGGGCTTGGCCATGGCCCGCAGGATCCGCTCGGGCACATTCGTGGGTCCGGGAATCTGCAGAAAATGACGTCCGCTTGGAAAAAGCATCAGCCACCTCCATTATTTAAAACTCAAAATAAGCGATTTACCACAGTGCGCACAGAGAAAAGATTGAGCTTATCTTGTTTTTTAACCATGAAATTACTTTCTGTATTCTCTGTGGCTCAAAAAGATCCCTCAATTTAGCACTACAGCGAATTTTTCGTCATTCCCGTGAAACCTGTCCTCGCGAACGCGGGGAACGGGAATCCAGGAGATAGATTTGGCTCAATAAAAACCAAAAAACCACTGGATACCCGCTTCCGCGGGTATGACGGAGGGAGTGGAAGTACTTTTTTGGCCGGGACAGTCACATTATTTCCAAAAGGTTCGCTGTAGTATTAGGTAAAATGGACTCATCCTCAACAGCCTTTATTCAGTCTGACTTGCCCATGGTTCATCCGATCTTGACCCGAGGAAGAACCACCTGCGCGGTAACGCTTCATAAAAGATTCAAAGGAATCCATCTCGGGCATCTGGAAAGATTCCAGGGAACGCTCTTCAATGGGGTATTTTCCAAAATGCCGCACAGCAACAACGGCTGCCTGTACATTCTGGGGAGCAGTATTGACCGAGATATCGTTAAAGAAAATGACCAGGCGCCCGTCTTTGGCTCCCGTGAGAACATACTTGCGGCAACGCTCTACAATCTTTTCGAGGGGGCCATCCTGGAGGAGAATGGTATCCAGCCCCAGCATCAGGGGCATGTTTTTTTCTCTGGCAAATTCGGCGTAAGGCTCTGGCCCAGTAAGGGCTACGTCCGGGTCGAGGCACATCAAAAGTCCAGGGCTCACCGAGGCCATCAATTCCAGCATTTTGCGGAATTTTGGGGTGTTTTTGTAAAGGTAGCTGTACCCCCAATATCCCATGCTGGTCACATTTCCGATCTTCTGGTTCAGCCGGGTCACATAAGGCATTACAAACTCCTCCAGGATCTCCACCGTGACGATGGGCGGCGAGGCGGCAGCATCAGCACCGTTTCCTGAGGCTGCCGGCTGGCCAATGGCTTCCCGCTGCGTCTGAATCCAGGCCATCAGTACTTCATCAGTCAAGAACCTCAAAAGGCGATGGGCGAATTTCGGAGCAGTGAGAATGTCCATAAGCAATGCCTCGATCCCCCGCACATTCGCCGCCAAGGAGAAAGGGGAACAGAAGCGAATGCGCACCGGAAGCCCCAAATCATAACACCGCCGCATGACCTCCAGGACAAAGGGCATCCGGCCAGATTTCTTGAAATTCGGGGGGCGAAGATGGTCCAGGTCCGAACGCTCCCGGATCAAGGGGTTCTGGCGATCGATGTCCGGCATCCGGTTTTGTTCCCAATTCATCCGCTGCCCTAAGGCTTCAGCCTCAATGTTATAGATGTCGTAATAAAATCCTGGCATGTCCAAGGCATAGTACTGAAAAACGGCCAGATTCATCTCTACGAGTTTTGCGGCGTTCGTGTAGGCCTCGCGCATATCCCCGCCATAGAGCTGAACCACATGCTCGTTGATCTGCGCCAGGATGGGCACTACATCCGCTTCCCCCTTGAAGGCGCGAAAATACCGTTCGATTCGCTTCCGTGTTTCCGGTAAAACGGTCATGGTCGCCTCCGCCTGTACCTGTCAAATAAGTTAGGTTGGATGTAACGTCTAAAATCAGGACAATTCTTTATGCGTTTACAGCGCTTTTCACAAACCAGGGGAAGAATCTGTGGTCTATTTTTTCTGCGTGTGCAAACAATGAGGGTAGCATCCGGGGGAGCCTTCACGCCTTTAAGTTTTCTCTTGCCGGTCCTCATTATTGAGTAGACGAGAATCTATGAATGCTCTCCGCGGAGTAGCAATGCAGAACCTCCTTTGCCTAACTCACCCCGAGGAATTCACAGAGAACTTGGGCCATTTCCTGCTTTTCACACACCCCGGCATGGATCTCCGGCAAAGACCTTAATTCGGCAAGGTTGGCCGGTACAGGTTGATCGATTAAGTTGGAAAGCTCTTCTAACAGGGAGAATTCGTCCTGATGCGCTGGGTCTCGCCCCAGGGCTTCCAGCACAGCCCGGTTGAACTTGAAGGGGCTGGCGGTGGAAGCCAGCAGAGTGGGCGAGAGGTCACCGGTTTGTTCCCTGTATCTTTGTAGGACATTGTACCCCACAGCGGTGTGGGGATCCATCAGGTATCCATCCCTTTCAAATGCTTCTCTTATCGCGCGCAGGGTCTCCAGCCGGTCAGCAAAGCCGCCATAAAAAAAGGATTGGAGCTTGTCCAGCGCCTCCTGTGGAATGGCATACCAACCCTGAATTGCGAGTCTATCCATCCATTCGCGGACCATCCCTGATCGGCGCTCGGCCAGCTCGAAGAGTAAACGCTCCAGGTTCGAAGAGATCAATATGTCCATGGAAGGAGATTCGGTCCTATAAAATTCCCGCCGCCGATCATAAATCCCGCTGCGAATGAAATCTGTAAGGACTTTGTTGCGATTGGAAGCGCAAATGAGTCTGGAGGCAGGAAAACCGCATCGGATTGCGTAATAAGCCGCCAGGATGTTGCCGAAGTTTCCCGTGGGAACGCAGATATTTACCCGCTGGCCACGGTAAATTTTCCCGGCAGTGACCATATCATCATAGGCCGTAAAATAGTAGACAATCTGGGGAACGAGCCGGCCCCAGTTTATGGAATTGGCGGAAGAGAGCCGCAAGTTAAAGGTGGCCAGTTTTTCATTGATGAACCGGTCCGAAAAGATCTGCTTGACCCCGCTTTGCGCATCATCAAAATTCCCCCTTACAGCGCAGGCGCCCACGTTCGTCCCTTGCTGAGTGACCATCTGCAGGCGCTGGATCTCACTCACCCCCTGATGAGGATAAAAAACAAAAATCCGAACGCCCTCTGTACCCGCAAAACCCTCCAAAGCAGCCTTGCCCGTGTCGCCCGAAGTGGCTACCAGAATCACTACTTCATAGCGCTCTCGCTCGGCTGGCAGCGCCGCGGAGAGCAAACGCGGCATGAGCTGGAGAGCCATGTCTTTGAAGGCCAAGGTCGGGCCATGCCAGAGTTCCACCACCGCTGTATTGTCTGCTAGAAATTTGACCGGAGCAATTGCCGGGGAATCGAAATTCTCAGCGTAGGCAGCCTTGCAAGCCATGGAAAGTTCAGCCGGTTTAAAATCGGGAAGAAAGGGTTGCAGGATCTTTTCCGCCCGCGCCGCGTAAGAATCCTGATCCAGGCCGGAGAAGGGGTTCGGGCCCAGGAAAGGGAAAGAGGAAGGGACGTAAAGGCCTCTATCTTCGGCCATGCCTTTGATGATGGCCTTCTTGGAAGGCATAGGTGTCGCCGAACCCCGGGTGCTGATGTAATCCATGGCCAAACATTACCATATCCGCATCCGTCTGGCAATTCTCTCCTTCCCCTGGACCGGATCAGCGGTCCTTAGCCTCCAAAGCCTGCTTGACGGGTCCCGCTTGGGCAGAGTCCCACCCCGGAAAAATACGGGTCCCTCATTTTGGGCTTGACAGGATTTAATTGTGTCTATATATTTAGTTATACTAAATGATCATTAAGGAGGTCAGATGAAAGGTACTACAGTCAGCGTGGCGGAGGGAAAGAAAGGATTCAGCCGCCTGCTCCAACATGCCACAGAAAAAAAAGAAAAGATCATCGTTACCAAGAGAAAGAAACCCGTGGCGGTCATCGTTCCCTATGAAGAATACCAGCGATCCATGCGGCTGGAGGGGTACAAGAAAATCATGGAAGCCAGAGAGGCTTTCTCGAAAACTGGGCTCCGGGCTGACCAAATCTATAAGGAAGCGAAGAAGCAATTGGAGCGAAGGCCATGAAACGGGCCGTAATAGATGCGAGCGTTGTTCTAAAGTGGTATCTTCCCGATGAAAAATATGGCGCAAAAGCTCTGGCTTTATTGACTCGATATATATCCGAGGACCTGGAAATCGCTGCCCCCTCCTTGCTGGAATTTGAAGTAATCAACGGTCTGGTGATTGCCCAAAGACGGGGGCGGATCGGGGAAGAGAAAATCATTGCCGCCATAGAGGGCTTCCTAAATCTAGGAATCTCCCTAATGGATATTTCGGGCCTTTATTCTAAGGTTATTCATTATTGCCAGGCGTATAGCCGTTCTGCCTATGACGCCAGTTACCTGGCTGTGGCAGAAAGGGAAGCCATAACCCTGGTCACAGCCGACGAAGGCTTGTACAATAGCGTGAAAAAGGATTTAAGCTGGGTGAAATGGCTCGGGGATGTCTAGCCACGGCCCCATCCCATCAGAGGGTTTCCAGTGTGTGTGTAAAGGGGCTGTCAGGTCTACACTATTGACTAAATTCTTATTGACCGCCACCCGTTTTTGGGTCGCACATATAAGTGCAGAGCGTAGACCTGATACTCTTGATGAGTAAATTTGAAATCTGGAAATCTTCCCGTTTCCCTCAGCCTTTCTGGCCTTGAAAAAATAAAGAACCGTAATTCCAAGTCCTTCTAGATCTGCCTTCTTTTGATCATGAGGGTCTTATACCCTGACTGGATTACGGTTTCGCTTTCTTTGACGACCTGAACAAAAAGCTTAATGATCCCTCTGTCGGCTTTGCTTCTGCTCGGTGTTTTTTCAGCCACCTTTCCTTTCACCCAAATCGTTTCCCCGAAAAATAAAGGGGCTTCAAATTTCCAGGAATCGATCCCCAGAAAAGCAATAGCGGTGCCCTCCAGGAGCCCTGTTCGAAAAAGCAAACCGTGGGAAATGGCCAGACCCAGGAGCCCATGGACGATTCGCTTTCCGAATTGGCTCTTTTTCATGAACGCTTCACTGGTATGCAGTTCATTGTAGTCCCCGCTCATCGCGGCAAACATAACCACATCCGTTTCAGTAACAGTCCGGCTGGGGGTTACAAATTCTTCCCCCAATACCCAATCATCAAAAAATTTTCCAGGCATGGTACGATCTCCTTAAAGCTGGATTTAACACTATGCCATCGACATTCTCAGGTCTATACCCAGGGTTTCCAAGATTCTTTGTAATTGAAATATTCCACATTCTGAGGAGGAAGGGAGCCGTAAGGAAATCTCCTATAGCTGCCTGCTTTATGAAGTGATGGGAACTCGCTTTGTGTTGGAGCGAATATAAGAAAAAAATGCCCCGGGTGTCAAGAAAAAAGCCTCTCAATATATGGTGGTTGGGGGATCATTAAATTCAGCAATCACTCGCCCCCCATTTTCCCCATAGGGAGGGAAATCATTTCTTGGTGGACCTGAGGCGGACTCGGGCGCAGGGCCGCTGTCCTCACCCGCATAAGGCAGCCGTTGCTCCTGAGTACGGGCCGGGGCTCCCGCTGGCCGAAGGAAAAGGAGTTGCGCCATCGAGTCGCCCCGCTTCCTCTTGCGGAAGGCAGGGGAGAATCCTTCAGGAAAGTCCTTTCCCGCCGATGCGGGCTGCGGGCATCTTCCCTGCGCCCGAGTCAAAAGGGTGAATAAGCAATCAGCCTTGACAAGTACGGATTTTTTTCTTACATTTGCCCATAAATTATGACTAATTGGGGTGACTAAAGGAAAGGTACAACAGTTGGCATTGCCGAAGGGAAGAAAGGATTCAGCCAACTGATCATAGAAGTCAGAGAAGCTTTTGCCAACTCCGGCCTGGAAGCTGACAAGATCAAAAACAATCCTAACCAAATAAAGAGTGCCGATTATGCTTTATGATCTTCTGATAACAGGCGGGCAAGTTTTTGATCCCCTCAATAAGAGCTTCAAGAAAGCGGATATCGCTGCAGCTGGTGGTCGAGTCATCCGCATTGGTCCGTCTTTAAAAGTGGAGGAAGCCAGTCAGGTCATCGATGTCTCCGGTTTGATGGTGACCCCGGGACTGATCGATTTTCATGTCCACATCTTCTGGCTGGTTCACAGGATCAGCATCCATCCGCAAAATCTTGTGCCCCGCGCCGGTACTACCACCATGGTGGACGGGGGGAGTGCCGGTGCTGCGAATTTCGACGCTTTCAAAGAATTCATCCTCACCAAGTCCGAATTCAATTTACTAGCCTTCCTCAATATCAGTATTCTGGGCCAGATCTTCGAGACCCAGATTCCCGGCGTACCGTCCATGAACGAATATGAAGACCTGCGCCTCGTGAATGTTTCCGAGACCGTAAAGTGCATCGAAGCGAACCGCGATCTCATCGTAGGCGTCAAAGTCCGGGCCTTTCACGGACTCACCAACCTGACTCCTGTATATGCGGCCCTGGAGGCGGCAGAAGAATCTGATGTTCCGGTCATGATCCATACCTCTCCACCACCTCCTTCGGTAAGCCAGTACATGCCTCTTCTCAGACCAGGCGACATCGTGACTCACCTTTACCATCCTCAGCCTGGAGGGCTTATCGATCGACATGGAAAGATCAGGCAAGAATACCGAGAAGCCCGCGAGCGCGGCGTCCTCATGGATATCGGTCTTGACCGATGGCACACTGATTTTGAAGTGATGAAACGCGGGGTAGGAGAAGGTTTCTGGCCAGATATCATCAGCACTGATGTTACCAGGTTCAATGTAGAACCCCTCGTGAGGGATGTACTATTCACGGCCAGCAAGCTCATGGCAGCGGGAATGCCCCTCGAAGAGTCGCTGGCAGCAATCACTGTTAAGCCGGCCAGAGCCATTAAGCGTCCGGAGCTGGCTGAGCTAAAGGAAGGGGGACCCGCCAATATCACAGTGCTGGAGCTGCTGAAGGAGGATATTACCTTTGTGGATTACTTTGGCCAGTCCCTGAAGGGGAAAGAGCAGCTCAGTTGCCGCTGGCTCATCAATAAAGGGAAAGTGGTAAAGTAGAACAGGTGCTTTGGGTGTTTGAACTAAACGCAAGTAGATTTGCACTTAGTAGCACTATTTGCAAATAGCTCTTGAGGATGCAGCCTACTTTCTCAGCCCTTCTTTTATTCTTCTGAAGTCCGCCCAGGTAAACCCATCCCACTGGCAGGGGAGAATTGAATTGTTATGGAATAAAGGTTCATTTTCAATGTCGAAAGGGGATACCTGCTTCGCTTTCTCAAACATGGGGGTGCCGGGAATGGGGGAATATTCTACCAGGATGGGCTTTGCCCCAGTCTCTTTTACGAAAGCAATACTCTCCTCCACTTCCTCCGCTCTCTGACCCGGCAACCCGGCCAGGAGATAAACCCCAATCTCTTCCCCTGCGTACCCAGCCTTTTTCAAACTCCGAACAGCCCTCTGGAACTCCTGGTTATTTACTTTCCCTCCGTTTTCGATCTGAGCCTGTTCATTTGATGTCTCCAGACCAAGGCGAATCGTTTTGAACCGACTACGATAAAGAAGGTCAGCCACCTCCTGGTCTATCATTTTTATATGAAGGGCATTGGGGGTGTGAAAGTTACACTGGATCTTTCTGCGGATCACTTCTTCCAATATTTGGATGATATGCCTGGCTGGATCGACCAAAAGGGCATCATCGTAAAAAGCAAAATCAAGCACCCCAAATTTTGCACTCCAGTGCATGATCTCTTCGACTACGTGCACCGGAGGGCGGGACTCAAAAACCTTCATTAACTTGGGCACGGCACAGTAAGTGCAGGAGAATGGACATCCGCAGCGGGTCAGAAGGCAGATGTACTCTAACCGGAGATAGAGATCAAAGGCCGGATAAGGCCAGGAGACGAAATCTTCATCAGGCGAGGGAGCAGTGTTCCCCAGGTATTCTGATATGACCTGCATCTTTTCTCCATCCCAAGGTCCGGGGAGAACCCGGTCTGCGCCGGAATATCTTCGAGCATGATCCAAGCAGAGAGTAGCATAAGTCCCTCCCAGCAGGATGGGCACCCCTGGAATGTGCGCTCGCAGGAATCCGATTGTTTCGCAAAGCCCTGTGTACCAGTAAGTCATCGACGAAGTAATTAAAATGAGCTGGGGGCGCGGGAAGGCTGAAAGGAATTCTTTTAAAACATCTGGCGGCACTCCATACCGGCGGTATTGGCGGGGGATATTCCGGAGAACCTCTGGTTTGGGTATATCCTCTTTATAAAAATGTCCCCGCCCGAAATTCCGGCGTTTTGGGGCTTTCAGGGCCGCCGTAAACTTCGAAGGTAAGGATGTAAGATTCAGGCAATCGAGCAAAGAAACCTCAAAACTGCTCGCCCGCAGAATACCCCCCAGGTAAAGAAGCCCGAGCGGCTTCATCCAAAAGTCGTAGGCCGCAAAGTCATGTATCCAGGGATTCACCAGAAGGATAGAAGGCCTTTTTGGAGAAGGGACCATGGCGGGAAAATTAGAATAGCTTCATCTGATTCTCTTCGGCCGCTTCTTGGGAGATTACTTTTTCCCGCTCTCCGCGGGAGATAATTTGAATTTTTCCGAAAACTCCGTCATATCCCGGGATGATTTTCAACTTTCCTTCGCGAACTCGCAAAATTCCCTCCAGAATCATTGGCGGGGTAAACGAGGAAAGATCTTCTGGAGATAGCTCCAAAAGGATGTCAAATTCTGAGCCTCCCCGTTCCACCAAGCGAAGGTATTCTTTCTCCACGGAGGCAGCGTTGGTTCCCACTCCCAGAGCATCGGCGATGATCTCCTCCAGCGGAACCAGATGCAATGCTGGAATGGCCTTGGCCGGAACCGCTCCCTCTGGCCGGTCGGCCAACTCCTCTACCCGATTCATCACCCCCACGGTCAGGCGTTTGCCACAGACCGGACATAGGCTTTTGTGCTCTCTGGTTTCCTTCGGAGAGAAGAGGATGCCGCAGTTGCGATGGCCGTCGAAATGATACTTGCCCTCTTCAGGGAAAAACTCGATGGTAAAAAGGATCTTGCGGGGGTCTTTCTTCCGGATGGCTTCGGCAATGGCGGCATAACTCAAATCGCAATTGAAGATGTTGGCCTCGCGTCCGATTTTGTTAGGCGAATGGGCGTCGGAATTGGAAATCAAGGCGATATCATCCAAAATTGAAAGCCGCCAGTTCATCTCCGGGTCAGAGGACAGACCTGTCTCGATGGCCCGGATGTGCTTCGATTCCTCTTCAAAGCATTCGGAGATGGAATCAAACCCGGAGTTTGCCCCGAAGATCGAGAACCAGGGTGTCCAGGCGTGTGCCGGGATAAGCAGGCACTCCGGGGAGAGGTCCAGGATCATCTTCAGGAGGTCTTTCGCGGAAAAACCAAAGATCGGACGGCCATCAGAGCTCACCTTGCCGAATTTGGCCAATTTGGAATTGATCCGCTCGACAACCTCGAAGGATGGAGCGAAGATCAAGGTATGGATTCTCCTCGATTTCCCACCTTGGGTATACATGTTACTCACTTCCGCCGTGAGCATGAACTGCGTGCCCTCGGGATCTTCTTTCAGAGCAAACAGGCCGCTCCCCAGGGGCCGCAGTTTAGATCTCAGGTCGAGAAAATAAAGGGGATGGGTAAAATCCCCGGTTCCCAGGAGTTTGATCCCTTTTCGCTTGGCCCATAAAGACAGAGTGCCTACCTCCATGTCCCGACTTGTGGCCCGGCTGTATTTAGAATGGAGGTGAAGGTCGGCGATAAATTTCATCTCAGCTCTTCGCCCCTGGGGGGTTCAAAGATTTGGTCGACAATCTATGAGATGTTTTTATTTTTCTTTTAAGAGCTTTCGGACGGTCTCCACATTCTTGGCTACGATCTGGGAGCATTTCTTGCGCAGGTTCATTTCTTCAAATTTTTTCCGGTCCTCCGGGTCCAAAAGATTCAGCTGGATGATCTCCCGGCACTGGATGGTCCCAAAGTTTTTTTCAAAATCCCGCACCATTTCCTGAACCTTAGCGTAGGTTTTTTCTCTTTTTTCCTTTTCTTCGCCCATGGTGCGACCGAAACAAAAACCCAACCCCATGGCTCCTCCGACGACCGCCCCACAAACCGTCCCCCAACGGGCAACCCCACCCCCGAAAGGTGTGGCCATCTTCATGGCTTGGGCCTTATCAAAATCCAGATCCTCCCCGAGGATCTTGATGACCGACTCCGCTCAATTCAACCCGCTCTCCATGAGTTCGTAAGATCTCTTTTCTAAGTCGCCTCCGGTTTCCATGGAGCCTCCTCCCAAAAATTTGAATCCATCCGGATTTTTGGTATTATAAAAATGTTATGCATCCCTTGTCAAATTTTCGGTTTACCCCATGTTCATTTCCTATTATTTCTGATAAGAATAGAAAAAAATGAGAATCATCTCCAAATTAGTTGAAAGCCAAAGAGCTGGTATATTTAAGATGTCCTGTGATTTCAGGGTCCCGGAAGAAAATCCCGCCTTGGCGGGATTGCTTGCAATCATCAGGCACGTATTTCTCATGTAGGGGCGATTCATGAATGGCCCCTACGGGCGGGGTGTTCTGCTATATCTGCGAAGCTTTCTTATCACGCCCCCGCTGCGCTTTGTCGAGAAGACCCGACCACGGGCGGATGGCCAGCAGGTCGATAAGACTCGACTACAAGGAGTTTATGGAGAGCGGATATCCCGCCGATGCTTGCCCTGCACCAGCACGGTACAGGGCTTGCGCCGTCCCGCCAGGGCGGGACCTTTCCTTCTCGTAGAGTCGAGTCTCCGACCGGGCCCTGGGCAAGGTTTCATTAAAAATTTGATCAACTAATTTGGAGATGAACCTTAAATTCAAACTATAAGAAGGGAGGAGTATGCCAACTGGTTATAACGGGAAAATCTTGAAAGTGAATTTGACCGAAGGAACTCTCAGCGAGGAGACCCCGGCAGAAATCGTCTACCGGATGTACATGGGTGGCTCTGCACTTTCCCTGTATTTTTTATTGAAAGAACAAAAACCGGGCGTGGATCCGTTGGGGCCGGAAAACAAACTGATTTTCATGTCCAACGTCGTTTCCGGGGCGCCGCTGCCCGGGTGGCCCCGCTATACGGTGGCTGCCCGTTCACCCCTGACGGGGGCTTTGGGAGAGGCCGAAGCTGGAGGTTTTTGGGGCCCAGAGTTGAAGATGGCCGGGTTTGACGGCGTGATTGTGGAGGGGCGTTCGCCCAAGCCTGTCTACCTCTGGATCAAAGATAAGAAGGCCGAGATTCGCGACGCTGCAAAAATCTGGGGTAGGGACACTGGCGAAGCGGAACAGCTGATTCGAGACGAGCTTGGCGATAGTCGAATCCGGGTTGCGCAGTGTGGTCCAGCAGGGGAGAGGTTAGGGCGTTATGCCTGCGTAGTCAACGAACTGAAGCATGTCAACGGCCGGACAGGCATGGGGGCAGTGATGGGTTCGAAGAACCTCCGAGCCATTGCCGTCCGGGGTAGCCAAAGGCTTAACCTGGCCAATCCAGAAAAAGTCCGGGAGATCGGGAAAAAGGTGGTGGAGTTGATCAAGGAAGCTCCCTTAGCCCAGAATTTTAAAAAATATGGGACTCCTTTTTTCGTAATGCCCTTGCAGAATTCCGGGATCCTGCCCACCAGAAATTTCCAGGCCGGACAGTTTGAAGGCGCTGAGGCCATCTCCGGCGAGACCATGACCGAGACAATTCTGGTGAAATCAGAAGGTTGTTATGCCTGCGCCGTCCAATGCAAGCGGGCAGTAAAGGTAGAGGGGAAATATGCGGCTTCTCCAGAATATGGCGGCCCAGAATATGAGACGGTCGCTTCTTTAGGTTCATTCTGCGGGATTGATAACCTGCCGGCGATCGCCCACGGAAATGAGATGTGCAACCGTTGGGGTTTGGATACTATCTCTGTAGGAGTTTGCATCTCCTTTGCCATGGAGTGTACAGAACGGGGAATCCTCTCCGCAAAAGAAACGGACGGGATCGATTTAAGGTTTGGCAATGTGGACGGGATGCTGGCCATGATCAAGAAGATTGCCTTCCGGGAAGGCTTCGGGAATATTTTGGCTGAGGGCGTGCAGAGAGCGGCCCAAAAAATCGGGAAGGGATCTGAAAAATATGCCATGCACATCAAAGGGCAGGAGCTTCCCATGCACGACCCCAGGGGTAAGCAGGGACTGACCTTGAGTTATGCTACATCCCCTACAGGAGCAGACCACATCGAAGCCCCCCACGACACTTCTTTCCTTTCGGAAACCCCGATGTTGAAAGCGGCCAAGCCAGCGGGAGTTCTGGAACCCACTTCGGCTTTAGAGCTGGGCCCACGGAAGATCCGGCAATTCGTCCATACCCAGCAGATCTGGAACTTCTTCAACTCTCTGGGAGTGTGTAACTTCGCCGCCGCTCCTTATACCGCCTTTCCTTTAGTCATGCTTGCTGAAGCCGTGGAGGCAGTGACGGGCTGGAACACAAGCCTTTTTGAGTTGATGGAGCTGGGTGAACGAACAATTACCATGGCCCGGATGTTCAACATGCGGGAGGGATTATCCAGCAAGGATGACTATTTGCCAGAGAGGTTATTTGAATCATTGGAAAAGGGTACACCCCGGGAAAAGCGAGTAGCCAAAGAGGACTTTGCTAATGCCCTCAGGCTCTATTATGAAGCCATGGGATGGGATCCTAATACAGGTGTGCCGACCGAGGGAAGGCTCAGCCATTTAGGTCTGGACTGGTTGATTCCTAAAAAATAATAAGAAACTGCCACCTGATTTAAGGCCGGCTTTCCCATGGCTCTGGCCAGATTCACGAATTTGGGGATATTCGCGATGGATATATACTCCATAGTTTGAGCAAAAGTCACCACATTGGCAATGCCATGCGGATCATCCTATTTCTCTTTTGCCCCCCTTATAGCTGGTGGGCAACCCTGGCCCCCTCATAAATGGCTTCCAAAGCCTTTCTCGCCTCAAGACAATCGCCTACTTGGTAGGTCTCTGGAAAAAGGTCTTTCAAGGGTTTGACCAGATCGTCTCGGGGCCCAGCACCCACAGCCAAAACGACCCAATCCACGGGTAGAGATGCCATCCTGCCGGAATCTTCATAGACCACCCGGTGCGCTTCGATTTGCACCACCTTTCGGTTAGTCAGGATATGGACCCCAACTTTTTTCATCAAGTCCTTCATCACCTTTCCGAGGAGTCTTGGAATTCCTTGAGCCACGTAAGGAAGCATTTCCAGGATGACAACCTCTACTGCCTGTTCGGCCAAAAATACAGCCACTTCGCAACCTACCGTTCCTCCCCCGACCACCGCCACCCGGCCTTCTACACTCACCTTACCGAGAAGAACATCAATGGCCTGCACTACGTGGGGTAGATGAACGCCGGGAATCTCTGGAAAGAGTGGTGAAGATCCTGTGGCTACGACGATGGCCTCTGGCCGGATGGCTGAAACTATTTCCGCTGTCACCCTCGTTCCCAACTTTATTTCTACATTCAATTTTTCTAAAGCGGCTTCATAATAGCGCAGGAGGCCCTGCAACTCCTCCTTGAAGGAGGCCCGGGAGGCAGCCTGCATCTGTCCGCCCAATCGATCCTTTTCCTCGTAAAGGCTAACTTGGTGGCCTCGCAGGCGGGCTACCCGCGCGGCCTCCATCCCGGCCGGGCCTCCCCCAATGACCATGACCCTTTTGGGATTAAGGGCGGGTTTCAACTCCAATTCGGCCTCCCGGCCAACTTCCGGGTTGACGGTGCAAACAATGTCCTTTTCTTGGAAGAGCCGGTCTATGCAGAGGTTGCAAGCAATGCACGGCCGAATCTCCTCTGGTCTTCCTTCCTTGGCTTTCCGGGGAAAATCAGGATCGGCCACCAAACCCCTGGCAATGGCAATGATGTCTGCCTTTCCTTCCTCCAAGATCCGCTCAGCTATCTCCGGTCTGTTGATCCGGCCGGCCACGACTACCGGGATTCTTACTTTCTGTTTAATCGCCCCGGCAGCTGGCACATTGCAGCCCCGAGGAAGGGGCATGGGAGGTACGATCCATTCTGCCGTCCGGTAGTTGCCCGCGGAAACATCAATGGCGTCTGCGCCGGCCTCTTCTACCTTTTCGGCAATGAGGGGGGTCTCCTCTCGAGTAAGGCCACCAGGCACATGTTCCTCTCCTGGAATTCGGAAGAAGATGGGGAAATCTTGGCCCACGTTTCTGCGTACTTCTCCCACCACTTCTCGGGCGAAGCGCGTCCTGCTTTCCAAATTTCCCCCATAATGATCCGTACGGGTGTTGGCATAAGGAGATAGAAACTCGGCGATCAGGTAGCCGTGTGATCCATGGACCTCCACGGCATCGAAACCAGCTTCTCTTGCTTTGCGAGCATAAATGCCATACTGCTGCACAATCCCTTCAATTTCCGGAATGGTCAAAGCTCGAGGGGTTGATTTGCGAACCGGGCAGGCAATAGCTGAAGGCGCGACCGGTGAACCCTCGATAAGTTCCGGATTGGCCTGTCTTCCCGCGTGATGAAGTTGCAATCCTACAGGCACACCACAGCGATGGATCGCCTCCACCAGACGGAAGAGACCCTCCAGAACCTCTTCGTGGTAGATTCGGTATTCAAAGGTCCCGCTTACTCCGACGGGGTCGAAAACTGCCGGTCCCACCATAATAAACGCTACCCCCCCTTTAGCCCTCCGGGTAAAATAATCAATCAATCGTCGATTAACCCTTCCTCCTACTCCAGCGAATCCGGGATCAAGGGTGGGCATGAAGATGCGGTTTTCAAGACGGACAGAATTGATGAAGATTGGTTGAAAGAGCTTTTCCATCTTGAGATTAGCCAGTGAGGGAATTCTTACACCGCCAGGTATTTCTTTTTCACCTCCTCATTCTCTCTCAGTTCCTCAACGCTTCCCTGATAGCGAATCGTCCCTTTATCGATGATGTAGACTTTGTTGGCAATCTTCAATGAAAATTTAACGTTTTGCTCAGAGACGAGCAGGGTTACTCCTTGATTTTTGATTTGATGAATAATTTCACCGAACATTCTTACCACCAGCGGGGCTAGACCCTCCACTGGCTCATCCAGCAGAAGGAGTTCAGGGTTCCCCATCAGCGTTCGAGCAATGGTAAGCATCTGCTGTTCTCCACCGCTTAGCGTCCCACCGCTTCGCTTCTGAAATTTTTCCAGCACCGGGAAAAAGAAAAAAATCTTCTCCGCCGTCCAGGCCGTCTCCCCTTCTGGATTCGCTTTCTGGGCAATCTCCAGATTTTCCCTTACCGTCAGATCGGGAAAAATTATCCGATCCTCGGGGACGAACCCCATCCCCATCCTGGCAATCCGATAGGAGGGGAGTCTCTCCACCCGTATCCCCTTAAAAGTAATGATCCCTGTTTGGGGAGGAACCAACCCCATAATACTTTTCAGAGTCGTGGTTTTGCCCGCCCCATTCCTCCCCAGGACCACCACGACCTCACCCCGCTCAATTCCGAGCGAGACATCGAAGAGGATATGGCTCGAACCATAATAGGTGTTGATTTTATCAACTTCTAAGATCACCTTTCCTCCCGGTCCTTTTCATTCCATTTCCTCACCCAGATAGGCCTCGATGACCGCTCGGTTGGTAGAAATCTCTTCAGGTCTTCCTTCCGCAATGATCTCCCCGTAATGTAATACTCGGATCTTTTGGGAGATGGAAAAAACCATGTCCATATCATGTTCAATGAAGATCACGGTCATATTTCCGCTTTTCCATAATTTTTGAATCATGGCAATGGTATTCCATCTTTCATCGGGAGACATTCCGGCCGTGGGCTCGTCCAGCAAAAGCAAGTCGGGTTCCAGAGCCAGGGCAATCCCGATGTCCAGGAGTTTCTGGTCCCCATGAGCGAGGGTGCTGCTGACCAGCTGGGCTTTATCTTGCAGATCGAGGCTCTCCAAAATCTCGAAGGTCGCCTCATGGACATCCAGCAGGGTATTGCTCGGGGTGAAAAATTTAAAATTCTTCTTTTGGTGATAAAGGACTGAGGCCCGCACGTTTTCAAAAACCGTAAGGGATGGGAAAATGGTCGTTCTCTGGAAGGACCGGCCGATTCCTTTTCGGACAATCTTGTAATGGGGGAGACCGAAAATACTCTCCCCTTTGAAGAAGATATTCCCCGAATCGGGAGATAGGTATCCGGTAATGAGATTGAAAAGGGTCGTTTTCCCCGCCCCGTTGGGGCCGATGATGGAGCTTAGCTCGCCCTTTTCTATCGTTACACTGACATTATTGACGGCCTGAAGACCGCCAAAGGCCTTTTTTAACTTTTCAGTCTGCAGAATTACCATGACTCACCTTTCATATCCCCCGTAGGCTGACCAAGCACCGTCGGCTAAAAACCCTGCGTCTACGGGCAGGGTAACCCCGGTAATGTATCTGGCCTTTTCCGAGGCCAGAAAAAGAGCGGCGTTGGCGATATCCTCTGGCTCGACCAACTTCCCCATGGGGGTTCTTTTGAGGATCATCTCGGGGTTCCGTTCTCCTCGTTCGATCATTCCTTTCAGGAGGGGGGTAAGCGTGTAGCCCGGGGCGATGGCATTTACCCGGACGTTAAATCTCCCCCATTCGGTGGCCAAAATTTTGGTTAGCATGATCACCGCGCTCTTGGCCGGACTGTAGGCCACCAAAGGGGCGGAGGCCAGGCCGACCACTGAAGAGATGTTGATCACCGACCCGGATTTTTGCGTCACCATCACCTGGCCCACTCTCCGGCTGCAAAGATAAGTCCCTTTATAGTCGATGTCGGTTACTTTCTGCCAGGTTTCGATGTCCAAATCTAAGATGGATAGGGGAAGCTGAGAAATCCCGGCATTATTGACCAGGATATCGATTTTACCGAACGCCTTTAGGATTTCCTCTACCATCCGGTCAACGTCCTCTTTTGCGGAAACATCCGCCTGGAGGGCCAGTCCTTTTCTACCCGTTCCCTTTATCTCCTTTACCACCTCCCGGGCCAATTCAATTTTCACATCTCCGATAACGATATGGGCTCCTTCCCGCGCGAAAGCCCGGGCTATGGCTTCCCCGATCCCCATCCCTCCCCCGGTGATGACGGCAACCTTTTCCGGAAAATCCATTTTTCGCTCCCTCAATCGATTTTTGCGGCTCCTCTTTTCCTTCCCACCTGAACCCGCTTTAAGAAGGAGGAACTCCAATTTTTAAATATTCCCCTTTCCAAGAAGTGGTCGGCAATCCCTTTCTTGAGACTCAGAATAAAGACCACCAAAACCGTCCCCATGATGAGTTCGTAAAGATGGGTATACATGGTGATGTAAGCAGTGAGTAGATTTAATATGGCCGCTCCTATAATGGGCCCCCATAAGGACCCCATCCCTCCCACCAAAATCATAAAGATAGGTTCAGCGCTCTTCGTCCAGTAGGTAAAATCTGGGTAAGCGCCGCTGATGAACAGAGCCATGAGGGCGCCGGAGAGGCCAGCAAAGGCCCCGGCGATGACGAAAATGATCAGTTGATAAACTTTAACCGGGATCCCGATAAAATAGGTTCGGAGGGAGTTGTCCCGGATGGTCTTCAAGATCGCGCCGAAGGGTGAATCGACGATGACCTTACAGATGACGAAGGATCCAATTACCAAGATGACCGTAAAAAAATAAAAATTTAGAGGAGCCCCAATGTCGATTGAAAGGCCTAAAAAGGATATGGGCGGTTTGGGAATGCCCCCGATCAGGCCTTGATCTCCCCCGGTCATGGGGGTCCATTTCACGACGATGGTATAGACAATCTGGGCAAAGGCCATGGTGAGCATGGCGAAATAGATTTCTCCCAAGCGGATGCAAAAAAACCCGATAATCACCGCGGCGAGAGCAGCCAAGGCCACTGCAATGAACAAGGAGCCCAGGAGGTTCGTTGAATACTTTTGCAGGAGAATTCCTACGGAATAAGCTCCGACTCCATAGTAGGCTGCATGTCCGAAGGAAATCATTCCGGTGTAGCCCACCAGAAGGTTTAAGCTCACGGCGAAAAGAGCCAGGATGAGAATTTGGGTCATATAATTAATCAAAAACTTGGAATAATAGAGGAAAGGAAAAAGGATCAGGATCCCCACCACAATGCCCCCCACCCCTAAGGTCTTTTTCATGGCTTTCCCTTCTTTAAGATTCTTTCTTTCCGAATAAGCCTCTTGGCCGCAGGATGAGGACGATGGCCATTAGAATGAAAACAAAAGATTCTTCAATAAGCGGGAATCCAACGATCCCGAAAGATCTCATGAGGCCGATGAGGATGGCTCCGATAAAGGCCCCCCCAATACTCCCCAACCCTCCGATCACTACCACGATAAAAGATTCGATAATGACCGAAGCACCCATACCGGGATAGATCGATCGGACAGGGCCTGCCAGAACTCCCCCCAACCCCGCCAGGAAGCTTCCGAGGGCAAACACTCCGGCATAAACCAATTGAACATTAATACCCAAAGCACCGACCATCTCAGAACTATGGGCCGTTGCTCGAATGATCTTGCCAAACTTGGTCTTGGATAGGAAGAACCAAAGGATTAAGGCTACAGTCACACCCAAGATAATAATCAAAAGGTAGTAGCTTGGAACAAAACTCCCGAATATTTTCATAGGGGGGCGTCGGAAGGAACTGGGCAATCCGATGCTTTTGAACTCATATCCCCAAACCAGCTTGGCTAGGTCATCCAGGATCAGAATGAAGGCATAACAGAGAAGTAATTGATAAAGCAACGGAGAGGTATAGATGCGTTTGATAAAAACTCTTTCAAAGATGACCCCAAATACCCCCACGCCTATGGATGCCAGAATGGCAATCACTCCAAAATTCCCATGAAGAGCAAGGAAGGTGTAAGTAAAATAGGCCCCTAACATATAAAGAGCGCCATGGGCAAAATTGAGAACGCCCAAAACCCCAAAGATGAGGGAAAGGCCCGAAGCCACTAAAAAGAGAATCATGCCCAAAATCAAAGCGCTGGTGATCTGGGTGGTTAGACAAGATAGACTACCAAAACAATCTATTAGTTTCATCAGCTCCATAAATGACTCCATTCCGAGGGGAATATGGGCTCCGGTTGGAAAGATTCTCCGGAGCCCAGAAAATTACTTCAACCAACCTTTCTTCTTCAAATACTCTTCTTCTTCCTTGAGTATTTCGCTCCAGGGAAGATAATAGAGATCAGTTACGTAGGGTTCTTTGGAGATCGTCCTTCCCCAGGCAATCGCATACCCAATATTCGTATGATCTCTCTCTCTCATGGTGATGTAGCCATCCATATCCGGGGCCCCCCAAGGAGCTTTGACCTTCAGGCCTTTCATAGTCTTGATGACCTTTTCCGTTTCCAAAGATTTGGCTTTCTTTATGCCCTCCAATAAGAATAACATCCCACTGTAAACTTCCTGGGACCAGTTGGTCGGCGACTCTTTATACTTCTTCTCATACCGGTCGGCAAAATCGTGATTGGCGGGCGTGTCTGGAACATTCCTCAAATAACGGGATCCGGTGTGGAGACCTTCAGGAATCTTTTTTAGGGCCTTCAGCACCGTAGGTTCGGCTGTGTTATTGCTGAAGAATTTACACTGCTCAAATAGGCCGTACATCATGGCCTGCTCTATAAAAGCCACCAGATCTCCTCCCCAAAGCGCCGAATGGAAGGCATGAGGTTTGTCTCCCAACATCTTGGTAATATGGGGGGTGTAATCAGGCTCGAAGAGCTTGGGCCACAGCTGACCCACAATCTTTGCCTCCGGATTTTTCTTCTTCAAGAATTCAAAAAAACGTTCGGTAGAGTCATGCCCATAGGCATAGTCAGGAGATATGGAATACCACCTGGTGAGTCCTTGCTCCTTCGATACTTTGGCAGCATAATAGCCAGACACACAACAATCATGAATGGATTGGCGGGCTGACCTAAAATTATAAGGTGTCCAAATTTTGGGATCGGCTGAATGATCCGTGGTTTCACTGGCCGTCACCATGGTAATAACTTTTAAATCCCGCGAAACTTCTTTGACAGCAAAAGCCTCTCGGCTGCTGCTGTGATCCATTAAAAAATCAACTTTATCTTTGACGACGAAATCCCGCGCGATTCTTACCGCTTCTTCGATCTTGCCGGCGGAGTCCCGATGGATCATCTCAATCTTTCTGCCCAAAACACCACCCTTGGCATTATATTCGTCTGCCGCCAACTGGGCCCCCTTAAGCCCCGTTTCTCCAAGCATGGCCACCCTTCCAGAGAAGATACTCACAAATCCGATTTTGATGGGTGGTTGAGCCATGGCTGCCTTCGTGGGGAAAAGAGAACTAACAGCCAAACCTGCGGTACCCGCTGCCGTAGCTTTCATAAATTCTCTTCTGGTCAAACCATTTTTTTTCATCTCCATGCCCTCCCTTCAGTTTTTAAAAAAGTTGATCATGCTGCTTTGCTCCTCCTAAAAAATTCAATTCCCCCCATCACCTCCTCTCGGCAACAGTCCTCCAGCAAGCTCGCATTTTCTTTTCCTTTGTTCCTACATAAAACACCGCAGGTCGCCGATCTCCTCGAAGCAAACGAGACTAAGGGGGCAAGTTGGGCCGGAAGATCCATCGAAATCGCTTTCACCACCCAACCACTGAGTGATGATGCACCCCCTTTTAAAGAGGCCTGTCCCCTTTATGCCTTTCCCGGAGTTCTCTTTTTAAGACTTTCCCCGAGGGATTTCGCGGCAGCGCATCGATGAATTCAATCTGTTTCGGGACTTTGAATTTAGCCAGTTTTTTGGAACAATGCTCGATAATCTCTTCGGCAGTGATCTTTTCTCCTTTTTTTACCGCCACGTAAGCGACGGGGACTTCCTGCCACTTGGGGTGGGGAATTCCAATGACCGCCGTCTCCAATACCTGAGGCAGCTCATAGATCACCCGCTCCACTTCCAGAGAGGCAATATTCTCACCCCCGCTGATGATAATGTCCTTTTTGCGATCCACGATGTACAGGTAGCCTTCTTCATCCACCGTTCCAATATCCCCCGTGTGAAACCATCCATTCTTAATCGCGTCGGCTGTAGCCTGGGGATTTTTCCAATAACCTTTGAACACTTTGGGTCCTCGAAGGACAATCTCTCCTAAGGTATTCGGGGGAAGATCTTTTCCCTCATCGTCAACAATCCGTAGCCGGAGCTGAATCACAGGCTTACCCACCGACCCGATCTTTTCAATCATCTTCTCCCGGGGAAGGAAGGTGTCCCCAGAAACCGTCTCGGTTAGCCCATAAGCGTCGGCAAACCAGGCATTGGGGAATTTCTCTTTGATCTTAGTGATCAAGGGAAGGGGCATCTTCTCCCCTCCGTCAATGATGAATCGTATGGAGCTTACATCGTAGAGGTCAATAGTGGGCTCCTGGAAAAGCATATTCACCATCGTGGGAGCCAGCCAGGCATTGGTAACCCGCTCTTTATGAATGGCTTCCAGGACCGGGATGGGCTCGAATCTTCTCAGGATCACCAAACTTCCACCCGCGTATAGGGTCCCTGTGCCAGGAAGATCCAACCCGCCCACGTGATAGAGAGGGCCCACTACCAGGGTTTTGTCCTTAGGGGTTATGTTAAAGGTCATAATATGGGAAACATTCTTCCAATAGAGATTGCCATAGGTGATCATGACGCCTTTGGGGTGCGCTGTAGTTCCAGAAGTGTACATCAGCCGGTGCAGGTCGTCGAGCTCCACCTGCGCATGATCGACCTTCGCCCCTTTATTGACCGCGATAAGGTGATCGTAACTATCCCACTGCGCGGGTACTTCTTTCCCCACCCCAATCAACTTCTTCACCCCCGGAACGTCTTTTTGAATTGCCCGAATGACCGGCTCAAATTCCTTTTCGGAAATGAGCATTTTCGCCTCCGAATGGTTGAGAATATAAGACAGCTCGGCCCCGGCCAGACGGTAATTGAGGGGAAGCCAAACCCCTCCGAGTTTATTCACAGCAAAGGTAATCTCCAAATACTCGGAACAGTTTAAAAGGAGGATGGCCACGATATCTCCCCCCTTCAAACCGAGGTCTTGTAGTCCTTTGGCCAAGGCATCGACCCTTTCTCCCAACTGCTTGTAAGTTAATCTTCGTTCCTCAAAAATGATGGCTTCTTTATTGGGGAATTTATCGACATTATTCTCCAGCACATAACTCCAATTCATCCTTCCACCTCCATCATCCCATCATTGCTTTAGGGGCAATTGGCCAGGACATCGATTAACGCCCGAACATTCTTGGCCTGGGGTAGATCTTGAACCAGTTCCACTATTTTATTCACTTTGGATTGATTCACCCCCGTCTCCTTAGTTACCCGCTTGATTAACTCGATATCCTGGTTCATATCAAAGTTATAGTACTCAGGACCGATGATCATCTCTTTCTTGAATTTTTTCCCGTTTTTCACTTGCACTTCGATAATGCCAGACCAGCGAGGAATTTTTTCGTCAGGAATGTGCTCAATCCGGTCGATCAGGGAAAGAATCTTCTGGTTCCTGAACTGACTAATTCCCGTCAAAGTTACCTCTTTGTCCACGCAAGCTACGGCCAAGCAATAGGGGGTAGACATCAACGTCCCCCCCACGCTGCTAAAAGGGCCCCGGTAGTTCATCCCAGCGTAGTTGTATTCATAGGGGTTGACGCGGATCTGCAGGCCTTCGATCTCATGGGCATTGATTTTGTTTTCTTTCACCAGGTCGAGCATGGCGATTACCGGGGTCTGGTTAAAGGCACACACGGGATAGGGCTTGAAACCGGCATTCATGATCTCCCATTTCTTCCCCAGATGGGCCACAATATTATCCGCCATATCCGCTCTGTTGGCGAAAGCCATTAGGTAACCGGTTTTCCCCTCGATAGCCGTGGGAGCAGCTTTTCCCCCATTTTTGGCAATCAGGGCAGCCAGGATCCCTTCTCTGGAGGCAACCCCTACTTCAAACCGCCACTCCATCGTCCCGGCAACAAAACATTCCAGCGTTCCGCTGGCAAACGCGGCAGCAAAACCCAGGGCATTGATGGTCTGTTCTTCAGTGAGCTTCAAGAGCTTGCTGGCTGCCGCGGCACTGCCAAAGATGCCGAATGCTGGGCTGGCCCGGAACCCCCTGGGTGTGGTATAGGCGGAAACTTCCCGGTCGAAGGCTCCGATCACTTCATAGCCAGCCACCACGGCCGCCAGAACCTCTCTGCCAGAACACCCTTCCCTTTCGGCGATGGCTAAAGCCGCTGGAGTAACGACCGTTCCCGTATGAGAACTACCCAAAGTATCCTCCTGAGCCCTGCCGTGAAAAAGGGCCGCATTGGCAAAAGCCGCCCCCATGACCGAAACCTTAGACCCATCGCAAAAGATCGTAGCCGATTTCTCTTGGGCGATCCCGACCTCTTCGGCCTTGATGGCCTGCCGGGCGATCTTGGCAAACTCGTAATCATAGCAGGCGACACCAATCCCGATTCCATTGACCATGCAGGTTTTCGCCTTGCCGATGATTTCCTTCGGGAGAGTATCGTAAGAAAGGGTGTAAACAAATTTTCCCAATCTTTCACAAACCGTTTCTTTCATGGTCTTCTCCTCTTTTTATAGGACGTATTGTCAAAAGTTATCTCCCCTCTCCCCTTGGGGGAGAGGGATGGGGTGAGGGGAAATTGACGGCTTGGAATTTCTCTGCGAACTCTGTGGTTCTAATTGTTTTTTCCTCTAAAGGCCAATTTCCTTGGCCACCAATTTCTTATAATAATTAGCATCCCCAAAAGCCAATTCGGCTGCTTTGGCCCGTCGAGAATACAGGGGCATATCATGCTCTTCCATGTAGCCCGTACCCGCCATAATCTGATGTCCCAGACCTGCCACTCGCTTGTAAGCATCGCTGACCCAGGCTTTGGCGACGGCAACGAGCTTTGTGCAGGGAATTCCTTTGCTCAGCATCCAGGCCGCCTTATAAGTAATGTATCTACCCCCTTCAAGGTTGATGAGCATGTTGGCACAATGGTGTTGCACGGCCTGGAAGGTTCCAATGAGCTTACCAAATTGTTCTCTCTCTTTGGCATAGCTCACGCACATATCGAGGACAAATTGAGCACCTCCGATCATTTCGGCACACTTGGCGACGGCCGCTTTTTGCGAGAGCATTTCCAGGATTTTTCCTCCTTCATTTAAGCCTCCCAAAATGCGTTCCTGCGGCACCTTCACTTTTCGGAAGACAACTTCGCACTGCTTATCCTGGGCTACGGTTCTTAAAAGCTCCCATTTGATTCCTGAACTCCGGCCATCAATCAGGAAAAGAGTGATGCCTTCCCGGGAGTTAGTTTCGCCCTTGGTTCGGGCCGCGCAGATCATCCAGTGGGCCACATGAGCATCCGGGACAAAAAGCTTGACCCCATCAATGGAGTAGCCATTGGGCTCGCTCCGGGCTTCAACGCTAATCAGGAAAGGATCAAATTGGGTGGTCGCCGGCTCGATGTGCGACAGAGTTAAAATCAACTCGCCCTTCACAATCTTGGGAAGAAATTCTTTTTTCTGAGATTCGTTTCCCGCCTCCAAGATGGGCAGGCCCCCGAGGACAACCGTGGAGAAAAAAGGCCCAGGCAGACAAGCTCGACCCATCTCCTCCAGCAAAACTAAAAGGTCCAAGAAATCCCCGCCGATACCCCCGTATTGTTCCGGGAAAATAATCCCCATCCAACCCAAATCGGCCATTTTGCGCCACAACTCTGGAGTATATCCTTTTGGATCTTTTTCCATTTTCCGGATGAAAGCCTTGGGACACTCGGTTTGCAAGAAGTCCCGGGCGCTTTCCTTCAACATCTTTTGTTCTTCACTAAAATGAAAATCCATGATTTCCTTCCCCCTGAGAAAAAACAAAGCAATTCTTAAGATCGAGGAAGACCCAACCCCCGCTGGGCGATCACGTTGCGGCCGATCTCACTCGTGCCGGCGCCGATCGTGGTCATAAAGGAATGCAAGAAATACCATTCGATTCTGCCCCGAAGAGGAACCCACTTCGAGCCCTCTTCCAATTGACCATAATGCCCCAGGATCTGCATCCCCACGTCCACCAGCCGTTGTTCGAGCTCGGAGACGAATACCTTGGTGATTTCGGGTTCATAAGTCATGGGGATCTCATTACTTTCCATCCAACGAGAATGGTCGGCAAACACTTGGGCCACCTCCAACTCCATGGCCATTTGGGCCAGCTTGTCCCGAATCAGAGGATCTTCCGCCAGTGGCTTCCCCATAAACTTCGTCTCTTTTGCATAACGGATTAGCTCCTCCAAAATGGGCAATAGTCGGCAGGGAGTGAATACGTGGTTCCTTTCGGAGTCAATAGCTTCCATCATGTAATAGAATCCTTTATTTTTCTCCCCGACCAGCCTATTTCTTGGCACCCGGACATTCTCATAAAAAACTTCATTGGTTTGCTCCCCAGACATGGTAATTAGAGGGCGGACGGTAATTCCGGGGCTATGCATATCGACAATGAACAGGCTGATTCCTCTGTGTTTAGGAATATTCGGGTCAAAATCCGTGCGGGCTGCCAGCCAGTGGTATTCGGCGTAGTGGGCTTCGGTGTTAAAGGTCTTTTGGCCATTAATGATGAAATAATCCCCTTCTTCCACCGCTCGCATTCTCATCGAAGCCAAATCCGAGCCCGCGTTCGGTTCGGTGTAACCCAGGCAGAATTCGATTTCACCGCGGATGATCCTGGGCAAAAACTCCTTCTTCATCTCTTCGTTGCCGCGGCGCAAAATTGTATGGCCCACCATCGTGTAACCCACGTCCAGAGGAATGTGGGCCCCCCATCTTTCTCCCAACTCATCTAAAAGGATAAAGTCATAGGTGGGAGATAAGCCCTGCCCTCCATATTCTTTGGGCCAGCTCACCCCAAGAAAACCGTGAGCCGCCAGCTTGCGGCTGAATTCCCGCGCTTCAGGCCCCACGCCTTTATCCTCCCAGTTCTGGCGGGCGATTTCTTCGGTTAGCTCCCTATCCAAAAATTTACAGAGCCTTTCTCTGAACTCTTCTTCTTCCCTGGTATATCCAAAATCCATATTCTTTCCCCTTAAATGGCCTGACGGTTCTTGGCAGACCCCCGAATAAAAAATAAGGATCATCTCCAAATTAGTTGAAGGCCAGAGAGCTGGTATATTTAAAATTTCCTTTCATTTCATGGTCCCGGAAGAAAATCCCGCCTTGGCGGGATTGCTTGCAATGATCAGGCACGTATTTCTCATGTATGGGCGATTCATGAATCGCCCCTACGGGCGGGGGGTTCTGCCATTTCTCCGAAGCTTTCTTATCGCGCCCCCGCTGCGCTTTGTCGAGAAGACCCGACCACGGGCGGATGGCCAGCAGGTCGATAAGACTCGACTACGAGGAGTTCATGGAAAGGGGATCTCCCGCCGATGCTTGCCCTGCACCAGCACGGTACAGGGCTTGCGGCGTCCCGCCAGGGCGGGACCTTTCCTTCTCGTAGAGTCGAGTCTCCGACCGGGCCCTCGGCAAGCTTTCAT